>Ga0207676_10000126_pt1 | contig 67509 bp, 98 predicted proteins | sample KBSSwiS72_FD_184307 | JGI IMG/M metagenome (GOLD analysis project Ga0207676, IMG submission 184307) | Switchgrass rhizosphere microbial communities from Kellogg Biological Station, Michigan, USA - KBS Switchgrass S7-2 (SPAdes) (version 2) | ecosystem: Host-associated > Plants > Roots >...
CAAGGTCGCTCGCATGGTCAATACCGAAATCGTGGACATTCGAGAGGCCCTCACATTCGTTATTTTCAATAATGCAGAGGATGTTGAGCAGGCTAAAATGCTCGCCGATGCTTTGATTGGAGCCTAACATGGACGCAATTCAAAATGCACGTAAGTTGATTGACAAGGAGTACGGGCTGCTGGGAATACCGGCAGTCCGCTCCCCTCGTTTTCTCAGTCTCATTCGTGGGACTAAAAATTTGCTCAGTATGACCACTGGGAAGTTTGGGACACGCAAGGCAAAATCGTTGGCCATCAGCTACGAAGTTGGTGAAATGGCCTCCACTGATTTGAAGCTCAACGTTCGTATCCCTGCCTGGTATTGCTACACTGAGTCATTACTAAAGTTTGTTGGTCGTCCTCTCAGTGAGAAGGAGTCCTCAGCAGTTTCATTGACCATTATCAATGGCTCAACCATTCATGAGGGACTTCACGTAGCACTTAGTCGTGACATCATGACAAAGGGGTACTTCGAGCGTATTCACGCTCACGAAAACTCCCAACTTTTTATGTTCTTAGTCAACATTGTTGAGGACATTCGAATGGAAGGAATTCTCCGCAGCTCAAGGCACATCGAATTTGCTGAGTACATCGATGCTAAGAACGAAATTTTCTTCTCTGAGGAAAATATGGTTGAGGAGCTCGACAAGGTTATAAGTGAAACTGAGAATGACCCCAAATCGGTTGCTCTCGCACTGCTTGCCCCTTACAAGTGCACATCACGCAGAAAAAGAATTTTGAGTACGTTCACCGAAGTTTTCCCTGAGGTTGGTACAATCGTGAGCAACATTGATGAGTCAACCAAAACCAATGAAGTAGCCGAAGAGCTCTTCAAACTTCTCAATGGAGCAAAGTCAACTAAGAGAGAAAGCGGTGATGGCAAACTTGGTACAGGTGGTGAAGCAGCCGAGTCAGAGTTCAATATGGAAAAAGCTTTAGCAAAGAAAGCAGAGAAGATAATGAGAAGTTTGCTAAAGGGAAATCCAACAGAGAAAATTGATGTTGAAGAGGATGAGAATAAGGGTCCACTGAAGGATAAAGAAATGGAAGAGCGTGACATCACAAACATTGCTTTAACCATTTATCCTTGGGACTACGAGGATATCAATCTCGACTTTGGCTTCCTCAGGAAGTTGAAGGTCGCTCGTCAGCTCCTCCCCAGCCGAAGTGAACCCAAGACAAGAGGTTCAAAACTTCTCAACACTCGCATTAGTCACATCATCACTGATGGGAAACTTTTCACCAATCATGGAGATAGCTTTTCATCCATGCAGAGGAAACACCCCGAATTTGTACTCTTACTCGATATGTCCGGGTCAATGAGTGAGTATATTGGACGAGTAGCAGCCGCAGTTCGTAAGATTGCGAAGGAAATGAAGAGTGCGGATATCACATTTGCGGTTTATGGTCACACATCATATTATCTTGATGGTAGCAGCCATAAAGAAAGTGACCAACCAGTTCTCTATCACATCTTCTCTTATAAGACGAACAATCGAACTGACCGTGACTTTGATAATCGATTTGAGTTAGCTCGTAAAGTTCACTTAGTTGAGAACTATGATGGATATGCAATCCGGAAAATGGCTGGTAAGTTCAACAAGAAATGTGACCATCGCAAATTGCTCGTCCTCTCTGATGGTTCACCAGCCGGACATGACTACGGTGGGTCAAAAGGAAATCAACACACAATTGAGTCCATTGCTTGGGTTCGCAAGCAGGGAATTCAAGTCATCGCAATGTCCCTTGTTGAAGACGTAATCTCGGCTAACAACTTCCTCTACGGGAAAGAGAACAACGTGGACGCATCAACGCAGGACAAATTGGAGTCTCAACTACAAAAACTTATCCTAGGCGGGTAAAAATAAGTAGGCATCTTCGGATGTGGTGGAGCAGTTGAGGTCTCCTTTTGGGGGTCGGGACAACCCCCTATTTTCCTTTCCTCAGCTGTTCCATCTTAGCTAGGTCTCTCCCTCTGAGTCTGACGTTTATGACTGCAGGGGGAGAGACTTTTATTTGGAGGTACAATGTTTGAAAAATTATTCGATAAAGTATTCTCATTCGTTGTTACGTCGTGGGTAAGCTATAAGCTAAAGAAATATGGCACACTGAACGTTCAGTTTCCCGCTTCACTTGGCAAACAGATTGACGTCTTCTTTGAGAAGGAGGAATAATGAACGGCGTTCGTAAGAAAGATGGAAAGACTGGTCGAGGGTTCGCCGTAAATGCTTTCGTTCATGGTAAATTATTTGATTGGACTTGCCCCAAATGTAATCTTCGGAATACAAACAACATATGGTTAGGGAGAATGGACTACTGTTGTGAAGGTTGTACAAAGTTGACCAACGTGAAAGGGCACACCATCGGAATGAACAAGGCAGTTTCACTTATTGAAATACTATAGGTGGAATAATGAAATTCAAAATCTGGTGGTACTTATCAGTGGTGGTTCCAATGAAATGGTTGATGCTACGGTCGCTCAGGTTCATTCGAAACAGGAAAGTAATATAACTATAAGCCTCGCTACTATAATGCAGCTGAGTGTAAGGAGAATAAAATGGACGCAAATGAAAGTGATAAGTTAGACGAAATCGCAGACAAGATTTTTGACCTCAATGGAATGAATAGCTCTAAAGGGAGTTTTGCCCAAATGGGAATTGATGGGGATTATTTATTCATCAAATTTATGTCAGATAATGGGGTAACTGATGGAGAGAATGGAAGAATACTCCATACTCTTTTAGAGAAGGCCAACGTCAGACATGAATACTTTGATGATAGAAAGTTCCTGGTCAAGACGAAGGATATCGAGTCATTCCTGAATGATAATCGGTGACACTGCGGTCGCCTCTGGTAATCGAAAATTTGTAGTATGATAGATTATGTGTCTATACAGAGAGGAGGAACTATGGTGCTCCATAAACCTTATCTAAAGGAGGTCATATGAGGCAATTCTTTATCGCACTATTGGTTGTTGGTATTCTATTTGGCATATGTGGTGGTCTTGTTGGATTTGCGAGTGTTATTGCTATGATTGACACGTTTATGTCAAAGTTATTTATCACCCCACTATGGATACGAGTACTGGCATTCTTTGGTTTATTCATAATCATCATGATAGGGAGGAAATAAACATCTGGGGATGTAGCTCAATGGATAGAGTGCCAGCCTTCTAAGCTGATTGTTCTGGGTTCGAGTCCCAGCATCCTCACTAAGGAAGTCAGAAGCGGTTCCCTTGGACACACGAGCGAAGGCGAGCAGGCGTGGACAATCCATGGTCAAGAACGAAATGAACCACTGACTTCCTTTTAGGGGCCGGTTTAGGGCATCGCCTCATGTGGTGCTGCGTTTAGCGTATAAGACCATGAGGAACGAGTTCGAGTCTCGTCGGCTCCACTATCGTAAAAGTAAATTTATCAAAGGAGAACAAAATGAAAAAAGCATTTATTATTCAGGAAACTAAAGACTACGCAATGGGGGTATACCTTGTATTTGCTGAGAACGTGAAGGAAGCAAAGACTACTCTCTTCAATTATGAAGGGTCACTTCACGGAGGGGTACGCAAGGCTATCATGGAAGTTCAAGCTCAATTCAATGACCAATACGTCATTGAGTTAGGCTCATATTATGAATAGGAGGTTCTATGTCCACATCACCATGCAACTTCGGAAATCTGAATAAACCCATCAATGAACCACTTACCGAACTGGAAATCCAGGTGCTAAAGGTGATGGGAATGAAAAAGATGAATGCACCTGACCTTGACGTATGGGATGCTAGTTTGATTTGGCTAATGGCTGAAGCTCAAATGGGTCACTTCGCACGGTTAGCTACAGCATTCCCTGAGCTTGGCGAAGTCATTGCTTCGTTTATGTTTGGTAATCTTCAGATACGATACGAGGCTCAAACAAAAGAAGTTTGTGAAGCATAAAGGAGAACAATGGCCAATCTTCAGCAACTTGCAAATGAAATGAGAAAGAAGATTTATCTTTATCGTCTGAGCAACATGACGGTCGCGCACTCAGTAACTGCCTACTCTGTTGGAGACAAAGTTGAAAACATAACAGAGGACCAAATAGGAAAACTAACAATTATTGAGATTATAGGAGCATATGTTCCGAAGGAGGAATGATGGCAAAGAAAAGGGGTGGTTACAAGAATTTGACTGGCAATTGGCAGGATACTGTCAATGGTGTTTTCCGCCCTGATGATTTTGTTCCATTCAGTGGCGGACCTCAGGGGTTAGTTCCAAATTGGGGTGAAAATCGTGCACCTGTCCGCGATGGTGATGGTCGTCCGCTGAAAGGTGATGGTTCAGAGAAGGTTGATTGGAACAAGTGGCAGGCCGAAATCGCTTCTGGAGAATGGACTCCCCAAAACGGTTATAAGCCGAAGAAAGGATAGCATGTCAAGAAGAGGTACAAAGTACGACGATATGGAGCTCTACAAATTTATCAAAGAGTATGTTGAGCTCCATAAGTATTCCCCTTCACTGAGGGAAATGGTAAAAGGAACTTCATATACGTCAACGAGTATTGCAACCTTAGGAGTAAATCGACTCATTAGAAGAGGGTATATCAGTAAAACTCCTCTTATCGCAAGGGGGATAGTAATTATCAAATGAGGGGGACCATGGGCTGTTACTCAAGTGGATGAAGAGTGTAGGATGTCTGGTTGAACATTATTAATGAGAGTCTTGGGACTACAGGGATAATGTGACAAGCCTACGATAATTTGGGACTAACCATTCCATCACGTGAGTTCGAATCTCACACAGCCCACTTTTTCATTTTGAAAGGAGAACATATGGTAAGTATAGAAGTAAGAATAACCCCACAATGTGGCCACGAGCAGTTTACTTATGACTGCCTATGGTGTGCGGAGTCAAAGGTAGTTCAAAGAACTATTGTTCAATTCATTGAAGATAAGAAGGGACCATTCAAGTCACACTCACAAATAGAAATGAAAATCACTGACTATTCAGGATACGAGGGTAATGATGAGACCATCTAAATATGAAACCTATATGGAAATTGCAAAGATGTGGGCCAAACAATCTACATGTTCAGCACGTGTAGCGGTTGGAGCAGTCATCGTCAATAAGTTTGGCCAAGTGATTGCGAGTGGGTACAATGGGTCACCCCGAGGTCATCCCCACTGTGATGAAGTTGGTTGTGACCTTGATGCTCTAGGTCACTGCAAGAGAGCTATTCACGCTGAATTGAATGCTATATTACAGTGTGCGAGAGTGGGTGTCTCATGTGACGACTGCTTTATCTATATAACTCATTCACCTTGTCCTCGATGCTCATTGATGATTGCCCAATCAGGGATTATAAGAGTCGTCTATGATAATCAATATGGGGATTTGACTGACTCATCCGATATTCTTGCAGTCTCACGTATCCCAATGGTCCCATTTGTAAAGGAGGTAGGATGGACTTCATAGTCGAGGTGCACACCACATGGGGAGAGGAAACAAAATTCCTCATAAAAGGCTGTTCTAGCAGTGATGATGCACGTTCACAATTGGTAGAGCATTACAAAAATCACCGTCACGTTGACCTTCATCCTTGCATCCCTCCTCCAACGAAACGTGATGTTGGCTTTTATATCTTTGGAGTTGATGAGGTGAAAGATAAAATCACTGAGGTCCATGACTACTATCCACCGGAGGAATAATGCAGGAGCGTCGCAAAAACTACAAACAAGTCCTGAAGGATAGCAAAGCAGCAAAAACCCAAAATGAAAGGAGCAAAGAGCTTTTTGACCAACTTGATGAAATTAGGGGCAAAATAAGAGGATGTGGGATAGACTATGATTTGTATTGCAAATATAAGCAACAGGAAATGGAAATCATAGCCAGGATAGCTACCTTTTAGAAGTATTGAAAAATTATGTGCCGATGACACACAGGTACATCCAGAAAGTCGACTCATTTATAGTTGAGTAACCTATCACCTATCAATGATAATCTACTCTGGGAGCTTCTGTGTGCCACTGTAAGTTTCATACCCGTGCATTCGTTCAATAAGGATACCTTATAAAGAGACCGACCCTACTACCATCGTACGAGTCGACAAAACGTGGATGTGGCTAAGGCGACTTGCGGGAGATTTCGGGCGAACCGAACTGCACGGACCGCAATCATTGATGGAACTTCCATCTGATAATTTTATGTAAGGAGAAAAATAATGAAAATCATAAAGAAGGAAACTAAGGAAGACATTCGTGCACGAAAGCAGCGAGAGCGTGAACTGAAGATTGCTGAACGTGAAGAGAAGAAGGCCGAGCGAGAGCAGAAAAAGCAGGCTCGTCTCGAAAAGAAAGAACTTCGCGAGGCAAAGCTACGCATTCAAAAACTGCCTGCCAAAAAGATGACCCCCGCTCAGGTCAAGACCGTTTTGACCATCATCGACCCTGATGAAAAGTTTTCAGCAAAGAAAACCAAATCAGTCAGCGCACGAATCAAACAGATTGGGGACCTAAAGCCTGGAGTTATCTCTAATCGTTTACGAGCTCGTCAAGCTCAAGTCAATATGATACAGGCAATTTTCACTGTTGTAACTGGAGAGTAAAAATGAATACACCTAATCTAAAGAAAGTCAAGTTGTCAAGTCTCAATGCGAGAACACGCGATATTGCCGAATGTTTTGCTCTTGCTTGGGGGACCAAGGTTATAACAAATGAGCAGGAGGTTTACGTTTCAGAAAAGGAAACGAACCTACGCAAAATTACGGTCATTTACACTGATGACGGTTATCGCATTGATGAAAATACGTCTATGCCCTTCCGCCTTACTCACTAGAAGGAACTAGGTAATCTTTTCAGTCGTGGTTCGAGAGTAATTGAAAAGAGGGGGATGACAGGGACAAGCCAGTCCATGCGTCTACTACTTGCTGTTCAACCTACGCTAAGAGTCTTGAGGTACGAAAGGCCCAGTTAATCAAGATGCAATTAGTAGGAGTAGCCAGAACCGACCCTGATGGGACGCTGTGAGATTGGACAAGACATTTACCATCTGAGTTTCACTTGTAGAAAGAAACTCAGTAGACAGGGACAAGTAGTCCATGTGTTGAACGTTTAGCAGTGTGCTGAGTCTAGCGATATTTGCAGGTGTTGAGAATGAGGAAACTCATTTGAGCCCAAATAGGAGGTAGTTCGAAGCATAACAAATTGCATTGCTAACAACAAACGACCCTGACGCAACGCTGTGGGACTATACGTTTATCTTATATATGCAGTTGACCTCTATGAAATCAGATGGAGGCTCTGCAAGAAAGGAGGTTCCTACCGCTCTTCATAAACTATAGGCACGGGCTTGACCCGAAAGTAGCCACTGATTGGTAATCAGTCCGACCTCGACGTGGGAGGTTGATGTTTATGATAAATGCTAAACTTTTTCCATAGAGTAAATGAGAATAATTATAGAATGCACGTTGTAAGACAATGGGTTACCTCTATCCTATATAAGCGACAATTACAAGCTTATATAAAATGAGTGAAATGACAAGTGTCAGAATAAATATCGGATGGCAAACACTGTGAAATCATTCGAGCTTGTCAATTTGAATTGAATGAAAATAAAAATACACCAAGGAGTAAAGATTAAGATGGCTAAAACAATTAGTAAGACTAAGACAAAGTCAATTATCCGCAAAGGTCCAGCCTCTGGCAAAAAGTCAAATGACTTCATCGTAGTGAAAGAGGATGAGCCCGCAACGATTGTTCCCATTCTGCCCACAGGTGAAATCAATTCGATTGACCTTCACGCCTTTTGGGCCATCAACCCAGCGGTGACCTTCGCTTGCATCAAGGGTAGCGACGATGCGGGCGATGGCTGCCCTGGCTGCCTGCTGGGAGACAAAGCCGGTTATCGTGCATTCCTGCCGGTCCTCGATGCTGAGGGCGAGCTCAAAGTGTTCCCTTTTGGAATTTCTGTTGAGCGTCAGTTGGTTACCCTCGAGGATGAACTTGGGACAATCGTTGGAACAAAGCTTCGTGTCAAACGCACTGGGAATGGTTTGGCAACCAAGTACCAGGTTATCAACCTCGGCAAAGAGGTCAAGATTGACGTTGATGAAGATGATGCAGCCAAGTTTGTAGAGGCTCACATCGAAATCAAAGACCGCGACAAAATCGTTGACGAGCTCACCGCAGCTGGCCTTATGGGTAAGAAAAAGAAGAGCAAGCTGGCTGAGGAAGAGGACGAAGACGAGGATAATGACGAGGAGGAAGAGGACGATGATGACGAGGAAGTAACCCCCGTCAAGAGCAAGAAAGCAAAGGTGGTTGAGGAAGAGGATGATGACGAGGATGATGACGAGGATGATGACGAGGATGATGACGAGGATGATGAAGACGAAACTCCCGTCAAAAAGTCCGTCAAGAAGGTTCCAGCTAAGAAAGTCCCAGTCAAGAAAGCTGCTCCAGTAGCTAAAAAGCCGGTTAAGAAGAGTAAGAAGAGCGATGATTGGGAATAGCTTCGACGACCTTCTCAAACTTCAAACTGGTCTTATGCGTATTTTGGGAGTTGACCCTCTGTCGGGAGCAATCTCGGCAGGGGGTAAACCCTCTATGACTGAACTTGGAGCAGCTATCAGCATAACGTGTGAGTCAGCCGAAATTCTTGAAGCAATGGAGAAGGCTGGACGAAAATGGAAAGAAAAAGAGGGTAGTATTGAGGCTGAGGTAAAAGAAGAGCTAATAGATGTAGTGTTCTTTGTCTTAGAGTTAGCCATCCTTCTGGGCCTCACTGGTGAACAACTGGCTAACCTCTACGTTGAGAAGTACAAAAAGAATTTGCTTCGCTACTTAGAGGCCACAGCTAATAGTGGTGGAGTAAGCAGTCTGCTTGTCTCAGCAATGGATGAACAATTCGGATATGCTGAGACAGAGAAGATTATCAAAGAAGCACTTGGAATAAAGGAGGTCAAATGAGTGGACTCGCCCCCTACCTTCTTGGTTGTTCAGCCTGCACACAGTGCGAAGGGGCAGCCTACCAGCTGCCTCCATTCCTTTATGCAGGGTCAAGTACTCCAACTGTTTTGGTTATGGCCCAAAATCCAGGTGAAATAAAAGAGGATTGGCGCTTGGATTTATCAAAGCTTATCGATGAGAAGACCACAGGTGAAACACTCAAGACTATCTATGATATAGATTTCATCACCTCTCATGGTCACAAACAGATGACTAAAATCTTTGGAAATACTTGGCTCACAAACGGTAAGTTCATGTATACGAATGCAGTTCGGTGTAGGACTAAAGATAATGCTCCTCCATCAAATGAGATGATTGAGAACTGTTTAGCGTGGACTTACCAATTACCAATCCCACAAATTGTTATTCTCATGGGAAAGATTGCAGTGAAACAATTCTGCACAATGGTAGGAAAAAGTGAACTCCCTCTTTGGAGGACTGTGAAGCTCACAAGGTCAAAGTCTAAAGTGACTTATGTTACAACTATGCCGCATTATTCAGCTATGAGGTCACACTCAGATTTTGATGATGCTAAACGTCTCTTTGAGAAAACCCTTGAGGATGCCGAGGTGGTGTTATGAAAGCAAAGAACATCATCCTTGGCGGAGGTTTCGCTGGCCTACAATTAGCCTCGCTGTTGAATGACTCTATTATCATTGAAGCATCCCCTTCAGTAGGTGGACTTTTGAAGTCCTTCAAATCAGATAGTGGACAATTCACGTTCGACATTGGCGGCCACGTCTATACAACGAAGGATGAGCTTCTCAGCGACATCATGCATGACTCAAATCCGAATTACTTCGCTGAGCGAAAAGCATACTATGATTATCAAAGACAAATCCCATATCCAATTCAGTACCATGCTGATGAGCTTGGAATAAAGCTGATGCACACTCCCAGCGAAAGACCTCCAAGCTTAGCCTCACTACTCATCCACGAATTTGGTCAAGAGTTCTATGAAAAAGTTTTAGGGCCGTTCAATAGGAGAGTATGGTCAACGAGTCCTAGTCAGATGGACACTGATTGGATTGATGGACGCATCGCAAAGATTAGTGAATTTGGGAATAATTGGGGAACAAATTCATCCTTCTATTATGCTTGTGGCGAAGATATCCTTGAAACAATGAAAGCAAGACTTCGACTCACTGGAACTCGTATCTTTACCGACTCATCAGTCATCGACATAAAGCCTAATGATAAAGAGCTCTATGTCGATTGTGTTTTCCCAGCAGTCTATAAAGGGACAATCACGTATGAGCATCTATTCGACACAACTGGGATGCTTCTCAACATGAATGACCAAATCCTTCCACACAATGATGTCCTCACAATTGGAATTGGTCTAAACCGAAAACTCGACGTTGACTTCCACTGGTGGTACAATTCAGTTGAGAACACATCCCCAATTCATCGCATTACCCTACTCAGTAGGTATAGCGAAAAACTTGCACCTGATGGAGTGGACTCTCTCCTCATCGAAATCCCATACAAGAACTATAACAATAGGGACATCTATGAAAGTGAAAATGATAATGAGTACTTCTCAAGAATTGGGGTACTAAGCCTGCTTCGTAGAGCAAATTTCAACTTCATAGATGATAGTAGCATAGAAGAGATAGTCAAAATCAGGTCAAAAGGGTATCCAATTCCTGTTATAACACATCGCACCAAAGTTGCAATTGCAAGGAAAAATTATGCAGAGAATTGTGCCTATTTAGTTGGTAGATGGGGAGCCCATGGGTACTACAACCTCGACCACATCATTCATGACGCAATCTCAGCAGTGAGTGCTTCACATAATGAAAAAGTTGAGGACTACTATTGGGCAAATCATTACTACAAAGAGAAAAGGAGATTTTAGTATGCTGTACATTTTTGAAGGGCCACGTAACAGCGGCAAAACAACTACTATCAACACGACACTTGCTTTGCTGAAAGAAAGCGGGAGGACGGCCTACACGATAAAATTCCAAAGGACCGCAAGACCTGCTCCTCCCGTCTTCATGATTGACTTTCTCACCAGGAACTACCTCGCTCTCATTGATAGCAGGTCAATCTGTTTGCTTGATAGGTTCCACCTCACTGAATTTGTGATGAGGACTCTTGATAAAAAGGTAGATACTCACGTGCTCGTAACAACTACTCATATGATTGATGAAACGCTTCGGAACATGGGGGCAGTGACTTTCATTCTCGAAGCAACCGCTGAGACTCGTCAGGCTCGTCTGAAACTGAGAGACGTTGACCACAACAAAAAGGAGTGGTTATCATATGATGAGCTTGACACCACTTGGACGTATGCAAGAAAGATTTTCAACGAGAGCGAAACTCGTATTCGCAAAATTGAAAATCGTGATGATGGCCTCAAGTTGGCTAGGGAGATTGTCAAGCATGTTGATGGAGGGAAACTTCTCAACGAGAAAATCCCTTTTCTCCCTCCAATCATAATCAGCAATGAGGTAGTTTTAGCATGAGAACAATCCTCTACTCTACATGGGAGCCAGGACTTACCGGTAATACAAAAAGTTCTGGTGGTGGAGCTGCATGGACAAAGTATCTCTGGGATTTCCTTGAAACAAATGGGTATAGCATTGTTGCTCCAGGGATAACTAATCCAGACTCAGTCGAACCAACCCAACCTGTTGATGCAGCCATTTTCTGTTGGAGATGGTTGTTACCAGATGCTCCTCAATATAAGGAGCGGAACCTTTTGTATGATAGACAAAATTATCTGATTGGCTGGTGCTTTGAAAATGCAATACCAGTCGTCATACATGACCAGGACTTGAAGATGCTTTCCGTTGAGCGTGAGTGGCTGAAGAAAAATGGAGCCATCATCGCTACTCCATCTTTATTTCCTGAGACTGGAGAAATCTCTTTACACTTTCCAAATCCATACGAGTTTGAACCACTCATTCAGGGCTCAACTGGTCTAACCTACATTGGGAACAATTATGAAAGACTTGACCAAACATTCAAGTTGATTGAGCCCTTTGCACATGAAGTCCACACAACCTTCTATGGAAATTGGATTGAGCCAGGTTATGATAGGGACCCAAGTGTGATAAAAGGGTTACTACCAAATGTTCATTTTATGGGTAGACTTCCACAGGAGGATGTTATCACCACATTGAGAAAAGCAAAAGCGACGGTGATGCTCCATAAGCCTGAATATGGACCGCGTGGATTTGTTACCATTAGATGGGCTGAGGCAGCATCTGCAGGTGTCCTCCCGTTTATCCCAGCTGAGTTCAATCTACCAAATCAATATATCTATTCATTGAGCAGGCTGCGTGTCTCTGAGAGTGCCGAGATGCTAGAGGCCTATAATCAGATAGGAGAAAACGAACGCAAAAAACTGATATATCAATTACGGCGATTTGTCGTTCACTATATGTCCCCAGTTCCTTGGATAAAACTTTTAGAAAGGATAATCGTATGACAAACTTTTCACCAAAAAGTCTCTCCTCTTTTGTAGAGGATGTTGAGCAATGGGGAGAAAAAGTGAACTCAGAGAGAGGCATGACTTTAGAAATTGAAAATGAAGTTCTCTCTATGAGTAATCCTCTCGACCGTGTGTGTACTGAAGAGTGGCGAAAAATGAACATTGGCTTTGCCATCACTGATGCAATTCAGCACATTGTAGGAGACGACTCACTTGCTCCCCTCACTCAGTTCGTTCCTGGCTTTTCAAAATATTCTACTAATGGTAGGACAATTGATGGAGCTTATGGCAAACGTTTTCATGCTAACGAGCAGCTCGATAAAATCATCATGATGCTAAGGAAAGACCCAATGACGAGACGAGCTGTTCTTTCAGTCTATATGGGTCCAGTTGACCTCTGGGGTGGTGGTGGTTTGAATACTCCATGCACCCTCAATTTTCATTTTCTTGTTCGTGATGAAAAGCTGAACATGAAGGTGATGATGAGGTCTAATGACGTAATCCTTGGTCTCACAAATGATGTATTCACATTCACCATGCTTCATGAGTATATTTCATCTCATGTAGAGATACCAATTGGTGATTACACTCACTTTGCTTCTTCACTTCATCTCTACGAGAGTGACCTCAGCAAGTATAAGCCCACTCATGGAGGTCATTGGAATAAGGTCATGCATGCGATGCCTTTCAAATGGGACCCAAAACCTCTCTATGATGCTCTCATTCATCTCAATGTTACCTTATTTGAAGATGCATGTTCCAAAACATTTTCAACACACTATGACCAAGACCTTTACTTTGCATCAGCAGTTGTCTTCTACAGAAAACAAGACGGAGTCCGTGAGATGTGGCAATCAATTGGTGATGAGACTCTCAAACGAGTAGCTGGCTTCTGGATAGGAGAATGAAAATGAAATGGATGATTAATCCACCTGAGCGTCCATCAACTTGGATTGCTCCAACAGCTGAGCTCCCTCCCTTCATGCAGCGAAGATTGCGAAATCCTCATAAGCGAACAAGAGAGGGAACTTTTCTTTATACCCACCCCTATATCAACTATTTAGAAAGGATGGTCCTCTGGGCTCGTAATGAGCACAACGCAGAATTTCATTATGCCGCTGACCACAACATGACCACTCTCATTCGTAGTTTGAGAAAGTTTGGTCCAGAATATATCTTGGCAATGCATGAGGATTTTGCTAGTATGGTCGAGATGATGACCCCTGAAATGTGGGACCTACTCGACAGACGAATGAGAGACCACCTCACAGCAGCCTTTGAGGTAGCCAAGCGAATGGGAATTGTAAGACCAACTATTCCAGTTGAGAAAGCAATCAAAATGCTCCAAGAGATGGAGCCACCTAAGAGGACAAGTCGTGAGATGGTCAATTCAATCATCAATCACTTCATCCCTAAGGGTAGACAAGCAAGGAGATAAAAATGAAATTCACACATTTGCATACCCATTCTGATGCCTCAAAAGACGGTCTTCGAGAGGTGGGTCAACTTGTCAAAGCAGCCAAAGATTATGGGTTCGATGCTCTTGCACTTACGGACCATGGCAGCTTAGCCAACGCAGTATCATTTTCATTAGAGTGTGAGGCTCAGGGAATAAAACCCATCATAGGTGTAGAAGCTTACATTGGATTTGATGGCAAAACTGGACACATCACACTTCTAGGGAATGGTCAAAAGGGGTTGGAGAACCTCATTCGTCTCAACAATGTTGGGCATGCCTCTCGTTTCAAACAGCCGGAGTTCCCAATTGATAATCTTCTTGCTGATTGCAAGGATATAATCTGCCTTAGTGGCTGCGTAGCAAGCCCATTCAATCAACTCCCATTCTCTGAAGCAGTCGCACTCACATCAAAGTTCAAGCATGCATTTGGAAACCGCTTCTTTATGGAAATGATGTTTGTTGCCGACACAGATACGTGGACACGACCAATCAAATTGGCTGAACGTGCGAACATCCCCCTCGTGGTAACAAACGACGTTCACTTCCCACTACATGAAGACTCGACCATCCATGAGTTAGTAACTCAAATGAGGTCGGGTTTTTCTTATAATTCCAAAGAGCTTTGGCTCAAAACTCCTGACCAAATTTGGAAGCGTGCCAAATCAGCAATCAGTCTTGAGCGCTACAAATTATCATTAGAGAACACCAAGATGATTGTGAACAAAATAAGGCCAACCATCTTTGATGCAACTCCAACCCTTCCACACATCCCGCATGCTCATGAAACTCTCGAGTCACTTGTAAAGAAGAGTGAGAGGACAAGCTTTGCTGGAGCAATGGGTAAATCCTACAACGAGCGTCTCTCATATGAGCTGAAGATTATCAAAGAGATGGACTATTCATCCTACTTTGTTATCCTTCATGACATCGTTGAGGCAGCCAAGAAGTTGGGGGCATACATTGGTCCAGGTCGTGGTAGTGGAGCAGGCTCTCTTGTTCTCTATTCATTGGGGATAACTGACATCAACCCCATGGTCTACAACTTGCCCTTTGAACGATTTTTGAACCCAATGAGAAAAGGAATGCCCGATGTAGACGTTGACATCGACTCAAAGCATCGTGACGTTGTCATCCAATACGTCTCAGAAAAATGGCATGGTGTCCCAATTGGAACTGTCGTTCGCTACTCACACAAGACGGCAGTCCATGATTTGGCCAAAGCATTCAAGGTTCCTCGACCTATTGAAAATGAGATTGCAGAAAAAGGACCAGCCTGCATAGAAATGAAGCGTGTCGTTGAGGAAATCCCTCAGTTCCAGCAAGCATACGACACAATCATGGGTCAAATAAGACATCGAGGACGTCATGCAGCTGGGGTCGTCATCACTGATAGGGCAGTTCCAATCGAAAGAGCCGCTGGTCATGACCTCGTCGCAGCATGGACTCAAGGAAGCCACGATGAAATGTCAAAAGCAGGGATTGTCAAATATGACCTATTAGGATTAGAGGCTCTTACAATTTTGCAGCTCCTTGAGAAGTGGAGTCCTAAGGAGAAAATCTACTCAAAATTGCATGAGGATAATGACCCAGCATTTCAACTTTTTCAAAAAGGTGATTTATCTGGAGTCTTCCAATTCTCTGGTAGTTACGGCATTCGCAACCTAACAATGAAGTTATCCCCTACAAAATTTGAGGATTTAGTAGCACTCAACGCGTTGTACAGACCAGGGGCACTCGATGCTGGAACAGCTGACAAATTTGTAGAGTGGAGGCATTCACCTCGCAAGGTTCCTTCAGTGATTGAGCCAATCCTCAAGTCAACTTATGGAGCAATTGTCTATCAAGAACAAGTGATGGAGCTCTATAAGGTAATGACAAATGGGACCTATGCCGAAGCAGATAACATTCGTCGCATCATCGTCAAGGCCCAAGATAAGTTTGATGACCCAATTTGGCAGGCCCAGTATAAGAAAGCCAAAGAAGATTTCCTCAATGGCGCAACTAAGTTCCACAAGATTTCAATTCAGGTAGCCGAAAAGATATGGAATGAAATCTCAACCCACTCACGTTACAGTTTCAATAAGGCTCATGCTACAGCCTATGCTCAGATAGCTTGGCAAATGGCATGGTGGAAATACTATCATCCAGTGGAATTCTACGCAGCGATGATGAGCTCTGACCGTGAGAACTTGACTCAATACATCTTCGAGGTCATCAAGCGAGGGATAAAGGTAAAAATGCCAACCATCAACATTATTGGGGATGACGACATTTTCATTGTTGATGGGGACTCAATCGTAATCCCAGCCAATGTAATCAAATATGTCACCAATGTTACTGTCATTCGTGAAGCTCTCAAGAAGGGGCCATTCAAATCCATTGAGGATTTTATGGCAAGAGTTCCAAAGAACGCAGTACGTGGTCAAGCACGAGCTTCTCTGTTGGGGATAGGTGCATTCAAAGGGATAAAGGGTTCTATTGATAATCTTGGGATATCAGGAAAGTCAAAGGAGATGCTTGATGATATACGAACCTCAAGCAACCCTGAACGTGAAGCTCAAATCCGCCTGTTAGGGTTCATCATCCCAACAAAGAGTGAAATTGCAAATCTGGAGACAGCCTCTGAGGAAGGGATGACCACTGGAATTATTGGTTCAATGAAACAAAAGAAGTCAGCATTTGGCCCATATACAGTTTACTACCTCATTCCTAATGGACTTTTCTGGACAAGAGGCAAACTCATGTTTGAACCACAAGTTGGAGACTTCGTTGCAGCAAAAGTGAAAGCAAATTCTGGTAAAGCGACAAGCGTGAGGAAGCTATGAGACCAAAATTTGTAAGAGCCGCTGTATTAGTTTTGGTCCCATATCTATTTTCAATAATAATAACTATTGCCTTTGTGAATGCGCAAGCTGTAATTTTCCTAGCAGTAGGATGGGCTTTGGGAATAGTCACTATGGGATATCTAAAAGCTGCGAGGTTGATATGAATACAAAACCCATCAGAATAAAGCTGTTGTTTGAACCTCGTGACCTATGGATTGGTGTTTTCTGGGATGGAACATATCTATGGCAACACTATGATAAAGATAATAATCGTTTAGAGAAATCCAAAAAGCTACATACGATTACCTTACGTGTTTATATCTGTATTGTTCCAATGCTCCCAATTTTGATAGCACTAGATATCCAGAGACTAAAGATGATTTTCAAATATCCATGGGTATGGGGTCATGATTTGAAGAGCACATACAAAAGCATTTGGCTGGGATGGTGGTTGATTACGTTTACATATGACGGTAAACTTGATGACCTCTCAATATCTTTTCAGCCAGGATTGTAGGCTAAAATGAAAAGGACCCGTATTACGCTCGTATTCATCTACATTGTGTTGCTATTGATTGTGATAGCAATTCCACTTTTATATTACTTTGGAGGAAAACCATGATTTCAAAAGGTAGACCATCCTATCAAGGGTCTGTTCAATTCGATAGACCTAGGACAATTTATTTCTATGCGACATCTCATTGCAATTCAAACTGCTCCTATTGCGTTTTTAGGAAGTCGAATGGGGATTTATTTAGGACAAATATGTCGCTGAACATCATCGAACAGGTTTGGCTCGAGTCGGCTATTCTCAAAACATGTGGTGTCGTCGTTCAAGGGGGAGAATTCACCATTCATCCTGAGGCTACCGGCATAATGCGGTTCTTCAGCTTGGTTGTCCCTAAGGTCACCTTACTGACGAATGCGGTTGACCCAGAGTTAGCCAAACCACTTATTCAATATGCAACACAAGTGACCATCTCTCTTGATGGTCCTCAGCATGATAAGTCAAGAGGGGTTGCTGGCAACCTTGATGGAGTATATGCTCTATTAGGTTACCTCAAGAACGTTGGCAAATCAACAACACTGCAAATAACTCTTGGTCCATGGAATGCTCGTAATCCAAAGTTGGCTAATGATAATGTTGCATGGTTCATTGACACTTGCAGACAGTATGACGCTCAACCAAGGTTCAACATTGCATCAGATGATGGACTTCTTGGGACTGCCAACTATGAGCAAAAGGCTGATGCTCTTCAGTCAGTTACCGACTTACTCTATGAGTTTGCCACCTATAACACATTCGAAAGAATGAAAAGCTCATTGATAAGTGGAGCTCGTTATATAAATGCCGCAGTTGGTAAGTCAACTAGCAAAGCTTTTATCCCCTGTTACAGTACATCAATCTATTCGACTATCAATGCGAATGGGGATGTTTGGCTGTGCCAGGGGTTGGAAGAAAAAGAAGCTGTTGTAGGAAACGTTTTGATGGACAATTTTGATACGATTTGGGAGAACTCAAGCGGAAAAAGAAAGGATTATGGAATGTGCCAGCGCTGTTCACTCAGTTGCCAGCTAACTGGTGATTTAGCTTACTTACAAAGTAAGATTGATAGGATGGCGAGCTAAACTTTTTGTTATGAGGAGTAAAGATGAATAAACTAATTGTCGCATCACTCAAATCAAAGAGTGTTGACAGACTTGTAAGGTTCCCACAGGAATTGATGGATGAATTTGAGCTTCAAATCATTGGATGGGTTGCAGAATATATTTCAAAATATGACGAGACCCCATCACTTGAAAGACTCACAGAAGAATTTGAAGACTTCATCCCAATTGATATTGACCCACCATTTGTAATTGATGACATTGCAGACCAAACACTAGAGCGGAAAAGATTATCATTTTTCATTTCTGCAATGACATCCTTGGTTGATAGGACGCGAATTGAGGGGGCCATTCATGAGGAGGAAGTCTACTCAATCATGAAGACAATTCGCGTTGCAGGTGACGAAGACTCGACTTATACAACTTATGATAGGCGCAAATACAGCGAAAGAAAACACACGAAGGCTGTTCCTTTCTTTATAGGGGTTCTCAACAGAGCAATGGGAAGTCTCCATGCAGGGGATTACACCCTCATTGTTGCAAGATTAGGAACAGGCAAATCATTGATAACCCAGTGGCAAGCCCGTGAGTGGATGCTATCTGGGATGAAGGTTCTGTTTGTATCCCAAGAGATGTTGGCCAACGAAATATTTGCACGCATAGACGGGATGGTGGCAAGCTTCAATCCCTTATCGTTAAGGTCAGACATCGACAAAGCACTTGAGTCAAAACTTCAGGTGGCCAAACTTACCGCTAAAATGTCAAAGGGGGAGATTTATGCACCACGAGGAATAAGGACCCCTGAGCAAGTGGCAATGGCAGCAAAGTTCTTTATGGTTGATGCTATCATTGTAGATGGAGTTTATCAAATGGCCCCTGATTTGCTCCATCCTCCTTCTGCAAAATGGGAACGCATTGCTGAGACATCGTCTCAATTGAAACAACTTGCCCAGGTCACAAAACTTCCGATGTTGGCTACAACTCAAATCAAGCGAGTTGGCCGAACAATGGGGTTTACTCCTGAGGATTTGGCTTATGCTGATGCTCTTGGCCAAGACGCTGACCAAATCATTTCGTTAGAGACTGACATCGCATATCCAAATAGGTTGATGACCGAAATAATCAAGAACAGGTATGGTCCTCCTATGAGCTCACTTGTTGAACTTGACTTTGAGACAATGAAAATAGAGGAGGTGAGATGAAAAAAGGCCAACTCTCAATAAAGAAAGTGAATGAGGCTTCAAAAGTAGTTTCGATGAGGATTGAATGTGGAAACTGCAAGTGGCGATTTACTGAGGACACGGAAAAACTTTCTATCATGGGATATGACCATGAATGTGAACTTTGTGGTTCACATGGTAGTGTAGATGTAAATGTTACTTGCCCCAAATGCAAGAAAAACCTAACAATCGAGATAAGGAGCTGGTAATGAAAAATGAAAACATTCAATTTGTCCTGATGGTTATAGGCTCAATTTGTTCTCTTGGAGGATTGTTTGCATCAGCAATTACAAATAATCCTAACTTCTTCTTGTATGGATACCCAGCTGGGGCAATCATCCTATTCATAGTAACATTTATGAGGAGAAGAGTATGAAAGTCTATGACCCAGCTGCTTTAGGACTTCAAATCATGAGTGTGAATGGAGTAGAGGCAAAGCTTAGGTGTCCGTTCCACTTAGACAAAACCCCAAGTGCAAGGTTCAATCTATCTAATGGTCTTTTTCATTGCTTTGGTTGCGGGCACTCAGCAAATGCCTATCAGTTGGCCAAAGAATTTGGAGGAGAGCTCTCTAAGATTGACATTGCACTTATTCCTCGGACTGACTATGAGGAGAGGGAATGGCGACAGCTATCATATTCTAAATTGGCTACCAAGAGCAAATATTTGGAAAAGAGGAAGGTGACCCCAGAACAAATAGAAAAATTTGAGATAATGAAGAGCAAAGATGGAATTTTATTTCCTATCTTTGACAAAAATGGACTTCTTGTCGGTATTCAGGAACGAAGATTTACTCTTGAACCAAAGTATATGCTTCATGGACAACGTACTGCAGTTTGGCCAATGTCAAATCTCAAATATGAAGAATTGCATTTGGTAGAGGGAGTCTTCGGAGTGCTTCGTGCTGACCTTTATGGCTACCACGCAGTGTGCACAATGGGGGCAAGTGCTATTCCTCAAGCGGCTAAAGTTCTTGAAGGGCGCCTAGTGAAAATAGCATTTGATGATGACCTCGCAGGTTATCTCGGAGCATACTCATTCATGAAATTGCATAGGACTTCATATGCTATTCTACCAGGATTAGAAGTTGATGAAACTTCAAAGGCAGAATTTCAAAATAAAGTATTCTATGCATCATGTGAAAGGGATATCCTTGGGTATGCCATCAAGACCGAAAACAATCGACTTGCACTAGCAATCAAACGTAAGGAGGAACAACATGAAGTTAAGAAAGCCAGGTCAAATAAAACTTTTGGCTCACGAAGGGTTAGTGTCCGTTAGTCTCTATGGGAAACAAGTTGTAGGATATGCATTTGGAAAACATCCTCTTGACGGAATAGTTGTGTGCTTGGCTAAGCCAGAGCTAACAGAGGCTGGTCTTACATGCAACGGACCATGCCTCAATAAGTTTTTCCCATACTCAATGGTCAAATTCCTTGATAGGAAGTTGGCCGTACAAATTGAAGAAAAGGATGAGGAGCAAGATGAACCTATTGAGTTGGATACCAATACTGGTAGCGATAGTAATGATAATAATAGTGGGGATATTTTGGATGAGAAGTCTAGCAAAAAGAAACCAAAGAAGAAAGTGAAACAGAAAACAAAGAAAGGAAAGTAAATGATGGGACTATTTCGTAGAAAAACACCAGACTATTTATCAACTGAGTCAAAGAATATAAAAGCTGGCAAAGGTCGTCCTGATGATAATGAGCTAATAGACTCTGAATATGGAACTATTGGTAGTAGCCGCATTTCTGGGGGTTCAAATGCAAGTTACACCTATGAGGAACCCGCAGGAGCTAATAACTTACGGGATGAAATTCGTCTCCAAAATCTTGAGCGACAATATGCCCATTTTGGCAATCCACCAGGATATGACCAAGACTGGGCAGAAAAAGAGCATTTTATAGATTGGGATGAATATTGGGCAAGAGAAGGTGTAAAGACTAAGCAAGGCTTTTTCAAGCGTGAGAGTGATGCTGAGCATCTTGCAAAATTGATACTTAAGGAAAATCCTGACATCACTATAAGAGACGCAGTGATTAGGTTCAAGTTACATCCTGACAAAATGCCTGATAATCTAAAGTCTCAAGCTAATGATACTTTGGCGGTGCTAGGTCAAATGATTGCCAAGCGTGATAAAAAGAAATAAACAATACTCAACTCAATAACAAATAAAGATGAATAAGGAGATACATGTATCCCAAAACGACAGTCGAAGTAACCTGTCCAGCTTGTAAAGAAACTTATAACATCAGGACTGAGACAGAAGAGAAGAAAAGAAATTGCAGATGTGGAAAAGGAACATTTATCATCAACCAAGGAACTGGCTTCAACCAAGTAAGAGTGACCTTTATCAATGCAATTGGAATACGTGTTGATTTCACAAACTTTACAGTAGTTGCTCAATCGAAAGAATGAAAGGAGATAAAATGACTATAAGACTTCCGCCCCTTCATGATGAAACTCTACCTATTCTTACTACATCTCAGAAGGTAGACGTTACTACGATTTATTTTTGTATGACACATAATGGATGTCTCATAAGAGCAGATGTTTTCATCAACAAGGATAATATTATCTGTTGTCGAAAGCATGGAACACCAGTGAGTGACGTAACAAATGCCCCCCTAGGTAGAGCTTTCAGAGATTTGGTTCACCCCTATCCGAAGGAGTAATGATGGCTAAGATTTTACCTGATGGATTTACAGAGATGGAAAGATTTACTAAAGACCTCAATGAACTTTATCATAGAGCCAAAGTTGGTGGTCTTAGAAAAGGAGTATTGACTCTTACATTTGATGATGGGATGAACTATCAGCTTTATCTCAATGATATTGAAATTGAGATACATGCAAAGGCCCCTGTAATGGCCATAGGAGATGAAAATTATCAAATTAGTCTAAGTTCATCTATCATGAGTCCAGACAAAATTAGTTATACTTATCCTACTCCGTACGGCTATCCAGCTTCATTTGAACATCCTGTTCCGTTGGCTCACCCTAAAGCTGAGTTAGATGACCTAGAAAAAGACTCATCAATAGTGGGCCACTCATTCGAGGAGGCCATGCGTTCACTCATCAATGTTGATAGTTTTATTGATAAAGATGATGGCGAAAGTTTACATGGTGTTGATGCTGCTAAGTCATTACTCGAGCATGCAGAAAGTCTCAAGGAGGACTTCTACAAATATATTGAAGATGATGAACCGGTAGTATGGAAGATGGTACCACATTGGAAAGGCATTATTCACACCGATGATAATGACCTAGGGATAACATATACAGCAAGTACATAAGGAGAACCATGGGACTCAAAAACATTTCAGAAAGTGAAGCAATGAGTATGCTTCATGTTTGCGATTGTGACGATGATGGGAACCACACAGACCCCGAAGTACATGAGAAGCACTGTTCATATGTTGATTACATCACAAGGGAAGAGAAGCTGAGGGACGAATGATTTTCAAAACAATACGGGTTCTTATCCTAAGTCTTTGCACCTCATTTTGGGTAATTAGTATTTTAGTGAGTGCAGAAATGATAGGGTGGAGACCAACATTTGTAATTGCTGTAGGTACTACCGTCATAGTCTTATTCTGGTGGCTTCAACTTGACCATGTCGGTAAAAAGAATCAATGATAATGAGGGTCGTTCATAACGGGCGACCCTCCGTCTGGGGGATATTTCCTTGACACTCTGGTTCATCCAGAAGGATGTCAGGGATAGACGAATAGTTCCATACACAAATAAGTACAAAAGTGAGCAGTGTGAACCAAATCATCACTCAGAGCTAACAGCACTGATACGACCTATACAGGTGACCTCAGGGTTCACCCAGAGACACGCCACAGACGAACATGATAGGTACTATGCCTTGGTTTATGAGCATCTCTGGGAGGACCGAGTCATCTCTGCTATAGAATTTGTCTATACAAAATGAAAATAAAGAACCCCATCAAGCTACATAGGGCCTAATGGGGTCTTCTAGTTTGTTGCTTGACTTCTTAGGTTACAGTAGGTGTCCCTCCGCAGGGGTCTCCTTGAAAGTCTTGATGAGGCGAAAGAACCCGAGAGGGGCCAATATCAAAGTTAGTACATAGAATACTGTTTGAACGATAACATCATATTGGGCAGGAATAACGTTCACAATATTCTGGAGTTCAGCCACAACGAAAGCAGAGATGGCTAATGATAATGGCTGCGCAAATCCTCGAAGGTCAATGTTGAACATCTCAAAGAGCCAGGTGAAAGCCGCAGTTAGCAGGAGAAGAAGCCCTGCTCCGATGGCCAAGTTGATTGACTGAGGGACCTGAACAGCTGAACTTGTTTGAATTGCTGAAGGGGTACTTGGCTGGCCAATGAATAGAACAGCAAGGATACCTGCTATAGCCAGGATTGCAACAAGAGTCCATTTGGGGTAATTCGAATTGTTCATAATTCTCCTTATGTAAGTAGATACAGAATTGTGCCTATGACCATAAGAGCAGTTGCAATAGTTGCGCCTACTCCGACTAGGCCTACGAAGAATGCCCATGCGATTAGTAACCAACCAACCTTTGACAAAGAAATGTTATTCATGTCAACCTCCATTACTCGTAATATAGAGCCGTGCAAGCCAAAGGACAAACGCTATTAGGCCGGTAACGGCTGCGGCAGTTAGCGTTCCTACTCCCGTGAATAAAATCACCTCCTTTATCTTTTGCGAAGATGGACTACTTGATGACGCTTTTATTTTATTTTGAGTTGAGCTCTTTGAATTTTGTAAAATCTCCAAATTCTTTTTGAGTGAGTCGAGTTCTATCTGCTGCTTTTGGTGCTCATATCGTAGACGATCAGTTTCCTCGGTGTCTTCTTCGTGCGTATGAGCCAACGCATTGTATCTCTTCTCTGCAAAATCAAGTTCAAGCGACTTTTTAGCCAACTCTAACTGAAGGTTATTCTCCTCTAAATTTTGTCGAAATAATCTATAGCTCATTTGCTCGCTAATGGACTCATTTATCTTTTGAATAGTATCAATGTTCTGGCGAATGTGAGCAGCTAATGTCTCAGTCAAGATGCGCATTGTGTCTCTTGTGCTAGCATTCGACTCAAGAATATCCTTGAGCTTTGCAACAACTTGAACTTGGAATAAATCTATTTCCTGCATATCATGAGGAGTAAGTTCTTTTTCATTTGTCATAGTTCACCTGGTAATGAAATGAAAACGCGGTAAATGTCTGGGTCAAATCCGCTTTTCATTTTCTCCATTTCTTCTAAGGCTTTTTCTCGAGTCAGTGCAGACCTATAAGGACGGTCATTTACGAGTGCGTCGTAAACATCTACAAGGGCAAATATTCTTGCCTCTATGGGAATGTCTCTACCTGATAATCCTCTTGGATAACCTGAACCATCCCATCTCTCGTGATGACAATAGGCTACCATTGCTGCATCTTTTAGTAGTGGGATATCTTTAAGGAATTCATATCCAATTGTTGCATGACTTTTCATAATGTCTAATTCTTCTTCTGTTAGCTTGCCTGGCTTCAAAAGAACTCTATCAGGAATTGCAATCTTTCCTACATCATGAACAATTGCTCCAAAGTAAACCTTTCTGATAATTTCTTGGGGTACTCCTAAATTGTAGGCTACAGCCATGGCATGCTCAGCTGTTCTTATTGTATGACCAGCAGTCTTTTTATCTCTAAGTTCCATAGCTGTTCCCCAAGCAGTCACAATTGCGTTGAATGATTGGTCAAGAATAAACTTTTGCTTGAGCGCTTTAGACACATTTCTCATTTCTCTTTTTATCGCTAAAGGAAGTCTAAACAGTCTGTCTTTACCAATAAAATCTATTGCTCCACTATCTACTAAGGGGTATGCAACATCCTCATCAATTGTTCCTGATACAACAAGAAATGGAATTTCTGGATTATGCTCTTGACATATCTCAAGAGATTTTGCGGCTGTCAACCTAGGAAGTTTATAGTCACAAATAATAAGGTTCCAAGTGTCTGACGAAAGTGCCATCCTAAGTGTTATCTCATTTTCAACTTTCTTCCACCTGACAGTATACCCTATCTTCTCAATAGTTGTTGTCATCCGCATGATGTCATCAGTTGAATCTTCTATGAATAAGATACTAATATTGTTCTCTAATTGATTTGTTGTCATTTTGCCTCAGAACTCCACGTGTATATTTCATCCATGGAGGTTCTTGTAAACCTATAAATGTTAGTAACGGCACTATCTCTAAAAAGACTCTTATCTCCATAATAAAACCTATCGTTAGATAAGCTATGATAAGTACAGGTGCAAATATGCACAGGGCGTTCTTTATCAGTCGTGGCATAAATATCCATTTTGTATGAACCATTGATAGTATCAATAAGAATATTATCATGTGAGATATGATGATGTATGGATAAGTGAGTGCCGTATCAATATTTGATGGAAGACGAAACATAGTATCATATCCAGGGTAAGTTCTAAATGACCATTCTAGTGCCATCCTGATTGTAAGATAAACAATACCACTCAGAGATGTCAAAAGAAATATTTGACGATGAGATAACCATTGCCAGGTATATACTATAAAGCAAAGTATCAACAAGAATGAGGTTTCACGATTCAAGCATATGATAGGAAATAAAAGGAAGAATGCCATCAACCTCCCTCTATGCAATAATGCAAAAGCAAATGAAAATAATGCTACAGTGAGAGCATCATATGTGTGTGGTGGCCACATTCCTATCATTGCCACGATCAATGAAGTTAGGATGATATAGACTTCTGTTTTTATATCCCCATGATAGAACCCTCTGTGGAAGTAACGTAGAGCTTCCTCCATTCCAATAAAGGCAAAAATGAGAATAATCCTAACAGAAGTGTCAAATGAGACTCCTGTAATTGCTCTAACACCCCAAGATAGGATAGGAACAAGTTGCCTATAGACATAAGGACGCTCAGTAATGTCATAAAGGAATTGGTAGCTTAGTTCAGAATATACATAACCTATAAAGATTACGAAGGTCAACGTCAGTGCATGCTTTATTATATTTCCTCCACTATTGGAGTATTATCAGTAAGCTGCTTAGGAGGATAATAAACTGGTCCAACCGCTACGTGTGGCCAAAATGCAACAGGAGTGTTCCCACTTTTGTACCAAGGATAAGTTGGAGAATTAGGCCAACTGTGAGCCTTTCCATCTGAGCCAGTTGTAGTCGCCGGAGTAAAATATGCTGGATGAGTTGCAGGGGTGTAAACATATGCTTCAATACTTATTTCACGAAGACTCCTAGGATATGAGTATCCCACCTTCAGAGGAGGCGGTTTAGTCCCATCCAAAAAGGTTACCCTATATATTGTTGGCACTTTATCACCTTCTCTATATTTCAACTTAGCAAGGATTTCAGCTGTTGGAACAATAGGGTTCATCTGAATTCTTGCATCACCACATGTTCGAGTTTTATCAGTCTCAGGGTCTTTACTTTCCATATCCTCAACCTTCAACCAATTTCTACGCCTTGATTTTCCTGCAGTTCCTGAACCATTCATGAAGGCTACATTGTCATCCATCATTCTGGAGCACATTTGAATTGAAGCATTATAGTTGATGGCTCTCAAATAGTATTGCCATTGTTGCCCAAAGGTACAATTGAAGTCATCAAATACAAACACCATAGGAAGATAATGACGGTCTTGCCTACCATTCTCGAAGTCAGTTTTGACCCGATGAGTGGGATGCAAGCGAAGTTTCCCAGTGTAGAACGAGCCGTCGTTTTCCTCTACGATTATCATTAGATCCTCGTGAACGTGGTGCACTCCCAAATGCTACCATCTGCCTGTTGTACAGTAACCTTCACAGGAGGTGTCCCAACTGGAGGTTCAGGATTAGGTACAGGAATATTCGTTCCTCTAAGGTAAGTTCCTGAAGCCCAACAATCAGGGCAATTTGAAATTGCTCCATGACCATCTGTAATCTGAATAGGGGCACTTGTAAGGTCATGAGTCATTCGTCCATCAATGAGGTGATACCATTTTGTTGTGCCAATAAGGGTGTACTCCTTGACGAGAACTATTCCTTCTAATGGAATATCTCCAATGTCAGTTCCAGCCGCAGTACTTCCTGGAGTATTCCTGATATTGAGAGCTCCTGCATTTTGAAGTTCATACCATTGAATTGTAACAGGGGTTGTAACCATGGGGTCTCCTTGTCCATATATTTGAGATGGGTCATAGATGACCCTATTCATATCAATCTCTAAACTCTCACAACCGAAGTCATGACCCCATACTGGAGTTCCAAATTGGTGAAGCTCAGGAACTGTCCACGGCTTAGGTATAAGAATTCCAGTGCTTGAACCATCACTCGTATAAGATGCAATCCATAGTGGGTGAACCTTTAGGTATTCATACTCAGCAGCATTATTTATCGGATTACTGTGGTCAATGAAAAAGTAATATCCAGTATACATTCCTACAATCTTTGATGGGAATGCTTGCTCGATAAGTTTCATGAATGCTACAACGTTCTTTAGGCCTCCATACTGACCGCCATAAACGAGTTCCCAATCAACCCATATTCTATCTTCAGGCTGGTCGTTTTCAATGAGAGGCTTAAGAACATCAAATTGCTGTTGAGGACTAACCCTATCATCATAGAACCAATAACATCCTCTAGACATTCCTCGTTGTTTTGCAGCAGTCCAATTTTGTTGGAATGCACTGTCAACCCAGAGGTTTTGTCCAGCCCTAATGATAATGTTCTTTGTCTTAGAACTCATTACGTCCCAATTGATTGTCCCCTGATAGTAGCTTACATCTGGGAATTCTATTGGGGTAGCAACAGTTGGTTCAACAGAGAGTTTTGTTCCTCTCGCAGCAAGAAAGTTGACTACTCTGTTGTAGTTTATTCCGTTTGGTGAATAGCTTCCAGCATTACTAAAGTAGTGAGCGAATTGATCTGGGACTTGTCCCATATTTTCTCCTAAATATTTTTGTTATCAAGATACCGTTTATTCATAAATACTCCTATCCTAATTATTATACTTCAGCATGATATATATAATATAGAGTATAACAACCCAAAAGGGGATGCTAAATAGAAAAGCATAAAGAAGTCCACGAAAGAATTTCATCCGACCATCCTATAGAATATTGTGGCCAATATATACGGCGCACCCGGTGTGACAGTTTTTGTAGCAGTGATATCCAGGTATTTATCCGTGGTCCCGGTCAAAGCATTGACCGTCACATTGTGCCGGGTAGGTGTGGAAGCTGTATCTGCTGATGTGTTGAACGATCCCAGACTTGTATTTGATGGTCGGCGAGTAAAAGCAATTGTCCAGTACGATGTTCCACTGTTGGTGGTCAACACATTGGTTTGACATGCAATCCTGGTTACATATAAATCATATGTGGCATTGTCCAAGACCATATAGGCCGCTGTTTGGGGTGATACTGTAGATGTTCCGGTCAAAAGATCCTGCATGCTAATGGATATCGCGTACTCCTGGACCGTCAGCCAGCGGGTGCCATCATAATAATATAGAAGTCCTCGATCGGTCCTGAAGTATAAATCATTGGTGGCTGGACTACCAGGGAATGATGTACCTGCTGGGACACCAGTTCCTAATCCTAGTTGAACAGCCCCAAAAAGAAGCGCGACAGGAGTAGCTGACGTTCCAAGAGCCTGAGCAAAATCACCTGATACTTGTGGAGCTGCATGGCGAACTCCTTGCTTAGCTACCGTATGAGTCTTGACCAAGTCTCCAATACTTCCTGTTCCTGACAAATTTATGGTTGACACATATCCACTAAATGCTACTAGGCCACTTGCATTATTAGCAATTCCATTTGGCTCAAGCACGACCCCAATTCTTCCAGATGTAAACGCACCTGCCGTATTTGTTGTAAAAGCAACGGCATTCGCTGTATCAATCACAACTACATCTCCAAGGGCTACACTCCCACCTGATTTATTAGTAAGTATTGCTGTTTCAGTCCTGCCTACCGCTGTATTTGCCATTTTACACCTGTGCTACTACATAGTCTGCCACTACAATATGAGCCGCGGTGACAGCCGAATCAAATACCACTTGAGTCATATCTGTGGATAGTGAATATATAAGTGGATCCACCAGGGATCCATTATCGAAAACATTCAGTAAACTTTCAGCCACATCCGGCAGGTCGAACGTGGTCCCACCACCGGATGTCCAGCGCGCTACGCCCTGCACTTGACCAGTACCACTTGAACTTGTTGCTGTTGATGCAATTGATAAATCATTCCCACTTGGGGTAATTGATATACCTGTTCCCTCTGAAATCGTTACATCACCATAAAGAGCAGTGCCAGCAAGTTTAGCCAGTGAATGAACCCCTTTATGAACATGGTCATCTCTACTTGCTTCTGTTCCAGTGCCCGCTGAATCACTCGAACCTACGTCTTGTGGAGTAGCCGATGAAAGATTTGCCAGTGTCGTTATATTTGTGCAACTGGTTTGAGAAAGTGCAGATGTAAAATATCTTGTTTCGTATAACCCAATTGCTCCATACGTACAAGTGTTGAGAGAAATAGCAGCTGCGGCGGTAGATGGAGAATTGCCAATAAGAACAACATCGTCAATCACAAAATAATTTACACTTGTCAATGAAATAGCATTTGTACCAGTAGATGTATATAAAGCGACCTGACAGCCATTGATAATCAATATGTCCCAGGTGGTGATATGGATTGCATTCGTTATAATATTCTCGAATGAGCTATTTGCAATCAGGATAATGCTAGTTGTTCCAGCACCGTTTACGTCTATCCCATATGTGAATTTCTTCCCGTCATTTGCGCCATTAGTCTTGACATTGACAATCTTTCCTCCACCACTCGATTCGATTCTAATTCCAGCCGTTGAGTCTCTTACTTTTGCGACGAATATGCTGTCACTAATGGACCAATCACCAGCATCTCCCAGAACTGTATTCCTTACTCTTACACCATAACGAACGGGCGCAACAATATAACAACCATGCATGTACCATTGGTTACCAACCTGGACATCGACATTATCATAAAATCCATAAACGCTAATTCCTTCATAACATACTTCTTGTTGAGCGTTTGCACTACTACATTTTATTCCTGAACCAGCTGATGGAGTTGCATTTGTATTTGTTAGAGCCAAATCCTTGAATAATACTTTGTCTGCGGTCACCGTGAAAAGAACTGCAGTTGCACTACTGCACTTTATTTCTGAAACTGCATTTGCTCCATAATAGTCTGCTTTTCCATCACCCATGATAAGACATGGAACAGAGATTGATGTCAACCCACTTGAGCAAAGATATATCCCAGCAGGAAAATAAAGAACACCTTCACCAGCTACAACCATTGCTGCGATAGTGGTATTTATTGCTGACGTATCATTCGTTACGCCATCACCTGTTGCTCCATAATCACGAACATTGAACCAACCTAGACCACCAGATCCTACACTTCCTGAGACTGAAGGCATAGGTATAACAATCTGTTCATCAAGTAGTTCTACTTGACCTTCAAAAAGCAAAACAATAGCAATAAGGTATTCACCATATCCAGGACTAGCGACATAAGAAGGGTCACCAGTTATCGGACTTGCAAAAGCAGTTCCAGTTTGTACTGATAAAGTGCCAGTCCTATCCGCAATAATGCTAGCATAAATTGCTCCCTCAGTTGGTACATAACTTGAAAGGTCAACCAATTGATTTGCAATTTTGATAATGCCTGTTACAGTGACGACTGTACCGCCATAAACTAACACGCTAAATGCAGCCCCATCTGAAACCAAAACGGTTAGCTGAGTAATTTGCTTTCGATTCACCCAAACAGTATCACTGCCAGGAAACTCATGTTGCGTATGATGAAATGCAATTTGTCCGCCAGTGACAGGTGTCAAATAATCTTCCATTGACTGCAAAATGAACCACTTATTTGGTTGAGTTCTATAAGTGCCAACTAATACGCGTAAGTCGAATGTTGATGGAACAAGAGCACGGTTATAAACGTGAATTTCTTTACCATTCCATTGGCGTGCCCACAGTGCACCATCAATATCTGACCGCACGGTTACACCGTCAAGTTTGCCTAAACGTGCGGTTTGAATGTTTTGGTATTCACCAGCGAATTGCTGAATATACCGTTGAAAATCAGTTTCGATACTCATTAGTATGACAACACCTTTATCATATTGATATCAGGCAACGCTACAAGACCTGTTACGTTACCCTCTTTATTGTACCAAGTAACTCCAAAGTCCGGACTATATCGAATAGATGAACCTCCAGCGGCACAAAACCTAGAGGTTGGTCCAGCAAATGAAAACCACCAAGAGCCAACTGGAAGATTAGGAATGCCAGCCCATGTTGTTCCACCATCACTTGAGCGTATCCTAGCTCCTGTATCACCACGAGTCATAAGGTATAACCCAGTTGGGCTACAATCAATATACTCAGGGGATCCAAAACCATCATAGAAGTCTATTGTATGACTAAGCGAAACAGTTGAATAGGATGTCATATTATTTGAGCCTATAGCAATATTGTTCGCAAATTGAATATCGTGAAATGTTACACCAGTTGAGCTTGCCCTAATATGAGGACGATCCATGTTTGTAGGAGTAGCCGGACTCGTTACACTTGCTCCACTAGCAGGTAAAATACGAACCTTGCCATTTGCTTGATTTCCGTATGAGGTACACATCCACTTGCTAAGACCGTAGGATACCCACCACGTATAAGCATATGTGCCAGCAAGAGCTGTTCCTCCACCGAATGTCCCAGATGTTCCAAGATAAAATCTAGGAATTTGGTCATTGCCAAACTGTAGAACTGCTCCCATCGTATCTGGTAAAAGGGTATTTATTCCTAAACCCATTACGCCCCATACATTTGAACCAGTTGGAACCAAATTCGTTTGGTCATAGAGAACTGTCCATGCTCCTCCAAGACTAGGAGCTCTTGCCAAAAATGTACTACCGGTTCCTGTATTTTGTGCATTAACATACGCACAGTAGCATGCCCCTGACGGTGTACGAAAGAACCTGTTAGCAGCTCCATATTGAGTTGATGTAAGCCCTGAATTGAAAAATAACCATGTTGGAGATGCTGCATCAAAATCAACAGAATACATGAAGCCAACGTTTGTATCATGAATAACGGCTACAGTTGGTCCATTAGCACTTGGCTCTGGAACGCCAGGAATAATCACAGGTATATCTGGAAGAGGAGGAAAGCTAGGACTTGGGGGATTATCAGTGTCAACACTTCCAGGGGTATCACCTTGTCGAGCCTCTGACTCTACAGTTTCACCTTCGAATACAACTGAAGCATATAAGTATCCACTCTCAGGGTCATGAACATAACTTACTGAAAGTGGGATTAGTCCACCAGAGTATGCCCATCCTCTAATGTTATCTGAAGTCGAAATACTAATGCTGCAACGTTGATTAGGAAATAAATCAATCAGTGAAATAGGAGCAGCCAAACTCAGTGGTATACTAGGAAATGGATTATTGCGCCAACTTCGATATAATCCAGAAAGGGTAATCACCTGTGATTGAGATGAAAGAAGAAGATTTGGTTGTAACTCCCATGCGCCATAATGTGGTAAAGAATGGCCAGGAGCAAGAGCGAATTTAGCTTGACCTACAGTAGGGCCAGTAACAATTACTCCAGACATATCTACAATTCCAACTTCTGGAACAATGACCCTTTGAAATGAAATTCCATCATGAATGTCTGATTGAGTAAGTGTCATCACCGTTGGAAAAGTTCTAGACGCATATGGAATAAGATTGGGATGAATTGATATTGATAATTGTCCCTGAGGATTGAAACCAGGTCTTGCATAGATTTGAGCCCAAGTCATTTCCTGGATTTGAGACCATAAATTTTGTGCAGAGCTACTAACCTCTTGTGTCAAACGAGTATCGCTTGTGAGTGTCACATCAGCGACCCTGGTTATGGTTGACCTCCAACGGAGGAAATGATAAACTCCTAGGTCAACAGTAAGGCTTGCCACGTTAGTCCATCCACTAGCAGCTGAAACAAGTTCTACTCCATCTGGCCAACTAGGGATAAGGGTCATCCAGTGAGCTGCGCCATAGGCAGTAAATGTAAGAGAACCCTGTTCAGAGTCAAGAATATTTTCCTCTTCAGCAATCCATCCAACAAATCGAATATTTTCTGAACCAACTACTGCGCCAATATTTATTTGAGTTCCGTCATAGTATTCCTTCACGAAGATGATGACCATCGCTCTGTCATAGAATGACGAATATGTTGCGCCTTCTTTCAAAGTAATGGTGGCTTTCCAACCACCAGATTCAACATCACCAGATAGCTCGTCAATCTGAGCTAATGGGGGCATATTACTTGAGTTCCAAACATAAACATAACGAACACCAAAGAAGCTTTTACCATTAGCAGCAGTCACTGTTAGGTAGACAATGTGCCAACCAACCGTATTGAATGTAAATGATGGAGTAGCCGTAGTTGTTCCAGAAGAAGCGCTTGCTGTTGAACAGCTCCACGCATAGGAAGAAATAGATGAGCCTGGACAAAACGATGAACTACCTACCCAATTTGTGACCACTGTAGAACCAGTCATCTCAACAACTTTGTGTGAGCCCATATTTGGTTGTGGGTCCCAATTTAGGTGCTGGTTCGTATACGTGATTTCATCCATGTAGACTGTGCCATTAGTTTCAATTCTTACAGGTCTTGCCCACACGCAGAAGTTTGCAACGATGGTTATGTAATCATTATCTGCAAAACTAATCTCACTTGTCTCACTGAGATAAAAATGAGTTGCATCCTTATCACGCAAGCGGCACATCCCCTTATCCCAACTACCAGCTGTTGAACCAACCCAAACCTCCATATCAGGAAGAACATCAGCAAGAGTTCCACTTCCGCCATCATATACGATTACAACAACCTGGTCAAGTGTTGAAAATGTTTGGTTCACCCTAGCCGTATAGATTGTTGGAGGCTTCAAAACAGCAGCATAAACTAAAGCCCCTTTTCCAGAGGACCTATAGTATGCGAGTTCAGGAGAGGTAGCAGCTCTAGTCATGGTATATAAACAAGGTGAGTGAATATGACAATAAGACCGATAGTTTTATCAGCCTGAAAATCTTCATCCTGGTCAGACCAATTCATAATACAAGAATATTTCTTGAATTGGATTACTCCACTGCTTGAAGTATTAGTGGCAGTTTGAATATAGAGAGATGCACTAAGTGCAGTGCTTACGTAGGCCTTCAGGGTTTCACGATCTTCGTTATTCATTGCATTCCATCGCCACTTAGCAATAGGAAATCCATTGCCTTGAAAAAGACCACTATTCAATTTTGTTGAAACGCTATATGGCCTAAATGACCAATCAGGATCACCAGGGTAAACATCTGAGTCAAGAATTGCGTCAAGCGCATAGAAGTTGCTCGACGTATCAGTTCCTATTTTGAAATCACTTGCCATTAGCTCCTCAATATCTTCTGGAGCGCTGCACGAGCTCCCTCTTCATAAGCTCTCTTATTCTCTTTTGACATAGGAACTTCCATCCTTCTCTGGTCATAGTAGTTTAGTTCTTGATTTGAAGTTGCCATTTGAAGAGCTCCCATCAGGTTCGCCTGTGTAAGAGATGTTCCCAATGCTCTTTCAGCAGCGGCTGTAGTTGGGCCACTCATGACGAACTCCTTCTTGTTATCCCAGGCCATTCTATATAGTCCTTTACTAACATATCCACCAGAGTCGCTCGTAGGTGTTTGAGATGCTAAAGAGTTTAGTCCAGCCGTCCAATGTGAGCGATATGTGGCGAACCATGCGTCTAAATCACGTATCATTTGAGCCTGGTGATTTGCTCTTGTTTGTCGTTCACCAAGAAGTTGTGCATCAAGGTCTCTAACTTGTGCAAGGAAGTATTGAATTCGTCTATCACGTTCAGCCTTGAATTCTGCATCGAGCTCCTTCAATTTTTCATTTCTCAAAAGACGAATTCTTATCAACTCAGCAGTGTGCTCTTCCTGAAGCTGCTTCAGCCTATCAGCAGCTTCTTGCTTTTGTTCAGCTACCTTATTCGCATAGTCAACAGCTCGTTGAGCCTTTTCTTCCTCATATGATTGAGCAAGTTCTTCAAGACGCTTTTTGGTTTGCTCTCTTCTCTCCTTTGACTCAAGGCCTGCCTCACGAATAGCTTCAGACCTATCTTGCTGATATTTACGTTGAGCCTTTGCAAGACCAAGAGCATCTCGCTGAGCAATAAGCTCAGACTCTTTATCCTTTTCTTCAAGAGCCATTTTGCGAAGTCTCTCTTGAAGTTGTTCCCTAGCCTTGGCCAAGTCATCGGCTTGGTCTTTGATAATGTTATCTTTTTCTTCATTGTACTTTTTGTCAGCCTCAATGTTAGACCTAGCAAAATCAGCTGCGAGTTTAGAAAGAGAATTGGCAAGTCCTTCATTTACCTTTTGAACATCCCTAGCGTATTCCTGATTAGCGTGAAGTTCATCGTTGAAAGCATCCTGATTTATTTTTGTCTTGTCACTATTGAACTTTGTCAACGCTTGTTGTTCATCATTCAAATAGCTCTCATAAGCATTGAGAATTTGGTCCCTTGCTGGAGAATTCTCTACAGAGCCCAAATCAATATCATCAACTGCTGAGGCTGCATCATCAGCCTTTCGCTTGAGAAGGCCAAGAGACTCTGAAATCTTTTGGAACCAAGTATTACCCAAATCTTTTGGTCCAGCTTGTTGCCCACTACGTAAACTCCAATCTGCATCCTTCCCAAAAAAGTCTCCTAATTTCTTTGCATCAACGGCAATTGCTTGCTTGATCCATGTAGTGTAATCCTGAAGTTTTGCATCGTGACCCTCTAATTTGTCAAATAGCTTATCACCAATGATTAGACCACCAGCAAATGAGCCAAGAAGAACGACAACGTCAAGAAGAGCTGCACCTAATGCACCAAGTCCCAATTTTCCTAATCCACCAAGTCCCAATTTTCCTAATCCACTAGCTCCTGAACCAGCTACTGATTTACTCGCCGCACCTGCGTTTATTTGAGCGGCTTCAAGGAAAATTAATGAACTTTGTTTATCAATGTCAGCCGCTTGCTTCCTCAGTGCGGCAGCAGTAATCGTTGCTAGGTCGGCTTTGAGACTAATTCCAGTTGCGGCAGCTTTTGCAATTAGACTTACTCCAATGAGAACTGCACCAAGCTTTACACCAGCAGCAATTGCTTCAGGATGTGATTCAACAAAAGAAGCAGCCTTCTCAATAACTTTCGCTGCACTTTGAAGAAATGGAAGTAACTCATGAGCAAGAACTGCACCAACCCTTTGAGACGATTTATCAATATCCTCTTGAGCCCTTTTCCATCTTATAGTTGTCTCTGTTGCTTCCTTGGCTTTTTCTACATACTTATTTGCAAATTCGTATAGGCCAATACTAATGATTGCGCCAGCCTCAAATGCCTCCCTTGAGAACCTTCTCAACTTTACTGATGTTTGCTCAAGCTCTCTGGCTGTTGCCTCTGCATTCTCCATCTTCAGGACAGTCGACTCTAATTGACGGTCTAGAGCCTCCATCTGTTTGGTATACCCACTTACACCTTCTTGACCTGCTTCCCACACTCTTCTTTGTGTTGCGGCAAGTTTATCAATTTCCTTTTGAACCTTCTCGTATTCATCCTTCCATGCAGAGGTTGTTGAGGCAGGCAAAGGACCAAGGTCAACGGTGGTTGCTGCCTGCTTCTTTACGTCAGCTATATCCTTCTCAATCTTGGTTTTCGACTGAGGTCCTAAGGTAAGGTCAACTTCAACCGTATACTTTTTGTCTGCCATTAGCCTTTGACTTCTTTCTTACTAATTGCTTTCGCATCAGCTCAAGTAGGTCATCGAGAACAAAGAAAGCGTCTAACTTTCTCTTAGGCATACTTTCTGCCTCTACAAAGGATACGGGCGCAACCCAGACATTATCCTGATTATATGCTCCGAGACTACGCCACAATATCCATTCACTCTTATACTCTAGGAAATCTTCGTATGATATCCCTAATTCATATGGAAGATCGTCGCCTTTTTCTTCCTTCAAAAGATTTCCGAGAAAGGTTATTATTTCCGCTTTCTCGGATTTCTTTTTTTTTCCGTCTCTTTCTTGATGGGTGTTTCATCAGGGAACCATTGAGGATTTAGTCTCAAGACTGCCTCATACCATTTTTGTATTTCAGCAGATGGCATAAGTATTGCCTCATCCTCTGTTGGAGGAGTTCCTTCAATGACTGCAGCAAGCAGCTTAGGATAGGTGACCACATGAAAATATTGGCGCTCTAAACCTGTTGCTGCGTCGAGCGAATCAGAGGCGGCCTTTTGCAGCCGCAGAAGTTTTACTCCAGTGAGCCAATTTTCTTCTGCGACTACAATTCGGTTGCCGTCCTCAAATGTAATTGCTTCAGTTAGGCACTGAACTGTCATTAGTACTCATACAATGCAATGATGAGTTTATCTGCAGCTGGCGGAGATACAAAGTCAACGTTGGCTGCAGCTGGGGTAAAGCCACTCGAGATTTGGGTGCCAGCCGCATAGTCCCATAGTGTGAGAGTATCGGCAATGTTTTCCTCAAGTGGCTGCTTATCAGCAGGGAATAAGAAAACGTCCTCAGACCCATCTGCCAACCATGCAACGATGTTGAACCTCTCAAATGTTTGGTGGTCCCAAGCGTGCATCTTAGTTGCGCCATCGGTATTCTCCGTAAGGGTTTGACCCCAAACGTGCTTTCGTGAAGATGAAAGCGAGAGAGCAATTGTTACATCAATGGCTGCATCATTGAAGGACGGCCACTGAACAATCGCCTTTGCACGGGGGATAAGGTAGTTGTGCCAAGCTTCTACACCATCTTCATTGTGCCAAGCGAGCTGAGAAATCATAAAGGTTCCTGAAATCTCGAGGCCCTGCTTGTCTGTTCCCATTGGCATACCTTTTCCACCACCAACTGTTCTTGTTAGTACCGAACCCAAAGTTGCAAATGTTTCAAGGTCAATATAGCTTACATGAAACTCTGCAGTCTTTGCATCAATGCTAGGCAGATAGATGGTGTCCTGAACAGCGCCTTGCGAAATGTTCACAACCGTACGAGGAGCGCCTAGGTTAAGCGCTAATGACTTAGGACCAACAAACTCAAGTCCCTCGTAGGGTGTCTCAGCTGCAACAGGATAATCAGGAGCATCTATTCCGCCATCACTTCTGATTGGGAAGAACGTGGCACGGTATACCTCGGTTCCCCAACCAATTCCTGAAGGAGGAGTGTATGGCATATTGAAATCCTTTCGTTACTTAGATTCTTTTCCCATCACGCTAAGAGCATGTGAAAGCTCCGCAGGGAATTTTGCTAATTCTTCAAATAGGACTTGAAGGAAGAAGGGCCATCTTCCTCTCGTCACTCTCGACTGCCAACCAAATGGAGTTCCACCGATTGCACCAGCAGGGTGTTCATTCTTCAATGATAATCCAAATGGGATGGCCTCAGTTTTCCAACCAAGACGGTATTTGTCAGTTCGCCTATATGGTAGATTATGCTCCTTGTTAAGTTTCCAAAGAACAAACCTCTTTTGCTTCGGACTATCCCATTGAACTGGATATCTTACAGGTTGACCTGGTTTAGACATCCTATAGGAAATCCTAAAGACGAGTGCCCTAAGAGCACCAATTCCAGCATCGTATAAATCTACCGGAAGTTTTTCAATAGGTCTACTCATACAGTGAACCTTATCCTCTGAGTGACTATCACGATGAAAGTCTGCCAAACAAAGTTGGGCCTATTTGGAGCATCTTGGAAGAGTCCACCATTTGCAGTAATCAATGAACGAGAAACTCCATTCACATGGTTCAAACAAGGAGGAGTAATCAGATTTATCAAAGCGGCTCTAATAAGTTTCATTTTGCCCTTTGACTCATTCATTGTTGTGAACTTGGTGTAAACATCCATAAGAATGTTCCATTCAACATCATTAGCAAGACCATCAGCTCTCACGGTTGTAAAAGTGTCAGGCGTAACTACCACATAAAAGTCAGCCCCCTTGTTGAGTATTGCATCATCATCCGTGACGAATTCACTCTTAGGGAAAAAGTCCGAAAGAGTTCTTATTCTCTCAACAAGGGCCGCTTCACATAATCCGTAGTAGTCTGTCATTGTGTCCAGTCATCAAATGTATTCCCAAATCCTTTTCGTTGAAAGATAGGGAACATTTTTTCGCCTGACTCGTCATGGTCACTAAATCCAATTGCGTCGATATCAGATGCATGTTGCGTCTCGCCAGCATTGGCTAATCCTGGAGCAAACTCAAGGACCCACAGATCAAGGTCTGTCCTTATCGCTTTCCAAACAGACATCCCACTGTCAACAAATCTCTCACTGAAGAACCTTCCCTGGTTGTTGACATATTTAACAATGTCAGCAGTGATTTGCTCAACAATGGATTTTGCCGAGAGTCTTCCAGCAGTACTACTTAGGGGAACAACAAAGCCGTATTTGCCGAGAGCAATATCAAGCATCGCTGAAACTTCGTTCAGCCAGCTAATCACGGAGTGTAGCTCAGGATTTGTACCGACTGCATAAATCGTTTCATCAGCGAAGGTGTTATTCTCAGTCCATGTCCTGGCCAAAGCTGCTACTCCTTCAATAGTACCGTAGCCATATTCTGTGGTCATTTACGCGGTTTTCCCTTTTTCTTCGTTACTGACTTAGTTTCATCCGTTTCGTCGCTAGACTCACTTTCTGAGTCATCAGAGGTCATCTCTGGTTCACCCAGCTCCTCGCTGTGAGGTGCGTAAATAGATTCATTAGCTTTTGTGGTAGCTTCACTCAGATAGTCCTGGGAGGTAACCTTAATGGGCTTTTCTGTGCCAACTTCACGGACGTCCAAGTAGGGATGAACAATCGCCTGGTCTTCTGCTTCAACAGGAACAGGTCTCCACTCGTTCTGGGTATATTCATTACCAGAAAAAGCAGTGACAGCTCCAAGCTTATAGCTTTCTTTTACACGAGCTTCAAGTGACATTTTATATCTCTCCTTCTCTAAGGGGCAAACCATGGATAGGTCGACCCCTTAGAGTAAGTAATTTTGACCAACAGTAATTAGCTGTTGCCCATGTATGCGGTGCGCCAATCGCCATAGAAGTGATTGTAGCGTGCATAGAACTTGAAGTAATAGCGACCACCGTCTGGAGCCTCCGGATCGAACCAAGCTGACTGCAGGTTGGGGCGTTCTCTCATTGCAATCACAATAGGCTTCGTTGGAGAGTCTGAGGCCACGAGCACCCAAGCGGTCGAATCGAGCAGAGGCGAAACAACGTAGTTGATTCGGCCAGCGAAAGGGTTTGCGTTCGCCGGAGTTTCGGAACCTCCTGGAACCTGCGTGAGCTGGAAAGCTACTTTGGCGAGGTCAGGAGGAACGACTAACAGGTTGTAATTGTACTGAGTGAATTGGCCCTGGTCATCTCTGGTCTTTTGAGCCTTCACATAGACAGTATTGAAGTTGGTTGCATCAAGGGCTAAAGCATCCTTGTTGTCCTGCACAGACGTATATGCTGCTCCCTTATCTACGTGGGAGTCATTGAAGAATGATAATCCATCATAGGCAAGACCATAGTTGGAACCATCACCATCATTCAGGGCCTGGAAAGCCTGTTGTGCAATATGACGCTGGAAGTTATCACCAGCCGAGCGAACCTTTCGATCCAGCTCTCCAGTCTGATCATCCTGAACGGCATTATGAGAAATGAAGACCGTGATGTCCCAGTCGAGGGGCTGTACCGTCATTCTCTTCTCAATGAAATCCTGGATCTGCATACGACCACGATTACGCAAAGGCATAGGAGCTCCACCAAGGTCAACCATTTCGATATTCTTGGCGCTCATAGTAAGCTCTTGCGCAATGGCCGCATAAGCAGGAACAGGAGGAAGTGCGGTTGTTAGGAAGCCCGTTCGAGCTGAAACAACCAAATGTCCTGGAACGTTTCCGCTAATCATTATTCATCTCCTTATGCACCAGCGCAAATTTGCGGTGTGGTCAACTGCACATAAGCATAGCCATCTTCCACTTTGTGGAGGATACCAATTTGCGGATTATCTGCAGCTGTTTCGGAAAGGGTACCGGAGTCCGACATGTAGACCACTTTGCCAAGGTCTGCATTATCAAACACGGCTGACTTGAAACCTATGATGGATGGGGAAACATAGATTTCAATTTCGGTTGTCTCAGCAGTGGCAGCTGCAACTGTTTTCCCCTCAGCTGCAATACCAAGACAAACATCAGTGGCTGCAACAACTGCAGCGTCGAGGAAGCCGGTCGCATTCAGTGCATCGACGTCCTGGTCAATAATCATCGGCTGGCCTTTGTAAATGGTCTGAGCCACCGAAGTATCCAAGAAGAATTTCTCAGACTTAGGAACTCCCAACAGATGAATATTGTTGTCAAAGGTAAGGTCGGCCATTTTACTTCTCCTCTTCCATGAATTCGTCAAGATTGAAGTTCTCGAACTCACCAATCTCAGGATTGATCTCGAAGAACTCCTTCATGGTTTTGCCGGCACCAATCCACGACTTCAAAAGGGGCCGATATTCGACAGGAAGTTTTGGCTTCCTCAAGCTATATCCGAGAGGGTCAATCCCATGCTCGGAGAAGTCGATCGCTGCGTCAAGGGTCTGCTCGAGGATGCGTTCAACGGCTCTGGACTGCTTTTCCGGCAGACTTAGTAAAAGAGCGACCAAGTCATTGGGGCGAACACGAAGACCAAATGGCTTCTCAGTGGTCCCACCAACGATCCTTGATGCAAATTCGACAACGTGCAACTTTCGTTTTTCGGCTACAATTGCGTCCTGTGCAATCTCCATAGCCCGGCGGCCAAGCTCGTCAATTCCTTCCTGGGATCCCAAGAGCTCCTGAAGAGCTGGACTCACTGAAACGTCGCTCAATTCACTAAGCTCTGTTTCAGGCTCCTTCTCGGGAGAGCGGCCGCTGATGGCCTCTGTGATCGACTGCTTCAGATCAGCAATAGCCTGTAGAACAGCGTTATCCATATCAATCTCCTGTAAACTTTCTGATAGCTCAACAGGACGCAACAATATTTGTCCAGTTGATAACCTTGTTGCTGGCCAATTCGTAAGGGAACCACCACGAACGTATGCTCCTTGGCCATCAATGGATGGGGAGAAGAACCTTCTCGCGTTTGACTTGATTAGGCTTGCTCCCGTATCCGTCCAATTGACAAGGAACCTAAGAATGTTCCGGCTCTTGTCGTGACGAATACCAACTATCCATCCAGCACCACCCTTATGGTCATGACCATTTTCATCGATAGGTAGGCCAACTAATTCACCTTTTTCCGTTCGGGTACTTTCAATGACTCTTCTTGTGTTCTTTACATAAGCCTCCAATTCTTCTGGCTTGAAGGTAACTTCTTCACCCATCATCGTGATGAATGTTCCCGCAGCCATGCCATCTATATACGTCTGAGTCGATAAATCTACATCTGATACATCGCTAAATGCGAAGCCAGATAACTCATTCACAGTTTGTTCCTTCTTAGCCGCCATGAACAGCTTACTAAATGCTGATGCAATTTTGGATGGTAATCCTTGTGAGAGTTCTTCATCCTTCATATTAGCATAGAGAGCTTTCATGTGGTCCTTTGCCTCTTCCTCAGATTTATGACACTTAACCTTTTTGTCATCATCTTTTGTATAGACACAATATTCGCCGTTTTCTTCTTTTATTTTCCAAGGCATATTATTCTTCCTTTTCCGACTCTTCTTCAGAGTCATTGATACTAGTAGAAAATTCTTCTCTATCCTCTTTTGAGATGAGCACTTCGCCACCAGTTTGGTAGGGTGCTTCTTGTCGACAAACTGCAATATCTAAAGTCAAGTCCATTATTTTCTCCATGCCCTGAGGTCCATATCAAAAATTCCTATTGGTTGAACCTCAACGACATTGAAAACAGTTGTAGGGTGCCAAGTCTCTCCTGGCCGACTATCGTGCTGAGGCATATTCATTTCTATGAAGGAAGATTTCAAAACCTCAAATTCGCCTGCGGTAATTGCCTCGGTATATTTGTATCCAAATTCCTTTGCATCCTGCTTGTTCCACATCTGATAAGCAGCTATAGGAGTCTCTTTTGGAAATACGAAGACTGTAGGATAGCCTTTTTGGTCAATTCTATCCATTCTCAATGCATAACCCATAGCATCATCCATTCCACCAGAGGTAGCCGTCAAAGGAATTTTGAATGTATCACCAGGTCTAAACTCAATATCTCTAACGTTTTGAAAGCCATGGTATAAAACCTCTTCCGAACCTATATCATCATCAGAAATTGCCTGAAGGAATTTAGTTGCGTTAACCTCATATTCATGACCAAATCTGTCATCTCGAGCATATCCTTCAATACCCATAATTCGTGCTGACTCAGCACTAATTGCTCTGCTCTGTCCATGAGAGTATCCCCATACTCCTTCATCACTTACTTTTTTATGATACTCTAAAACTGGTGCGTCAGGTGAAAGCATATTACTCTTGGTCGATCCTCCAACCTTCCCAATGCGTCCTTTATGACCTTCCTCTCTGGAATAACCAGAGCCAGGACCGCCGAGATCAAAATCAACTTTACTAGCAGAATCAAAACTTCTTGACATAAAGTTATTTGTCTTGCTATACAAAACTTCCTCTCCATAGTGTATAGGCTTGAACGTTCTTTGCTCAGAGTTTATCATTCTACTCAAGTATTCGTCCTTAGCTATTTTAGAACTAACGAATACTATTGATACAGAAGAATTTTCTTTCATAGCAACAGGAGTAACACTGTCAATATAATGCAGTGATCCGCCACGATAAAAGTAATCATCACTTTTTAGATTATTTATTTCAATGACTAAGTCAATATCGCCAGGCTTGGACTTATCAGAAGCAAAACTTCCATAAGTAGTAATACTATTTATGTCTTCTATTGAATGACCAGTACCAGTAACAACATTCTCAACCTCCTTAGAAGCAGCACTCAATAAATTACGACGATATGAATTAGTAGCATAGACAGATAACAAGCCAATTCCTCCGCCACTCCTTGAACCGCCTACTTGTCCAGGCCTACCTTCATGACCATGAAATCCAGAACCAGGACCACCCAATTCTGAGAGGCTGTCAACTTCCTGAAGAAAATCTGATGCGTCTAATTTCCAGCGCTCTGTCATAGGAATAAACTTAGGTGCGCCACTCATGGGAGTAACCTCATTTTGATGTACCAATCAGGAAAGCCGTATCTGTCATTACCAAAATAATCACCTTCCTTTGTTTTCACTTTAGAAAGTATTTCAAACTTTGAACCTCTGGGTAAAAGAACTTCTTGTTCTGGACTCATGAAATCATCAGCATTGAGCAAAGATGGATATAGAGCTCTACTTCCTTTTGGAACCTCTACCTCAAACATAATATTTCCATATGGTCTAGTGTCATATTGAAGACCGGCAAAATTACCTGCAACTTTCTTAGACATGCTAGATGAAAAATATGCCTTATCCTCGAATGTTCCACCAACTTCCAAAGTGTCAATAAGCTTAGTGAATTCCTCTACATCTTCAGTCATAACGGGGATACCTCTATAGGTCTTTATATTTTCTGAAACTACAGAGCCATCATTATTGAATGCCTCATCAAGATTATCTATGAGAAGATCTGAGCCATATCGAGTTCCACCATATGTCTCAGGTGAATTCTTTCCTCTCAAATAATTGTTTATCATTGAATACAGTCCATCAGCGTAATATTCTAATGAGCTCTTCTGATCATCTCCTAAGCTGTCTAAAAACCTTTTGGCAGACTTGAAATAAAAACGATAATTCTTATCTCTATAACTACTATTAGGAATATTGTCAGGAGCGCTTCCGCCAACCTTGCCAATTCGTCCTTTATGACCATGATAGCCAGAACCTTGGCCTCCAAATTCGCCACTAATAACTCCAAGAATAACAAAATCCATGTCATCCTTCAGCCAACGCTCTTCAACAGGAATAAGTTTACTGTTCAACTTCTAGCTCCACAAACCAATGTTCCGGCATCCAAACAGTTTGAGGTTGCAAACTTGTAGATGTAACCTTAAACTTTGTGTTCCTAGGAAAAATCATCTCCATCTCTGATACAGCAATACCTACTATAGAGGCCACTTTCTGTCCTTTATCAACGTTTATCTTTAGAAGAAAATCTGTTCCTCCAGTAGACCAAGAATCCATAAAATTTTCTCCAACTGATCTAGATAGTGAAGTTGATAGAAAACCTGGATCAGAAAAAGTTTCTCCAACTGTTGTCAACTTTTTTATAGCCAATTCATTCTTTAGACCAACTCCTCTATAGACTATCATATTTCTTGGAGCTTCTACATTTTCAACAAAACTATCTAATGAATCTCTATACGTCATTGCTAACTCTATATTTTCCTGAGTAAATTCGCTCCCTATTGATTTTCCTCTAGAAATATTGTTTATCAATACGTAATAACCATCAGTATAATTTTTGACTGCTTCCTTTTCATCAGAGGTCATCCTTGCTCTGGTATCAAACCATAAATCAGAATAAAATTTTGGCTTATTTTCGATTTCATAAGAAGAGTCATTATCTGATTGGCTTCCACCAACCTTACCTGGTCTTCCGTGATGACCTTCTTCTCTAGTAAATCCTGAACCAGGTCCTCCAAGTTCTGCATCCTTATGAACAGGGATCCCAAATTTTACATCACCATTTGCTGAAACAACTTTCACCATGACTGCATCTTCAGGGTCATCAACAATGGTCCAATCGGGTCCAATATAAATTACACGTGGGAATGTTTTATTTGGAAGCATTGTTCACCGTCTCATAAAAACTTTTCCAAACAGGATGGATACTTTTCCAATACATATCACCACTTCTAACACTACCACCATGATTTATTCTGTTTATTTCGGCTAGTGTCTCATTGACCGCAGATTCGAATTCCATAATAGAACCAGTACCGTCATTCGCCTTATTCCAGTATGATTTTGAATATTCACTTACTCCGTCTAAGTTAGCGAAACCTTCTGAATTTCTACTAAAAATGCTATCTTGAAGAGTATGATAATTAGGATACTTTTTTTCATATTCAGGGATAATGATATCACCATTTTTATTGAGAATATGTTTACCTTTCTTACTCGACTTTCTATGCTCTATCTCTATCAACTTTCGCTCTTCACTAGCCTTTATTTTGAACACTGCCCATCTATCATGCTCAAGTTCATGAGCAAGCATAGCCTCTGTATCGTATTCATCAATGTGGCCAATATCGTATATTTGAATTTCTCTTTTGTCTGCAAAGTATTCACCACCAGCATAGAACGTTTGCCCTCCAACCGTAAACTTTGCACCTTGCTTTTGATTTCCTATAATCATCAAATGAAGGTCATCATCCTCATTTTGAACAACTTCAATAGCGTAGCCAAATTCGTCATCTATGACATGGAGTTCTGCATCAGGGAAAAGCCTTTTAGTCATGTCAAGCAAATGCTGCTTCTCTTCATCACTGAAGTTTGGCTCTTTCTGTTTTTTAGGCTTTTTCTTTTTATTTAGCCAATCTTCAGCTTCTTGTCTTTCCTCTGGTGTTATATCAGCAGCAGTTCTTGAGCCACTCTTTGCTGAGCCTCCTACCTGTCCTGGTCTTCCTTCATGATCGAAGTTCCCTGAACCTTCACCACCAAACTCAGACAAGTTTTCATCTAAAGGAAATGGTAAAAATCCTTCAAACGTCAATTCATTTTCTCGGTCTTTTGGGCTAATCATTTTCATTAGTCGATATTCCATGAACCAACTTGTTTGAGCTTCACATGATAGTGAGGTACTCCTCTAGAAGAATGACCTCTACGTGATGAACTAATCCATGAACCACTTGGGTCAATATCAACACTTGTTACTTCATATCTACCAGAAGTAAGAACCTCTGATTGATGCCAAGGGCTAAGTGCTGAAATTTCAATTCCTTTCGCTCCTTCTACTTCGTAAACAAATGTAGCCCATGCACCAGAGCCAAGTTTACCATGCTGGCCAGGAGCAGAACCTTCGCTAAATGCTCGTGCTAAATCACCATCAGCACTGAATGAGGTTGCCCCTACAAAGTCCATTGTTTCACCGACCTGAGGGATAGGTGGCCATTTTTCGTAATGATAATCGTATTTGTCCCAAATATTGATGTCATTAGGGTCAATTCCAGGCTTCAAAGTAGAAATACGATTAGTATAACCGGTTACTCCTCTATAAACTGGATATCCAAGTTCAGGGGCATTCGCAATTGTTTTCTCTACAACCATGGATGCATCACCTGTAGAAATTCCGAGGTCTCCTTCAACGTTTTGACCATCAAAGAAATTTTTGTAAGTGCCCATTGGATTTGACACATATCCAAGATCCTTATCTACCCAATCAGGAACAACGCTGTCTTCCCAATTGTGGACTCCTTTTGGCCATTCACCAGTCATTTTGTAGTATGCTATTGCCTTCATTTCATCGTAGGAGCCCTGAGAGTAAAGAGTCGCGTAATCGGCCACAGCCTTGAATTGTCTATCATTGTTGTAATCATCCTGGTGATTTCTAATCCACTTTTTGTTTTCCTTAGACTTCGCTGTTCCTGTCTCACTCATTTCGTTGAACATCGAAGCATACTCAGCATAGCGATTAGCAGGAAGACCTTTTGTTACTGCACTTGTTCCGCTAGGTTGAGAACCTCCTACTTGACCAGGACGGCCTTTATGCCCTTCTTCCTTAGAGTATCCTGAACCTGGACCTCCTAATTCTGAAGGATTATCATAAGAAAGTTTTTCTAATACATTTTCTTCTGCTTCTTCCTCAGTTATATCCGGATTCTCAATCATCTCTCTATGAACTAAAAAGACAAAATTCAATAAAGAGTCCATATCTATATTGTCATTTTCAATAGTCAATTCACTAGATAAATTTTTCTCACGAGATGATACCACTTCAATAAAATAAGTTTGAGAATAACCAACTCTGGCAGGCTCAATATCAATAATCTTATAAGTTGTGCCCCTAGGCATCAACCATTCAGCTTCGCCACCATAACCTGCAGGAGCTCTAGCAACATCACTTATCCTTAGCATCTTTACAGCATTTTCTTTTTCTATTACGAGTGTTACAGTACTCCAATTATTTGCAATCTTTTTATTTTCAGTAAATGAACCATATCCTTCATCTATAAACGTATCACCAACTTTTGCATTTATTCCGCCAACAGAGTGTATAGATGTTCCTCTATAAATTGTTTTATCTGGGATACGTGCATTGTCTCTAATTTGTTTGTCTAACTCTCTGGTAAATGAGTTTGATTTTGTACTTTGTTCTCTTAGCCTTTTATTCTGATCAATATAAGCACTAGCGTAAGCATAGTTATATGCAGCAGTTCCTACACCAGAGCTGCCACCTACTAAGCCCGGTCTTCCCCTATGGCCCTTGAACCCAGAACCAGGGCCTCCAAGTTCCTTATCACTTTCTAACGGAAAAACAATTGCACAATATCCTATACGATTAGATTTTTCTTCTAAGTTTATACGCTTATCATTAGAGTCATAATAAGTAATTGAACGTATAAAATTTGCAGGAACATCAGTTTCAATACGATAGCTATCTCCTTCCTCCTCGTCCTCAATAACTTGTGCTCCAGGAGGAATTTCAAATTCTATAATTGCATATCCTTCACCTTCTTCTAAATAGCTTTCCTGAACATAATCTCTAGTCGATTGGAAATCATTCATAAAATAAACAGAAGGTGGTCTTTTTCCAATTGACGCTTTTCTCGTTTTTAGACCTTCATTCTTAATTTTCTTAGCAGACTCTATACTTGTTCCATGGTATACAGCTAAGGACTTGCCCACAGAATAATTTTCATTTTTTGAACTTCCTCCTACTAAACCGGGCCTACCCTTATGTCCTTCCTCGCGTGAATAGCCAGACCCTGGACCACCAAAGTCCTTTAGGATCTGGTCTAACTTTTTGTCAATGAAGGTTAAGAGGTCTACGTCCATGTTTAGTCAGGATTTCTCCAAAAGAAAGGCCCGAACCATAAGGTCCGAGCCAGCTTGCGCGAGACGCGGGAAATATTCAATTTGTTGGGCGGTATTATAACATGATTCTAAGGACTTTCTTCCTGCTTCTGTACATCGAGTAAATTGTATGACTGCAAATCACTGAGAAGCTTTTCTGTCAGTGATAATTGTGCCTTTTCAAACTCTCCCCACAAAACTTCAAACTTTATAATACTTACTTTGTAGTCATTTCTTTCACAGACTACGTATGACTCCTCAACTATTAGCTGAGCAGAACAAACAGGACACCTTCCTCTATAAGTCATCTAAGCTCCTTGCTGTTAGGTCACCACTTGAAATCTTTTCCTGTCGAACAATTTCAAATGACCAATCCTGTTGGCGAAATTCCTGTTTGACAATGGTAATCTCATATGTCCCTGGAGCAAGTCTATCTATTACACGACCTAACTGAACTACATGAGCGGATAAATCACTAGGAGTACTATTAGTGGCCATAAAATCTCCTCATCTGTAAATTATATAGCAATGGCAATTTGAATAGCATGTTGCTTCACCAATTGGGGTTATTCTTTCAATTGGCAGCCATCCTTTCTGAGCTAAGTCAATGCATCCTAATCTATACTGTGAGTTGTAACAATGGTTCTCATTTTTGCCAAGAATTCTTTTTCCTTCTGTCATCTTCTTTGCTTTTATCTTCTTATCGAGAACAGCGTTTTGATAAAGACTATTTGCATATTCGCCATAGAGTCCTGACCTATTCATTGCTGTCCCATTGAGAGGCTGACTCCTGTTATTCACTTGATCATAGTAATTATCCAACCACTTGAACTGCCTATAAACAAAGTAGTAGAAAATGTTGCGAGCAGTTTGGTCATCAAAAAGGAAACCACCTATGGCTAATGTCCACATCGTCTTGTAGAGAACTGACATAAGTGTTTGCATCTGGAGGTACCAAGCAGCAGCAAGAATGACCCCTGAGATAAGTTGCTGAGTCGCCTCACGCATATCTCGCTTCACCTTGGTGGCCACCTTATCAACAGCTGCTCTTATCTGAGCATCACTTACCTTTCGACCTGTACTTGTAACATAATATGAGTCGCTACCTGGTGAATACCTATACTTGGAGTTTGCGCCAGTAGTAGCGGCTAGAAGTCCAGGAAGACCTGAATTTTCGTCCCACAAGGTGTTCGCCTTCTCATTGAAGTATGCTGAGGAAGAGGTCAACAAAATATATTTCTGAGCTTCACTTCTGTCAATATCACTCATATCCTGGCTCAATATAATCCACTAAACCCTTGAAGTCCTTTAGGCTTGAACGAGCTGCCGTACAACTCTCTACCGTTACATTTTCAAGAGGTACATTTTCGTCAACTAATTTCTCGGCCTTTTCACGACTAGGGGCGATCACATTATAGGTTGTCGTAAGAGTAGGCCTCCCCACTTGTCCGGCTAATCCTACAACTGTTGTGGTTGTAACAAGAGTAACCTTCCAAAAGCGTTTACGTTTCATTTTAGTCATACATCCATAACCATGTAGTAGACAATTACCTTGAGTGTGTTACCGGCATCGCCGCCTGTCAGGTCCAGGGCATTTCCTGAGATAACTATATTCAGCGCCTTGTTTGCTATATCAGAGTCATACATGCCACTGATACCGTAAACCGTACTGGATGCAACTTTGTAGAGCGGCCCAAGCATTGCGCTAACCCCATCTGGACCGCCTCCAGTCAACAAAGAAGAGACTGAGGATGCAATGGTTTCCGTCAATTGCATAACATCCACGTTTGCTAACCTAATGCAGATTATAGCGCCGGCATCTATGCCGCCATAGTCGGCTACCCAATTGGCATGCAGCACAGTCATGATGGGAATAATGATTTTGTTTGCTCCCGGTGCGGCAAGTATTTCAACTGATGTAGTTGGTAAACTGATTACCTCGTCATTCGTCAAGATCTTTGTTGCCACGTGCATTAGTGTATACCCATCAGCAATTGCATGCTCAGCATTCCAATCACTTGGTTGAACTTTAGTATCATCAACCCCATCAGACTTTCCACTAACTTTTGTATGTGTAATCATTTTTCCTCACTCGAAAGATTCGCTATCAAAGGCTATTGACTCAAAGGTGTTTAGTTCATCTGGCGTGTCCAATTCCCAGATCGCCCCTGAAATTACTCCATCATTCTCGTTTTCACTTGTATCGTGAGCAAGTGTTCCTGTTCCTTCATCTAGAGCCAATAACAAAACTGTATTTGCATCTGAATCTGGACAAACAACTAGGGAAGGAGGAGTAAATCCTGATGTATGACGAATGCCTGTAGAGATGCGTACCCAGCGTAGCACCTCATTTGAATAGTAAAGATTATCTGTATCTACCCATCCCCCATAACCGCCTATTCCCAAATTTGAATTCCCTTCTCCCGTATATGTAATCAACAAATCATCAGTACTTGCAGGAGTTTGGAATACTCCATCTATGAACAACTTTATTTCTTTTGTTGCTGCATTATAGGTAAACTCATAGTGATGTTTGACTCCATACAATGATAAAGCGTCATAGTAATTTACCTTATACTCGTTATAGTCGTCAGCAAATACGTCGAACTGTAAATCATCTCCGTGTCCCAAATATACTTCCCATCCATTACTATAGGTTACGTCCACCTTATTGAGTATTCCCTGATTAGCCTTATCCAAAAAAGTACCGGATATTTCAACAGTAAAATCACTCAGAGGCAAATTATCAATACTAGCTGCATGAGGGATTACTATCTTGTCATTTTCTCCATCAAAGTTCAGATGATATGTTTCACTTGGAGCTTCGTCTTGAATCTCAGGCACAAAATTTCGACCAGCTCTACTTGATGAAATTACGCCAAGGTTGACCGCCTGGTCTTCTAACCTTCGTTGAAATTCAATTGACCGCTCTTCAAGCTCAATTGCAGCCTTTCTGAGAGCCTCTCTGTAGATTTTATTGTAGTTTATATTACCCATTTTGGTGCATCATCCTTTCCTACAACTATTGTAGTCTTCCAAAATATTTTATATTTCAATCTAACTCCCAGGTCGCACCTGAGATGGTCCCGTTGTTGCTGTTGCCACTGGTATCGTTCGCAGTGGTTCCCGTCCCTTCATCCAGTATCAGGTGTAGGACGGTGTTTGCATCGGCAGCGGGGCAGACGGTCAAAGATGGAGGCGTAAAGTTAGAAGTATGCCGAGCAATGTTTGAAACACGGAGCCATCTCAACTGAAACGCACAGGGGGCCGAAGAGTCAACTTCATTTCCAATTATCAAATTATTCAGACTGTCATTATCGTAAACATTCGGAACACCTGAAATTGAACCGTCTGTTGCTACCTCTGTCCCATTGACAAAAGTCTTCAGAGACTTAGTGGAGACTTTGAAGTCGATTTCTATATGATTTACTTGATTGTCTGGCAAGGTGAAAGAAGGGAAGAGATAGGCGGCATAGTCATCATATGAGATGTATACCGTCAAATAATGAATATCTTCGAAATAATCACAATAAATCTCCCATCCCTCAAAAGAAGAGTTTGTCTTCGTCATTACGCATTTATAGGCTTGAGGAAAGTTTCCGGCCACAAACTCTATAGTGAAATCTCCCAAAGGTAAATTATCAATACTTGCCGCGTGGGAAATTACAATTTCATCGTTTACCCCGTCGAAGTTCAGATGATATGTTGAGTTTTGAGACTCAGGTACAAAGTTTCTTCCAGCCGCTCTTGATGAAATTACACCGAGAAAAGTAGGCCTGCCTTTCGATTTCCCCTGACGATCCTCAGATCCTTGCCCAAGTTGAATCACGGCCTTTTTATAATTTTTGTTATAGTGCTTATTACCCATTTAGTACATCCTCCTGGGAGCTCTGGTTCATCTGGTCAGTGAGCCCCTGATCGAGTTGTTGAGACTGCTGATCCTGAAGTATCTTATCGTTAGGATCAGGCTCTGTCTCAGGAAGAAATCCACTCCTCTTACGAATGGCAATCATATCCTCTTGTCCGAGTGGAACAATCCCGTTGAGAGCTCCAATGAATTGTCCAAGTGTTCCTAGTGCGATGTTATTTTCAACATGACTAAACTTTATTTTGGGACGTTTTGTTATGTTAGGGAACTGAGAGCTGTTCCACTTGAATAAGCGCTTACCCACTTGTGTGTCATACTGTTGGGCTAGACCATCAATCATGTTATTGAACGTGAAGACCGCCAATTGAGTTGAGTCTGTTTGAGATGCAAGGGCCCCAGTATTTGTGAGAGTGTTGAGAGCAATAGTTTGCATCATATACACACTCAACATGAGAATGCTGTAGTGCTTGATTGCCTCAAGAAGATTTCCACCAGCCTGGAATGGAATATCTTTTACTTCGCCTTGATAATTGAAGGGCCAAATTGCGTAGTTCCCCTCTTGAGCTGTAAGAATTGCACGAGCCGCTTGTCGAATGTTATCCCTATCAGAGTCTGAGATTGTTCCCTGATTTATTCGTTGAACGTTAAGATGGCCAGCTGCGTGTTCGTATCCAATTCCTTGGATAACTTCTAATCCGTATTTGATACGCTCCAACCGCCAGACAGCCTGAAGTGGTGAACTTCCCTCTGGATTGTTAGCATCGCCAAACGTCATATGAAGCCCGTGATTGAGAGGAAGGAAAACGTGTGGATTAGGAACATCTAACTGCCACATGCCCATGAGACGTTTCCCTGGAGTAAGTTCCCACCTCTCAAATGAAGAAGTATCTCTTGGGGCCAATCTTCTTATCCCTACAAGGCCATCATCTATCTCAGAGCGCCAATCATCTGAAAAACCATCAGGAAAGTTAGGAGGAGTCCAGTCAACCGCCCTGATTGATGGAACTACATCCCACCAAAACCACCCATCGAATGGAACTCTGCTTACGGCTGTTTCGATGAAATCACCGAAGCCTCCTTCCATATTTTCAAAGTCAGAGTAGATGAACTCCTGATAGCGCTTATCATCATCTGTTGGATTAGTTGGTAGTTCAACATTAGGTGAAATGTTTCGAGACCACGTTGTAAATGCTCGAACGACCATTACCATCTCAGGGGTTGATGTTCTAATCCTCGAAAATAATTTTGATACGCTTGGCCAATACAACTGGGCGTTGTAAGCCTCTTGTATAAATCCACTGGCCGCCTTTAGTCCAGTTGACCCAATTTCTTGAGCCTCATTGAAAACAATGCGGACATCTGTCTGGGACTTTTCACCAGTTTGAGTTTGTCTCTCATCAACAGTTGAATTTGCCGCTAAATCAACCCTTCGTTTCGTACGTGACTTGCCCATAGTGTTCTCCTAATTCTCCATATAGTGGTGCATTGGCATATTCTCTACAAGGTATTCAACAAGGTAAAGTGGATAGCTTTGGTCTCTCATCAAGATTTGGCCATCTTCATCAATCATTGCAATTGGATTACCAAAATACACGACGATGAGGATGCCGTTGAATTCGAACTTGAAGTCTACAAAGTCATGCCCATTTGTTTTCATAATCTTCAACTCTTCCCATTCCAAACTGTCCAGTCTCAGACTCTCCCAACATGAGCTCAGTCAAAATCCAAACAAGAGCATCTAGGTTGTTAGGTGAATCGTCCCCAGGAACATAACTACACATCTGCTCCTCTAACTCAGGAAATGTTCCCACATGATGAACTTTGGTCATTATAGCGGATTGAACATCACCATAAAGGGCTGAGATTGGTTCAGCACGAACGTACTTTCCCCTACTAGCACGAACAGCCTTGAAGTTAAGAAGCTTGCCTCCTTCTACCCCTGAGATGGTATTCCAAATCATGTCGCCACCATGGTTCACCTCCCCTACAGCAATATCTGCTACCCATTTATCATAGAGGTTCACAGATGCCCCAGCCCATTGATTAGGGAGACCTCCTCGTGTTGCGTCCTCAAGGACGAACCCATGTATCTCCCCCGAAATGTAGCCGAGTCCCGCTGCTATGAGCCCAGTCTGCCCAGTGGATGCGTGTGGGTCAATTCCTATTCCAATTCTAAAAAGCTCAGGATGCATATTCATTCTACCAGCATCAATGTTCTCTTGCTTCCACAGGGCCCCAGCTACATCATCAACATCCTCTGCAAATATTTCCTGTCGTACAGCAAGGCGCGTCATATCAGTTGAATTGATAATCTCCTGTACGGCCTCCTGAGAAATATAAGGATTATCGAGAGAAGTAAAATGGTAAGCTCGCCACCTTCCTGTAGTGTCATCATAAGCCTTCTTCCACATCTTGTTTGCGTGCTTCTTGTCGGTGGCCTTTGACATTGTTTTCGATCTGACCGAAGGAACAGTGAAACAGAAGACTGCATCCCCATTATTGTCAAACATCATAGGAGCGCCAACGATTGACCAAACATCTTCATTCATCAACTGGAACTCATCCAAGATAAGAACATCTGCGTAATCGCCTCTGAGTGTATCTGCGTTCCATGCCGTTTTGGCCTTGATACGTTGCTCTGTACCGGCCAACTCGATGATGTGCTCAGTCTCGTTTTTGTAAAATACCCCTACATCGATAGTAGGCTGAAGTGCTCTTACACACTGTTTCCAAAACCTATCCAATTGCTCTGCGGTGGGGGCCGCATAGAGGACTCTTTTTCCTGCTAGGAATTCCTTGACCCCTAAGATAGACATTCCAACAGTTTTTCCACCACGACGACCAGCTTTTATAACCTTGCGCTTTACGCTATCATTGATAAATCTATCCTGATGCATGTGAGGTTTTGGTAAACTGATCGTTACGTCCATTATCGCCACTCAATTTTGATGCAACTATAAGTTCGCTTTGCCATAATTGCAGACTTTATTGCAGAGAGCCATGACTCTCCCTGGTAGATCCTAACATAAACATATGCCACTGGATGATTTTCGTCCATCTTTTCCAAAACGTAAACTTCCCAGGTATTGCCCATTATTCTTCCTTAACCTCTAGACCATCAACTACATCATCAGTTGTTTGATCACCCTTCCCACGATTGTCAACATATACAACATTGACCCTAATTGGACCATGACTACCTTTTGCGGTTATCTCGCTCTCAAACAATTCGGGATACAAAGCTTTCAAAATGTTTACTCTATCTACTGGTGAATCTGATGCAAGCATTCCAAGAACTAATTTTTGTAAACGAGTTACCTCTCGCTTATCTTTCCCCTTTCCAGCTACGATAACCTCAGAGGCTAACTCCCTAATCATATTGCGAACCTTGATTGCAGTCTTAGGGGCCCCCTTATTGTTGCGTCTCGGGTCGAAGCCCTTCTTGAAGTGGACCAACCCCGACATGTTCGGATTGTGGTTCCCCTTTCCAGGTCCCTTTTTCTTTTGCGTGTTGGACTGCTTGGGTGATACTGTCAACTTGTTCTCTATTTGAGGTTCGCTCATGAGCAATTTTCTCCATTTCACTTACGTATAATTCGGCATTGAATGGACCCCCAATCATACGAGCTTTCCAGTCAGCTATCTCGTAATCAGAATAAGTGGCACGCTCCACAAGGAAGTGGATGTCCTCCTCAGCGAGAACATCGAGGGGGAACATCATGTCCGCCTTATAGATTGGCCAACTCTCCACATGGATGATTTCGCCCTCCGAGCCCCCATAATGGGGAGCAACGAACTCCCCAAACATCAGGGTGGGGATACCTTGTGCCACTGATAAGTATCCGAACATGTGATGCCCCACAACAAGGTCAAAATCCCTCATGAATGTTTTTGAGTCATTCACCCGAGGAGTCCCCTGGATGTAATGAACCCCGTCAACCTCAGATAGTCCGTTATGGGAAAGGTCCCCAAGGTAGCGAACCGTCAGGGTGTGCGCCTTGAGTTGGAGCAACTTTTTGAATGTGTGTTGGTTCAGGGATTTATCGGTCAAGGATAAAAACCCATTTGAGTTGGGGTGGATGGGGGCAAACAGTATATTTTTGCCACTCGATCTGGTAAAGGGACGAACATGAGAGAAGGGCCACCCGCATTCGATCGTCTTGTAGGTGCACCCATAGGAGTGCATGATTGAGGTCCACCCGACTGCAGGAACAACGACTGCTTTGACAAAGGGGAAATGTTTTACACCGGGAAAGTTCCAGGAGCACGAAGCGACCGCCCCGTGGGGGTATAAAACCGTGGGGGTCCCCTCTCTCTCGTGCGGCAAGCTCAGGAATTTCTCGCGTCCGAACCGCTCGAGGTCCGCGAGGAGGAGGCCCGCGCGTGCAGGGTTGGTGGTCCTTGTGAACCCGTGTTGAGTGAGGGCCCACATAAAGGGTTCGCCCTTATCCTGGTGCTTGAAGATATAGAATGAGGTCATATACCGGTTATCCTTCACCGCATTATAACACTGTTTATAGGCAGATGACACACTGGTGCACTCAGCGCAGGGAGGTATATAACCTATCATGGTAGTGTACCGTGTGCAGCTGAGTGCATCTGTGCACTACAGGTAGGTATATCAGCGGCAGTGCTACGTACAGCAGGTGGTACGCTACTACAGATTAGGCTCAGATTAGGTAGTCATATGGTACTACATCTCCTACCGGTAGAGGTGTCTGAGTGCACGGTAGAGGTGGTAGTATAGGTAGTATCTATTGTGCACTATGCATACTACCGGCTGCTATAAGACACTACCGTACGGCTATTGTGCACTACAACCTGCTAACAGATACTAATGCACACTATATCCTGCTATATGGAACAATATGGGACTATACCCTGCTACATTGCACCAACGGTGGACTTTGATAAATCAAGGAGTCCTCTAGGGGGCCCATTGCACAAAGGGGCAAACTAGAACAAATGTTCGGGGCCCATGGCCAAACTTAGAACAAATGTTCGGGTGGAATGAGAAACTCGACGCACGGATTTTGCGACGCACGCATGGGGTCCGAGGCTCGCGCAACGAGAGGGATGGCGCGACGCACGGATTGGGGGACGCAACGCTCTGGGCCCGCGCTCGCGACTCCTTGGGGGGACCACGGGCCACGCGAACCCCCTCCCCATAGGGGGGACAAGTTGTCCTGGCACCCCTATCTTTTATGGTTATGGATACCAAGTGGCTAATGGAACTATGTGGTTTATGTTACCGTTGCTAAGTTGCACTGTATTAGTATGAATATGTTGATTGGATGGTTTATGTCTACAGCTAATGAATAATCACAATAATAGGATATCATCAGTGATAAATGAATAATATCTATATCACATTGCTCTATATAACATACGGGGCCATTTAGCGTTATCTGTATAGGTAGCGGTTATTGATAAACTATAGTATAGCTATATAGTATATACAGTATCTATATATATATAGATAGAACGAACAAAGCCCCTACATGAGGGGCCAAGTTTTATTTGTGATGGAAATGAAAATGTTTATTTGTTAGTAGTGAGTCCCATACTCTAGGTTATCGATTTCAATCCCTATGAGTTCATCAAGCTCTGTGGCGAATTCTCCAACATCATATTTCTCGCTGATGAGAGTGTCAATGAATGGGTTTATAGAATTGTCCCAGGTTTCATCTTCTTGAGGGATACCAGGGAATTTATCATTGACAACTTTTACAATTTCCTCAGCGATTTTGTTTATGTTTTCCTCAGTGATTTTTGTTTTCATTTTGCCTCTTCAACGAAGCTGTCCTGAGTGCGACGAATTTCTCCGGTATCATCATCTCCAGCCATGATGGTTTCACCAGCTTTATACCTACGTTTTGAAAAAGGGTCAGTCCACTCGGTTGTTTTGAACCAAAGGGCTGATGCTGGCCCAGTCACCCTGAAGCGGTCCTCAGGACTAAAATGATTTGGGTGAAGCCTGAGCGCTTTGGCTGTTGGTTTCAATATTGTTCCATTTGGGTATTTTTGTTTCATGATTTTCTCCTAATGAAAAAGAGGTCCCCCTGTCCTCTACTAAGTTATGAGGGTTCCCACTCATATTCGAAGTGCCACTTTGATAAACCATCGTGGCCAAGTTCTCCAACGGCTTGCTCGGTCCATCCCAGAGTTCCTAGAACAACATCGGGATTATCCTCTAGCCAGACATATGCATCGTCACCGACTTCCACCTTGAACCCGAGTACATCAGAGATTGCTTTTTGTGCAGCCTCTTGGGTTAGTTCCCATGTGGGCTGGACATTCCCCTCAACATGAATTATTTTTGACATTATGTTCTCCTTTTTATTATTGCTAGCTGGCCAAGAAGTCAGTCATTCATCCGTTCCAAACTCACTTATTTTTCTCCTTTCAAAAATTCGTTTTATACCTAATTTTACCCTACCATTATGTATTTGTACATAGCCAATATTCTATACTCTACAGTGATTCATTGAATCAGGCCAAGAAGTCTACCAAGAAGATCCGTACAGATCTGTAAGAAACCATGGGCAGACACATAATACTACACTGTTTATGAGTCACGCTACTATATAATATATATATAGATATAGACCGTTAGTATTCTATATATATATAGATATAGAAATCTATACGGATATCTACTATGTTCATAGCCATTATTAGTATTCTACTCATATAATATTCATATAGTAATCCTATATAAGTCATATGTACTCTTCTATATATACATAAATCTAATAAATATCTTGAACTGTCGCTTATATCTACATAATATTCATTATATTGGTTATGTACCATGTATAGGTTCAATAGTATAATATATAGAACAAATGTTCGGTAGATAGATATAGGATAATAATGATTAGAAAAATATATAAGCTTCTGTTCCCTATAGGAATACATCTTAAATTTGATGTAAATAAAATTACAACTACTAGTGGTCAAATCTATCTTATTAGATTTATATTTGAAATTGATGATAAACCATATATGATGAAATTTGGTTATGGTAGCACTATTACTCTATATAGCAAAAGATATGGTATCTGTAAAATGGACATAAAAGGAGATTAGTATGAGCATTGATAAAAGTAAAATTATTAGAAAAGGTAGTCGTATAGCCGGTAGTGGTCTAGTCAGGTTCATAACTGAAGGATTGAAAACCAGTGAGCGTAGAGGTAAACGCAACAAACTATACTGTGGAGACGCTTCCTACTGTTCAAGGAAATCAACTTTGTTTGCTACGACTGAGGGGACAAATGAGTTGACTGCAGCTTCACTTCTCTACATGGATATGGGAACAGCCATTCACCGAGTATTCCAAAAAGGACTTCAACGAGCTGGAGTCCTAGTGGAAGCAGAACGTAGGGTGAGTCTCAAATATAAGGAGATAGAGTTATCAGGTATGATTGATGGAGTCCTCAAGATTGATGACGAATATAAAATCCTTGAAATGAAAACCTGTGGTGGACTGCCTAGTAAGCCGAAGAAGGAGCATCTTCACCAAGCACTCACCTACGCACTCATCACTGGGATTTATAAGGTAATCATTTTCTACCAGAGCCGAAAGGTAGCTGGATGGGATGGCAAACTTGAGTGCGTAGAGTTCGAGGTTGAAGCGACTCCAATCCAGTTGGATATGGTAGCCGATATCATAGCAACTTCTTTTGTCTGTACTGTCAACGGAGTAATTCCTCCAATTCCTCTCCATATAGCAGGTCAAGGAGACTGTGGCTTTTGCCCCTTCACTTCCACATGTTGGGGACCAACAGCCAAAAAGTTCCCTAAGTTGAGTAGGAAGATTGAGGTACAAATTGAGGAAGCAAAGAAAGACCTGCTCAGAATGAGTAAGAAAGCACACAAGGAGTTCTCATGAGAACCAAAGATTGGAAGGCCAAGGCCATAGCCGAAGGAAGAGTTTGTCCCGAATGTAATGCTCCTCAAACAATAGAGGCATGGAAGGAAATGACCAAGTCTGTTCCTACTCATCATTGCAAATCATGTAGGTACGTTCATTGGGAAGTCCCTCTTGGATGTTATGGTAGTGTTAGAAGAGATAATGCTGACAGAGAAGATTTGGATAGGATGAGATAATAAGATGGACACCTATATAGTTCATACTCTTAGTCATGGGATGCTACTAATCCAAATTTATGAGAGAAGAAATTTTGTAGAAGCTATTCCTCTATGGAGTTCAACTAATGAGACCATTATCAAGACGAGACAAGATTTTGAGCTTAGACTCGCCGTACTTCATGGAGATTATCTCAGACGAGTTAGTGAACTTCACACTGAATATTCTGAGAGAATTGAAAATATAAAGAGAGGAGAATTATGAAACTTGAAGAGATAAAAAGTCAATCACCGTTCCTTGAAGGTTATGATGATGAACCAATTCAGATGGCCTTCTACTCTGCGAACTGCTGTTGGTGGACAAGTTTTCCTGATGATTTGGGAAGTCTTCCTCCTATGAGGTATAGCCCTGGCAAAGATGGAAAGCCAGGACGAATGATAAAGGACCCAGGTGGTCATTCACTTCCATGTTGTCCTCACTGTGGCTCAGTCCTACTGCAGGCACCATTGTTGAAGTTCATTGAGGCGGCCGAGGCTACCCCTACTCATTACGGGAAATATGGAATACAAACCTTCATTATTTCCCATGAGCGCAACTCAATGAACTGCTATAGAAAATGGGAGACCTACGATATTCTGATAGACCCATTTGGAGTGAAATGAAATCAGACGTTTATACAAAACTCCCAAAGCACGAGTATGCCAAAGGAGAAATCAAACCAGCTGGAAATGCAGAGTGGTACGGGCTCTCAAAGCAGGAATGGCTGCAAATCTTCTTTGACCAAGGATGTGTTTGTGCCATTTGCAAACAACCAAATAAAAAATGGGTAACAGACCATGAGCATGTTAGAGGATGGAAGAACATGGCTCCATCAGAAAGGAAAAAGTATGTAAGAGGAATTCTTTGTAGTTGGTGCAATTTCCGTATCTTGAGGTCAGGGGTTACCTTATTCAAACTGCGAAATGCAGTATCATATTTAGAAACATATGAAAGGAAGTCAAAATGAGATTTCGTTACACTATCATGTTTATCCCAGCAACGGTTTTCTGGGCTGCTTCAATGGTCTTCTTTATCATAGGGATGTCCATTGGAGATACAAGCAACTTCACAAGCTTCTTTACGAGCACCTATGACCCGATAATGTTCTATGTTGCCATTGGATTAGCAATTTCTAACACAATCATCCAGATTTTGGGTAACAGCTCAGATTCAATAGGTGAAGCTCTTGATGAGTTAGGCTTGGTGCTTTTCATTGGATGGATTGCAAGTTATGTCCTAGGAGTATCATCAAACGTTTATGCACTTTCACTCATCATGAGAATACCCTATGCTTGGATTGAATGGCCAATCTGTATTGCGCTGGGTGCTATGATTGAGTTTATGCCCGAGCGGATGTGGGTTCTCTCATGGCGGGAAGTCTTTGGGAATGGGATGCCATTCGTGAATAAGCTCCGTAGGAATAATAATCGTCCTTCAAATAATAATCGTCCTTCAACTCAAAACCAGCTTAGCCCATCAGAGAGGGCAGAAATGGAGAGAGCCCTAAGTGAAAGAGTCCAGAACGCCTATAGACCACAAGCTGCTCCAAAACCAGGCAGCCACTTTGTAGGACAAAATCCAAACGAAAGGTAGGAGTAAATGTCACAGCATAAGAGTTCAAATATTTTAGCAACGTTCTTTGACTGGAACAGAGAGGTCATCGAAGCAGCTGAAACTCCGTTTGCTAAGCTGTCAGTCTTCATCCTCCCAATCATAGCCCCTCTTGTTCCAGCATTCATGACGAGTTTGCACCTTTATAAACTCCTCAATGAATTGTTCACGTTCCCATATTCGCAGCAAATCTCAGCAGTTATGTCTGTCGTAACGGGAATTGTCCTCGAGCTACTCGGATATGTAGGGGCAATCACTTTCATTAGGAGCTTGTTCCAATATGTAAAGCTTCGCAATAAGGAACGTATCCTCCCAGTGGTCCTCAATGGATTAGCCTACGTATTCTATATCGCAGCTATGTGGATGATAAACTATGAATTAGGCAAGTACTTTGGAACCCCGACTGTCGTCAATATGATTTTTGCCATCCTCTCCTTTATCACCATCCCAACAGGACTTCTGGCTGCGAACCATCTCGCTGAGCGTGCTGATGAAGAGCATGACGCAAGTCTTCGGAGGGAAGATAGAGACTATAAGCTCAAGAGACTTGAAATCAAAACAGGGGCTACTACCGGTAGTCAATCTCAACCTAAGAGTAAGCCCAAAAGTGCTTCACATTTCAAGGGCAAAATGTTAGCCGCTCTCAATGATGCTTATGATAATCATGGGACCGTTCTCGCTCCTATAGATCTGGCGAAAATGTTCAATCTTGATTATGACCGTTCTAAAGGGTTCATAAGCGGACTCCGCATCAAGTGGGCGCGTTCTAAAGGAATTGACCTCAAAAATAAACAAAAACCATAGTTCTATTATGACTTACATAGAACCGTTGATTGAAATAGAACGTTGGTGAACTTGATAAAACGTTGATGAACTTGGTAGAACAATAAAGAACTTGATAGAACTATGAAGAACGTTCTATGTATGAGTAAAATAGTTCTAGAACTTAACGAGGGTTCTCGGGAACGTATCCAGAACGGTATATAATTCCTCTCAGAACGGTGCACAATGTAAGCCCCCGTTCTACAGATAAATAGGAGAAGATAGGAGAAAGAATGGCTAAAAGAAATGAAGTAGGTAGAAATAGAAAGTACCCTTGGGACAAAATCGATCCTCAAATATTTGGAGGAAAGGTTTCCCTAAAAAGCTTATCGATAGATTATCATGTTCCTTATAGGCAAGTGACTAACCGAAAGTATAACCTGAGGGACAAGGTTCAAAAACTTGCTAATGATAAGCGTGATAAGGAACTTTCAAAGATGCTTAGGTATTTGAAGGTAAAGGACATCTCAAAAATACCTATGCTGAATAGCTAGGAAGAAGGCTCTCATGGACCTCTATAGGACTTCTGTAGGACTCCTTGGGAGCCTTTTCTTCAGTATCATATAAATTACATGGCTATGCATAATATGTTACAAAACTCGTATCTTCCGGCTATGTACACCAGACTGAGTTTGTAGTAGAATTATCATGTAATTCGAAATTGAGCACCTTAAAAAATGAATATGGTTGATGGTGAAGGGGGAATCGAGGAGCACAGAGTAATTGTTGAGACTGGGGGCTCTCAACTTCCTTCAGGGGAACTGACAGCGAGGTTTTTAGCTCAGGGGAACAGCAAACCACTTCCAGACTTTCCAGAAATTCACGAGCCGAAGTTAGGTTTCCCATAATTTTACAATTTCATATTTTTCAGGGGCACTCCAGATTTTTCCTGTACTGGAGGGGATTTATTTTGATTTTGCAAATAGGAAGCGAGGACCCGGGCTCAAGGTGAACGCATCTGGCAAGGAGCGAAGCTAAGCAATGGTTTGAAGCGATTGACGAGAGAGTCGGTCAGGGGGAAAGTGGACCACTACTACCTAATTTGAGAGATAACTCGGGAGAGTTTATTTCACTTTGGCATAGAGTGGTTGACATAAGAAAACGAGTATCAACTCAATAACTTCTTCAACATAAACTTGGCAACACATACCCTCCACTTCTTTATTATAAGAACTGGAGCCAAACGAAATAATTGAGGAGGCTGCTTCTATATAGAGGTGGCCTCCTTTTATTTCATTCTTACCATCAGTCATTGAGCGACTGTTCTATAATTGATGGTAGGTATGAAATTATTATTTCACAAAGGAGAAATAAAAAAATGAAACCCACAAAGTCCCATCCAAATAAAGTTGTTTTCAAAGTCGTGAGTCTCACCGCTGCTCCAGAGGGAGCCAACATCGTTCAAGCAATAATGGAAGGGAGTAACGGAACGAAGATTCGTTTTTATACTCACCCTCTGATTGCTTGGGCAATGAAGGTTTGGACAACTGGAAAAATTTCTAATCGCTCAACAAAATTCATCACGGACGATTGGTACTGGGGAGTCAAAAGTGGTCAACTCAAAATCAATGACGAAGTTATCGTCTACGAGTAAAGGAGAAAAATGAACACAGGAGTTTTGACCAATCACATCACATTTACTCGAGGCTCTACTAATAACTACTTCGAAGTTCACTACTTCGGAGAAAGTATTGGAGAGGTCAAGCGCACCACACTGGCTGGAAAAGCAGCATGGGAGTTTGAAGGTCAAGTTGACTTCACTCGAGAAGGAGTGGTTGAGAAGTTCATCTTCATGCAACGCGATAATGAACCTCCCACCCCTCCTCAACCAACGTTTGGGGAATATGACCCTAAGGGATTAGTCTTCCCCAATGGTGACGTAGTTGCAGGTTTTTGGTTCCTCGAAGAGGGCTCAAAGCTTCATCTTGCAGTTGATGCAGATGGAAATGAATATGAGACCATTGACGAACCCATCAAGGTAAGCTAGTTTGAACGAGTGGCTGAGGCAGTCTTATTGATTAGGATATCCTAACTAAGACTATGACTTCAGCCACTCGCTATAAATAATGAAGAGGCTACTTCATTGTTTATATCGAGTCCATCGTTCAAACAAAATGTAAGAAAGGAAAATCAAAATGGCCACAATACACGTAGTTTTAGCAAAAGTTGTAAATGAAGGAGTTGCGAAGTTATTTTACGCCCATCCTTCAATTCAGAAGACGTCCCTCATTCTGAATAATAAGTCCGTCATCAAGGCCCCCACTGGCTCAATCGTTCAGCTACAAATCAAGATGATGCCTTCCGGGAAACGTATCCTCCTCCGCTGTGAAGCTATGAGCTACACGAGCATCCAACAGTTCATCAATTCAGTTGGTATCGACTCAATGAGAAAAGCAAGTATTCGTTCTGCGTCTGAGGGGTATCCCGTAACAACCGCATTTGACGGTTCGGACGACAAGGCCTACCTCATTAAGGCAGTCATTGCTCGTTTTGGAGATGATACTGAGCAGGTAAACAATGATGAACCTCAGGTCGAAGAAGAGCCCTCCGATGGTTTCACTCAGTATGGGGAACTTTTCATTCCCGAGATTATCCTTCGAGCACTTCGAGCAGCAAAGGATATCGCTTCGAAGGCCAAGGCTGCTAACGTCCTCTTGGTTGGTCCTTCTGGGAATGGCAAAACCTCCCTCGCTCATGAGTTTGCCAGTGAGAATGGTTTCCAGTTCGTCAAGGTAAACTGCTCCGTCGTTCGTGACCCCGAAGAGTGGTTTGGCTATCGTGAAGCAATCGATGGCTCAACCGTTTTTGTTGAGACTGATTTCACCAAAGCAGTCAAGGCTGGAAACGCAGTCATCCTCCTCGACGAAATCAACCGTTTGGAGCCCTACCTCCACAACTCGTTGATGCCTCTCCTCGATGAAACTCGTCGAACCTCAATTCATGGGAACAATATCGAGGTTGGGGACAACGTCATCTTTTTCTGCACCATGAACCTCGGCATTGGTTTTGTTGGAACTTTCCTCCTCGACACTGCAGTCAAAAATCGTATGGATGCCACCATCGTGATGGAAAAGCTTTCCTTTGACCGTGAAGTTCAACTCCTCATCGAGAGGGTTGGAGTAACAAAGACAGTCGCAAGCCGGATTGTTACTCTCATGGACAAGCTTCGTGATGTAGTCATCCGCAACGAAATGGAAGTTGATATCTCTATTCGTTCCTCACTCAAGGTCGCTCGCATGGTCAATACTGAAATCGTGGACATTCGAGAGGCCCTCACATTCGTTATTTTCAATAATGCAGAGGATGTTGAGCAGGCTAAAATGCTCGCCGATGCTTTGATTGGAGCCTAACATGGACGCAATTCAAAATGCACG
>Ga0207676_10000128_pt1 | contig 66546 bp, 64 predicted proteins | sample KBSSwiS72_FD_184307 | JGI IMG/M metagenome (GOLD analysis project Ga0207676, IMG submission 184307) | Switchgrass rhizosphere microbial communities from Kellogg Biological Station, Michigan, USA - KBS Switchgrass S7-2 (SPAdes) (version 2) | ecosystem: Host-associated > Plants > Roots >...
CGAAACCGCCTTCGGTTTCGAAGCTTTGTTGGTCGACGTATTCGTAGTGGAAGGTGGTCGGTTTGCCCTCGGGGTTGACGTCGGCGTTGAGGGTGGCTTTGCTGTTGCCGACCGGTTTCGCCACGCAAGGCGCCGGGGCGAGGAGCGGCCCCGGCGGCGGGAAGGAGAGGTAGCGGACCGTGTCGCCGACGGCGGCATAGACCTCGCCGCTGGCGCTGTGGTACGGAGCGATGCCGGGGCCCCGCTCGGTGGACGAGAGGATCCCGTAGCCGAAGCGCCGCAGCGTATCGCCGGCGGCGTCGCGGACGGCGATGGTCTTGTAGAAACGCGAAAAATTCCCTCTGTCACTATCGAGGCTGTAGAGATGGCCGGTCGGGTCCGTCGCCAGCGCGTTGACCGATCCGAGGGTTTCGGCTTCCAGCAAACTGCCGGTCGAGCTGTACTTGCGAATAACGGTGCTGTCGGAAATGACGGAGCTGTCTTGGGTGGCGGCGTAGAAATCGCCGTTGAACGGATCGACAGCGAATCCGTGAATGACTTTTGGAATCTCGGGCAGCGCCAGTTCTTCGACGAATTCGCCCGATGGTTCGAACTTCTGCAGGCGGTTCGCGAAGATGCCCCCTTCGGTATTGCTCGCGGTTTCCACTTTCACCGAGTCGGCGACGTAGACCGTGCCTCCGGGACCGATAGCGAGCGTCGCTTCCACGGCGAACTGGCCGTGTCCGGCGCCCTCGACACCACCGGCGCAGGAGGCGGCCATCGCCGCCGTGCAGATCTCGGCGGCGCCGGCGCCGTTTTGAACCAGGCTGAGGGGTGCGCTCGCGCCGCCGCTAAGCGGAGCGAGATCGGTGTCCCCGTAGCGGGGCCCCTTGAATTCGACCGTGTAAGGGCCGCCGCCAGCCGGGCCGCTGACCGCGACCTCGCCGGGCTCGAGGTTGGGCAGCGCCTCCAGCGCGGACTGCAGAGTCGCAGCGGAGGGGCCGCCGCTAGAAGGAGGGTTGCCGGGGAGCGAAGCAATGAGGTCGACCTTGCCGGAGTCGACGTTGGCGTTGGTCGGCTGGGAGAGCGTGATCGTGCCGGCGCCCGCGTTGTAGGCGGTGATCGTGGTTCCCCCTTTGATGTTTTTGCCGGGGATGACGTCGCCGCCGCAGCAGGCGATGGTCTTACCGGCGATGATCGCCCCCGAGACGTTCGAGACTTCGGTGATCGTGCTCGATTCGGGGTGAAGGACGCCTTCGGCCGTGGCACCGGTAGACGCGCTGATGCCATCGGGAGCCGGGCTGGTGAAGGTCTTGTCGCCGCCGGCGGTGCTCTGCACCTCGTTGACCGGCACGTTGCCGGCGCCTTCGGCGACGCTGAGCGGAACGGCTGCGCCCGTGGCTTCGGCCGCATTGGAAAGCGTGATCGTTTTGTTGCCGAGGGCGACGATCTTCGTTTCGGGCGGAATGCCGGCGCCGGCGATCGTCTGGCTCACGTCGAAGGCCTTCTTCGTCGTTTTGACGTTGGCGATCGTTTTCGAGCCGGCGCTGAGGTCGCCGGTCCCTTCGGCGCCGCCGCTGACCACGCCGCCGCCGAAGGCGAGCAGGAAGTTGCCTTCGGGGTCGAACTTCTGGATGCGGACGTTGTGTGGCTTTGAACCATCTTTGCCGGCGGCGTCCACCACGTATATGTCGTGGTGGGAGGGGCTGGTGGAATCGTTGTCGACGACAATGTCGTAGAGGTCGGTGAACTGCCCGGCGCCGCCACCGATGAGGCCTTTGAGGCAGGTGGCCGTCGGCGGGCTCGCCGCCGGACCGCAGCTCTGCGCTTCGAAGCTGCCGTCGGCGACCCCCCAGCCCCAGGCCAGCTCGAAGTTGCCGGCGGAGTCGAAGACGTCGATGCGGCGGTTGCCGGCGTCGGCGACGTAGAGGCGCCCGGTTTCGGCGTCGACCGCGAGTCCCTTCGGACTGGAGGTCTGCCCGGCGCCTTCGCCCGGTTCGCTGATCGTGACGTCGGCGTGGGCGGAGGGGGCGAGCGCGCAGAGGAGCAATGTTATGACGAGGGTGAGAACACCGCACACCGGGGTCATGCAGTGCCTGTTGGATATCGATGCTCTCACTCTTCTGCTCCTATCGAGGGGTTAGAAATCCGCGGTCGGCCAAAATGAGGTGACCGCGGATTCGCTGTAATGGAATGAGGGCTTGTCTATCCCCTCCTAAGGGGCCGTGACCGCCCAGGTGCCCCTGCCAGCGAGTTCCGCCGTTGCATTAGGATCGAGAAAGAACTCAAGCCGCGCGCCCGCGACGCTGGTGCCAGCACCTTCGGACGAGATGTCCCGGATTAGTCCTGAGTACATCGTCACCCCTGGACTCAGAGTGCCCGTGTATACGCAGAGGTTGCCCGGCTCGGCGGTGGGAGCGGCTACGGTTCCCAGGCATGCCGTCGACGTCACTCCTTCGAGCCCTTCTCCGCCAACGATGATTTCTTCGTCATCAGAGTTGATGTAGTGGACTTCACTCGCGCCTAGTGGCACTCCCAGCTGAATCGGGAACGAGAGCCCGACGTGTGCTCGGGTGGGACCAGGTTGGATGGCGAAGATCCATACACCCGTCTCGGTCGCTTCGGAGGGCAGGATGTTGCCGACAGTCCAAGGGTCACCTTTGTCACCTTTGGCTCCCGTCGCTCCCGTCGCCCCTTGAGGACCCTGCGGACCCTGTTTGCCTTCGGGGCCCTGGGCGCCGGCGTCGCCTTTGGCGCCGGCGGGTCCCGCCAGTCCGGCTGGGCCTTGCGGGCCCGCTGGGCCTGCCGGGCCTTTCGGGCCGCGGGGGCCGCGTGGGCCTTTTTTGACCGCCGAGGCGCTGGCCTTGGAGTCGCCCGAGCTCGAGTCATTGGCGGCGTAGGCGCCGCCGAGCATCGCGAAAACGAGGGCGATCACCGAGATCACGCCCGGGATGCCGAAACGGTTGCGTAGCGAGAGCATCGAATCTCTTCTCCTTGTCCCGTGAGCCCCTCTGCCGGCCGCTTCCCTTTGCGGTCCCCTCGCGAAGCTCGGTTATGTCGTCCCTGTGGCTTCGGCGTCAGCGGTGGACAACCGTGTTTCCCGAAGTCCTGTAGAGAGTAGACAATTGGTTCTCCAAATGTCAAGGACAAGTTTGTTTCTCGTCCGAGACGGCTCTGGAGAGCCGTCTGGCGGGATGCGGATCAGAGGGTGAGAGTCGCTGAGCTCAGCGGACGCGGCAGTTCTCGGTCAGCGTCGAGCGCAGGGTCTTGCCCCCCGCGAAGGAGAAGCTGGCGCGGGCGAGGGGGAAGAGCGCGCCCGGGAAGCCGTCCGGAGCCGGACAGCCGGCGCTGAGGTAGCTGCGGCGCTTGCCGCGGAAGTTGTAGCGGCGCTGGAGCTTCATCTCGATCGCGGTCACGTAGCCCCAGTCGCCGAGCGCTTCGGGCAGAGAGGCGCTGAGCACGGTGCCGTACTTGCCCTTTGCGCGGTGGGCAACCTCGAAGGTGATGACGAAGGAGGTGGCGAAGGGCTCGCTGGAGTAGATGTGGCCGAAGAGGACCCCTTTGCCGCCCTTGTGGCCGTTGAAGATCAAGAGGCGACCGCTGGTCGGGTAGGGCTCCTGGCCGCGGAGGACGATGTTGGCCTCGAAGCGACCGGTACCGACCAGGGCACGCCGGCAGGCCGAGAGGGCGCGGGCGCTGGAGGCGGTGAGGATCGTCTGCAGCGGACAGAGCGGCAGGCCCTGGTCTTCGAGGCGCCCGCCGCGGTTGAACTCGATCCGCATCCGCTTCAGCTGCGGCAGCTCGGCGCCGTTGGTGGTCGAGATCTCGCCAGCGACGAAGACCGCGACCGGCGCCTCGCCGGAGCGCGGCAGGGCACGCGGGGCAAGGCGGCCGCTGAGTGAGACACGCAGGTTTCCCTTCTGCACCGACTCGAGGTAGCGGGGTGACGTCTGCGAACCGGGGGCGGATGGAACCGAGGCGCTCAGCACGGCTGCGGCGAGCGCCAGCGCCGCGAATGCCCCGCACAGTGCCCTGCGGCCAGTTGCCTTCATCGTGCCCTCCCCTTCTTTCGCTTGCCGCAGCGCACCTGCATCCTCGGCGCCAGGACAAAGCCCTTGTTGTTCTGGGCGACCATCCTCGCGTTGGCGTAGGCCGGCGCGCCGCAGAGGTTCGCCGAGTTGACCAGCGCGCCCTTCTTGCCGCCCTGCATCTGCAGGACGAACCTGGTCAGGGGAGCGTCTGGGAGCAGGTCGAAGATGCCGCGGATGCGGCCCTCCCCGACGGAGTCGATGCGACCACCCACGACGATGCGGATCGCGCCCGAGCGAAGCTCCGCGACCAGGTCCGGCAACGGATTGTCGGAAGAGCGCAGGTAGACCGGGCCACGCAGGGGCTCGTCCAAGAGCGGCGTTTCGGCCATCGCGCTGCCGTAGATCGAGGAGTCTGGGCAACGCTGCGCCGCGAACTGGGCCCTGGTGCAAACGTCGCGAATGTGGTTTTGGGCGAGGAACTCGGTGTGGGGCAGGGTCACCGCGATCCGTTTCAGGTTGGCGTCGCCGGGGCGAGCGCGAAGGACGGCGCGCAGCGCCGGGTAGCCGTTTCGCCTGGTCGGGCCCCGCAGCCTCATCGTCAGCTTCGGCTTGAAGGCGCGAGCGGAGCAGTTGGAGACCTGGAAGAGGTTGGTGACCGAGGCCTGCGTGTCGTCGGCGGGATCGTCGAAGCGGGCGCCGGAGCCGGCCAGGGTCGAGGTGAAGCTCGACGCGTCGCAGCCGGTCGGGTTGAGGGTGAAGTCGGGGCGGTCGATGTAGACGCGGATGTCGCGCAGGTGCAGCGGGATGCCGTTGATGATGTGGGGAATTGGGTCCGATACGGCGGAGTCGAGCGAGAGCGCCGCGCTTTCGGGGTCGACCTTGAAGCCGGAGCGGATGACGACCGTGCCGAGGTCGAAGGGGCCGACCGCGGCGGAGTCGATCGCCACCACCGAGAGGGCGGCGCCGCGGTAGGGGCCGGCCAGGTACATCCTCCCCGGCGCGTAGGCGAGGACCGAGCCGACCCCGTAGCCGACCGTGGTGCGGCCGATCTGGCTGGCCGCCGGGCAGGAGGGGCTCGCTTCCTCTTCTTTGCCGGTCCTGTGCCTGGCCGCCTCGATCGCCTCCTCCGGGCAGAAGGGAATGCCGGCGAGGCGGCCGGTCAGGCCCTTGGGCAGGGTCGCCGAGTAGGAGACGATCTCCTGCTCTGCGTCGGTGCGCGTCAGGTGCAGGTAGAAAGGCGTGTAGGAGCCGGAGTTGCCGTTGAGGGTGCCGCCGCTCGCCGCCGGGGTGAAGGGCGGGGTGCCGGTGGGGCAGGCACCGTTGGGGCCGATCCCCTTGGCGATCTGGAAGCCAGAGCTCGAGTGCGCGCTCTGGGCCGGGTCGTTCCATGGGCTCAGCTCGATCTCGATGGCGAAGCCGCCGCAGGCGGAAGGTGAGATCAGCGGCGCCCGCTGGCCTTCGCGGAAGCGCAGTTTCAGGTCCGAGTAGGGAAGCTGGGGCAGGCGGTCGAAGATCCCCGTCAGCTGCCCGCTCTTCGGGTCGGCCTGCAGGCGGCCGGCGACCTTGACCAGGATCCCTCGGGCCGGCGCCTTGGCGACCAGGTAGAGCGCCAGCAGCGAGTCGAAGGGGTTCTCGGCTCCGGGGGCGGCGGTGGCGCGGTCATCGGGCTGGGCGAGGAAGATGGCGCCGTCTATGAGGTCTTCGAAGAGCGGGCTTTTGACCGTGAAGGTGCCGATCTTGGCGTTCTCCGGGCAGCCCGCCCCCGGTGGCGAGGTGGCGGTCTCCGCGGCGTAGCCGGAAGGGGTGCAGACGCCGAGCCCGGCGGCGACGGAGGGGTTGATCGTCATCCCCTCGGGCAGCGAGACCACCGCCTTCTTGGGTTGGGAGGGAACGAGGAGTTTGTAGTTGGTCAGCGCTTCTTCTTTGGGGGTGAGGCTGAACTCCAGGCCGGTGGCCGAGGAGGCGCGGGGGTTGGTCGGCTGGGCGAAGGCCAACGGTTCGAAGTTGAGCGCCGCGCAGCCGGTGAGGCCCGCCGGATTGCCTTCGGCGTCGCGGCTGGGCGCGCTCGCGCTGGCGACACTCCCACCCTGCCAGGAGTTGGCGCTGACGTTGAAGGCAAGCGGCGCCCCGCAGGAAGTCGGCAGGGTCAGGTAAGCAAACGGTGGGTGCTCGGGCGGGGGCGGGGAGATCGGGCATTTGGCCCAGGGGAAGGTGGGCTCTGCCTCGTTCAAGCAGTTGCCGCGCTGGCCGTTGTGGTTGAGGCCCCAGGGGTTGCCCCAGACCGTCAGCGTGAAGCCGTGCAGGTCGAGCTGCTGGGAGAAGTTCCGCATCTTCAAGGTGATGCCGTACTCGCCGTCGGCGTCGCGCAGGGTCGGGGTGAAGACGACCGGCACCCCGTAGGGGCTGGCGCCGATCTGGGCCGGGAAGCCGGGCGGTGGGGCGAGGTTGAAGAGGCCGAAGCCGCGGCTCTGCCCTCCTTCGGCGCTGGAGCGGATCTCGATGACCCCGATCTGGCTGAGGGGCGGGCAGCTCTCGCCCGAGCGGCTCGCTTCGAAGGGCGAGGAGCGCGGGGTGTGGAACTCCTCCTGGGAGCATCTGTAGACGGCGCTGGGATTTTCGATCAGCCCCGGCGGCAGCTCGAGCGAGAGGTCGCGCAGGTCGCCATCGGTGAAGGGCGATTCGGATTCGAGCTCGAAGTTGACCGAGGTCTCGACCGAGTAGGGGTGCGATCCGGCCTGGGTTTTCGCCCCCGCCCCGCCTTCGTCGGTGATCGCGACGTCGAAGCCGGCGGCGCCGGGGAGGAAGCCGAAGTCAGCCCGGGCGGCGCTCGGCGCGACCGCGAGCAGGCTGATGGCGATGAGGGCGGCGAGCCTCCTCACCTGCGCCTCCTCTGGCCGTTGTTGCGCTTGCAGCGCCGCTTGCCGTGGCCGGCGGCCCGGCGTTTGCCCTTGCGGCAGCGGGGCTTGGCGAAGCGAACCGGGGGGTTGCCGCCGGTCGGGACCATCGTGCCCGGGGTCGGGTCTTCGGGCGGGGAGGGAAGCGGCTGGCAGGAGTCGCCGACGCAGGGGATCGGGGTTGGCGGGATCGGAAAGCCACCCCCTTCGCGGGCGTCGTAGAGATCGACCGCGCCGGGGTCGGAGGGGACCAGGGAGCCGTCGGTGAGGAAGAAGACGTCCACGCCGTTCTCGCTCGCGTCGACGAAGGAGGCCCCCTCCTGGCTGCGCCCGCTGGAGATCAGTTGCAGGCAGCCGCCCGCGGTCGCGCAGCTGCCCGTCCCCTGCGCCTCCCACTCGTAGACGTCTGCGTCGTTGTTGGTGTCCTGCGTCACCAGGGAGTCTTGGGAATCGAAGAAGACGCGTCTGCCGTTGGCGGCGAGGGCGCGGGGCTTGTAGGCGCGGGTGGCGGCGGGACCTTTGCCGTTGGCGATCGCGCCGGGGATCGTCGAGGGGCCGATCGGGGGTTCGTTGCTCGGGTTGCAGGAAACGCAGGTGAGGCTGGTGGCGGTGGCGTCGTAGAGGAAGACCTGGGAGTCCGGTTCGCCGCTGCCCTGGTCGGTGTTGTCGTAGCCGGTGAGGGGCGCCTCGGAGAGGAAGGCGAGGCGTGTGCCGTCGGCGCTGACCCGGGCCGTGCCGGTCGCCGGCGGGTAGTTGCCGGGGTCGACGGCATCGGCACCGGGAGCGACTTCGCTGGTCGTGCCCGCCTGCCAGAGGAAGAGGCCGGTGGCGCTCTGGTAGTAGACGTGGGCGCCGTCCGCGGAGGCGCCGAGCACGCCCTGGACGCCGCCGGCGGGCGTCAGGTCGGTGACCGCCTCGGTGGCCGCCTGATAGCGGTGCAGGTGTCCCGCTTTGGTGAAGAAGGCGATCGCGCCGCTTGGCGTGGCGCTCTGGAACGCTCCCCCGCCCCCCACCGTTGCGTCGACCTGCTTGATCTGTTCCCCGTCGCGCAGGTAGAGGTTCCCGGCCTGGGTGAAGTAGATCCGCGAGCCGTCATCGGAGACGGCGCCGGCTGAAGCGGCGAGCGCGGCGGCCGGCAACAGGTTGATCGGGCTCAGCTGCCCCTGGCTCCAGCGATAGAGGTTGGCGAAGCCTGGATCGCAGCCTTCTGGGCCGGGAACTTCGGTGACGCCGGGGGTGAGCGCCACGCAGGTCGAGAGGACGATGTGGCGCAGATCGGTCGAGGCGCCGGCGAAGCGCAGGTCGGGGGCTTCGGGGGAGAGGGTGAGAGCGCCGCTGGCGCTCTCGCGCAGCGTGTAGTCGACTGGGCACTCTTCGCCTTCGTCGCAGCGGTTGCCGTTGAGGATCAGGGCGCGGGCCAGGTCGGCGGAGAAGAGCCGGTAGGGGACGCCGTCGGGTTCTTCGCCGTAGGCGCCCGCCACGGTCGGCAGGGTGATGTTCTGCGTGCTCCAGCCGTTCGAGCCGCGACGCGAGAGGTACTGGCTGGCGTAGGGGGCGCCCTGGGCGTCGGCGCCGAAGGAGGCGGTCGAGCTGAAGCTGACCGAGTCCCCGCCCGCCGCGGCCTGCAGCAGGCCCCCTGCGGCGATCGCGCCGAACCCCTGCACCTCGCCGCCGTTCTTCTCGATCGGCGAGACCATCTCCCAGCCGCGCTGGTCGAGCAGTTCCAACGCTGCCGCTTGAGCGCCGCTCGCCGCGCTCAGGAGAAAGGCGAGGACTGCAAACAGGGCAACGAGGCGTCGCGCTGCTCGTGCTCTCTGTCCCATTTCCCCCTCAGCGTTGCCGTTTACCCTGCGTTCCCTGGACGCCCTCACAAAGGTCCCGGCTGTTTACGATAGGGCCTCGCTTGCCGCCTTTCAAGCTGAAGGGGGCTCAGGAGGGCAGCCGTGGTCGCGATCGGCCAAGGCGGCAACGTCGGCGATGTCAACGGGCCGGCCGCGCGCCAGCTTCACGTGCAGGGCCCGGCCACTCAGCTCGGCGTAGGGACGGCCACCTGGAACCTCATTCATCACATCGATGCCGCCATCGCGGGTTACGAACTGCCAGATCGTCGCCCTTGGCAGCATCCTCGCGGTCACGGGAGTGTCCTCCTCGCCGGGGTTGAGCACGCGGGCATCGAGCGCGCGAAGCGCGGCGGCCAGCCGTTTCAGATTGGCCGGATCCGGAGCCGGAATGAGATCGGCGTCGTTGGTGGTTCGCACATGCCCGTGGGTCTGCACCGCAAGCCCACCAATCAGCACGTATTCGACTCCATGCTCGGCCAGGGGTAGCTCCCGATTGCTCAGCCGGCGCCGTCGAACTTGTAGCCGACGCCGCGCACGGTGAGGACCAGCTCGGGGTTCTGGGGGTCGCGCTCGACCTTCTGGCGCAGGTTGGAGATGTGGACGTCGCAGGCGCGCTCGTCGCCGTCGAACTCGGTCTGCCACAGCTCCTCCATGATCTGGCGACGGGGGAAGACCTCGCCGGGGCGAGCGGCGAGCAGGCGCAGCAGCTGGAACTCGGAGCGGGTGAGGTTGACGGGCACGTCGCGGACCATGGCAACGTGGCGGACCAGGTCGATCGCGACCGGGCCGGCTTCGATCCGCACCGCGTGGGCGAGCGGGGCGCGGTCGAGCTCGCGGCGGCGCAGCTGGGCGCGGACGCGGCCGAGCAGCTCGCGCACCGAGAAAGGCTTGGTGACGTAGTCGTCGGCGCCGACTTCGAGCCCGACCACCTTGTCGACCTCGGCGTCCTTGGCGGTGAGGAGGATGATCGGCACGGCGCTGCGCGAGCGCACGTCGCGGCAGATCTCGAGCCCGCTCGGCCCCGGCATCATGATGTCGAGGATCAGCAGGTCGTAGGGGATGCCGTCGCCCACCTTCTCGGCGGTCTCGGCCCCGTCGGCGACCGGGGTCACCTCGAAGCCCTCCTGGGCGAGCGCGTAGCCGACCGAGTCGCGAACCGAGGGCTCGTCGTCAGCGATCAGGATCCGTCCGCTGCTCATCTCCTCGCCCTCCTCACGCCACCGGGGTCGGGCTCGGTTGGGCGACGGGGAGGCGGACCCAGAAGGTGCTGCCCTCCCCCTCGATGGACTGGGCGCCGATCTCGCCGCCCATCACGTCGACCATGCGGCGGGCGATCGCCAGGCCGAGGCCGAAGCCTTCGCGCTTGCGCGACTCGTCGCGGCGGTAGAAGCGCTCGAAGACGCGCTCTATCTCCACCTCTGGAATGCCCGGCCCGGTATCGATCACCTCCAGCACAACCTCCGTCTCGCCGTCGCGGCGGGCGCGAACGGTAACCGCTCCGGGCAGGGGCGTGTGCTTGAAGGCGTTGGTGAGCAGGCCGATCATCACCTGGCGCAGCAGGGTCGGGTCGCCGTTGACGGCGAGGCCGGGCTCCGCCTCGACGCTGAGCTCGATGTGCGAGGGCGCCTCCACCGCCTCGACGACGTCGCGGACGACGGCGTCGACGTCGACCACCTCGGTCTCCCCCGCGCCGATCGACTCGACCCGGGCCAGGGTCAGCAGGGAGCGGGTGAGCCGGTTCATCCGCTCGGTGTCTTCGGCGAGCCGGCCGAGGAAGTGGTCGAGGGCGTTGGGGTCGTCCTTGGCGCCCTCCTGCAGGACCTCGATCGCGCTGGAGATGCCGGCGAGGGGGTTGCGCAGCTCGTGGGCGGCGTTGGAGATGAAGTCCGCTTCGGCCAGCTCGCGCCGCATCTCGTCGGTGCGATCGCGGGCGACGACGAGGACGGCGCGCTCGTCGGGCAGGGCGCGGGCGCTCATCGCGTAGGCGCGGTCGCCGATCCGCAGCGCCGGGTGAGCGGCGAAGCCGACGTCGGCCGCCCGCTTCAGCTGCGGCAGCATCGACTCGGGAGGGCGGCCGTCGCCGTCGAGCAGCTTCCGCGCGGCGCGGTTGGAGAAGCGCAGGCTGCCGTCGTCGTCGACCACGATCACGGCGTCGGTGAGGCCGTCGAAGATCGCCTTCAGCTTGTTGCGGTCGGCGGTGAGGACGCCGAAGCTCTCCTTCAGCGAGGCCCGCATCGAGTCGAGGGCGCGAGCGAGGTCGCCGATCTCATCGCGGCCGCCGCTCTCCAGCGGCGCGTCGAAGGAGCCGGCGGCCATCTCGCCGGCGGCGCGGGAGAGGCGGCCGACGCGGTGGGTGATGCCGACCGCGATCAGGAAGCCGACGAGGACGCCGAGGGCGATCGCGCCGAGCACGGCGCGGGGGCGATCGCCGAAGGTGTAGACGACGCCGGCGGTGACGAAGGTCACCGCCGCGAAGGCGACGGCCAGCCAGAGGCGCATCCCAATCCGCGTCATGAGCATTTACTAACACAATGCCGCCGGGCCCGCGTGGGAGAATCGCGTTTATGCGAACGCTGGTGTTCATTCCAGCCTGGAACGAGGCGGACTCCGTCGCGGCGGTGATCGCTGGTGTGCGCGAGCGCCTGCCCGAGGTCGACGTGCTGGTGGTCGACGACGGCTCGACCGACGCGACCGGGGCGCGCGCCCGCGAGGCCGGGGCGACCGTCGCCACGCTCCCCTTCAACCAGGGCCTGGGGGCGGCGCTGCAGACCGGCTACCTCTACGCGCTCCGCCACGGCTACGACTTCTGCGCTCACCTCGATGCCGACGGCCAGCACCCGCCGACCGAGGTGGCGCGGCTGCTGGATGAGGTCCGGGCCGACCGCGCCGACCTGGTGATCGGCTCGCGCTACCGGGAGCGCGGGGTGAGCGCCTCTGGCGGTGGCGATAGCGCCGACGGCGCCGACTACCGGCCGACCCTCTCGCGCCGGATCGGCACCAGCGTCTTCCGCTTCTTCCTCACCCTGGCGACCCGCCAGCGCTTCACCGACACGACCAGCGGCATGCGGGCGGCCAACCGCCGCGTGATGGCGCTCTTCAGCGCCCACTACTCGCCCGACTTCGCCGAGATCGAGTCGCTGCAGCTGGCGGTGCGACAGGGGCTGCGGGTCGAGGAGGTGCCGGTGCGGATGCTGGAGCGGGCCGGCGGCTCCTCCTTCCTGACGCCGCTGCGCTCGGCCTTCTTCATCTTCAAGGGGATGATCGTGCTGCTGGTCGGCCAGTTCCGGCCGCGTCGCGCGGAGGCTGAGCGATGAGGACGACGGCATTGCTCGCCGCGGCAGGCGACCCGACGGTCCACCTCACCTCGCAGACCCGGATCCTGGCGGCGGCGATCGCGGTCGTCTTCATGGCGATGATCCTGGAGCTGATCCGGCGCGACAAGCTGCAGGAGCGCTACAGCGTCGTCTGGTTCGTCGCCGGCTTGGGAATGCTGGCCGGCGCCGCCTTCCCCGGCCTGCTCGGCGTCGTCGCCGACCTGATGGGCGTCCGCGACACCAACGTCGCCCTCTTCTCGATCATCCTCCTGCTGCTGCTCGGCCTCGCGCTCAACTTCAGCGTGATCATGTCGCGCCAGGCGGCTCAGATAACGCGGCTTGCCCAGGAGCGGGCGCTGGAGAAGGCCCGCGAGCAGGCGGCCTCAGCCGAGCAGATGCTCGAGGCGGAAGAGGAGCGCCTCCAGCGCTAGCTCCTCGGAGACGTTGAGGTCGAGCCGGCGGCGGGTGTCCTGGACCAGCTCGGCGGCCTGGCGGGCGTGGGCGGGGTCGAGGCCGGCGGCTTTGGAGCGGAGGTCGTCGAGGCGGTCGCGGTTGCAGGCGAGGTCGGCGGCGCCGGAGGCGGTTGCGGCAAGGTCGCGGCACCAGGCGGCGGCGAGTCCGAGGCCGAGGTCGAGCAGCTCGGTGCGGCGGCGGCGGCCGGACCGCTTCGCGGCGTCGGATACGTCGCGGGCGGAGCGCTTCATTCCGGCCTCCTTCTCCGCTTCGAGGGCCTCGCGGACGGCCGCCTCGGCCTCCTCCCCGGCCGCCTCGGCGTCGGCGAGCAGGGCCTTCCAGTCCATCGCGATCGAGTCGACGCGGAGCTTGCGGCCCTCCTCGCTCAACAGGAAGCGGGCGCGGTCGACGTCCCCCGCCGAGAGGCGGGCGGCAGCGGCCACCTCGTCCGCATCCGCTCCAGCCGCGGTGTCCCGCAGCGCGGTCTCGACCGCAGCGAGCGGCAGCGGGGCGAAGTCGACCGGCTGGCAGCGAGAGGCGATCGTCTCCAGCAGCGCCGCCGGCTCGGAGCTGAGCAGGATCAGGTGGACGAACGGCGGCGGCTCCTCGAGCGTCTTCAGCAGCGCGTTCTGGCTCTCGTCGCGCATCGCCTCCGCCGCCTCGATCACGAAGACGCGCTTGCCACCTTCGAAGGGGCGGTAGGCGGCGGAGCGGATCACCCGCTCGCGCACCTCCTCGACCATGTGCTGGGCGCCGCTCGGGGCGAGCCAGACCAGGTCGGGGTGGGGCGAGGGATCGAGCAGAGCGCGGCGGCGCGCGTCGTCGGGATCCTCGGCCGCGGCGGCGAGGATCTCGGCGGCGAAGACCCGCGCCGCCGTCCGCTTGCCGGCACCGCGCGGCCCGCGGAAGAGGTAGGCGTGGGCGGGCCCCGCCGCCAGCGCGGCACTCAGCGCCACCCGCGCCCGCGGCTGGTGCTCCGTGCTCGTATCCAGCACCGCGCTCATCCCGGTGAGTTCGCGTTTAGTTCCGCATAGCGAGACAAAGTGCGAACTCGGCTCATTGGGGGTGGCTGCGCACTGCGCCGAGGACGCGCTTGTGGATCTCGTCGACGCTTCCTTCGCCGTCCACCACGACGACGCGGTCGGAGGCGACCTGGGCGATCTCCTCGTAGGCCTCGGCGACCGCCCGCTGCAGCTCCACGCCCTCGGCCTCGAAGCGGTCCTCCCCGTCGGCACGGTCGAGGCCGACCTCGGGGTCGACCCGCAGCAGGATCGTCAGGTCGGGCCAGAGGCCGTCGATCGTCATGTCGACGAGCGAGAGGACGTGGCTGGTGCCGAGGCCGCGGGCGCCACCCTGGTAGGCGACGCTGGAGTCGGCGAAGCGGTCAGCGACGACGTCGCGGCCGGACTCGATCGCCGGCCTGATCACGCGGCTGACCAGGTCGGCGCGGGCGGCCGAGAAGAGCAGCAGCTCGGCGAACGGGTCGATCTCCAGGGCCGGGTCGGCGAGCAGCTCGCGGATCCGCTCCGCCGCCACCGTCCCACCGGGCTCGCGGATGGTCAGCGTCTCCGGCCCGAGCGCCTCGGCGAGCAGCCGCGCCTGGGTGCTCTTCCCCGACCCGTCGATCCCCTCGAAAGAGACGAACAAGGCCGGGCGGCCTCAGCCTTTTGCGGCCGCTTTGGCGCGTTTGCGGCGGCGGGTGCCGGTGTCGGCTTTGCTCGACTTCGGGGCCTTGCCGTCCTCGGAGCCGTCAGGCGGCGGCTTCCCTTCCATCGCCTTCTTTGCCGCTTTCGCCGCTTCGCGCTCGGCGCGGCGTTTCTTCATCTCCTGCATCGACTCGCAGTCGTCGTTGAGGCAGAGGTTCCAGGGACGGCCGCGGAAGGGGACGACTTTCAGCCGCGGGGTGCGGTCGCAGACCGAGCAGCGCTCTTCGAGGCGGAAGACGTCGCCGCGCTGGGGGAGCGGGAAGGTCTGATCGCAGGAGTCGGGGTCGTCGAGGGTCCAGCCGGTGCAGCCGACGAACCGTTTGCCCGATTTTTTCGCCCGGATGATCCGCAGCATGTGGGGCGAGCCGTCCTCCTTGGTGCGGCCCGCTTCCTCGCAGACCTTGCAGGGGCCGAGGATGCGGTCCTCGTCCATTCCCTTCCAGATGACCTTGGCCAGGTCCTCGCGGCTCTCGTCGATCTCCGACCAGGTCTTGTGGAGGAGGTCGCGGCTGTCGCCGACCACCTCGCCCTTGGTCATCTGCCCGGCGGCGATCCGGTCCATCTCCGCCTCCAGCTGGGCCGTCATCTCAGGCGTCGCCATCGCCGGCACGTAGCTCTTGAACGCCTCGTAGAGGGCGATCCCGGTCTCCGAGGGAACCGGCGGGTTGGCGTAGACGTAGCCGCGGTCGAAGAGCTTCTGGATGATGTCGGCCCGGGTCGCTTTGGTGCCGAGGCCGCGCTCCTCCATCATCTCGATCAGCTTGGCCTGGGAGATCCGCGAGGGCGGCTGGGTCTCCTTGTCGACCAGCCACGGGGAGCCGTCCAGCTCCAGCTTCTGGCCCTCCTCCAGCTTCGGGATCTCCTCGTCGGAGGAGCGGGCGTAGGTGTAGATGGCGGCGTAACCGGGGTCGACGACGACCGAGCCGCGCACGAAGTAGGTCTGCGAGCCGGCCTCGATGTCGGCCCGGGTCGACTCGGTGATCATCGGCGGGCTGAAGGTGGCGAGGAAGCGGCGCACGACGAGCTCGTAGACGCGCCGCTTCGGTCCCTCCAGAGCGCCGGGGTGGATCGCCTGGGTCGGGTAGATCGGCGGGTGGTCGGTCGTCTCTTTTTTGCCCCGCGTCGGTTTCAGCTCCGGCTGGTCGAGCAGCCCTGCGGCGGCCGAGAACTCCTTGACGCGGACCAGCGAGGAGACCAGCTCGCGGACCGGCAGCGAGGCCGGGTAGACCGTGTTGTCGGTGCGCGGGTAGGAGATGAAGCCGTCCATGTAGAGGTCCTCGGCGATCCGCATCGCGCTGGCCGGGGTGATGCCGAGGCGGCTGGAGGCGTCGGTGCTGAAGGCCGTCGTGTTGTAGGGCGTCGGCGGCCGGCGCGTGTTCTTGCGGGCGGTGACCGACCTGACCGTGCCGGGGCTCGAGGTGCCGGCGAGAGCCGCGTCGGCCTCGGCTTTCTCCCAGAATTTGTCGGTCGCGTGGTGGGCCTCGAAGCTGCCGTCCGGATGCTGGAACTTGGCGAACAGCTCCCAGAAGGGTTTGGCGACGTGGGCGCGGCGCTCCATCTCGCGCTCGACGATCAGCCCCAGGGTGGGGCTCTGGACGCGGCCGACCGAGAGGAAGTTGGAGCCGAAGCGCCGGCTGGCGAGGGAGACGGCGCGGGTCAGCGTCGCCCCCCACAGCAGATCGATGTCCTGGCGGGCGGCGCCGGCGTTGGCGAGCGGGTAGGAGAGCTCGTCGAGCTCGCCGAAGGCGCGCTCTATCTCTTCCTTGGTTAGGGCCGAGTAGCGGGCCCGCTTGATCCGCAGCGTGCCTGCGTCGGCTTCCTCGCGGCTGCCCAGCTTCGGGTTGGCGTCGAGCATCTCCTCCAGCGCCTCGAGCCCGATCAGCTCGCCCTCGCGGTCGAAGTCGGTGGCGATCACCAGCTCATCGGCGTCCTTGGCCATTTTGCGGATCGCTTTGACGACGTTCTTGTCGGTCGGCTCCTTGATCAGCTTGGCGTCGATCAGGTCGTGCAGGTCGGTCTTCTGCCAGTTCGAGTAGCCCTCCGGGAAGGAGGGGCCGAGGACGTGGCCCTTGAGGCCGATCGTCATCTGGTCGGCGCCGTTCTCGTCGGTCCAGGTGTAGAAGGGGACTTTGTAGGTTTTGTCCGCCTTCGCCTCGCCGCGGCCGAGAATGTCGGCGATCTTCTTGGCGCTGTTGTTCTTCTCGGTGACTATGAGTCGCATCGGCGGGCGAGCGTAGCAGGGCCGTTCGGCGACCCCTACCCGCTGCCGACGGGACGAATTCGGTCGATATACGTCCGCTTTCGGCCCATCGGCATAGGATCAGCGCTCTTATGAGGGCTCTTGTCACCGGCGGGGCGGGGTTCATCGGGTCGAACCTGGTCGACGCGTTGCTCGCGCGCGGTGACGCGGTGACGGTCGTCGACGACCTCTCGACCGGGCGGCGGCAGAACCTCGACGGCGCTCTGGCGGCGGGGGTGGAGCTTGCCGAGCTGGACATCCGCGAGGGGGCGGCGCTGAACGAGCTCCTCGCCGAGCGGCGGCCCGAGGTCGTCTTCCATCTGGCCGCCCAGATCGACGTCCGCAAGTCGGTCGCCGACCCCGCCTTCGACGCCTCGATCAACGTCGGAGGCACCGCCAACGTGCTGGAAGCGGCGCGGCTGGCCGGGACGGGGCGGGTCGTCTTCGTCTCCACCGGCGGCGCCATCTACGGCGAGGGCGACGGGCAGCAGCTGCCGCTGCCGGAGGGGGCGCCGATCGCGCCGCTCTCCCCCTACGGCCAGAGCAAGTGCGCGGCGGAGGGATACGTCGCCCTGTATGAGCGGCTCTACGGCCTCTCCGGCGTCAGCCTGCGCCTCGGCAACGTCTACGGACCGCGCCAGGACCCGCTCGGAGAGGCGGGTGTGATCGCGATCTTCTGCGGACGGCTGCGGGCGGGCGAGCGCCCCACCGTCTACGGCGACGGCAAGCAGACCCGCGACTACATATATGTGGGCGACGTGGTCACCGCGGCGCTGGCGGCGGCCGAGTCCGGGGCGACCGGGCCGATCAACGTCGGCACCGGGATCGAGACCGACGTCCTGGAGCTGGCGGCCCGCCTCGGCGAGCTGGGCGGCGCCAGCGGATTCGAGCCGGAGTTCGCACCGCCCCGGGCTGGCGAGGTGCAGCGGGTCTCGATCGACCCGGCCCGGGCCGAGCGCGAGCTGGGCTGGCGGGCGCAGACCGGGCTCGAAGAGGGCCTGCGGCTGACGCTCGACGCGGTCTGAGAGGACGCCACCACTAGTCTTTGGGCCATGCCCGCCCAGGCCTACGCCGGCAAGGAGTGCGTGTGCCAGCTCCGCAAGGGGATCTGCGACCAGTCGTGCGTGCGCGACATGCTCGAGACCCCCTTCTACATCGCCTGCCTGAAGCTGAAGGGACGGCGCTGCCTGGTCGTCGGCGGCGGCGACATCGGCCTGGAGAAGGTCGAGGGCCTGCTCGCCTGCGACGCCGACGTGACCCTGATCGCGCCCGTCGCCCACCCCGAGCTGGAATCGCTGGCGGCGGAGGGCTCGATCGAGTGGGAGAAGCGTGCCTACGCCGGGACGGTGGACCTGGAGGGCGCCTTCATGGCGATCGCCGCCACCGACGACAGCGAGGTCAACATCGGCGTCTACGACGATGCCGAGCGGCGGGCGATGCTGGTCAACGTCGTCGACGTGCCGCCGCTCTGCAACTTCATCCTGCCGGCGATCGTCCGCAGCGGCCCGCTGGCGATCGCGATCTCCACCGCCGGCGCCTCGCCGGCCCTGGCGAAGCGGATGAAGCGCGAGGTCTCAGAGCTGTTCGGCGAGGAGTACGCGCGGCTGGCGGTGATCCTCAACGACGCCCGCGGCTGGGCGAAGGGGACGCTGCCGACCTACCAGGACCGCAAGGAGTTCTTCGAGGGGATCGTCAACGGAGACCCCGACCCGGTGGCGCTGCTGCGCGAGGGGCGCGAGGCCGAGGTGCTGGCGCTGATCGAGGCCGCCAAGGAGCGCGCCGCCTCGGCTCTGGCGTAGAGCCAGGTCAGGCGGCCGGCAGCGCGAAAAACGCGATCGCGGCGAAGTGGGCGGCGGCGGCGAGAATGACGAAGAGGTGGAAGATCTCGTGGTAGCCGAAGACGCGCGGGTTGGGGTTGGGCCGTTGGGTGGCGTAGACGATCGCGCCAGCCGTGTACAGGAGACCGCCGGCGGCGACCAGCAGGGTGCCGGCGGCGCCCATTTCGCTCCATAGCGCCGGGAAGGGGATGACGGCGATCCAGCCGAGCGAGAGGTAGACCAGAGCCGCCACCCATTTCGGGTGCTCGATCCAGAGGATCTCCACCACCGCGCCGGCGACCGCTCCCACCCAGACGGCGACGAGGATCGCGTCGGCGAGGGCGCCGTCCAGCGCCAGCAGCGCGAACGGCGTGTAGGTGCCGGCGATGAGGAAGAAGATCATCGAGTGATCGAGGCGGCGCATCCAGCGGCGCAGGCTGGGCCGCTTCCAGTCGACCCGGTGGTAGAGGGCGCTGGTGCCGAGCAGAGCCGAGAGGCTGATGGCGTAGATGGCGACGGCCAGGGTCGCCCGCGGCGTCTCGGCGGCGACGATCAGCGCGACGCCGAGCCCGAGCGAGACGAAGAAGGCCCACTCGTGCGAGACACCCCGCAGCCTCGGCTTGACCGCGGCCATCGCGTCGGATGCAATTTCCTTTGCAGATTCCGCCTTTTCGGCAGCCCTTGCCCGCACCATCTTCTTGTCACCATAGAGGGAGATCGGCCAAAGTTCGTGAAATTCGTGGCGTTTTGCGGGGTCCCGCGACACAAAGTACGTCCGACTCGTTGACGATCCTCGTCAGCTCCCCCTAAAAGTCGCCCGAGAGGAGAAGTTCGATGTCCCAGACCGCCACCAGCGCTTCGAAAAATGGTCTCAAGGGGCTGGCGATCGAGCGCAGATTCTCCTCCCCCGGGACGCATCCCTTCGACGAGATCGAGTGGGAGCTGCGCGACGCGGTGATCGGCGACCCCGAGCAACCGGCGTTCGCCCAGCGCGAGGTCGAGTTCCCGGTGAGCTGGTCGCAGAACGCGACCAACATCGTCGCCCAGAAGTACTTCCGCGGGCAGCTGGGGAGCGAGGTGCGGGAGCGCTCGGTCAAACAGATGATCGGCCGGGTCGCCGGGACGATCTCCGGCTGGGGGCGCGAGGGGGGCTACTTCGCCTCCGACGAGGACGCCGAGGCCTTCGAGGCGGAGCTGACCTCGATCCTGCTCAACCAGAAGGCGGCCTTCAACTCGCCGGTCTGGTTCAACGTCGGCTTCGAGGAGAAGCCGCAGTGCTCGGCCTGCTTCATCCTCAGCGTCGACGACAGCATGGAGTCGATCCTCGACTGGAACACCAAGGAGGGGATGATCTTCCGCGGCGGCTCCGGGTCGGGGATCAACCTCTCCAACATCAGGGGCTCGGTCGAGCCGCTCTCCAAGGGCGGGCTCGCCTCGGGCCCGGTCAGCTTCATGCGCGGCGCCGACGCCTGGGCGGGGACGATCAAGTCCGGCGGCAAGACCCGGCGCGCCGCCAAGATGGTCGTCCTCGACGTCGACCATCCCGACGTCGAGCACTTCATCTGGTGCAAGGCCAAAGAGGAGGAGAAGGCGGCCGCCCTTCGTGATGCCGGCTTCGACATGTCGATCGACGGCGAGGGGTTCACCTCGATCCAGTACCAGAACGCCAACAACTCGGTGCGGGTCACCGATGAGTTCATGGAGGCGGTCGAGGCCGGCGAGGACTGGCACCTGACCGCCCGCACCACCGGCGAGACGACCAAGACGCTGCCGGCGCGCGAGCTGATGAGCCAGATCGCCGACGCCGCCTGGCGCTGCGCCGATCCCGGCGTCCAGTACGACACGATCATCAACCGCTGGCACACTAGCCCCGAGTCGGGCCGGATCAACGCCTCCAACCCGTGCAGCGAGTACATGCACGTCGACGACTCGGCCTGCAACCTGGCCTCGCTCAACCTGATGAAGTTCCGCCGCGAGGACGGCTCCTTCGACGTCGAGGATTTCCAGCACGCCGTCGACATCGTCTTCCTCGCGCAGGAGATAGTGGTCGGCTACTCCTCGTACCCGACCGAGCAGATCGCCGCCAACGCCAACGCCTTCCGCCAGCTCGGGCTCGGCTACGCCAACCTCGGCGCCCTGCTGATGTCCGACGGCCTCCCCTACGACTCCGATGAGGGCCGCCACGTCGCCGCCGCGATCACGGCGCTGATGACGGGCCGCGCCTACCGCCAGTCGGCGCTGATCGCCGCCGAGGCGACCGGGCCCTACGACGAGTACGCGAAGAACCGCGAGCCCCACAACGGCGTCATGCGGATGCACCGCGACGCCGCCTACGACGTCCCCGCCGAGGGGATCAAGGGCGAGCTGCTGGAGGCGGCGCAGCGGGCCTGGGACGAAGCGGTCGAGCTGGGCGAGGAGCACGGCTACCGCAACGCGCAGGCGACGGTGCTGGCGCCGACCGGGACGATCAGCTTCCTGATGGACTGCGACACGACCGGGATCGAGCCCGACTTCTCGCTGGTCAAGTTCAAGGAGCTGGTCGGCGGCGGGCAGATGACGATCGTCAATCAGTCGGTCCCGCTGGCGCTGCGCACGCTCGGCTACTCGGAGGCCGAGATCGATCAGATCAACGCCCACATCGCCGAGCAGAACACGATCGTCGGCGCCCCCGGCCTGAAGGACGAGCACCTGCCGGTCTTCGACGTCGCGGTCGGCGAGCGGGCGATCTCCCACACCGGCCACATCGACATGATGGCGGCGACCCAGCCCTTCATCTCCGGCGCGATCTCGAAGACGGTCAACCTGCCACAGAGCGCGACGGTCGAGGACATCGCCGACGCCTACACGCGCGGCTGGAAGGGCGGCCTCAAGGCCCTGGCGATCTACCGCGACGGCTCGAAGACGGCGCAGGCGCTGCGCACCGACGCCCAGGACGAGAAGGAGGCCGAGGCGGCGCTCGTCGCGGCGCCGCCGGAGCGGAAGCGGATGCCGCGCGAGCGCGAGTCGATCACCCACAAGTTCTGGATCGCCGGCCACGAGGGCTACATCACCGCCGGCAAGTACGAGGACGGCTCGGTCGGGGAGATCTTCCTCACCGACATCGGCAAGGAGGGCTCGACGATGCGGGGGCTGCTCAACGCCTTCGCGACGGCGATCTCGATCGGGCTTCAGTACGGCGTCCCGCTCGAGGTCTTCGTGCGCAAGTTCAGCTACATGCGCTTCGAGCCGGAGGGGATGACGCAGAACCCCGAGATCCCCTTCGCCAAATCGATGCCGGACTACATCATGCGCTGGCTGGCGAGCCGCTTCGTCGAGGACACCGGGACGCTGGAGGACCTCGGCATCCTCACCGAGGAGGTGCGGGCCAAGCGCGATGCGGAGACGAGCCAGCTCGGGCTCGGGATCGCCACCGGCGACACCGCCGGCCCGGCCAACGGCGGGGCCAAGCCCGGCAACGGGAACGGCGGCAACGGCGCCGAGAAGAAGGCGGCGGGCAAAGGCGTGCCGGCAGCCGAGGCGATGACCGAAACCCCGCCGGTGGTCCCGGCCAAGATGTCCGGCCTGGAGCTGGGCCCCGCCTGCGAGCAGTGCGGCGGCATGATGCAGCGCACGGGGTCCTGCTACACGTGCAGCAGCTGCGGCAACAACACCGGCTGCGGCTGAGGCGCGGGCCTCACAGTTCGCCGCGGGCAGCACGTAGCGTCTCTATGTCCACCTTGTCCTGGGTGCGGCCGGCGGCGCGCTTCATCCGCAGAAGGTCGTCGTAGCTGCAGAATCTGACCCGGTGGCCGAGGAACGTCCGCTCGACCGCATGGGCAGCGAGGTTGCTGTAGTCGCCCTCCTTGTCGCCGGGCTCGAAACTGAAGATCTGCATGACGTCGAGGCGACCGTGCTTGGTCATCAGCGTCCAGTTGCCACCCATCCGCAGGCCCCCTAGATCGGGCTCGAGGTCGAACTCTCCCTCGAACTCATCGAGACCGATCGGGGCTGCTTCCAGCGCGACCAGCGCCCCGGCCAGCCGCTCCAAATTGTCGTCACTCGGGTCGGGACAGATGTCGATGTCCTTCGTAGCCCGAGCGAAGCCGTGGGCGGCGACCGCGTAGCCGCCCACGATCACGAACTCGACCTCGTGATCGGTTAGCGCCGCCAACAGGGGCTCCGGGCGAAGGGGCCGCAGTACGCTCGCCTCTGCTTCGGCGTCCGGCAGGCCCCCGTCCATCAGAGTTCCGCCCCGGCGGCAAGTTCAGTCGCCATTTCGCTCAGCTGGGCTGCTTGCGCCAGCCGTTCCTCGGCGGTCAGCCTATAGTCAGCTCGCAGCTCGGCGATTGACTGATTGCTACCGCCCGGGGCCGGCTCCAGGAGGGACAAGGTGGAGACACGAAGCGTCTCCCCCATCGCATTTAGGATTCGCTCGAGAGTCTCGATCGTCGGCGAAACCTGGTCGCGCTCGATACGGCTGATCGCGGGCTGGCTGGTGCCGAGGCGCTTCGCCAGCTCAGCTTGACCGAGCCCGCGACGGCGGCGAGCATCGCGAATCAAGGCGCCACACTGCACCGCTTTCGGTGCGCTCGTCATTGGTGAAATATAACACTTCAGATATAAGAACTCTAGGACCTGATCGCTTAACCGAGCACAACCTCGGCGTCGTGGCGCGGGGTCTCGGTGATGGCGCGGCGGAAGACTCGCTCGGGCTTGGGGCTGGCGGGGCGGATCTCCCAGCGCTTGACCAGCTCGCGCAGGACGACGGCCATCTCGAACTGGGCGAAGGAGGCGCCGAGGCAGCGGCGGACGCCGCCGCCGAAGGGGATCCAGGTGTAGGTGCCGGGCGGGTTGTCGAGGAAACGCTCGGGGAGGAAGCGGTCGGGCTCGGGGTAGATCTCGGGATTGCGGTGGACGAGGTAGACGCAGGGAGTGACGGTGACCCCGGCGGGCAGCTCGTAGCCGGCGATCTCGACCGACTCGGTGAGGTGGCGGGCGACGATCGAGATCACCGGCCGCAGCCGCAGCGTCTCCTGGATCGTCGCGGTCAGGTAGTCCTCGGAGCCGGCCTCCACCTCCGCGCCCAGGCGCTGGAGCTTCTGCGGGTAGCGGACGAGTCGCTCCACCGCCCAGGCAAGCGAGGTCGCGGTCGTCTCGTGCCCGGCGACCAGCAGGGTCAGCAGCTCGTCGCGCATCTCCTCGTCGCTCATCGGGCTGCCGTCCTCATGGCGAGCCGCCATCAGCAGCGAGAGGATGTCGTCGCGCTGCTCGAGGTCGCCCGCGTGGCGGCGCTCGGCAACCTCGGCGTAGATCAGCCGGTCGACCCGCTCGATCCGCCGCCGGAAGAAGGGCAGCCGCACGGCCCGCTTGGGACCTACGAGGAGGACGGGCAACAGCACGCGAGGGTTGGTGGTGAGGTCGAGGAAGCCGCGCAGGGCATCGCGCAACTCGGCCAGCCTCTCCCCCTCGCTCACCCCGAAGACGGTGCGGAGGATGATCTCCAGAGTGATCGCCTGCATCCGCGGCCGCAGCTTGTACGGCGTGCCGGTGGGCCAGCTCTCGATCTCTTGGGCGGCGATCTCGCTCATCGTGCGGCCGTACCCCTGCATGCGCTCGCCGTGGAAGGGTGGCAGCAGCAGCCGGCGCTGTGAGATGTGGGGCTTCTCGTCGAGGACCAGCACCGAGTTGTCGCCAAGGACAGGCCGCAGAATCTGATTCCCCTCGCCGGCGTGGAAGACGCGCGGGTCGCCCGTGAAGGACCTGCTTGACCGCCTCGGGGTCGGCCAGCATCACCCACCTGTCTTCGTGGATCAGCTTGAGCGTGAAGACGTCGCCGTAGCGCTTGTGGCAGGCGAAGAGCATCCTGCGCGCCTGCCGCGACCAGATCGCCGTCTGGACCGCGGAGGGCAGCGGCGGGCCGGGCGGGAGCCGGCGCTCAACCGACTGGCTGTCGCGCGGCGCGGTGGCGGTGGCTGCCTCCATGCGATGGCAGTATACCCCCTAGGGGTATGTATAGTGCGGTCCATGGACGCAAGCACCCACGCTCACGCTCACCATCACGAGATGCCGACCGAGGGGGCGGCGCTGACCGCGGTGGCGATCAGCGCCACGCTGCATTGCCTGACGGGCTGCGCGATCGGGGAGGTAACCGGGGTGGCGCTCGGCACGGCCCTCGGCTTTTCCAACGCCGCCACGATCGTCCTCGCGATCGTCCTCGCCTTTCTCTTTGGCTACACCCTCACGAGCCTGCCGCTGCTGCGAGCCGGGTTGGCGCTGTCGGCGGTGATCCCGATCGCCCTCGCCTCCGACACGCTCAGCATCGCGGTGATGGAGATCGTCGATAACGCGATCATCGTCGCGATCCCGGGCGCGATGGAGGCCGGGCTCGACTCGCTGCTGTTCTGGGGCAGCCTGGCCTTCGCCCTGGTCGTGGCCGGAGCCGTCGCGATGCCCGTCAACCGCTGGCTGATCGCCCGCGGCAAGGGCCACGTCGCCGTGCACGAAACCGGCATCCACGGTGGGCCGCCGATTCCCCTGGTCGCCGCCATCACGGCCGCAGCCGCGATCTTCGGGACCGCGGTGCTGCTCGCGGAGGCTCTCTCCTGATGGGGTGTGGCGACTTTCCCCTGATATGCACCGATAACTCGCCACAGGCGGATGCGCGATGAGCAGCCTCGCCGAGCCTCGGGGCTACACGGAGAACAAGGACGCGGTCCTGAAGCGGCTGCGCCGGATCGAGGGACAGGTGCGCGGCGTCGAGCGGATGGTCGAGGAGGACCGCTACTGCATCGACGTCGTCACCCAGGTGACGGCGATCCAGGCCGCCCTCGACAAGGTGGCGCTGGAGCTGCTCGGCGACCACGCCACCCACTGCGTCGTCGGCGCCGCCGAAGCCGACCAGCCAGCGCGGACCGAGGAGCTGATGGGCGCCGTGAAGCGCCTGCTGCGGCACGGCTGACTCGACGCTTCCCCTTACTCGTACTGGAGCGCCTGAAGCACATCCAAGCGCGAGGCGCGCCGGGCGGGAGCGATCGCCGCGATCACGCCGGCGAGGGCGGCGAAGACCAGCAGCAGGAGCAGCGTCCCAACCGGGTAGGAGAGGGCGAAGCCTTCGTCCTCGAGGGGCTGGGCGATCAGCGCCGCGAAAATGACCCCGATCACCATCCCCAGCAGGGCACCGATCAGCGCCGTGATCACCGCCTCGTAGCGAATCATCGTCCGCACCTGGCGCCGCGACATGCCGATCGCCCGCAGCATCCCCAGCTCTCGCGTGCGCTCGTGGATCGAGAGCGCCAGCGTGTTGGCGATCCCGAACAGCGAGACGATCACCGCCAGCGCCAGCAGCGCGTAGATCAGGTTGAGCAGCTGGTTGATCTGTGCTTCCTGGTTTTCCTTCAGCTCCTGCTGGTTGCGCACCTCGGCGACCGGATACTCGCGCTCCATCAGCCTCACCAGCCGGGCCTGCACCGCTTCGGCATCGGCCCCGGGCGCCAGCTTGACGAAATCGAGCACGTCGTCGCTCTGGTCGAAGGCGCGCGCCATCAGCGGCTGGGTGACGATCGCATTGCCCAGCAGTTCGGCCTTGTCTTCGAACTCGCCGACGATCCTCAGGCTCGGTTTGGCCCCGATCTGGGTGAGGAAGCGGGCGCGGTCGCCGAGCTCGAAGCCGTTGTCGGAGGCAAGCGACTTGTCGACGATCACCTCGCGGTCGCCGAGCGTGCGCAGCGTGCGCGGGCCGCCCTCGGTCCAGTCGACGCTCAGCACCTCGTTGGCGTCGGGAGAGAGGGCGGAAACCCGCGGTTGGCCACCGTTGCCGTTGAGCAGTCTCGCCTGCGTGGTGCGGAGCGTCGAGACCAGCTCGACCCCGCGGACACGCTCGGCGGCGCCGGCCGCTTTGGGCGAGATCGGTGAGAAGCCGTCGCTGTTCTGGATCACCAGCTGCCCCTGCAGGCTCTCGTCGACCGCGGTGGCGATCGAGCTTTTGATCCCGGCGGCGAAGACGGTGACGAAGGCGACGACGGCGAGGCCGATCATCAGCGCCGCTGCGGTGACCGCGGTGCGGGCGGGGTTGCGCTGCGTGTTCTCACGCGCGAGGCGGCCGGTGAGGCGGCGCAGCATCTCCAGCGGCCGGCCGGCGAGCGAGGCGAGGGGCCGCACCAGGCGGGGACTGAAGAGGGAGACGCCGAGCAGGACGGCGACCGCGCCGGCCCCCATCAGCCCGGCGGCACCGCCGCCGCTGGCGCTGCCGAAGAGGCCGACGAGAACCATCGCCAGGCCGGCGACGCCGAGCAGGACGGCAAGCGCCGCGTAGACCAGCCCGCGGCGGCGGCTGCGCGGCAGCTCCAGCGCCTGCAGTGCCGCGATCGGCGGCACCCGGGTCGCGCGCAGGGCGGGCACCAGCGAGGAGACGAGGGTGATGCCGATCCCGATCGCCAGCGAGACGACGATCGTGCGGGTCTTGGTGACCAGGGCGGTGGTCGGCAGGTCGATTCCGATCGCGACGAAGAGAGCGTTGAGGCCGGTGGCGATCGCGTAGCCGCCGGCGAGCCCGATCAGCGCCCCCAAGAGGCCGATCGCCAGCGCCTCGACCACCACCGAGGTGAGGATCTGGCCGCGGGCGGCGCCCAGCGTCCGCAGCATCCCGAACTCGGTGATCCGCTGGGCGACGGTGATCGAGAAGGTGTTGAAGATCAGGAAGGCGCCGACGAAGAGGGCGACGAAGGCGAAGACCAGGAGGGCAATCCGCAGGAAGCCGAGGTCGTCGCGGATCTGGTCCGAGTTGCGTTCGGAGTTCTCCTTTGCGGTCTCGACCAGGACCGTGGGGGGGGCGACGCGCTGGATGCGCCGCTTCAGCGTCTCTTCGGAGACGCCCTCGTCGGCCGCCACCAGGATCTGGTCGAATTCGCCGCGCTTGTCGGTGATCCGCTGCGCCTCGGGCAGGACCAGCCCGGCGATGCTGGCGCCGCCCCAGGAGGCCTCGCCGAGCTTGGTCAACCCGACGACGCGGTAGGCGGTGACGCGTTCGACCGAGGCCAGCTTGAGCCTGTCGCCGAGCTCGATCCCGGCCTCCTCGGCGGCCCCTTCGTCGAGCGAGACCTCGGCGGCGTTGCGCGGCGCCCGCCCCTCGACGTAGGTCTGGGTTTCAAGCGCCTCGGGCAGGATCGAGGTGATGAACTTGGGCGCGAACTGGGAGCCGATCTGCTCGTTCTCGGCGTCGAAGAAGCTGCCGGGCGTGAAGATCTGGCCCGCCGCCACGCGCGTCCCCCGCACCCGCTTCACCTTCGGCAGCAGCGCCGCCTTGAAGCTCGGCACCTCGCCGGTTTCCTGCCGCACCTCGTCGCGGGCGGTGATGACGACGTCGGTCTTCGCCAGCGAGTCTTCGAAGATTTCGTCGAAGGCGCTGAAGGTGGTGTCGGTGAGGATGTAGGTGCCGGCGACGAAGGCGACGCCGATCACGACCGCGAGCGCCGTCATCAGGGCGCGGACCTTGCGGGCCCAGAGGCTCTTGACGGCAAGGCCGGTCAAGCCGCGGCGCTCAGTCGATCTGCTTCATCAGCTCGATCACCTCGTCGGTCGAGCCGGGGGCGGCGTCGTGGACGATGGCGCCATCGCTGAGGGTGATCAGGCGGTCGGCGTGGGCTGCGGCGGCCGGATCGTGGCTGACCATGATCACCGTCTGGCCGAACTCGTCGACCGCCTGCCGCAGGAGCTGCAACACGTCGGCGCTGGCCTTCGAGTCGAGGTTGCCGGTCGGCTCGTCGGCGAAGACGACGGCGGGTTTGGAGACCAGGGCACGGGCGACCGCGACCCGCTGCTGCTGGCCGCCCGAGAGCTCCGAGGGCCGGTGGGTGCGGCGCTCGTCCAGCCCGACGGTGCGGATCAGCTGCTCGAGCCACTGCCGGTCGGGCTTGCGACCGGCGATCGAGAGCGGCAGCACCAGGTTCTCCTCGGCGGTGAGGACGGGCAGCAGGTTGAAGAACTGGAAGACGAAGCCGAGCTTGTCGCGGCGCAGCTTGGTCAGCTCGCCGTCGTCGAGGTGGGTGATGTCGCGGCCGTCGAGGACGACCGTGCCCGAGGTCGGCTTGTCGAGCCCGGCGAGGATGTGCATCAGGGTCGACTTGCCCGAGCCGGACGGGCCCATGATCGCGGTGAAGCGGCCCCGCTCGAAGCCGGTGCTGATCCCGGTCAGCGCGTCGACCGCCGCGGCCCCCTCGCCGTAGCGGCGCGTCACCCCCTCGGCTTCGACGACCTGCCCGTTGAGCTGGCTCACAGCCCGGCACCGTATCGAGCCCAGCAGTAGGCCGATCCCAATAGCCTGCGCCGGATGGCGCTGGCGGACGAATTCGACGGGTTGCTGGTCGACCTCGACGGCGTCGTCTGGGTCGGTCGGGAGCCGATCGCAGGCGCCGGCGACGCGCTGCGAGAGCTGCAGAACGCCGGCAAGGGCCTCGTCTTCGTCACCAACAATCCAGGCAGGGCGGCCGGCGTCTACGCCGAGCGGCTGGGCGAGGCCGGGGTCGAGGTCGGCGCCGAGCAGGTGGTCACGGCCGGCGAAGCGACCGCCCGCCTCGCGGCGGAGCGGGTCGGCCGCGACGGCAGCGCCTTCGTGATCGGCGCGCCTGCTTTCAAGCAGGCGGTTGCCGCCGCGGGGCTGACGCTGGTCGAGGACGCCCCCGCCAGCAAGGGTCTCGGCCCTGACGATGCCGAGGCCGTGGAGGCCGACGCCGTCATCGTCTCCGGGCACCGCGGCTTCGACTACGGGGAGCTGCTGAGCGCAACGCGGGCGCTGCAAGGGGGCGCTGCCCTGTTTGCCACCAGCCGCGACCCGACCCTGCCGATGCCCGGGGGCGCCTGGCCGGGCACCGGCGCGGTCCTGGCCGCGGTCGAGACGGCCAGCGGCGCGACGGCCGAGATCGGCGGCAAGCCCGAGCGGCACCTGTTCGAGCTGGCGCGGGAGCGGATCGGCGACGCCGAGCGGGTGGCGATGGTCGGCGATCGCGTCTCCTCCGACATCGAGGGCGGGCGGCGGGCGGGGCTGACGACGATCCTGGTGCTGAGCGGAGCGACCTCGCGCGAGGAGGCCGAGAGCGCGGCGCCGAGACCCGACCACGTCATCGAGAGCCTCGCCGACCTGCTGCGATGAGCGGCGGGCCCGCGAGCGCGGATCGCCCCGGCGTCGCCTTCGCCGGCGTCTTCGCGGTCACCTTCTGTGGCCTGGTCGCGGTCGGCGCCGTGCTGCCGGTGCTGCCGCGCTACGTGCACGGCCCGCTCGACGCGGGCAACGTCGCCGTCGGCGTGGTGATCGGCTCCTACGCGATCACCGGGCTGTTGCTGCGGCCCTTTGCCGGCCGTCTCGCCGACCGCCGCGGGCGGCGGTCGACCGTCCTGCTCGGCTCGGCGATCGTGGCCGTCGCCGGCTTCCTCTACCTGCTGCCCTTCGGCGTGCCGGGGCTGATCGCCGCCCGGCTGCTGCTGGGGGCGGGCGAGGGGGCGGTCTTCACGGCGGGCTCGGCCTGGATCGTCGACATCGCGCCGCCGCAACGGCGCGGGCGGGTGATCGGGCTCTACGGCCTCGCGGTCTGGGCCGGCCTCAGCGTCGGCCCACTGCTCGGCGAGCTGCTCCTCAGCGCCTCCGGCTACACCGCCGTCTGGCTCTTCGCCGGCGCGGCGCCGCTGCTGGGGGCGCTGATCGCGCTGCGCCTCCCCGAACCCTTTCACCCGGCCAGGCACGCCGAGCAGCATCCGCTGATCGCCCGCGAGGCGCTCCGCCCCGGGATCGCGCTGGCGCTGGCCTCGCTCGGCTACGCGACCGTCGCCTCCTTCGTCGTCCTCCACCTCGACGCGCGCGGCATCGGCCACGGGGCGACGGTCTTCGGCGCCTTCGCGACCATGGTCGTGCTCACCCGGCTGATCGGGGGCGATCTGCCGGACCGCGTCGGCCCGGCGCGGATCGCGACCGCGGCGGCCGCGGTCGAGGCGGTCGGCCTGACGACGATGGGGCTCGCGCAGAGCTTCACCGTGGCGATCGCCGGCGCGCTGGCGATGGGCGCCGCCTTCTCCCTGCTCTACCCCTCGCTCTCGCTGATCGTCGTCGGCCGCGTCCCGGAGACGCGCCGCGGCGCCGCGCTGGGAACCTTCACCGCCTTCTTCGACGCCGGCATCGGCTTCGGCGCGCCGCTGGCCGGATTGACGGCGGCACTCGTCAGCTACGAGGGCGCCTTCCTCTTCTCAGCCGCGATCGCCCTCGTCTCGATGGCGACCATCGCCCTGACGATCTCCAGCCGCGGCCGCACATTGCTCGCCGGGGGACGTGCCGAGACTTAGACACCACTATGGGCGTCAAACACACGGCACGTCTTCAGCGCTCGGCGATGAGCAGGGTCTGGGCGGCGCGGCCGATGCGGCCGCGCTCGTCGGAGAGGACCGACTCGGCGGTGCCGATTCCGGTGCTCTGCGGCAGGGTGATCGCGTCGACGCAGATCCACTCGCCCTCCGGCATCCGCTCCAGGTGGACGCTGAGGTCGACGTTGATGAACAAGAATCGGCGCCAATCGAGTACCGCGCTGATTCCATTGCCGACGTCGGCGGCGACCAGCGTGCGCTGCAGCGGCGTCGGCTCCTCGCCGGCGACCAGCTGGCAGCCCATCCGCATCCAGACCGTCGCCGGGCCGGGCTCGAGGAAGCCGCCACCGACCGATCGCCATTCCATCGCCGTGTGGTAGCCGGCGTCCTGGCCGGTGGCGAAGAAGTCCGGCTTGGAACCGGTCTCCGGCCCGGGTGGGGGCGCGGGCGTGGAGAGGACGTCGTCGGGGATCTCGATCGACGTGGTGCGCAGGCGCCACGCGCGGGCGCGCATCAGCTCTCCCTCGTCGTTGGAGATCGATGCTTCGACCATCTGCACGCTGCGGCCCGGTCGCGCCACCTCCGCCTCGACCCGGACCGGCCCGATCGGGACCGGCTTGAGGATCTCGAAGGTCACCCGCCCGACCTGGAACCCGTCGCCGTCGCCCAACCGCTCGATCTCCCGCCCGATCAGCGCCGACGGCGGTCCCGCATGCTGCGCTCCGGGATCCCACGGTCCCCGCGTGAGCTCACTCGCTATGTAGCCATCATCTGCTCGCTCGTAGAAGGCGTCCATCACCGGCGGCGCATGATCCCAGGGAAGGGCGTCGGGTGGTCGTTCCGGGCGCGGCGCTACCGGCGCAGCCGGACAGCGACCGGAACGAGCACCCGACGCCCTCTACGCTTAGACCATGTCGAAGGTGCAGAAGTCAGACGCCGAGTGGCGCGAGCAGCTGACGCCGGAGCAGTACGAGGTGACCCGCAACGCCGGCACCGAGCCCGCCTTCACCGGCCCCTACGTGGACGAGAAGGGCGAGGGCATGTACCGCTGCGTCTGCTGCGGCACCGAGCTGTTCTCCTCGGACACGAAGTTCGATTCGGGGACGGGCTGGCCCAGCTTCACCGAGCCAGCCAATCTCGAGCACGTCGAGCTGCGTCCGGACAACAGCCACTTCATGCGCCGCACCGAGGTCGTCTGCAAGCACTGCGACGCCCATCTCGGCCACGTCTTCGACGACGGCCCATCCGACCGCGGCGGCCAGCGCTACTGCATAAACGGCTGCGCCCTCACCTTCGAAGACAAGTAAAAGACCCCGCCGCCTTCCCCTCGGCCCGACAGGTGTGCTGAAGAAAGGCGCGTGTCCGCTTCTTTTTCGCGCTCGGCGGGACCCTTCTACTTAACCCCCCCACCCGCGCCGAGGTAACTGAAGCGGACCGCCAGCGCCACCGCCTCGGTCCGCGTGTCCACCTCCAGCTTGGCGATCGCGTTGCGGACGTGGGTGTGGACGGTCGCCGGGCTCAGTTCGAGCCTGGTGCCGATGTCTTTCACCCGCAGGCCCTCCGCCAGGAGGTCGAGGATCTGCCGCTCGCGCGGCGAGAGGTCGAGCAGTTTCTCGACCTCGGAGGGCTTGCCGCCGGCGAAGTCGCCGCCGAGGAAGGTGCCGCCCTCGGTCACGGCTTTGACCGCGCGGGCGATGTCCTCGGCCGGGGCCGACTTGAGCACGTAGCCGGAGGCGCCGGCCCGCAGCGCCAGCGCCAGCAGGTCCGGCTGCGCATGGGCGGTGAAGATGATGATCTTCGTTTTCGGCCGCGCCTTGAGGACCTCCTTGGTGGCCTCGATGCCGTCGCGTTTGGGCAGCTCGACGTCGATGATCAGGACGTCGGGTTCCAGTTCCTTGACGACCTCGACCACGTCGCGGCCGTTCGCGGCCTCGCCGACGATATGCAGCGCATTCGAGTTGGCCATCCGCGCCTTGATCGCCTCGCGGACGATCTCATGGTCGTCGCAGAGGACCACCCGCCTGGGCTCCCGCACGCTCGCGCTCATTCTGGGCCGATCTTCTCAGGGGCGCCGTAGGGATGCAAAGTTTTGGGTAGCGTGAAACTGCCGTCCCCGTTCTGACGGTTCTCGATCAGTGCGATCATCGTTCTCCCCACGGCTACGGCCGTGCCATTGAGCGTATGCACCATCTGCGGTGCTTCGTTATCGGCAGGCCGATACCTACAACTGAGACGGCGTGCCTGGTAGTCGGTCGTGTTGGAGCAGGAGGTCAGCTCGCGGTAGCGGCCCTGGCTCGGGATCCAGGCCTCGCAGTCGTACTTCTTCGCCGCCGGGGCGCCGAGATCGCCGGCGGCGACGTTGACGACCCGGTAGGGAATCTCCAGCTCGGTCAGGATCCGCTCCTCGATCGCCAGCAGGCGCTCGTGCTCCGCCGCCGACTGCGACGGCTCGACGAACGAGAACATCTCGACCTTGTCGAACTGGTGGACGCGGAAGATGCCGCGGGTGTCGCGGCCGGCGGCGCCGGCCTCGCGGCGGAAGCAGGTGGAGAAACCGGCGTAGCGCAGCGGCAGCTGCTCGGTCTCGAGGATCTGATCGGCGTGCAGCGCCGCCAGCGAGACCTCGGAGGTGCCGACGAGGAACAGCTCGTCCTTGGGAATCTCGTAGATCTGGTCGCGGTCGCCGGGCAGGAAGCCGGTGCCGTAGAGCGCCTCCTCGCGGACGAGGACGGGCGGCACCACCGGCTCGTGACCCTCGCCGCGGAGGAGGTCGATCGCGAAGCGGACCAGGGCCAGCTCGAGCAGGACCAGGTCGCCCTTCAGGTAGGCGAAGCGCGAGCCCGAGAGCCGCGCCGCCGCCTCCATCTCGATCAGGCCCAGCTCGGTCCCGATCTCGAGATGGTCGCGGGGCTCGAAATCGAAGCCGGGTCGCTCCCCCACCTCGCGCAGGACGACCGCGTCCTCCTCGCTCGTGCCCTCCGGGGTGTCGGGGTCGGGCAGGTTCGGCAGCGTCGCCGCGACTCGCGCGAGCTCGGCCTCGACCCCCTCCAGCTCGGCCTTGCCGGCCTCGATCCTCTCCTTCAGCGCCTGCACCTGGGCCATCTCCTCGGCCGCCTCGCCACCCTGCTGCTTGGCTTCGCCGATTCGCTTCGAGAGCGCCTTGCGCTCCGCCTGGGCGCCCTCGATCTCGGGCAGCAGCTGGCGGCGGCGGGCGTCGAGGCCGAGCAGCTCGTCGACCTGCTCGTCGGCGCCGCGGCGAGCGAGCGCCGCCTTGACCCGCTCGGGGTCGGAGCGGATCAGCTTCAGGTCCAGCATCGGCAGTGGAGGTTAGGGCGCGGGCTGGCCGGGACGCGGCGATTCTTCGGCGTCCTGGCCGGAGTACTTGGCGACGAAGCGGGCCAGGGCTTCGGCCTCCGCGCCGACGACGATGTTCTGGGGCATGATCGCGCCGGAGAAGCCCCCGTTCTGGATCGCGAAGAGGGCGTCCTCATAGGTCTCGGTTCGCTGGTCGAGGTTCGGCCCCTGCGTGCGGGTGCTGCGGTTGCCGGTCCCCTGCGTGCCGGCGGCGCTCAGCGTGTGGCAGCCGGAGCAGTGGGTGGCGAAGATGACCGCGCCGTTGTAATCGGGATCGTCCTCGGAGAGGGCGATCCCTTCCTCGCCGAAGCCGCAGGCGGCGAGGGCGAGGGCGGCCACGATGGCCATGGCGGTTGCAAGGGCAGGTCGCACGCGGCGAGGATCATATTGTCTGGCTTAGATGGCTGATCCCACGACCCCGGACGCTTTCCGCAGGGCGATGGCGGCGCTGCCGACCGGGGTGACCGTGGTCAGCGCCGCCGGGCCCGATGGCCCGGCGGGGGCGACGGCGAACGCGGTCTCCTCGCTATCGATCGAGCCGATGCTGATGCTGGCCTGCCTCGACCGGGGCTCCCGCACGCTGCTTGCCGTGCAGGCCGCCAACCGCTTCGGGATCAGCGTCCTGCACGCCGGCCAGGAGGAGATCGCCCGCGCCTTCGCGACCAAGGCGCCGGTCGCGGACAAGTGGGAGGGCATCGCCTGGAGCGAGCGCGACGGCATCCCGTCGATCGACGACGCCCTCGTCTGGGTCGCCTGCGACCTGCGCGACGTGATCGCCGGCGGCGACCACGTGATCGTCACCGGCGAGGTCCGCGACCTGGCGACCGCCGAAGGCGACCCGCTCGTCTTCCACAGCGGCGAGTACCGGCCGCTTGCCGAGGAATAGCGGAGTAACCTGCCGTGCCGATGGAGGCCGCCACGGTAACGCGGGAGCCATGGACCTTTGCCCAGAAGGCGATCGTCGTGCTCGCGGCGCTGCAGCTGCTCTGGGCGACGGCCGGGTTGATCGCCGAGCCGAGCATCGACTTCGGCGAGGACGCCGTGACCGAGCGGGTGCTGGGGGTCGACTTCAACGGCGTCCACGCCCTCTCCGGCTTCCTCCTCTTCCTCCCTGCCTTCTACTTCGCCCTGCGCCCGAAGTGGGCGCTCTACTACGCGATCTACGTCGCCGTCGCTTTGATCTCAACCGGCATCTGGGCGCTCCTCGACACCCAGCCGGCCTGGGTCTTCACCTTCCCCAACAACTCGGCCGACGGGATCTTCCACATCGCCACCGGTGCAATCTTCGCGGCCGTAGCCGCAATCCAGCTCGGCCTGGACCGCCAACCGCCCGGTTAAACGGTCCACTGGCGACTTACCCACCGCATACGGTGGGAAAGTCGCCAGTCGCCTTCTCTAGAACGCCGTGCTCGTGCCGGCGGCGCGGAGGGCGAGGAAGAGGATCACGCCGCAGCTGACGGCCATGATCCCCATCTCGCGACGGACTATCGCTAGGGCGAGGGATTGCTGCTCGTCGGCGGGGAGGGATTCGAAGTCGAGGTCGCCCAACTCGCGTTCGGCGGCGCCGGTGCGGGCGCCCTCGGCGAGGAAGGAGACGAGGAGCGGCAGGATGCCGTAGAGGTAGTGGAGGTCGTCGCTGGCTTCGTGGCCGGTGAAGACGAGCAGGCCGCCGAGGAGGGCCTGCACGAAGACGGCGATCTGGGCCGCGCGGAGCAGGTACCAGAAGGGAACGGAGGGCCGATCGCGGAGCCAGGCGATGCCGCCGAAGGCGAAGGCGGCGAGGTTGAAGGCGATCAGCGCCACGCCGACCGCGAGGTGCACCTCGGGCATCGCCCTATTTCCTCCCGAAGGGGTCGGGATTCCGCTTGCTGATGCGGAAAATCACTATGTAGCAAGTTGTCACAAGGTGGGTGTATAACAGCGGTTGCACGCGGATCGCGCGGGTGCTGATGCCCGCGCGCTGCCACCGCGCGTGAGACCTCCGAATGTTGAAGAGCTACCTGCCGATACTCGTCTTTGCCTTCTTGGGCCTGAGCGTGGGCCTGGCCTTCGTCCTCCTCAACCACGTGATCGGGCCGAAGCGGCCGCGACGACCGACGGCGGCCAGCCGCCGTCAGGCGGAGCCCTACGAGTCGGGCATCCCGGTCAGCGCCTCGCACGGCCTGCGCTTCGGCGTCAGCTTCTACCTGATCGCGATGCTGTTCATCCTCTTCGACATCGAGGTGGTGTTCCTCTTCCCGATCGGGGTGATCCTGAAGGACGCCGACAGCCTCTTCGTGCTCGGCGAGCTAATCGTCTTCGTCGTCCTGCTGCTGGTCGCCTTCGTCTACGTCTGGCGGAAGGGGGCGCTGGATTGGAGGTAGAGCGACAGACGATGCGCGAGCGCCAGCTGCGCGCCCGCGACATGCTGCGCGGCGACCTCGAGGGCGAGGAGCTGGAGCGCTACGTCGAGGAGCGGGTCGTGATGACCAACTTCGAGAAGATGCTCGGCTGGGCCCGGGCCAACTCCTGCTTCCCGCTCACCTTCGGGCTCGCCTGCTGCGCGATCGAGGCGCCGATCTCCCTCGTCACCGCCCGCTACGACCTCGCCCGCTTCGGCGCCGAGGCGCTGCGGGCCTCGCCGCGACAGGCCGACATGATCATCCTCTCGGGCCGGGTCTCGATCAAGATGGCGCCGGTCGTCCGCCGCCTCTACGACCAGATGCTGGAGCCGAAGTGGGCGATCTCGATGGGCGCCTGCTCCTCCAGCGGCGGCATGTTCTCCAACTACGCGGTGGTCCAGGGCGCCGACAAGTTCATGCCGATCGACCTCCACATCCCCGGCTGCCCGCCGCGGCCGGAGGCGGTCCTCTACGGCTTCACCAAGCTGCAGCGCAGGATCATGGGCAACCCCGACCAGGGCTGGCGCCAGCGTTACGAGGCGGCCGGCACCGAGGAGTGGGCGCGCGGCGGCCCGCGCAGCGAACCGAGCGCGGCGGAGGCGGAGGCGTACGAGCGCACCAGGGAGCTGATCCGTGCCTGACGCCCCGGGACTGGAGCTGATCCGCGGCGAGATCGAGCAGGATCACCCGAACGCGGTGCTCGACACGAGCTTCGACCGCGGCCAGCCGTCGCTGGTCGTCGACCCGGCCCAGATCCTCGCCGTCCTCACCTGGCTGCGCGAGGCGCCGGGCCAGGAATACCGCTTCCTCTCCAGCCTCCACGCAGCGGATTACTTGCCGTCCACCCCCCGCTTCGGAGTCCACTACGAGCTCCTCAATCGCGACCGTGTAGAGCGGCTCAGGGTGAAAGCGATGTTGGCAGAGCCATCGTCCGGTGACCTCCCGACAATCGACTCTTGCGTTGAGTTGTTTCCCACGGCCGAGTTCCAGGAGCGCGAAGTCTTCGACTTCTTCGGCATCGTCTTCCGCGGCCACCCGAACCTGACCCGGATCCTGATGCCGGAGGACTACGTCGGCTGGCCGCAGCGGCGCGACTTCCCGGTCGGCGGCGAGCCGGTCACCTTCACCTACAACGAGCGCAACTATGGCTGAGGGGCCGCTCGAAACCAGCCTCGACACCGAGGTGATGACGATCAACATCGGGCCGCACCACCCGGCCACCCACGGCGTGCTGCGCCTCGTCGTCGACCTCGAAGGCGAGCTGGTGCGCGAGCTGAAGCCGGTGGTCGGCTACGTCCACACCGGGATCGAAAAGTCCTGCGAGGACAAGAGCTACTGGAAGGTCATCCCCTTCGTCGAGCGGATGGACTACGTCTCCTACTTCTTCCAGATGGAGGCCTTCTGCGGCGCCGTCGAGCGCTTGGTCGGGTTGGGGATTCCGCCACGGGCAAATTACCTGCGGACGATCTTCCTCGAGCTGAACAGGATCCACTCGCACCTGGTCTGGCTGGGGACGACCGCGCTCGACCTCGGCGCGATCTCGATGCTCTGGTACTGCTTCCGCGAGCGCGACAAGATCCTCGACCTGTTCGAGATGGCGACCGGGCAGCGGATGCACACCCGCTACTTCCAGGTCGGCGGCGTGATCGAGGACATCCCGCTCGGCTTCGAGGCGAAGCTGCGCCAGTTCATCGCTGAGATGCCGGTCCGGGTCGGCCAGTACGAAGACCTGCTCGACCGCAACGAGGTATTCCTGTCGCGCACCAAGGGCGTCGGGATCGTGCCGCGCGAGCGGCTGCTGGAGCTGGGCGTGACGGGCCCGCTGCTGCGCGCCGCCGGCGAGCCCTGGGACCTGCGCAAGACCTTCGACTACCTCGCCTACCCGGAGCTGGACTTCAAGATCCCCGTCGGCACTGTCGGCGACAACTACGACCGCTACCGCGTGCGGCTGGCGGAGATGGTCGAGTCGGTGCGGATCGTCGAGCAGGCGCTCGACGGGCTGCCGGAGGGCCCTTTCATCGCCGACGACCGCAAGTACGTGCTGCCGCCGCGCTCGGAGCTGCCGACCTCGATGGAGGCGCTGATCCACCACTTCAAGCTGGTCACCGAGGGCTACCGGGTGCCGCCGGGAGAGGTTTACTACTCGATCGAGTCGCCGCGCGGCGAGCTCGGCTGCTTCGTCGTCGCCGACGGCTCCGCCAAGCCGGCCCGGGTCCACTACCGCGATCCGTCCTTCGTCAACCTGCAGGCCTTCCGCGACATGTCGGTGGACAGCTACGTCGCCGACATGATCGCCAGCCTGGGGATGCTCGATCCGATCCTCGGGGGAGTCGACAGGTGAGCGAGCTGCCGATCGATCGGGCCGTCAGCGAGGGTCGCGTCCCGGACCGTTCCCCCGAGCGGGTGCCCGAGCTGCATGAGGTGGATTGCCCGCCGGAGCTGAAGGAGCACATCGAGGCGCTGATGGGTCGTTACCCCGACCGGCACTCGGCCTCGATCCCGGCCTTGTGGGCGGTGCAGCGGCGCTACGGCTGGTGCACGCCGGAGGGGATCCGGCGGGCGGCCGCCGTGATGCGGGTGACCCCGGCCTACCTGGAGTCGGTGGCGAGCTTCTACGACCTGCTGCACACCGCGCCCGTGGGTGAGCACCGGATCCACGTCTGCACCAACATCAGCTGCTGGATGCGGGGCGGCGACGAGCTGCTCGACGCGTTCGTGGCCGCGGCCGAGGGCGAGGACGTGTTCGTGACCGGCTTCGAGTGCCTGGGGGCCTGCGACATCGCGCCGATGGCCTCGATCGACGAGCGCTACTACGGGCCGCTGGAGGAGGAGGATGCGGCGGCGGCGATCGAGCAGCTGCTCGCCGGCTCCGACGTGCTGCCCGAGAAGGCGTTGGAGAAGCGGCCGCTGGCGGGCGACGCCACGGGCGCCAGCCAGCGGAACCGCAACGGAGGCGCCCCCGATGCCTGAGACGCGCCTCCTGCTCGAGCACGCCGAGGACCCGGCACTGCGCACGCTCGCCGGCTACCGCGACCGCGGCGGTTACGCGACCCTGGAGCGGGCTTACCGGGAGATGGAGCCCGACGAGGTCCTCAAGGAGCTCGAGGACTCCGGCCTGCGCGGCCGCGGCGGCGCCGGCTTCGCGATGGGCAAAAAGGCTTCCTTCCTGCCCCGCGGCGAGATGGCCAAGTACCTCTGCTGCAACGCCGACGAGTCCGAGCCCGGCGCCTTCAAGGACCGCGAGCTGATGCAGCGCAACCCGCACCAGCTGATCGAGGGGATCGCGATCGCGGCGCTGGCCGCCGGCGCCGGCCACGCCTTCATCTTCATCCGCGGCGAGTACGACCTGCAGGCCGACATCCTCGACGCCGCGGTGGCCGAAGCCTACGAGGCCGGCTACCTGGGGGTGGACATCGTCGGCAGCCACTGCGACCTCGAGCTGGTCGTCCATCGCGGCGCCGGCGCCTACATCTGCGGCGAGGAGACGGCGCTGCTCGACGCGCTGGAGGGCAAGCGCGGCAACCCGCGGCTGAAGCCACCCTTCCCGGCGGTGCAGGGCCTCTACGGCGGGCCAACCCTGATCAACAACGTCGAGACGCTCTCCAACGTGCCGCTGATCGTCGCCAACGGGGCCGAGTGGTTCCGCGGCTACGGAACCGAGCAGTCGCCGGGCACCAAGGTCGTCTCCGTCTCCGGCTGCGTGCGGCGGCCCGGCAACTACGAGGTCGAGCTGGGGGTGCCGACGCGGGAGCTGATCTACGACCTCGCCGGCGGCCCGCTCGACGGCCGCGAGGTGAAGGCCTTCTATCCCGGCGGCTCCTCCTCCCCGGTCCTCACCGCCGCGGAGGGGCTCGACCTCCCCTACAGCTTCGAGGCGATGGCCGAGGCGGGCTCGATGCTCGGCTCGGGCTCGATCATCGTCGCCGACGACACGGTCTCGATCCCGCACATGGCGCTGCGCACGGCGCGCTTCTACCACCACGAGTCCTGCGGCAAGTGCACTCCCTGCCGCGAGGGGACCAACTGGACGGTGAAGATGCTGGAACGGGTGGTGCGGGGCGAGGCGACGCCGATGGACCTCGACATCGTCGCCTCGGTGCAGGAGAACATCATCGGCCACTGCCTCTGCGTGCTCGGCGACTCGATGGCGATGCCGGTGGGGGCGATGGTGCGCAAGTTCCGCCAGGAGTTCGAGGACACGATCGCCGCTGCCGCCGGACGGTCGCCCGCCGGCGAGCGGATCGCCGCCGTCCAGGGCGCGCCGGAGACGCTGGGGGCGGCGACGTGAGCCGCGAGGTGACGCTGATCATCGACGGCCGCGAGGTGAGCGCGACCGAGGGCGAGATGCTGCACGACGCGGCGACCCGCAGCGACGTGGAGATTCCGGTCTTCTGTTACGAGCCCAAGCTCGGCGAGCCGGTCGGCGCCTGCCGCATGTGCCTGGTCGAGATCGAGGGGATTCCGAAACTGCAGACCTCCTGCTCGACGCCGGTCCGCGACGGGATGGTCGTCCACACCCGCACCGAACAGGTGAAAGAGGCCCAGAGCGCGGTGGTTGAGTTCCTGCTCGTCAACCACCCGCTCGACTGCCCGGTCTGCGACAAAGGCGGCGAATGCCCGCTGCAGGACATCACGATGGGCTGGGGGCCGGGGCGCAGCCGCTTCACCGATCCCAAGCGCCACTTCGAGAAGCCGCTGCCGCTGAGCCCGCTGGTGGCGATCGACCGCGAGCGCTGCATCCTCTGCTACCGCTGCGTCCGCTTCAGCCAGGAGATCAGCGAGGACTCGCAGCTGCAGCTGCTGGAGCGCGGCGACCGCACCTTCGTCGGCACCTTCGACGAGCGGCCCTACGTTGCGCCCTTCCACGGCAACATCACCGACCTCTGCCCGGTCGGGGCGCTGACCAACTACACCTACCGCTTCCGGGCTCGGCCCTGGGACATCGAGGAAGCGGGCTCTGTCTGCACTCTGTGCCCGAGCCAGTGCAACGTCAGCTTCACGGTCCGCGACGAGAAGGTGGTGCGGACGATCGCCCGCGACAACGCCGAGGTCGACGACGGCTGGCTCTGCGACCGCGGCCGCTACGGGTTCGAGATGTTTGCCGCCGAGGAGCGGGTGAGCGGCCCGCGACTGCGCGGCGGCGCGGCGGTCGAGTGGGAGGAGGCGATCGCCAAAGCGGCCGAGGGGCTGCGCGCCGCGGGGGCCGCGAGCGCGGCGATCGTCGGCGACGCCTCCAACGAGGAGGGCTACCTGGTCCAGCGCATCCTGCGCGAAGCGCTCGGCTCGCCGCATGTCGAGTCGCGGCGCAGTTTCGGCGCCAGCCGCGACACCCTGGTCCGGCTGTCGCAGCCGCGACTCTCGGCGCGGGTGCGCGACATCGACGACGCCGAGGTGATCCTCGTCGTCGGCAGCGACCCGCTGCACAGCTCGCCGATCCTCGACCTGCGCATCCGCAAGGCAATGCGCCGCAACGGAGCGAAGCTGGCCTTGGCCACCGACCGCCCGACCGCGCTCGACGGCGGCGCCGAGGCGGTGGCCCGCTACGCGCCGGGCGGCGCGACCGAGTTCCTCGCTGAGCTTGCCGCCGCGCTCACTGCAGACGCGGCCGACGCCGGTATCCCCTCCTCACTCGCAACTCGTCGAAGTGACGATGGCGAGCTGTCGCCCGAGGCTTCCAGCTCCTCCCGCGCAAAACGTTCGGAGGGGATACCGGCGTCGGCCGACATCGCCGAGGTGCTGCGCGACCCGGGCAAGGTGGTAGTCGTCTGGGGGGAGCGGATCGGGCGCGAGGGTGAGGGTGCGCTGCGTGCGTTGCTCGACGTCGCCGACGCGCTTGGCATCGGCGCCAATGACGGCTCCGGCCTCCTCGAGATCCCCGAGCTGACCAACGCCCGCGGCCTGCGCGAGGTCGGCTGCCTCCCCGACGCCGGCCCGGGCCTCAGCGAGACGAGTGCACCGTTGGGGGCTCAATCGACCCCTAACGGAGCACTCGTCGGACGGTCGACCGAGGAGATCCGGGCGGCGCTGGAGTCGGGTGAGCTGAAGTCGGTCCTCCTCTTCGGCGTCGATCCTTTGCGCGACTTCCCGGACACCGCCGCCTGGGACCGCGCCCTCACCGCCGCCGACCATGTCGTCTGCTTCTCGATGTTCGAGAACGGAACGACCGCCAAGGCCGACGTCGTCTTCCCGCTGGAGACCCAAGCAGAGAAAGACGGCACCGTCACCCACCCCGACGGCCGCCTGCAACGAGTCCGCCCATCCGCCTCGCGCCCCGGCGACATCCGGCCCAACTGGGGCGTCCTGGCTGAGTTGTCCCTAGCCCTCGGCCACGACACCGGCGTCACCTCCCAACCGTCGGTCCTCGCTGCTCTGACAAACGACGTCCCCTTCTACGCCGGAATCGACGACGCAGCCATCGGCGGGCGCGGCATCCGCTGGCAGGACACCGGCGGCGGCGCATTCCCTGCCGCTGAGGCAGCAAACACCGCCTCATCGCTTCCCACTCCCGCGGATGGCCCGAAGAACGGAGGCGATGCCGGTATCCCCTCCGAACGTTTTGCGCGGGAGGAGAACGGCGCTAGCGGCGACAGCAACCAACCTCCCCATCGACGAGTTGCGAGTGAGGAGGGGATGCCGGCGGCGTCTCTGACCTTGGGCACCTACCGCGACCTCTGGGCCGGCCCAATCACCGAGCTCAACCCGCCGCTGAAGTTCCTCCAGCCGGGGCAACGAATCGAGCTGTCGCTGACGGACGCCGAGCGCCTCGGCCTGAAGAACGGCGAGCAAGTCGAGGTTGCCCAAAACGGAACTACCGTCCAGGCGCGAGTCGCGATCACGGAACGACTGCAGGAGGGAGTCTGCTTCCTGATCGAGGGCACCGCCGAGGACAACGCCAATGGCCTGCTCAACGGCGGCCCGGTCAGCGTCGAGATCTCGAAGATCGGCGGGGACCGAGCCTGATGCTGCCGCTCGCCGACACCACCTTCGTCGAAGCGACCTGGATCATGATCGTCAAGTCGCTGCTGATCTTCGGCGTCATCTTCGCGATCCTGCCGCTGATGACGGTGCTGGAGCGGAAGCTGATCGGCCGCTTCCAGCACCGCTACGGGCCCAACCGGGTCGGCCCGTTCGGGATCCTGCAGCCGCTCGCCGACGTCGGCAAACTGCTCAGCAAGGAGGCCTTCCGCCCCGCCAACGCGGTCCCGACCCTGTTCGTGCTGGGGCCGCTGCTGCCAGTGCTCTCCGGCGTGCTGGCGCTGGCGATCATTCCCTGGGGCGACGTCCAGGACGGCGTCGGCCTCTACGGAATCGACGTCCCGATCGGCATCCTCTACTTCTTCGCGGTCGGCTCGATCGCCTTCTACGGGGTGCTGCTCGGCGGTTGGTCCTCGGGCTCGAAGTACAGCCTGCTCGGCGCGATGCGCGGCGCCGCCCAGCTGATCTCCTACGAGGTGGCAATGGGCCTGGCCCTGCTCGGCGCGATCATGATGGGCGGCTCGCTCTCGCTGGTCGACATCGTCCACGCCCAGGGCGAGATGTGGTTCGTGGTGCCGCAATTCGTCGGCTTCCTGATCTTCATGCTGGCCGGCTTCGCGGAGACCAACCGGACCCCGTTCGACATGCCCGAGGCCGACGCCGAACTGGTCCAGGGCTACATGACCGAGTACGGCGGCATGCGCTTCGGCAGCTTCCTGCTGGTCGAGTACATGGAGATCATGGTCGTCTCCGGGATCGCCGCCGCGGTCTTCCTCGGCGGCTGGATGGGCCCAGGTCCGAGCTTCCTCGACCCGGTCTGGATGCTGGCCAAGATCATGGGGCTGATCCTGTTCTTCATCTGGGTGCGGGCGACGCTGCCGCGGCTGCGCTACGACCAGCTGATGGGCCTCGGCTGGAAGATCCTGCTGCCGCTGGCGACCCTGAACGTGCTGGTGACCGCGGTGCTGGTGGTGGTCACGTGATGGGCGTGGCGACTTACCCGTCGCATACACCGATAACTCGCCACACCGGAGGCGACCGTGGCTGAATTCCCCTACCTGGAGGACCAGGACGTAGTCGAGGTCCAGCGCGGGCCGGAGCCGGGCGGGGTCGGCGGCGCCTACCGCGCCTTCGGCGAGACGCTGCGCGGGCTGAAGACGACGATGGCGCGCTTGATCGAGGGCCCGCTGACGATTCAGTACCCGGAGGAGAAGACGCCGGTCTACCCGCGCTTCCGCGGCCGCCACAAACTCCACAAGTTCGAGGACACCGGCCTGGAGAAGTGCGTCGGCTGCTCGCTCTGCGCCGCCGCCTGCCCGGCCGACTGCATCCGCGTCGTCGCCGCCGAGAACGTCCCCGGCGAGCGGGTCTCGGCCGGCGAGCGCTACGCCGCCGTCTACGAGATCAACCTCTCGCGCTGCATCTTCTGCGGCTACTGCGAGATCGCCTGCCCCTTCGACGCGATCACGATGGGCCACGACTACGAGATGGCCGACTACGACCGCGAGAACCTGATCTTCACCAAGGAGATGCTGCTCGCCGAGCCGATCGAGCGGACGCCGCTCAGGAGCGAGGGCGAATGAGCCCCGGGCTACTCCGGATCGGGCCGGATCAGCACCGTGTCGGCAACCGGGATCACCTCGTCAACCGGCAGATCGGCCCGGTTGGCGTGTTCGCGAATCGCCTCGGGACTGGTCGCCTGATAGACGCAGACCGTGCCGACCGTCCCTCCACCCTCCTCGAGGACGTAGCTGCGGATCCAGCGGATGTCGTCCGACATCTCCTCGTCTCCGATCTGCCTGGACCGCTCGGCGGCTTGCTCGAGGTCGCCGCCGGATTTCCAACCGCTGCGTCGCAGAATCACGTAGGTGTCCACAGTGCCTCCATTTCGGGTGAGACGGCCGGGTACCGGGTCATACAACCACGCTGCCCCGAGACGGTCAACAGCGGGACCCGCGCGTGGGGCCGTCGAGGTCAAGCGGAGGGACGGAGGAGATAGTGGAGGAGGTGCTGTTCTTCGCCGGCGCGCTGGGCGCCCTCGGCGGCGCCGTCGGCGTCGTCGCGATGCGCAACCCGTTCTACAGCGTGCTGGCGCTGATCGTCCACCTCTTCTCGCTCGCCGTCCTCTTCCTCCTGCTCAGCTCGGCCTTCCTCGCCGCTGCCCAGGTCGTCGTCTACGCCGGCGCGGTGATGGTCCTCTACGTCTTCGTGGTCGCCTACGTCGGCGGCGACCACGAGTCCGCCTGGGAGCCGATCCCGGGCCAGCAGCTCCTAGCCCCCCTCCTGGGAATCGCCCTCTTCGTGGAGCTGGCGATAGCCGTCCTGGCCTCCTCCTTCCTGGCTCTGGGCACCGAGGGCCCAGAAGTAAGTCCAGGCTTCGGCGACCCCGCCGCGATCGGCTACCTCCTCCTGGAGAAGTTCCTGATCCCCTTCGAGGCCGCGTCGATCCTGCTGCTCCTAGCCGCCGTCGGCGCAGTGGTTCTTGCGGGCCATCAGCGGAAATCCTCTCCTGGCGAGGGGCCGGGTGTCCCCTCTGAACAACGTTTTGCGCGGGAGGAGAGCAACCCAAGCGGCGACAGCAGCCAACCTCCCCATCGACGAGTTGCGAGTGAAGAGGGGCCACCCGGCCCCTCCCCCGCAAGTGGGTCCGCATGAGCATCGAGTGGTACATCGTCCTCTCGTCCCTGCTGTTCGCGGTAGGCGCGACGGGAATCCTCATCAGGCGCAGCCCCGTCGTGATCCTGCTCTGCCTGGAGCTGATGCTGAACGCCGGCAACCTCGCCCTGATCGCCTTCAGCCGCATGGTCGGCAACCAGGAGGGACAGGTCTTCGCGCTGATCGTGATGGTCGTCGCCGCCTGCGAGGTGGTCGTCGGCCTCGGCCTGATCGTCGCCATCTTCCGCCGCAAGCTGCCGCTCGACGTCGATGAGCTGAGGGAGCTGCGCGGGTGAGCGCCAGGAGGACAGCGTGAGCGTTTCGTTTTGGGCCTGGCTGGTCCTGCTCTTCCCGCTGCTCGGCTCGATCGCGATCGGGCTCGGCTTCCGAGTGTTGCCGGCGCGCGCCGCCGGCGCGATCGGCACGGCCGCGATCGCCCTCTCCTTCGCCTGTGGCATCGCCGCTCTCGTCAGCCTGCTCGGCGACGAGCCGGAGGCGCGCCACCACGCCTCCTCGCTCTGGAACTACGCCAGCGCCGCCGGCCTCGACATCAAGCTCGGCATCTTCGTCGACCCGCTCTCGATCTTCATGGTCCTGGTCGTGACCGGGGTCTCGACCCTGATCCACCTCTACTCGTTCGGCTACATGGAGTCCGACCGGGGCTACCGGCGCTTCTTCAGCTACCTCAACTTCTTCGTCTTCTCGATGCTGCTGCTGGTCCTCGCCGGCAACTTCGTGCTGCTGACGGTCGGCTGGGCCTTCGTCGGCTTCGCCTCCTACGCGCTGATCAGCTTCTGGTACCGGCGCGCGACCGCGACGCGGGCGGGGATGAAGGCCTTCGTGATCAACGTCGTCGGCGACATCGGCCTCGTCCTCGCCGCCTTCCTGATCTTCCGCGAGCTGGGGAGCTTCGACTACGAGGCGGTCTTCGCCAAAGCGCCCGAGGTCTTCGCGGTCAACCAGTGGACGATCGTCGCGATCTGCCTGCTGCTGCTGCTCGGCGCCTTCGCCAAGTCGGCGCAGCTGCCGCTCCACACCTGGCTGCCCGACGCGATGGAGGGACCAACGCCGGTCTCGGCCCTGATTCACGCGGCGACGATGGTCACCGCCGGCGTCTACCTGATCGCCCGCACCCACGTCCTCTTCGACCTCGCCCCCACCGCCGCCGACATCGCCGCCTTCACCGGCCTGGCGACGCTCCTGGTCGCCGGCACGATCGCGCTGGTCGTGACCGACCTGAAGCGGGCGATCGCCTACTCGACGATGAGCCAGATCGGCTACATGGTCGTCGGCGTCTCGATCGGCGCCTTCAGCGCCGGCATGTTCCACCTGATGACCCACGCCTTCTTCAAGGCGCTGCTGTTCATGGCGGCCGGCTCGATCATCGCCGCGATGGCGAACCGGCAGGACATCGACGCGATGAGCGGCTTCGGCAAAGCGATGCGCTTCACCTCGGCGATGTTCCTGGTCGGCGCCCTCGCCCTGGCCGCCTTCCCCGGCACCTCCGGCTTCTTCTCCAAGGACGAGATCCTCGCCTACGCCGAGGCGCGCGGCGGCATGTACCTGATCTTCACCGTGCTCGGCTACGTCGGCGCGCTGCTGACCGCCGTCTACACCTTCCGCCTCGTCTTCCGCATCCTGCCGGGCACGCCCTGCAACCCAGCGCAGGAGCTGATCGAGACGGGCCAGGTCGTCCACGCCGAGCCCGAGAACCCCGCCACCGGCGAGGCGGAGGACACCGAGGTCGGCTTCCCCGGGCCCGAGCACCACATCGCCGAGCGCTCGTGGCCGATGAAGGTGGCGATGGGCGTGCTCGGCGTGCTGGCGCTGGTCGGCGGCCTGGTCCAGGTCCCCGGCGTCGACCACGTGATCGCCAGCTTCCTCGACCCCGTCTTCGAGGACTCGCCGCTGCTCGAGGTCCACCCGACCGTCGGGGCCGAATGGACCGGGCTCGGGATCGGCGGCGCGATCTCGATCCTCGGCATCGCCCTCGCCTACTTCCTCTACGTGGCGCAGCCGGCGACGCCGGCGATCCTGATCCAGCGCCTGCGGCCGCTCCACACGCTGTTCGCCCGCAAGTGGTACTTCGACGAGCTGATCGACCTGCTCGTCGTGCGGCCGGCGCTGGCGATCGGGCGCTTTGCCAACCGCACCTTCGAGCGGGTCGTCGTCGACGGCTTGGTCAGCGGCACCGCGGAGACGGTGCGCGGCGCCGGCGGCATCGTCCGCCTCGTCCAGAGCGGCTTCGTCCGCAGCTACGCGCTGCTCCTGATCGCCGGCTTCGCCGGGCTCGCCCTCTACTTCCTCCTCGCCAGCTCATGACCAACTCGCTGCTCTGGACCCCGCTCGTCTTCGGCCTGATCGGCCTGGCGCTGCCGAAGCGGCTGACCGGCTGGTGGGCGACGCTGGGGACCGCGGTGACGCTGGGTATCGCGATCGCCTTGCTGGCCGGCTTCGACTCCGGCGCCGCCGGGCTGCAGGACACGGTCGAGGCGGAGTGGATCCCGGGGCTGGGGGTCGAGTACAGCCTCGGCGTCGACGGGCTCAACGTCTTCCTGCTGGTGCTGACCGCGCTCCTTTGGCTGGGCGGGACCGCGTTCGCGGCCTTTCGCGAGCAGGAGCGGCCCCACCTCTTCTTCCTGATGATGCTGCTGGCCGAGACCGCGACCCTGGGCGCCTTCCTCGCTCAGGACCTGCTGCTCTTCGTCCTCTTCTTCGACCTGATGCTGGTCCCGTTCTACTTCCTCTTCGGCGCCTGGGGAAGCGACCGGCCCGACGGCGTCACCGCCTCGGCGGCGACGCTGAAGATGATCGTCTACACCCTGGTCGGGTCGCTGCTGATGCTGGTGGCGGCGATCGCGACCGCGATCGTCGCCGCCGACGGCGGCCAGATCACCTTCTCGATCGCCGACCTTGCCCAGAACCCGCTCGGCGAGGGGAGCCAGCGCTGGATCTTCTGGTTCTTCGCCGCCGCCTTCCTGGTCAAGATGCCCGCCTTCCTCCTGCACGGCTGGATGCCCGACGCCTACCGGGCGGCGCCGCTGCCGGTGCTGGCGGTCTTCTCCGGGGTGCTGGCCAAGGTCGGCGCCTACGGCTTCCTGCGCGTCGTCCTGCCCCTCTTCCCCGACGCGACCGTCGAGTTCCAGGAGGTGGTGCTGGTGATTGCCCTCGCCTCGATCCTCTACGGCTCGGTCATGGCCTTCACCCAGACCAACGTGCGCCTGGTGGCCGGCTACTCCTCGGTGGCGCAGCTCGGCTTCATGACCGCCGGCATCTTCGCCCTGCGCGCCGACGGGGCCGACGGGGCGGTGCTGCAGATGGTCAACCACGGTCTCGTCGTCGCGCCCCTGTTCATCATCGTCGCGGTGCTGGCCGAGCGCTCCGGCAGCGAGGACCTGCGCGAGATGGGCGGGATGGCGATGCGGGCGCCGGTCCTGGCGGCGCTCTTCCTGATCGTCGCCCTGGCGACCCTGGCGATGCCGGGGTCGGCCAACTTCATCGGCGAGTTCTACATCCTCAACGGCCTCTTCCAGGCGAAGATCGCCTTTGCCTTCGTCGCCATCGCCGGCGTCGCGATGTCGGCCTACTACGCGCTGCGCCTCTACCAGCGCACGATGCACAACCGGGTGCCGGCAGGGGTCGGGTCGCGCGAGCTGGGCTGGCGCGACGGCGTCGTCCTGGTGCCGCTGGTCGCCTGCATCGTCGGCCTGGCGCTGTATCCGCAGCTGGTGCTGAAGCGGACCGATGCCTCAGTTCAGCAGAGCGTCGCGGCAGCGACGGGCAAACCGGCGCCGGAGGCGGAGCTGGCTGAGGAGGCCCCTGCGATGTCCGGTTGGACGGGCTACGGGCCGCTGGCCGATCGGCAGGTCGACGAGCTCGCCGCGGGTGAGTCGGGGAAATCGCCGTGAGCTTCGACGCGCCCCACATCGACTACGCCGGGCTCTCGCCGGTGATTGCGCTCACCGCAGCCGTCTGCGTGGTCCTGATGAGCGCGGTCTTCCGGCCGCTGCGCCGCACCGCTCCCGCGTTGACCCTGCTGGCGCTGGCGAGCGCCGCCGGGCTGCTGATCTGGCAGTGGAACGACCCGCGGGACCTGGTCGCTGGGGCGCTGCGGATCGACGACCTGGCGATCGCGATCTCGCTCGTCGTCCTGCTGATGGCCGCTGCCGCGGTCTCGCTCTCGATCCGGGAGCCGGCCGCCGAGCAGGTCGGCTCCGGCGAGTACCACGCGCTGCTGCTCGGATCGGTGCTGGGGATGGTGCTGCTGGCGCAGGCGCAGAACCTGGTCAGCTTCTTCGTCGCGATCGAGACGCTCTCGATCCCTCTCTACATCCTCTGCGCCGGCAACCGGCGGCGGGAGAAGTCGCTCGAGGCGGGGCTGAAGTACCTGATCGTCGGCTCGCTCGGCTCGGCGACGCTGCTCTACGGGATGGCCTTCATCTACGGCGGCTCCGGCTCCACCGACTTCGCCGGGATCGCGAGCGGGATCGGCCGCGAGGGGTTGCTCGGCGACCCGCTGGTTCTGATCGGGATCGCTTTAGTGGCGGTCGGGCTTGCCTTCAAGACCTCGATCGCCCCCTTCCACCAGTGGACCCCCGACGTCTACGAGGGGGCGCCGACGCCGATCACCGCCTTCATGGCGGTGGCGACCAAGGCCGCGGCCTTCGCCGTCTTCGCCCGCTTCTTCGACCTCGCGCTGCTGCCGCAGGCCGACGAGTGGCAGCCGGCGCTGGCGGTGCTTGCCGCGGCGAGCATCGTGATCGGCAACATCGGCGCCCTCGGCCAGGACTCGCTGAAGCGGCTGCTCGGCTACTCCGGCGTCGCCCAGGCCGGCTACATCCTCGGCGGCCTCGTCGTCGCCAGCGAGGCCGGCGTCAACGCCCTCGTCTTCTACCTGGCCGGCTACGCGTTCATGAACCTGGCCGCCTTCGCGGTTGTCGTCGCCCGCGAGCGAGAGACGATCTTCGGCGACGACATCCGCGCGGTGCGGGGGCTGGGGCAGGAGCGGCCGCTGCTCGCCTGGCCGCTGACGATCTCGATGCTGGCCCTCGCCGGGCTGCCGGCGACGGTCGGCTTCATCGGCAAGCTCTACCTGATCGAGGCCCTGGTCGCCGGCGAGTACACCTGGCTCGCCGTGTTCATCGCGGTCGGGACGATGATCTCGCTCGCCTACTACCTGCGGGTGGTGGCGGCGATGTGGATGCGGCCGGGTGCCGAGGCGGCGCCGAGCGCCCCGGCCATCGCCGGCGCATCGCCCGAGGCCGACCCGGTCGACCCCGAGGCCGGCCGCCGCCTCTACCTGCTGGCGCCGGCACTCCTGGCAACCGCCGCGACGGTCTTCTTCGGCATCCTGCCGCAGCCGCTGGTCGAGTTCGCGGAGCGAGCCGGAGCGTCGCTGTTTTGAGCTTGACCGTACTCTGAGCGCGATGGGCGTCCTGCTGACGGCTGCGGCGATCGTCGCCGCGGTCGCGGTGGGCGTTTGGGCGGAGCGGCGCTGGCCGCGCGGGGCGGGGATCGCGGCGCGGCGCTCGCTGCTGCTGATGCTCTACGTCCTGATCCCGCCGCTGATCTTCTTCAACCTGGCGGCCAGCGAGATCGACGTCGAACACGGCGCCGGCTTGGGCCTGGGCCTGCTGGCGATCTCGCTTGCCGGGCTGCTCGCCTGGTGGCTGGCGAGCCGGGTCCTGCGGCTGGCGCGCCACCGGACCGGCGCCGTCGTCGCCGCGGTGCTGTGCATGAACAGCGGCTACCTCGGCTACCCGTTGACGGTGGCGCTGCTGGGCCGCGACGAGCTCTCCACCGCGGTCCTCTACGACGTCCTGGTCAGCGGCCCCTCGCTGCTGCTCGGCGCCTTCGCCGTCGGCGCCGCCTTCGGGACCAAGGCCGGCGAAACCCCGGGCGAACGGGTGCGCGCCTTCTTCACCCGCAACCCGCCGCTCTACGCGGCGATCGCCGGCATGCTGGCGCCGCGGGCGCTGGCACCCGACGTCCTGGTCGACGTCTCGCAGGCGATCATCGTCGCGATCCTGCCGATCGGCTTCTTCGCCGTCGGCGCCACTCTGGCCGAGAACGCCGAGCACGGCCGCCTGCCGATGCCGCCGCCGCTGACCCGCCCGGTCTCCCTAGCGCTCGTGATCCGGCTCGCGGTCGCGCCGGCGCTGCTGATCGCCCTTGCGGCACCGCTGATCGACCTCCCCGCCCCCTACCTGCTGCTGGCGGCGATGCCGACCGGCCTCAACTCGATGGTCGTCGCCCACGCCTACGGGCTCGACATGGAGATCACCGCCGAGGCGGTCGTCTGGTCGACCGCGATCGTCGTCTCCGTCGCGCTGGTTTCCCTCCTCGTCTGATGACGAGTTCGCGTTTACTCGCGCTACGCGAGCACAAACGCGAACTCACCGTCGATCTATCCTGGAGCGGGTGCTGCACCACGTCTCCATCGAGGTCGAGCCGGATCGGGTGCGGGCCTGCGCGGAGTGCCTGCAGCTGCTCGGCTTCGAGCTGGTCGAGGTGCCCGAGGCGCTGGGCCCGAACTTCACCTGGCTCGAGCGCGGGGGGACCCAGGTCCACCTGATCCACACCGAGCACGCGACCGTCCCGTACCTCGGCCACGCGGCTGTGATCGTCGGGGACTTCGAGGCGACCTTCGCCGCGCTGGAGGAGGCGGGCCACACGCCGGAGCGCCACCGCGAGCTGTGGGGCGAGCCGCGCGCCTTCGTCACCCTGCCCGGCGGCCACCGGGTCGAGTTCATGGCCGCCCCGCCAAGCTCGGGACGTGCCGGCACGTCGGGGTGAGGGCTTCCTCGGTGCCCCGCCGGGAGCGTGGCTACGATGCGTCGGTGCGTTACCCGGTCGAGGATTTCAGCGCGGCGGAGCGGGAGCTTCTGGCTCCTCACTTCACCAATCTCGACCGGCCCGTCTTTGCGCTGGTGAACCTGCCGGAGACCGTCAAGGGGGCCCTTTTTGCCCGCTATTCGCGCTATTCCGGGACGGTGCGACGACTCTTCCTGGAGGAGTTCGCGAGCGACCTGCCGGCCGGCGAGCGGCCCTTCGACGGGGCGGAGGGAAAGCGCGCGGCGGAACTCTATGAGCGGATCTTCCTCGGCTACGGCGACGACTCGATCGCCCAGGTCGGCGGCGCCCACGTCGCCTGCGAGTGGGTCTCCAACATCCTCACCAAGCTGCTGCAGCGCGGCCGCCTCGCCGCTTACCTCGAGCAGTCGACCCGCTACATCCCCTACGACAAGCCGCTCCCCGACGATGCCGGCGGCGGCTACCGCTACCACCGCAACGAGGAGCTGGGGCCGGAGTTCGGGGCGGCGATGGACGAGCTGTTCGCGATCTACTCGCGCTCGCTGGGACAGGTCGAGGAGTGGGCGGCCGATCGCTGGCCGCGGCAGGGCGAGGAACCGGAGGGGCCCTGGCGGCGCTCGATCAAGGCCAAGGCGCTCGACCTGCTGCGCGGCCTGCTGCCGGCGGCGACGCTGAGCCACGTCGGCATCTACGCCAGCGGCCAGGCCTACGAGCAGCTGCTGCTGCGGCTGATGGCGTCGCCGCTGCCGGAGGCGCGCGAGTACGGCGGCATGATCCTGGGCGAGCTGCGGCAGGTGATGCCGAGCTTCGTCTCGCGGGTCGAGCGCCCCGACCGCGGCGGCGAGTGGGTCTCCTACCTCGAGGACCGCCGCGAGGCGACCGAGGGCTGGGTGGCGCGGCTCGGCCTCGACCGGCGGCTGAGCGGCGACGACACGCCGTCGGTGGAGCTGGTCCACGTCGACGGCAGCGAGGAGGACCTGCTCGCCTCCTGCCTGTTCGAGGCGGCAAGCACGCCGGAGACCGAGATCCGCGCTCGCCTCGACGTCCTCGACCGCGAGGAGCGGGCGGAGCTGCTGGCGGCGCTGGTCGGCGACCGCCGCAACCGCCGCCACCGGCCGGGACGCGGCTTCGAGGCGCTGCGCTACCGCTTCGAGATCGTCTCCGACTACGGCGCCTTCCGCGACCTGCAGCGGCACCGGATGCTGACCTGTCAGTGGCAGCGGCTGGGGCCCGACCTCGGCGCCGGCGTGCCGGAGGAGGTCCGCGAAGCCGGCGCCGGAGAGGAGTTCGAGCGGGCGCTGGAGATCTCCGCCGCCGAGCACGAGCGCCTGCTCAACGCCGGGCTGCGCGAGCAGGCGCCCTACGCGCTCTGTCTCGCCTACCGGCTCCGCTACGTGCTCGACCTCAACGCGCGCGAGGCGATGCACCTGATCGAGCTGCGCTCGGGCCGCGAGGGCCACCCCGCCTACCGCGCCGTCGCCCAGGCGATGCACGAGCGGATCGCCGCCATCCACCCGGCCGTTGCGGCGGCGATGGCCCATGTCGACACCTCGCAGGAGCCGCGCTTGGAGCGGATCTTGAGCGAGATCCGGACGCATCGGAAGCGGAGTTCCGCGGGCCAGTCCCGGTAGGACTTCCGCTTAACTTTTTTTGAAGCTCGCTGTCGGCCGTCCGAGAACGGTGACTCAAAAAAAGTACAAGACGCTCCAGCCCTACCGGGACTGGCCCTCTTCAGCCGGGTCTTCGATCCTCCGGAGCCATCTCATCGGCGGCTTTTTCTCCCGGAGTTGGCCACGGGATCGCCTCCCCCGCTGCCCAGGCCGGGGGGCGACCGCCGGGGATCCAGCCGGCTACGAGCAGGGCGAAGTAGAGGAACCAGATCAGCGTGAACTGGATCAGGAGGAGGAGCGCCGCGGCGCCCATCGCCATCCCCAACGAGCCCCAGAAGCGGGTCAGCAGTCCCGTCCGCATCGCCCAGAGGCAGGTATAGAGCAGGGCGAAGGCGAGGCCGATCCGGCCGCCGAGGCCGAAGCCGGTGGCGATCGCGCGCGCTGGCGCGTCGGCGATCGCGTTTTCGGCGCGGCCGTCGTCCACCTTGGTCGTCGCGCAGCGCTGCAGCGAGCTGGCGCCTTTGCCGAAGTCGTCGCGGAAGGCATCGGCGTCGTCGCGCTGCTCGTCGCTGCAATCGTCGATCGCCTTCGCCCGGCTGAGGTCGCTCGTCGCCTTGCCGGCGACGAACTCCGAGGCGGCGTCGGTGGTCGCGACGGCGGTCAGGATCGCGGCCACCGAGAGGAACAGGGGCGCGGCGGCGACGAGGCGGATCAGCGGGCCCCGGACCCGCTCGCTGCGCGCCTGCGCGGCGCGGAAGAGGTAGACGAGCGGCGCGACCAAGAGCAGGAAGGCGAGGCCCTGCATGACCCCCGAAGCGATCACGGCGCCGCCGTTGTCGTCGACCGACCTCAGCACCTCGGCGTCGCCGTCGCCGCTGACCGCGCCGACGACAAAGGTGGCCGCGATCAGGAGCGCGACCGCGGCCAGGGTCGCAAGCGCAACCGGCAGCGCCCAGCGTCGCTCTCTGGCGAGGACCTCGTCCCTGCTCGGCCGCATCTGGCTGCTTCAGCCCCGCTCGTGGAAGTAGAACTGGGGCAGGGCGCCCTCGATCACCTCGGCGGTCATCCGCTGCGCCACCTCGAGGTTGCCGGTGCGGACGGCGATGTCGTCGAGCGTGACGATGCCGGCGAGCCTATCGTCGGCGACCACCGGCAGGCGGCGCACGCGGTGCTGGACCATCAGCGCCGCGGCCTCGTCGAGCTCCATTTCGGGCTCGCCGCAGACCAGCGGCCGCGATGCGTGCTCGCCGACCGGCGCCTCCGGGGCGACGCCCTCGGCGAAGACGCGCACGGCGAGGTCGCGGTCGGTCACCATCGCCACCGGCGAGCCGGCCGGGTCGACGATCACGACCGAGCCGACCCGGTGATCGCGCATCTGCCGGGCGACCGAGACCGCGCTCGCCTCGGGGGCGGCGGTGATAACGCCAGCGGTCATGATCTCGCTGAGATGCACGGCGCGTACGCTACCGACCGTGAGCCAAGCGCAGCGCACCCCGGTGGTACCGCTGGAGGCGGGTGCCGGCCCGGAGAATCCGCCCTGCCCCGCCTGCGGTGAGCCGCTGTTCGGCTGGGTCGACGCCGGCCCGGTGCTGGCGGGGGCAGTGCGGCGTTGCGAGAGCTGCGGGCTCGGCGTCGCCGGGGAGCCGCCCAACGCCGAGGGGGCGCTGCGCGAGCTGAACCGGCTTCGCGCGGGGGAGGCAGTCCGGTTCCCCAACCGGTCCTCCCTTTCCGGCTGGATCGGCGGCGCCGGCTGGGCGGGGCTGGAGCCTTCCGCGCGCTGCCTGTTCACGGTCGAGGCGGTGCGGCGGCTCGTCGCCCGCCGGGATCAGGTGGTGAAGAACGACCGCTGGGCGCCGGGGGCGGGGATCGCGACGATGTGGCAGACGGTCCTCAACGGCTTCACCTTCGGGCGCAACGTCGCCCTCGGTGCGCTTGGCAGGGGTATCGCGACGCCCGCCGAGAGGCCTTGGCAGCGCCGCCTCGACGGGCTGATCAGCGCCGTCGTCGCGATCCCGGCGATGTTCGTGGCGTTGCCGCTCGAGGCGGCCGCGGCAGCGCTCGGCCGCGGCAGCGTCGTCGCCCTGAGGACGGAGCTGCTGTGACGATCGTCGACGCCCACCCCGCCAGGCGGATCGCGATCGTCACCTGCATGGACTGCCGTCTCGACGTCCTCGCTGCGCTTGGGCTCGAGCAGGGCGACGCCCATGTGCTGCGCAACGCGGGCGGGGTCGTAACCGACGACGTGATCCGCTCGCTGGCGATCTCCCAGCGCCGGCTCGGCACCCGCGAGGTGATGCTCGTCCATCACACCGACTGCGGTCTGCAGAAGCTCAGCGACGATGGCTTTCGTGAAGAGCTCTGGCGAGACACCGGTCTCTCGCCGTCCTTCGCGATAGAGGCCTTCGATGACGTCGATACCAGCGTCAGGCAATCGATCCTGCGCGTGCGCTGCTCGCCCTTCCTCCTCCATCGCGACCGCGAGAAGGTCCGCGGGTTCGTCTACGACGTCGGCACGCACGGCCTGCGCGAGGTCAAGTTGACGAGGCGCGAGGAGAAGCTGGCGAAATCCTCCTGCTCCTGAGGATCAGGAGAGGCCTTCCCTGGCCTCGCGGACCAGGGTGACGGCCTCGGGGAAGAGGACGCGGATCGCGTCGCGGACCTGCATCGCCTGCTCGTCGCTCGAGCCGGAGAGGTCGAGGCGCTCGACCGAGGCGACGGTCAGCTCGACGGCCAGCTTGATCGCGTTGTCGGCCCAGGCGACGCGCTGCGAGGACTGCATCTGCTCGGCCAGCTCCTCCATCCGCTCGCGGAACTCGTCGGGGTCGCCGAACAGGTTGAAGGCTCCGCCCTCCATCTGGCGACATGTAAGCAGACGGCGCGCATGCGGGCGCAGAGTCCTTGCATTTGGCGCGCCACCTGTGCGTCGCGCCCGCCTAGCGTCCCCGTCATGCCGCGTGGCCAGGAAAAGCGGTGGCCGCCGAGGCGAGGCGGTCTCCGGCAGCGGGGCTCGGCGACGGTCGAGCAGGCCGGCCTGACGGCGCTGGTCGCCCTGCTCCTGCTGGTCGCGATCGCCGCTGTCGCCACCGACGGCGAGATCGATGCCGGTCGCGGGCTGGCGGCGACGCTCTCGCGGCGGATCGCCTGCGCGCCGCGCCTGCCGGGGCCGTGCCGCCGCCATCCCCTCGTCCCGGCCTACGGCTGGCCCCTGGCCCGCCTCGCCCGAGCGCTGGCGCCGCCGCCGCTGGCGCGGCGCGGCCGGTCGGGGCTGCCGCTGGTCCCCGTCGACTTCCGCCGCTGCCGCCGCGAGAGCTGCGCCGTGCCGCGTCCCGGCGCCGCGAGCGGGCTGACGGCCTCCGGGCGCCACGCGACCGCCTTCGTCCAGATCGCCGACCGGCGCCGTTCGCTGGGCTGGGTCGAGCTGAGCTACTGGCTCTACCGGCCCGGGCTCGGCTGGGAGCGCGTCGTCCGCCGTGCCGGCCGCGCTCAGGTCGAAGCGGCAGGCAACGTCCGGGTCCTGCTGAAGGACGTCCCGGCCCTGGTGCCGCTGGAGACCCTGCCGGGGCGCGACCACTACGAGTTCCCGCCCGGCGAGGAGCCGCCGTGGCGGTGGCGCGTCATATCTCGCTATCCGGGTTGGTCGAGCTGACCGCCTCCGATGGCCTCTCGACGACGTTATCCGTCGCTTTCAGGCCCGTCGGCGCGGAGTCACGGGCCGGCCGGCGCCTTGCCTTCCAGCGCCTGGTCTTCCTCCGCCTGCTGGATCAAGCCGCGCCAGTCGGTCGTGCGGAAGACGAGCAGCATCGCGACGAAGCCGAGCACGACCGACCAAGCCGCCATCGCGATCTGCGTCCCGACCGAGTAGGAGAGGACGGCGCTGCGGGTCGGCCCGTGCAGGGTGGCGACCAGCAGCGCCTGCTGGGCGCCGGCGCCCCCGGGCGTGAAGGGGACGATGTTGGCGATCGCCTGCACGCTCATCACCAGCATCACGTTCGCCGCCGAGCCGCCGATGCCGAAGGCCTCGAGGAAGAACCAGAAGGCGGCGAAGCGACAGAGCCAGCCGACCCCCTGCCAGGCGGCGACCTCGCGCAGGTAGCGCCGCGGCGTCCTGAGGACGGTCACGCCCTGTTTGACCCGGTCCCAGAAGCGCCGCACCCGGTGGGCCCACAGGTAGACCGCGATCGCGCCCGCCAGCAGCAGCGCCCCGGTGACGATCAGGAAGACCTGCGGGTGCTCGGCCCAGAAGGAGAGCTCGAAGGCGGGCAGGTTGGGCAGCTGGGGCGGCCGTGGCAACAGCCCCTGGGTTATCGCGTAGGCGAGGACCAGCAGCCCGACCGTGGTATCGAAGACGGTCTGCACGAGGAAGGACGAGGTGACCGCCGGGTAGGAGGAGCCGGGGATCTGGCGCTTGACGAGGAAGACTTTGGTCACGTCCCCTGCCCGCGCCGGGACGATCGCGTTGATCCCCGCCCCCGCCAGGTAGGCGGCGCTCAAGCGCAGAAAGGAGATACGAGCGTCCGGGTAGGCGGCGCGCAGCACGTTGCGCCAGGCCCAGGCTCGCGCCAGCTGCATCCCCGCGAGGAAGCCGAGCGCGACGGCGAACGCCGTCCACTCGATCCGCGAGAGGTTGCCGAAGAACTCGGCCGCCGCGCGGCCGAAGGCCTCGAAGCTGGAGCTGAAGTCGGCGAGTGACATCGCAGCTACACTAGCCCGCTCGTGTCAGAGCCCGAGACCACCGCAACGGCCCCGGCAGCGCGTCCCGATCCGGCCGACGAGGCGATGTGCGCCCGTGCCCGCGAGCGTTACACGGGCGATCGCCGCAGCCGCTTTCGCCGCCGCCGCAAACGCCACGCCCAGCTGCCGAACCTGATCATCGTCGGCGGGCTCAAGTGCGGCACCACGAGCATCCACCACTACCTCGGACTGCACCCGCAGATCCAGATGTCGAAGCCGAAGGAGCTCAACTTCTTCGCCCGGGAGCTGAACTGGGACCTCGGCCTCGACTGGTACGCGAGCCGCTTCGACGACCGCTTCCAGGTGCGGGGCGAGTCCTCGCCCCACTACACCAACCTGCCCTACTTCGAGGGCGTGCCGGAGCGGATCCGCGAGCACTGCCCCGACGCCCGCCTGCTCTACATGGTGCGCGACCCGATCAAGCGGATCCTCTCGCACTGGGTGCACGCGACCGGCGCCGGCTACGAGACCCGCGAGCTGGTCCCGACCCTCTCCGACCCCGAGACCTCCTACATGCACCGCTCCAAGTACTGGATGCAGCTGCAGCCCTACCTGGAGCTGTTCGACCGCTCCCAGATCGAGGTCATCGCCCAGGAGGAGCTGCAGAGCGAACGCGAGGAGACGATGCGAAAGGCCTTCCGCTTCGCCGGCGTCGACGAGAGCTTTACCTCCGAGCAGTTCGACCGCGAGTGGGAGAAGTCGAGCGCCAAGCAGGGCGACAAATACCAGGTGATGGAGAAGCTGGTGAAACTGCCGGGCCTGCGCTCCTTCGACCGCAACTTCGACCGGCTGCCGGAGTCGCTGCGCTGGATCGTCGAGAAGGTCGTCCACGACCCCGAGAAGCCGCCGGCGCCGAAGCCGAAGCTGCCCGACGATCTCTTCGAGACGATCCGCGGCCGCTTCGGCGCCGACGTCGCCGCGCTGCAGGAGTTCGCCGGCCGCGAGTTCGCCGGCTGGCACGACTACCCCTAGCTCAGCCGGGGGCGGCGGCGCGGCTCGCCGGCAGATCGAGGCAGCGGCGGACGTCGCCGACCAGATGGGTGGAGCCGAGGACGACGACTCTGCCGCCGAGGTGGCGCGCCCGCTCGAAGGCTGCTGCGATCGCCGCCTCCACGTCCTCGACCGCGGTCGCCTCGACACCCCCGGCCCACAGCTCCGCGGCAACCGTGTCCGGGTCGGCGGCGGGCAGCGCCGTGTGGCGAGTCGCGATCGCGGCCGCCAGGGCGGGCATCGAGCGCAATGCTCGCGGCAGGGCGTCGCGCCGCTTCCCCGGCGAAACCGAGAGGAGCGCGACCAGCGACCGCTCGCCGAGGTCGCCGGCGCGGCGGCGGAGCTCGGCGGCAAGCTCCATCCAGGCCTGCTCGTTGTGGGCGGCGTCGAGGACGTAGGGGACCCCCTCGCGTTCGCCGCACTCGAAGCGCCCGGCCAACCAGAGGTCGACGGCGGCGCGGGGGGCGATTTCCTCCGGCGAGCGGCCGAGCATCGCGACGACCTGCTCCCTGCCGGCTTCGGCGAGGGCGAGCGCCGAGCCCAGGTATGCCGGCAGCTCCGGCGCACGCTGCCACAGCTCGGCCAAGTCCGCGTCGACGCGGACGACCTGGAAGCCGCCGGCGGCGGCGATATCGGCGGCCAGCTCGTCCAGCTCGGGGCCGAGGGCGGGGCTCAGCACCGTCGCCCCGGGCGGGGCGACGAGCAGCTTCTCCTCGAGGATCCCGCCCAGGTCCTCGCCGAGGATCTCGGCGTGGTCGAGCGCGACCCCGGTCAGGAGGACCAGCCGTGGCTGCAGCAGCCGCACGGCGTCGAGGCGGCCGCCGATGCCGGCCTCGAAGACGACGACCGCGGCGCCGGCGGAGCCGAGCAGCCGCTCGGCCGCGAGGGTGAGGACATCGAAGAAGCGGAGGTCGGAGCGACGCTCGTCCGGCGTGGTGGCGCCGTGGACAGCGGCCAGAGCCTCGACCAGCCGCTGTGGGTCGCAGGGGACGTCGTCGACCCTGATGCGCTCGGTCCACTCGGCGAGGTGGGGAGAGACGTAGAGGCCGGTGCGGATGCCCGACGCCGTCAGCAGGCGCGCGAGGTAGGTGGCGGCGCCGGTCTTGCCGTTGGTGCCGACGACGACAACCGCCGGCGTCCCCGGAGGCGGCGGCAGCCGACGGCGCAGCGCTTCGACCGCAGCGAGCGACTCCCGCGGGCCATGGCCCGGATACTCGGACAGGATCCGCCGGATCTCGCGATCGGGGCTCACGGCACAGGGTGGCGCATTGGTGGCGGCGAGACCGATCGCTTTCTCATCCCATAGGCTGGTCGGGTGCTCGACTATCGGTCGGTGGGGCTCCTGCTCGGTGCAGAGGGGGAACACGACTTGCTGCTTCCCGGAGGCCGACCGCTCTCCTATCTTAGGGTCGACGGCGAGGAGGGGGCGAGGGGGACGCTGGCGCGAGCTCTGCTTGGGCAGCGCGCCACCGAGTTCCGACGGCGGATTCCCGTGGTCCTCCCCGCTGCCGAGAGCTGCCGCGAGCTGCAGCAGACGCTCCGGGGCTTCGGCCTCTCCACGGTCTTCCCGTTGCTGAGGGGCAGCGACGATGGCGGCTCGCAGCTCGAGATCCTCTGGCTCGACCGAGTGCAGGCTCTCGCCTTTGCCCGCGACCGGGGCTGCCTGCTGCGGCGGCGCGACCGGCCCGTGCGGGTCGACGGGCTGAGCCTGCGCCCGACCTTCGAGGTCGATCCGGGTTCCGACGGGGAGCTCGCCGAAGAGGTCGAGGAGCGATGGCAGTATTGGAAATCGGAGTGGGAGTTCGATGAGATGCCGGCCGGGTCCGAGCGCTGGTGGCGGGTTTGGCCGAACGAAAACCGCGACCGCGACGGCCTGCTCGGCCTCGCCGGACGGACCGCCGCGCGGGGGACCTCGGCCGCCTGCCTCGCCCCGCGGACCCTGCGGCGGCTCGGCTCGCCGCGCTACCTGGTGATCGAACACCCCTTCCGCAGCGGCAACCTGCCGGTCCTCGCGCTGGCCGACGAGAAGCTGGAAGACCTGCCCGGCGACGCCGGGGGGGACATCGGCCGTCCGGTTCTCTGCCTGGATCGCACCGCTCGCGACGCGCTCGGCATCGCCGACGGCGAGTTCTGCCTGGTGCATCCCTGGCTGCGCCCCCGGAGCGACATCTGGCGGCGGCTGTTGCGCGACCGCTACGTCGGCTCGCGGGCGATCTCCGCCAACGTCCGCACCTCGGCGCGTGCCGACCTGGAGAAACCGATCTGCCGCCTCGACGAGGAGAGCCTGGCCGCGATCGGCGGCACCCCGGGCGAGTTCGTCACTCTCGAAACCCTGCACTGCCGGGACCCCGAGCGGGCGGGCGGCACGGCACAGCGCTGGGAGCGGGTGCTGGCGAGCCAGCGGGTGGTCCCGATCGACGGCGAGGAGCGCTCGCGGCGCGGCGGCTGGGAGGCCGGGCAGCTCTGGGACGACAGCTCGGTCTCGCCGCTCGCCTGGCGCCGGCGGGAGTCGGGCCTGGAGCCGGAGGGTTTCGTCAACTGCGCCGAGACCCTGGGGGTGCACCCGCCCTACCCAACCGTCTACCTCAACTTCAATGCGCGCAAGCAGCTGGAGCTGCGGCTCTGCCAGCCGGTCGAGATCCGCGTCAAGGTGGTGAGCCGGGTGATGACCGACCTGGGCAACCTCGTCTGGCTCGTCCTGATCGGGCTGATCGGAACGGTCGCTGCCCTCCTGGACCTGTCGATCGGCGCGATCGCCGCGCTGCTCGGCGCCACCCTCCTGCTGCTGCTCGTCCTCCGAGCGATCAGGACGATCCGATGAGCGAGCCGATCGAGCTGCGACCGATCTGGATGGATTGCCTGATCCCGGCCAGGGGCCGCCAGGACTTCGGGGCGATGGTCGAAGAGCTGCTGCGGGAGCCGCCCGCCGGGCGCCGCCCCTACGTAGCCTGCAACTTCATCGCCACCCTCGACGGGCGGGCAACCGTCGGCGGCAGCACCGAGCCGCTCGGCTTCCAAACCGACGCCAGGGTGCTGATGCGGATGCGCACCTTCGCCGACGCGGTCCTGATCGGGGCCGGGACGATGCGGGTGGAGCGCTACGACCGGATGCTGCCGGTCCCCCGCCTCCGCGGTTACCGCGAGCAGATCGGCCTGCCGGAGGACCCGCTGACGGCGATCGTCACCCAGACGATGGACCTGCCGTGGGACGCGGGCCTGTTCACCGACGGCCACGGTCAGGTCGTCCTCGCCACGACCTCGCCGGATTCGCCGCCGCGGACGCAGACCGAGGTCGAGGTGCTGCGCTACGACGACGCGGTCGACTTCGGGTCGCTATTCGCACACCTGCAACGCGAGCGCGGCGTGGAGTCGATCTCCTGCGAGGGTGGACCGACGGTCCTGCACGCCCTGGTCGCCGAGGGGCTGGTCGACGATCTCTTCCTCACCCAGAACCCGGTCCTGGTCGGCGATGGGGAGCGGAGTTTGATGCGGGGCACCCTGCCGGCCCCGGTCCCGGCCGAGCTCGTCTGGGCCCTGGAGGCCGAGGACGAGATCTTCACCCGCTGGCGGATCGGCCGGGGCCGCGCAGGCGGCGGCTGAGCAGCGATAGGGTCCGCCCCGATGGACTTCAAGCCCAGCCCCCAGGTCGAGGCCCTGCGCGAGCGCATCCTCGACTTCATGGACGAGCATCTCTATCCGCAGGAGCGCGAGATCATGGAGGCGCTCGACGCCGAGGTCGCGCCCGGCGTCCCCTACCCGCAGGTTCTGGTCGAGGTGCGCGAGCGCGCCAGGGCGGAGGGTCTCTGGAACCTGTTCATGCCCGACGAGCGCTTCGGCCCCGGCCTCAGCAACTGGGAGTACGGCCTGCTCTGCGAGGAGATGGGACGCAGCCCGGCGGCGGCGCCGATGGCCTTCAACTGCGCCGCGCCCGACACCGGCAACATGGAGATCCTCGCCGAGCACGGGACCGAGGAGCAGCGAGAGCGCTGGTTGGAGCCGCTGCTGGAGGGACAGATCCGGTCCTGCTTCTCGATGACCGAGCCCGAGGTCTCCGGCTCCGACCCGACCCTGCTGCAAGCACGGGCTGTGCGCGACGGCGACGAGTGGGTGATCGACGGCCACAAGTGGTTCACCTCGGGGGCGATGGGGGCCGACCTGGCGATCGCGATGGTCGTCACCGACCCCGACGCCCACCCCTACGCGCGTGCCTCGATGATCTGCGTGCCCACCGACACCCCCGGCTTCGAGCTTGTCCGCCCGATCTCGGTGATGGGCCACAGCGCCGGCCCCGGCCACTGCGAGATCCGCTACGAAGAATGCCGCGTCCCCATCGCCAACCTGCTCGGCGAGGAGGGGAAGGGCTTCGCGATCGCCCAGGACCGGCTCGGGCCGGGGCGGATACACCACTGCATGCGGGCGATCGGGACGGCTGAGCGGGCGCACGAGATGATGTGCCGCCGCGCCAACGAGCGCCGGGCCTTCGGCGGCCCGCTGGGCGAGAAGCAGTTCGTGCAGGAGGCGATCGCCAGCTCGCGGATGGAGATCGACCAGGCGCGGCTGCTGACGATGTACGCGGCCTGGAAGATGGACACCGAGGGCAAGCGGGCCGCCCGCCAGGCGATCTCGGCGATCAAGATCGTCGCCGCGAACATGGTGATGGACGTGCTCGACCGGGCGATCCAGGTGCACGGCTCGCTGGGGATGACCGACGATACGCCGCTGGCGGCGTTGTGGCGCTTCAGCCGCATGCTGCGCCTCGCCGACGGTCCCGACGAGGTCCACAAAATGGTCCTTGCCCGCCGCGAGCTGAACCGCTGGTCCAAACGCGCCGAGGCAGAAGCGGAAGGGGCGCTGGAGCCGAAGCACGCGCCCCGCCCGATCTAGTTGAAAAAGAGGGCGGCCGTTACGGCCGCCCTCTCCTCAGCGCTGGATTAGCAAACGGTTATTTCGTGCCGATCACGTCCACGCCGGCGCCGTTGATGGAGATGCCGCTGCCGCTGGAGCAACTGGCGCTGCCGACGTACACGAAGAACGTGTGCTGAGTGTTCGCGGGCGGCGCGAATTTCGACATTCCCGCGCCCCCGACGAGCGGCACGAACTCGCCGCGGCGGTTAACCGAGCCACCGCTGGTGTCGCTCACCGTGGCATATCCGGCGAGGTCGTTCGCCGTCGGCACGCCCGGATTGGCGGGATCGACGAGCAGGTAGGCAATTGCGCTCCGCGGCGGGTTGCAGCCCGCGCCGAAGTTCACGTCCACCGCCCCGACGAATTGGTTGTCCTCACCAGCCGCCTGGGTGTAGGTGGGGTTGTTGAACGGATAGACCGAGCCGGTGGTGACCGGCAGCGGCGAAGTGCCGCGTATCTCGGCGACCAGCTGCGAGAACACGGTGCTGCCGGCGTTGATGTCAGCGCCGCTCACCGAGCCGTCGGCGATTTTGTTGCCGGTGACGGCGTTGTCGGCGAGCTTGCTGTTGCCGACCGCGCCGTCGGCGAGTTTGCTGTTGTCGACCGCGCCTTTCTTGATCTTGGCTTTGGTCACCGCGTTTTTCTTGATTTTGGCCGTGGTGACGGCGTTGTTCTTCAGTTGCTTGGGGCCGACGCTTTTTTTCGGCAGCTGGCTGGCCGCCACGGCGGCGCCCCCCAGCACGACGAATACGGCGATCGACGACATCACGTTGGCGTAGGTGAGGTGCTTGCGTATCTGCTTCACGAAGTCTCCTTAGGGTCGAATCGTCTGCCTATTTGGTCCCGATCACGTCGACCCCGGCACCGGTGGCGGTGATGCCGCTGCCGCTGCCGCAGCTGGTCGAGTTGATGAACACCGAGAAGGTGTGCTGAGTGTTGGCGTTCGGAGCGAGCCTGGTCATTCCCTGCGAACCGACCAGGGGAACGAACTCGCCTCGGCGGTTGGCCGCTCCCGCGGTGTTGTCGGAGACCACCGCATAACCGGCGTAATCGGTAGGGGACGGAGCAGCCGGATTACCTGCGTCGACGAGCAGGATCGCGCCGACCGACCGGGGCGGGTTGCAGGTGCCCGCGAAGCTCACGTCGATCGCCCCGACGTACTGATTGTCTTCGCCGGCGTTCTGCGTGTAGGTCGCGTTGTTGAACGGATAGACCGAGCCGCCGGCGATCGGGAGCTGCACCGTGCCGCGTATCTCGGCGACCAGCTGCGAGAACACGGTGCTGCCGGCGTTGATGTCAGCGCCGCTCACCGAGCCGTCGGCGATTTTGTTGCCGGTGACGGCGTTGTCGGCGAGCTTGCTGTTGCCGACCGCGCCGTCGGCGAGTTTGCTGTTGTCGACCGCGCCTTTCTTGATCTTGGCTTTGGTCACCGCGTTTTTCTTGATTTTGGCCGTGGTGACGGCGTTGTTCTTCAGTTGCTTGGGGCCGACGCTTTTTTTCGGCAGCTGGCTGGCCGCCACGGCGGCGCCCCCCAGCA
>Ga0207676_10000129_pt1 | contig 66275 bp, 59 predicted proteins | sample KBSSwiS72_FD_184307 | JGI IMG/M metagenome (GOLD analysis project Ga0207676, IMG submission 184307) | Switchgrass rhizosphere microbial communities from Kellogg Biological Station, Michigan, USA - KBS Switchgrass S7-2 (SPAdes) (version 2) | ecosystem: Host-associated > Plants > Roots >...
TCGTGTATCTGCATGCCCTCACCGGGCATGCGCAGCCCTCGCCCGTTCTTCTGTCCAAGCTGTTCGGCTTGGCGCCTTCGGAGGCGATGCTGGCAATTCGGTTAAGTGAGGGAGCAACCTTGCGCGAGACGGCACGGCAGCTCGGCATTACGGAAAACAGCGCGCGCACCTACAGCAAGCGGGTCTTTCTCAAGACCGGCGTGCGCCGTCAGGCAGATCTCGTTAGAGTGATTCTGCGTAGCATCGCCGTATTCGGGCATAGTTGACTGCGCCACCATGCCCGCCAGTGATTGCGGCCTGGCTGCGAGACGGATCGATCAATCTGTCAGGCTGGTGAGGTCGGGCCAGAAATTTTCTGCCCCGCGAGCGCATAACTTACCGCCGAGCAAAGATGCCCAATGGCTGTCGTTGCCGAACTCGGAGCGCCAGGCCAAAAGTCTGCGTGTGAGGGGATGCAGGCTATATTCTTCGGTGAAACCGATGGCACCATGAACCTGATGCGCGATCGCCGTGCCGATACCGACGGCAATATTGCAGCGCAGTTTCGCAGCCCCCGCCTCGAAGGCGGCCCCCCCCTGGTCGAGAGCTTGAGCGGCACCGCTCGCGGCGCAGTTGGCGGCCGCCGCTTCGCAGGCAAACGTGGCCAGGTTGTGCTGGACCGCCTGGAACGCGGCCAGATTACGGCCAAACTGCTTGCGCTGGTTTACATAGTCAGCGCTGATGGCCAGGGCCGCATCCAGGGCGCCCGCGATCTGCGCTGACCGGGCGAAAGCGCCCAAGGAGAAAATGTCGATGTCCAGCGCCACGGCCCGGCCCTGGCTGATCTCGACCCGATCGCGCCCCTCGCCCGAAACGGTCATCGCATGATCGATCGACGAGGAGGCGACCAGTTCAACGATCACGCTGAGGCCCTGGCCGAACGGCGCGACGACGAAGGACGCACCTTCGCCCGCGACAACGCCTTCCAGAGTTCCGTTGAACCGGCCTTCCGCAATCGCGCCACTCGCTGCTTTTGCGATCGTGCCCCGCCCATCGAACCCGTGTTGCGAACCGACATGTGCTGCGAGCACCGCTTCGATGAGCGGAAGCCCGAGAGCATGATAGCCTGCAGCCCGGAAGACGATGAGCGCATCCTGCCATGAGCCGCCGAAGCCGCCATCCGTATCGGCTATCAGAAGGCCGGGAAGGCCGAGTTCCTCCACCCGGTTCCATTCCCCTGCGACAGTAGCCTTGTGGCCCAGTTCGGAGAACAGTGCCTGTGTCATCTCATTGAGCATGGTTTGCTGTTCATTCATCTCAGGCCGAGTCCTCTGGCGATGATCCCCTTGAGAATTTCCCGCGTACCGCCGCGCAAGGAGAACGAGGGCGAAACCTGCAGCAGATGCGCGAGTACGCGCGGCAGAGGATCGCTGCTGGCAAGATCCAGATCGACGGTAGCCTGCACCAGCGCAGGCATGGCCTGCTCGAAACTATTGCCGAGATCCTTCACGATGGTGGCTTCCAGCGCGGGATCTTCGCCAGCCGCGAGCTTCGCCGCGACGGTAGCGGACATCATCCGCAGCGTCCACATTTCCGCCGCCATCTTGCCCACCAGTTGCTTGACGGCATCGTCCGCTGTCGGACCAACATGTCTTAACAGTTCGATGAACAGAGCGGTTGACGACAGATAGCGTTCAGGCCCCGAGCGTTCCAGCGACAGTTCCGCCGTCACCTGTTTCCAGCCGTTTCCTTCCTGGCCGACGAGTGCATGCTCTTCCAGTTCGACGGAATCGAAGAAGACCTCGTTGAAATCATGGCCGCCGGTAAGATCGATGATCGGGCGGACCGTCAGGCTAGCGGCATCCATGGGAATGACGAACTGGCTGAGACCCTCGTTCCTTTGCGACTCAGGGTCGGTTCGTACCAGCGCGATCATGACATGGGAGAAGTGCGCGCCCGTGGTCCAAACCTTCTGGCCCTCGACAACCCACCGACTGCCCCTCTTGTACGCCTTGGTCTTCACAGACGCGAGGTCGGAGCCGGAATTGGGCTCGGACAATCCGATGCAGGCGAATACTTCTCCTCGGGCCATACCGGGAACCCAGCGCCGCCTTTCTTCCTCCTGACCGTAGTTGAGCAACATTCCGCCGGTCTGTCGGTCAGCGATCCAGTGCGCACCCACCGGCGCGCCGGCGGCAAGAAGCTCCTCGAGCACGATGTATCGTTCCAGACTGGAACGCTCGTGGCCACCATATGCGCGCGGCCAGATCATGCCGATCAGACCGGCCTCACCCAAAACACGGCTGAACGCCGGGTCTGCCACGCTCCAGCAGTTCGCCCTTTTTGCAGGATCAGGACTGACCGGATAAGACGCTACGATATCCCTAACCTTTTGCCGCAGGGCGGCGGCCGAGTCGGGCCAAGGTATCGGTTGTGCCGTAAATGTCTGCACGCGTGGGCTCCGTTGATTTCACGAAGCACCTGCCTTTGCAGAATCAACTTTGCAACGTCGCGCGCGGCTGACGCGCATGCATTACAACTATAATAGAGGCTTCACCCTTTCAGGATATTCTTCGCCATCCATTGCGTGATGCGATCGGCGCCACTCGATATAGCGGGTCGTCTCCTCACGCAGCACATTCAGATAGGTGTCGAGGTTGGCCCGCAGATTTTCGGTGACTCCTGGCACGCCGACGACCAGTCGCTCTTCACTTTCCACCTGGGGCAACCGCATGGCGATCATCCCGCCGCCCGCGGTGACGGTATCGAAGGTAGCGGCCCATCCCTGGCTGCGGACCTCATGGATCTGCTCCATCAGGGCCTGGATGCACTCTCGGGGTTGGTCTGCGCCTGCTTCCGCATTCGTGCGGAGGGCGATTCGCTTGATGTCCGGGTCTGACAGGTCCGCCAGCAGCATGAGCCCCGTCCCTGATCGGATGAGCGGTCGGCGAGAACCCTTTACAACGAAAAGCCGGACAGGGTTGGTCGATTGAACGACATGGATATATTCCGACCAAATCTGATTGCGGACCGCGACAATGACTGCCTGGTTCGTCCGCGCATTTATGCGCTGGAGCAGGCGCATCAGCAAGCCGTCGCTGATCATCGCGCCGTTCACCCAATTGCCCAGAAGAGCAACTCTAGTCGTCGGCTTGAAGGCCCGTGTCTTGGGATTGAACTGGAGGTATCCCATCATGACCATGCTGCGAAGAAGAACAGACGTGCTCGACTGAGGTAAGCCGAGCAATTCAGAAACTTCATAGACAGGTGCTTCCCGACGCAGCACGTCGAAGAGTTCAAGTATTCTTACTACTCGACCGGCAGATTTAACAACACCGTCTGATTTGGCGCTGTTCCAGCCAACGATGCTGCGCTCTCCAAGCGACCGCGACAGCTCCGTCATGCCCATATGCTCTCTCCTGAAATTCAAACTATCATTTGAAAACAGATCGTGTCAAGGATCGTCATGTCGGCATCGGGCAGGCGACCGGCATGATTTGCTGGTCCCACGCCATCGCTTCGGCGATCGCGCACGAACTGCGGCACAAGGGCAACAATAAGGAGCTCGTCGAGCATGATGTCCGACCACACTATTGCGCCAGACGACCGGAGCGTGAGCAGGATCGCGGACCAGGTCGAGGCGTTCGTCCGCAACATCGTCGTCCCGTATGAGAAGGATCCACGTTTCGGCGCGTCTGTCGCACTGCATGCGCTGGCTCGGTGCCTGTCGTCGCGCCCACGAAATCGCGGTGGACTACGCCGATCGGCGAACCGCGTTCGGCAAGACGATCATCGATCACGAGGGCGTGGGCTTCATGCTCGCTGACAATCTTATCGATCTGAAGCAGTGCGAACTGATGATCGACTGGTGCGCGGACGTACTCGACACCGGGTCGTTGGGGATCATGGAAAGCTCAATGGCCAAGGTCGCCGTGTCGGAAATGCTGATGAAGGTCGCGGATCGCTGCGTTCAGGTGATGGGCGGCATGGGCGTCAGCGGCGACACCGTGGTTGAACAGATATTCCGCGAGGTCCGGTGCTTCCGCATCTACGACGGGCCGACCGAAGTGCACAAGTGGAGCCTGGCGAAGCGGATCAAGCGCCAGTGGCAGGAGGCGCAGGCATGAGCAGCGAGGTAGCTGAGGCTAGCGCGGGTACGGAGCCGGTGCGCGAAGGCTCCAGGTTCGACGAGGCACATCTGGAGCAATGGCTGCAACATCATGTCGAGGACTTTGAAGGTCCGCTGACCGTGGAGCAGTTTCGCGGCGGCCAGTCCAATCCAACGTTCAAGCTCTCCACCCCCGGACGTTCCTACGTCATGCGTCGCAAGCCTCCTGGCGCCACCATCGACGGCGCCCATGCCGTCGATCGGGAGGCGCGGGTCATGCGCGCGCTGGGTGCGGCGCGCTTCCCGGTTGCGCGGGTTTACGGCCTGTGCACCGACGATGACGTGCTGGGCAGTTGGTTCTATGTCATGGAACTGGTCGAAGGCCGTATCGAGTGGGACAGCAAGCTGCCGGGCATGAGACCGGCTGACCGGGCGGCACATTACGACGCGATGAACGGGGCGATCGCTGCCTTGCATCGCATCGATCCGATGCAGATCGGTCTCGACGACTATGGGAAGTCCGGCAACTATTTCGAACGACAGATCGCGCGCTGGTCCCGGCAATATCTGGCCGATACGGACGCCGGCAGGGATCCGGCAATGGACCTGCTCATCGAGCAGTTACCCGCGCGCATCATCGCCGATGAGGGGCGTCGTATCGTCCATGGCGACTTCCGCTGCGACAACCTGATCTTTGCTATGGACGCGCCAGTCGTGCGCGCCGTGCTGGACTGGGAATTGTCGACCTTGGGCCATCCGTTGGCGGACTTCGCGTACAACGCAATGGTCTATCGTTTGCCCAAGGACATTATTTCGGGTCTGGCTGGTGAAGATTTGGCGGCGTTGGGCATACCGTCAGAGCAGGACTATCTGGCAGCTTACTGCGAAAAGGTTGGGCGTGCGCCGCTGTCCGAGCCGGACTGGGCATTTTGCATCGCGTTCAATCTGTTCCGCCTTGCGGCGATCTATCATGGGATCAAGGGGCGGATGATCCGGGGCAATGCCGCATCGCTTCACGCCCAGAAGCGGGCGGACAATTTTCCCGTGCTTACGCGCATGGCGCTGGGGATATTAAATGGCAATTGACGCTCCTGCCGCTCCGCAGGCCAGGCGGCCTGCGGGGTCGAAGCAGACTTCCGCCAAAGCATAATTTGAGAAAGTTTACAGCCAACATCTGGAGAGGAACCCAAGATGACTACGCATCCGACATTTTGCAGGGTCTGTTACCATTTGTGCGGGGCAGTCGTGGAAGTGGACGACGACGGCCGGGCCGTCTCCATGACCGGCGACCGAGACAACCCTCTCTACAAGGGATATCATTGTGTGAAGGGGCGAGCGTCGCCCGCCATCCATAACAGTCCCGACCGGCTGTTGCACACGATGAAGCGGATGCCGGACGGTACGTTTGAAGTGATCGATATCGAAGTGGCGCTGGACGAGATCGCTGCCAAGCTGTCGGCGATCCTCGAACGAGACGGGCCGCGCGCGGTGGCCTCCTACCACGGGACGGGCATCGTCGGGCAGACGCTGGCGATGGCGTCCACCCATGCTTTCATGGACGCGATCCAGTCGCCGATGTCCTTCAGCAACGAATCGATCGATCAGCCGGGGAAGTCGGTGGCGAAGGGGTTGCATGGCGTCTGGCAGGCGCCCGGCAACGGCTGGGTCGATCCAGAGGTCATCATGGTGATCGGGATGAACCCGCTTGTCAGCCACAACGGCTTTCCGTTCGGTAACCCGGCGGCCTGGATCAACGACCGGCTCGCAAAGGGTACGAAACTGATTGTGATCGACCCGCGCCGGACCGAGACGGCCAAGAAGGCGACGCAGTTCCTGCAACCTCTGCCGGGGCATGATGCCGCCATCCTCGCCGCGATCGCGCGCGTCATCATCGACGAAGACCTCTACGATCATGCGTTCGTCGCGCAAAATGTGCACGGGATCGATGCCTTCAGGGCGGCGCTGGAGCCATTCGCGCCGGCAGCGGTCGCGGCAGTCGCCGGTATTGATGCCGAGGAGCTTGCGCTGGCAGCGCGAACCTATGCGTCGGCGCACCGGGGCTACGCGATCTGCGGCACCGGGCCGAGCATGAGCGGGTCGTCGACGCTGATCGAATATCTGCGAATGTGTATCGAGACCCTGTGTGGACATCACATGCGCGAAGGCGAACGGCTGCCGGTGGCGGGCGTCATGATGGCCGCGCCCGTGGCCAAGGCACAGGCTACGTCGCCGTTCCCTGCCTGGGGCGAAGCATTTGGCGGCCATTCAACCCGGGTTCGCGGTCTGCGCGCCTATTATGCGGGCTCGGCTCCGATGCCCACCTCCGCACTGCCCGACGAGATGCTGATGCCCGGAGAGGGGCAGGTGCGCGCCTTCATCAGCTGCGCCGGAAACCCGGTTCTCGCGTGGCCGGATCAAAACAGGACCATAGAGGCGATGAAAAGCCTCGAACTCAGCATCGCACTTGACATCAAGATGACCCCGTCGGCGGCGCTGGCTGATTATGTCATCGCCTGCAAGCAACATTTGGAGACACCGGGCCTCAGCTATCTTTCCGAAGGGCTCGCCTTTTACTCAACGGGCGTTGGGGTCGATCAGTCCTTTGGCCAATATACACCCGCTATTGTCAAACCCCCCAAAGGGTCGCAGGTCGTCGAGGAATGGGAGGTTTACTATGGCCTGTGCCGCAGGCTCGGCGTCCAACTTACGCTTCATGGCCTGAACGGCAGCACCTACGACCTGGATATGACCCACAAGCCGACGACGGATCAATTGCTCGAACATTTCATGGAAGGGTCGCGCATTCCCCTCGAGGAACTGAAAAAATATCCCCACGGCGCGGTTTTCCCGGACGAAAATCTGCTCGTGCTGCCAAAGGACGACGGCTGGGAAGGTTATCTGGACCTGGCAAACCCTGACATGTTGGAGGACATGCGCTCCTACGTGCTTGAGGAGGAGGGTGCGTCTGATTTCGCTTTCCGGATGATCAGTCGGCGAATGCGGCATACCTTCAACTCCATTGCCCACAATCCCGCGACGAAGGGGTTGCCCTACAACCCGGCTTTCATGAATCCGGAAGACATGGAGAGGCTTGGGCTTGTCGATGGAGCGATAGTCGAAATACGCTCACGCTATGGCGCGATCCTCGGCATCGTCGAGCAGGAGAGTTCCATTCGCCCCGGGCTGCTCTCGATGGCGCACGGTTATGGCGCCGGCCCCGACCGCGACGATGAATTGCGCGCGATCGGCAGTTCTACGTCGCGCTTGAGCGGGCTGAACGACATGCCCGAAAGATATAGTGGGCAGCCCCGGATGAGTGGTATCCCGGTCAACATTCGCGAGGTAAGGACATTTGAACCGCTGGCGCAACCAGAGCCGGATAGCCTGAGTATGGCAGTCGCTCACGCTCGTTGAAAGAGGTTACAATATGACAACGCCGGAGCTGTCCGCCAGGATTGCGACGACCGAGGAAATCATCGAGGAGATCAGAAACGGCCGGATGGTCATTCTCGTTGATGACGAAGATCGTGAGAATGAGGGGGATCTCGTCATTCCAGCGCAGATGGCGACGCCGGACGCGATAAACTTCATGGCGACGCATGGTCGCGGGCTCATTTGCCTGTCCCTCACCCGGGCGCGGGCCGAACAACTCGGGCTCGACATGATGTCGCCGAAAAACGGCACGCGGCATGAAACCGCGTTCACCGTGTCGATCGAAGCGCGCGAAGGCGTCACCACGGGGATTTCCGCAGCCGATCGTGCGCGCACCATCGCTGTCGCGATCGACGCCAGCCAGGGACGGGATCGGATCGTCACGCCTGGCCACGTCTTTCCTTTGGTGGCGCGGGATGGCGGTGTGCTCGTGCGGGCTGGCCACACGGAGGCGTCTGTCGACGTTGCTCGTCTGTCTGGCCTAGTTCCGGCGGGAGTGATTTGCGAGATCATGGCCGAAGACGGCACGATGGCGCGGCTCCCCGACCTTGTGGAATTTGCGACGCGGCACAATCTCAAGATCGGCACCATCAAGGATTTGATCGCGTATCGCCTGCGGTTCGACCACCTGGTGGAAGTGATTGCACGGTCAAAGTTCAACTCCGACACTGGCGACGAATGGGAAATGTTCGTCTATCGCAACAAGATAGACGGGACACGTGCCTATGCCCTGCAAAAGGGCAAAGTCGATCCTGCGGCCCGGACACTCGTCCGTGTTCATGTCGCGTCGGCCTTTTACGACATGCTGAATGTGCCCGGCCCCCGCCGCGGGCTGATCCCACGTGCGATGCAGCGAATCGTCGAGCATGGCTCGGGCATCATTCTGGTTCTGCTGCCCTCGCCCGACATCGGGATTGGGGTCGGTCCCAACGGCAATCCCGCCGACGAGCGCAGTTTCGGTATCGGCGCCCAGATCCTCGCCGACCTGGGCGTGCGGGATATGATCCTGATGCGCACCAGCGGGCATAATGCCATTACCGGCGTCGGCGGCTATGGTCTGGAGATCGTCGATGAGATGCTGCTGGAGCCTGACAGAAAATGATCAAGCGGCTGTATAGGCCGTCTTGATCGTGGTGTAGAACTCAATGGCATGTCGCCCCTGTTCGCGCGGCCCATAGCTTGACGGCTTGCGGCCGAAAGGAACGTGGAAATCGACGCCGGCAGTCGGCGTATTGACCATCACCATGCCTGCGGCCGACCGTCTCTTGAAGGCGCTGGCATATTTCAGCGACGTTGTGACGATGCCGGACGACAGGCCGAACGGCGTGTCGTTGGCGATTGCGACGGCATCGTCAAAGTCTCGGGCTTCTATCACGCAAGCAACTGGCCCGAAAATCTCCTCGCGAGCCACGCGCATCGCGTTATTCGCCTTCACGAACGGTGCCGGTTGCATGAAATGGCCTCTGGTGGCGCACTCCAGAAGGTCGCCGCCATGAACGAGTTCCGTGGAAGTTCCAGGGCGTGATGAGCCCCATCACGCCGACCGGCTCGCCCATAATCTCGACTGAAAGACCGGGGCGAACGGACTCGAGCATCTCGCCGCCCGAACGCGGGGCCTCGCCAGCGAACCATTTGAAAAAGTTCCCCGCGCGCGCGACTTCGCCGCGCCTTCGACGCGCGTTTTGCCTTCCTCGCGCGAAAGCAGTTCGCCCAGTTCGTTCTTGCGCCAGGAGTTCGCCGCCCGCGCGGTCCAGAATCTCGGACCGCAGCAGGATCCCGGCATCGCGCCAGGACCGGAGGGCTTGTGCAGCGGCCCGGATCGCCACATCGACCTGATGCCGGTCGGCCCGCGCATATTCGCCGATCGTGTCGTCGAGATCGGACGGGTTTACGTTGCTGGACGCGTCACTCCCTGCGATCCACTCGCCCGCGATCCAGTTTTTGTAGACCGCCATATTCGCGTCCTGGGTCCGATCATGAGCGGGGTAGTCTACTTCCCCGCGAATGAAGGCTTGCGCTTCTCCACGAACGCGCTGAGCGCCTCGTGATGATCCCGCGTGGCGTGGGCGAGCGGCTGCATCGCCGCGGAAAAGTCAAGAACGCGCTCCAGGGTCATGTCCTGACCGCTCGTCATCAGCTTTTTGGTCATGCGCACCGCAAGCGGCGGATTGGCAGCAATACGTTCCGCGATCGATATCGCCTTGCTAAGCAGATCGGCATCCGCCACCACATAGGACACCAGTCCCCAGGACAGCGCGATATCGGCCGTGATGGTATCGCCGGTGAACGCCATCTCGCGTGCGCGGCTCTGCCCGACGGCGCGCGGGAGCAGCCAGGCGCCGCCGTCGCCGGGCACCAGGCCGATCTTCACGAAGCTTTCTGCAAATGTCGCGTTGCTGGAGGCGACACGGATGTCGCACATGCAGGCCACATCGCAACCCGCGCCGATGGCAGGCCCGTTCACTGCTGCAATGATGGGCACTTCTAGTCGTTCGAAGGCGAGGGGGATGCGCTGGATGCCCTCAACATACCAGAGGCGATTGTCTACGGGCGCCGCGTAGGCATTGCCGTCCGGCGCAGCCATGGACTTGAGGTTGCCGCCGGAGGAGAAGGCGGTCCCCGCGCCGGTAAGGATCGCTGCGCGCACGTTTTTGTCCGCATTCAAGCGTTCGAACGCTTCGATCAGGCCAGTGATGATCGCGGGCTCCGATACCGGATTGCGCAGCTCCGGCATGTTCAGGGTCAGCGTAACGATATGGCCGGTCTGTTCATAAAGCACCGCAGCGCCGCCCATCATCATATCTCCGCGTCTTCTAATCGTGGTTCAGGCACGTAGCACGAAAGCGGTATTGCAGAGCGCAACCGCTGTCCATGACCCGCATGTCGCCATCCCCTACGTGATTTGCGCTTCCGAGCGGAAGTTGGGCTCAGCCGATGGTTGCGTGCTGCCATTTATCGTCACACGGTCGCAATTGATTGGCCTCGGTGGAGTATGTCGGTGCTGGACTTGCGTGCCTTGCTTGAACTTGAGCCCAGCGGTGCGAACCGTTGGCGAGCAATAGCGGGGGACATGAACGCTGGCGGGGAGGTTTTCGGGGGCCAGTATCTGGGCCTGTCGGTACACGCTGCCATGCTGAGCGCGCCGGGCCGCGACCCGCATGCGCTGAGCGCCTTTTTTTTACGGAGCGCCCGCGCCACCGATCCGGTCGAATACAGCGTGGAGCAGACGCGGGATGGCCGTGCATTCGCGCATCGCCGCGTAACGGCATGGCAGGACGGCAAGGAAGTCTATCGCGCGGAAATCAGCTTCCATGAACCGGAGGAAAACCAGCCGTTTCACGAGGCAAGCGCGCCGGAGCCACCGCACATTGGAACCCTTAAATCGCTTCATCAGAGCGTGCTCGACCGTGCCGACGAACTCGACCCGCTTGTCGTGCGCCGCGTGATCAATCGCGCGACGATTCAAAGTTATTTTCCAGACCCCGATGAAGGTCTCGGCAAGTTGGGCACCCGCCCCTACATGCTGGCATGGCTGCGCCCAAATCCGCCGCCCGCGCAAGGGGACAGGATCGGATATTATGCGACGCTGGCCTATCTTACCGACGCCTGCGCGAACTTTGCCGGCCGCATCATGCATGCGCCGCACCTGCATGACGGCGAGCTTGCGTCCAGTTCGCTCAATCACGCGATCTGGTTCCACTCTGCGCCGCGCCCTATCGAGCAGGTGCTCTACGAAGTCGAGAGCCCTTATGCAGGCGGCGGGCTGGGGTTCAACCGGGGAACGATGTTCGACGCAGAGGGCAGGGTGCTGGCGTCCATCACGCAGGAGGCCCTGATCCGCCGCCGCGCGCGATAGTGCCGTGGGCGCGGTGGCACCGCCGATCCCGCATGAGGTTCATGAGCGATAATGGTAAGGAGATCTGGGATGTCGGAGCGACCGAGTGCAGCGATTATCGGGGCAACAGGGCTGGTCGGACGCGGTATAGCTCGCGCGCTCCACCGTGCTGGCTGGGCGGTTACCGCTATCGGGCGCGACGAGCAAAAGCTTGCTGCGCTGCGCGAGCAACTGGACGGTCAGGCGACCACGGTCTTGGGCTCCGTCGCGGGTGACAGCGCCGCAAGCCGGACCGCCTCGCAGGTGGTCGAGGCGTCCCCGTCGTTCGACGCCGTCATCACCACGGTCAATGGTCCCTTCTCCTCGCAACCCGCGTTCGAAATGACGGACGAGACCCTGGCCGCGTTTTTCCAGGAGAATGTCGTCACCCACCATAGCGCAGCGAAGGCTTTCATACCGCTGTTGGCTAAAAGTGGCCGATATGTAAGCATTGGCGGGGGCATGGCCGATTTCATTGTCCCCGGTACTGTCGGGGCCTCCGTATGCCAGGGCGCGCAGCGCAACCTGTTCCGCCACCTCGCCCTTGAAGCGGAGGAGCGGGGCGTGTCGGTCGTGGAACTGATGCTCTATTCCCATATCGTCGATCCTGCGGACGAGGGGCACGCCGATCCCCGGGGCATCCGGGCCGACGAAGTGGGTGCGCATGTTCTCGCGATCCTGGAGCGGCCCGACGAATTCAAGGGTCCGATCCTGACCCTCAAGTCCCGCAAGCAGATCGGAATGGCCGAGCGCGTCTGAAACATGGGAGGCCGCGCGGCTGGAACGATACGGAAAATATAGCGACACGGACATGGCCGTGCATTGAGAGGAAATGCGATGGCAGGCTTCGGCTATGAATGGAACCGGGGTTGGCGCACCGTAGCCAGCGCCTTTGTCGGCGTCATATTCATGACGGCTGTTCCGATCGTGACCGGGGTTGTCATGGCGCCGCTGATGGCGGAGTTCGGATGGTCCCGTGCGATCATCACATCCAATGTGTTCCTCTGTTCCATAATGACGTTGCTTCTCGCTCCCGTACTCGGGCGTCTGATGATCCGCTTCGGTCCCCGGCGCTGTGCGCTGGCGGCCATCATTGCCGCCAGCCCCGCTTTGGTGCTGATATCGTTGACAGGCGGCAGCCCGCTGACGTGGCTGGCGGCCTGGGCCGTCTTTGCCGTCTTCAATGTCGGGATCAGCCCGATTGTCTGGTCGGGTGCGGTCGCCGCGCTGTTCGACCGTGCACGGGGAATGGCATTGGCGATCACGCTCAGCGGGTCGGGCATTGCCTATTTCATCTTTCCCCCATTGGCCGTGGCTCTGCTCAACAGGTTCAGCTGGCGCGGCGTCTATATCGGGATTGCGGCTTTGCTGATCGTCGTGCTCGTGCCCATCGTCTATGCTTGGTTTCGTGGTGCCGAGGACCTGGGCGTGGGCGGAGACCACAGCGATCGGGAGGGGGCATCCGCTATGCGGAACGGGTTCACCTTGCAACAGGCGCTCCGCATGCCCCAGTTTTGGCAATTCATTACGGTCGCGGCGCTGATGGCGCTGGCTGAAGGGGCGTTGCACGTTCATTTCTTCCCGATCCTGCGAGAGGGCGGACTGTCCGCGTCCGAAGCGGCCTGGGTAATTTCGCTCATGGGCATCGCGATGATCGCCGGCCGTGTCCTAACGGGAGTGCTGCAGGATCGCTTTCCCCCCGTTCCGGTATTTGGCCTGTCGATTACCCTCGTCCTGGTCAGTTGCATTCTCCTGCGCTTCTTTCCCGGGAACGCTCTGGCCGCGACAGCGGTTTCCGTCTGTCTGGGCGCGGGCTCTGGCGGGACGACCGTAGGCCTCGCCTATCTCACCAGCCGATACTTCGGGCTTCACGTCTATCCCTCCATCTACGGTCTCATGATGGGCGCGTTCTCGCTCGGATACGGCATCGCTCCGGTCGCGGCGGGCTATTTCCGCGAGGTGACCGGAAGTTATTTCTTGATCTTCGACTGGTTGGGCGCGGCCCTGCTTGTGGCCGTGATCGTGACCGGGTTTCTCGGGCAATCAAAAGTCCGGGCGGAGCTGTGAGCGCCGTGCGGCGCCTCAGTTCATCCAGCGACCGCCGTTCACGATGAGCGTCTGACCGGTAACGAAGCTCGCCTGTTCGCTGGCGAAAAAGGCAACGGCATGGGCGATGTCCGCCGGATCTCCCAGACGGCGGAGCGGCGTTTCGCTGATCGCCTTGTCGACAAAGGCCTGAGGCAGCTGATCCATCGCACGCGTACGGATGTAGCCTGGTGCTATCGCATTCACGGTGATCGCGAATTCGGCCAACTCGCGCGACAGCGACCGGGTGAAGCCGATGACCCCTGCCTTGGCAGCGGCATAGGCCGCTGCGGACTTGCTGCCGATGAAGGCGGAATCGGATGCTATATTGACGATACGTCCGTACTGCCGCTCCCGCATCCCCGACACCACTTCGCGGGTGGCGTCCATTGCGGTGTGCAGGCAGATACGGACGAGGAAATCGGCGAGGTCGGACCCTGCTTCCCAGAAGGGAGCGGCCTCCTCACGGGCGCTCTGCCCCACATTGTTGACGAGAACATCGACCGGCCCCAGCGCCTGCGCGACAGAAGCGAAGGCCGATTTGATCGCGGCCCGGTCGAGCATGTCTGTCGCGATTGGCAGTGCGGTGGCGCCCCGCTCCTCGACCTCCGCCGCCAGTGACGCGAGGCCGTCTGCATCAATGTCGATTAGCCCCACGGATAAGCCATCGCCCGCGAGACGCAGAGCGATGGCTCGTCCGATACCGTTGGCTGCCCCGGTGACCACCGCGACCCGCGGGGCAGGAGACATGATCAAGGCTTCCGGAACTGCGGCTTGCGCTTTTCCATGAACGCGTGCACCGCTTCCTTGTGGTCCGGTAGCTGACTGGAGATGCTCTCCAGCGCGAAGCCCGCATCGACCATGCTAGCGAAATCCTGGCGAAGCGGGATGTTCAGGAGCGACTTGGAGAAGCGCACGGCCGCCATAGAGTTGTTGCGCAGCTTTCCGACGATCCGATCGACTTCGGCGTCTAGGTCCTCGGGCGCGACGACCTTCGCGATAAGGCCCATTTCCTTTGCCTCTTTTGCGCTGACGAGATCGCCGGTGAGAAGGAAATATTTGGCCAGTGCCGAGCCCACACTCTTGGGCCAGAACACAGCGCCGGCGTCGCCCGCAGCCAAACCGACGCGGACGTGCGGATCGGCAAATCGTGCGGTTTCGCTGGCGATAACGATGTCGCAGCAGAGCGCGATCGTGCATCCCATACCGATCGCATCGCCGTTGACCTTGGCAATGATCGGCTTCTCGGTGTCGAGCATGAGTTGCATGAAGCGCTTGCCGTTGCGATAGCCCGCAAGGAAATTGTCGATGCCGTCAAGATTGCGTTTCATTCCCTCGAGATCGCCACCGGCGGAAAAGGCGCGACCTTCGCCGGTCAGGACAATAATCTCGACGCGGGGATCCTGGTCGGCCTCAAAAAAGATGCGGGGCAGGAAATCGTCCATATGGGTAGCGATTGCATTGAGCTGCGTCGGATTATTTAGCGTGACTGTCAGCACGCCGTCCGTGAGGTCAAATTTGAACTCTTTGGGATAGATCGCAAAGTCCATGATAATCCTTTCCTGTAAGCATAATGATCGGCATTTTGTTAAAACCGATCCAATATCGGCGAAACGAGCGGTAATTACTGTCCCGTAAACTGGGCCTTTCGTTTTTCCTTGAACGCGCTTGTTCCTTCGCGGAAGTCGTCTGAGCGAACCAAGAGCGGCTGCATGACCATCTCGCCCGCCAGAGCCTCTTCGAATGTTTGTGTTTCCGCTGCGGCGAACTGCCGCTTGATCATTTTCAAGGACAGGGTCGGGCCCTGCGCCAGTTCCTCGGCGAGTTGCCGAGCCCGCGAGAGAACCTCCTCGGCAGGGCAGAGTTCGCTGACGAGGCCCAGCTCTTTGGCTTCCTGCCCGGAGACAAAACGACCGGAATACACCAGCGACTTTGCCCGGATGGGTCCTAAGTTCCGCGCCAGCAGATGCACGGCCCCGCCGTCCGGCGCCAAGCCGATATGTCGAAAAGCAAACTGGAAGCGGGCGTCCGGAGCAGCAATGACATAGTCGCATCCCAGTGCCATTGACCAGCCCACCCCGATGCAAACGCCGCGCACGGCGGCGATGATCGGGATGTCGGTGCGGATGACGCTGCGGACCATGCGGTGGAGTATCTCGACGCGGGCCATCGAGTCAGCGATGCCACCCCCGCCCATCTCGCTGACATCAGCCCCTGCGCAGAAATCCAGTCCGGCGCCCATCAATACGACGGCTCTGATCGATACGTCGTCCTGCACCCGTTCGAACAGCTTCGGCAGTTCGACGCGCATCGCTAGATTAAGCGCATTCTTCTTTTCTGGACGATCGAGCGAGATCGTCGCGACAGGCCCGCTGCGTTCGAAAGAGATGGTCATAGCTTCCTCAAACCGTTTCCGGCAGGCCCAGGACGCAGGTGGCCTGGCTGGAGAGGGTGCCTCCGTTGCCATGAGCCAAGGCCAGTCTGGCCCCGTCAACCTGTCGCGCACCGCAGTCGCCGCGAAGCTGCCGGATCGATTCCACTAGCGTGAAGAGGCCATACATGCCCGGGTGGCAGAAGGACAAGCCGCCACCGTTCGTGTTTACGGGCAACGATCCGCCCGGCGCAATGGCGCCGCTCGCGACGAAGGGGCCGCCTTCACCTTTTGCGCAGAAACCCAAATCCTCCAGGAACATGATCGTGTTGATGGTGAAGGCGTCATAGAGATTGACCACGTCAATGTCCGACGGGGCAAGCCCCGCCTGCGCAAAGGCACGGCGGCCTGTCTCGTGCGCCGCCGAAACGGTAAGGTCCGCCAGTTGCGCGATCTCGTGATGCCACGTTGCGGATGCGGCACCAAGCAGGGCAACCGGCGTCTTGTGCAGATCCTTCGCACGGTCCGCACGCGTCATTACGACGGCCGCGCCGCCATCCGTGACCAGGCAGCAGTCTGCGACATGCAGGGGATCGGCAACCAGCCGCGTTGCAAGAACATCCTCGATCGACAGCGGTCCCTGGCGGAATGCTTCGGGATTGAGGTTTGCCCATTGTCGCGCCGCGACGGCGACCGACGCCAGCTGCTCGGACGTCGTGCCGTACTGATGCATATGGCGCGACGCGGCGAGTGCGTAGGACGCGACGGGATTGTTAGGACGATAAGGAATTTCAAAAGGAGAGGGCATCTGCGCGGACACCAGCTTGCCCGCGCCGGTACGCTGGTTGGCGCCGTAACAGATAAGGGCGTGGTCGATCAGTCCCGCATCCAGCGCCAGCATGGCCCATTCGGCGTGGGTGAGAAACGCAGACCCGCCGGTGCGGCTGTTGTTGGTCATCGCCGGCCGGATGCCGAGATACTCCGCGATCGTCAGCCCAGAGAGGAAATCGGTCGGCAGGCAGATAAAAAGGCCATCGATATCGGACGGGGTTAGTCCCGCATCGGCGATGGCTAGCCGGGCAGCTTCGGCAGCGATCTCGATCGAGGTGTAACCGGGCGCTTCGCCGCATCCGAATGTCGCGGCACCAACGAAAGCGGTTTTTCCCCGCAGCTGCGATCCGCGCGTCATACGGTCTGATCCGGTTCGAAGACGACGATCTTGCCGTCCGGTCCATCCACGATCTTTGCCCGCACGCGCATGCCGATGGAAACATTCTCCGCGGGGATGGATTGGACATGCGTCATCAGGCGTGGCCCTTCGTCAAGTTCGACAATGGCGATGCTCACATTTTCCGCCGGCGGCTTCATCCGCTTTACCGTCGCCGCATAGACCGTACCGAGGCCGCAAGGCTCTACCCATTCAAGGTCCGTCGCCCCCGTCCGCGGGGCGATCATGCGCGGATAGAAAACCCACTCGCCGGTGCTGGGGGAGCGCTGGATCATGAACTTGCCGTCCGCCAGATGCTGGAAGTAGGTGGTTGTCGGGGGCGGTTGCGTCAAACCAGGTCTCCTTGGCTGGAAGGATGCACGATCACTGGAAAAGGGCTCGACCACGGTCGAGCACAACCTTGTCCCGCTCGATCGCCGTACAGCGGAAAGCCGCTTCGTTCCCGGCGACCCATATGTCGGTGCGGAGCGTTTCGCCCGGAAATACGGGGGCGGAAAAGCGGCAGGACAGTTCCCGCAGGGTGGACGCGGCGCGATTGCCGGTGCCCGCCAATAGTGCGTATCCGGCGATGCCAAACGTCGCCAGCCCGTGCAGGATCGGGCGCGAAAAGCCGCTTGCTTCGGCGACTCGCGGATCGGCGTGCAGTGGGTTGAGGTCCGCAGAGAGCCTGTAGATAAGGGCGGCCTGTGGGGGGATGGGCCGCGTTACGGCAATATCCGGCGCTCGGTCCGGTATGGGCCCTTCGGGCTGAGGCTTGCCGGTGGATGGCCCGCCAAAGCCACCATCGCCGCGACAGAACATGGACATGACCTGGGTCGACTGGAGAATGCCGGTCTTCTGGTCGATCAGATCCCGCCGAACCCGCAGCAACGCGCCCCGGCCCTCTCCCTTGTCCACGATTTCGTCCACCGCGTTGCGGGCAATAAGGATGCCTTCCGCAGGCATCGGGGTGTGAATGACCAGCGATTGCTCGCCATGAACGACCTTGCGAAAATCGATGCCGGTGTCGGGTTCGCTGACCCAGAAGCCCGGGTGGCCGAGAACAACCGCCATTGTGGGCAGGGCCTGCAGGTCCTTTTCATATACGAACTGCAGTTCGTTCAGATCGGTCGGATCCGATCCGAGCCCCAGACCCAGAGCATAGAGAATCGTGTCACGCCATGAATAGCCGTGGGTCTTCTCGGCAAACGCTCGCGCCATCAAACCGGTGTAGTCGATTGCCATTCCATACTCCTGCAGTCTCGGCGAGTAGCGCACGATCGAAAAGCAGGGCAATCAGCGTTCGGGCAAATTACGTATGTGTTGGCGTTGCTCGCGTTTCCCCTGCGAGACGTTCGACATGCTCGACGGCGACCACAAGGTCGGCCGCAGTCAAGGGATAGGCCAGCGTCTTCACGTGCGGGCTGGCCATGGTCCGATCCGCGATGTCTTCGATGTCGTGCAGCGCCGGCGAAGGGACGCCAAGCGCCGCAAGCGATGTCGGCAGCCCCGTGTTTGCCAGAAAGGATGCGAGATCGGCCAGTTCGTCCCAGCGGTGCTCCGCGGCGAGTTGCACCAGGGTGCCATAGGCCACATGCTCGCCGTGGAGCCGATCCCTGGCACCGCGAAGCGTCATCAGCCCGCGCGTGACGGAATGGGCGACAGAAAGGCCGCCGTTCTCGAATCCCATGGCGCTGAGCAACACGCAGGCCTCGATCGTTGCTTCCAGCGCTTCGGAGACCTCGTGACGTTCTGCATCCCTGCAACCCTCCACGGCATGCTCGCGGAGCATCCGATAGGCGGCGAAGGCAATCGCCCGCGCGGAGTGGGTGGCCCGCGTACCATGCTTGGTCAAACCGTTGCCGGCCCAGCACGCTTCCGCTTCGAACGTCTTGGCGATAGCGTCCCCGATTCCGGCGCGCAGGAACCGGACCGGCGCATGGGCAACGACGCGACTGTCGACGATGACCGCCGCAGGATTGGAAGGCATCTGATCGACCCGGACCAGTCGATGCGCGTCGTCATACATGGCAATGCCGCGACTGGCGGGGCCGTCGGTCGAGGCAATGGTGGGTACGGAGATGACGGGAAGCGACAGGCGCAGGGCGACTGCCTTGCCGGCGTCGAGCGTCTTGCCCCCTCCCACGGCCACAACTACGTCCGCCCCAACGCAGCGCTCAGCTGCGGATGCGATCGCCGTGTCCGTTACTTCGCCCGCAAAGGCAACGACGGGGACGGGTAGTGCAAACCCGCTCTGGAGGGTATCGACGAACAGGGCCTGAATCTGCGCGTCGATGACGATGACCGGGCTTTGCCCGAGCCGAGCGGCGACCGCACCCACCTGTCCAAGGGCGCCGGGGCCTTGCAGGTAGAGGGGCGTCGATGCGAAGATGCGCACCAGAGGGGACCCCGCTTCGGTCATCCGTCTCAGCTTCCAGTGAATATGGGCGCGCGTTTTTCCTGGAAGGCGGCGATGCCCTCAACATGGTCACGGGTCATGCTCAGCATCGGCTGCTGCTGCGCCTCCAGCGCCAGAACCTGGCTGAGCGGAGCCGGTCCTTGCGCGAACGCAGCCTTCATTGCCGCGATCGACAGGGGTGCGATGACGCGGTAGTGGGCGGCTTTCGCTATGGCCGCCGACAGCGCTTCCCCTGCCGGCACCAGCATGTCGACGACGCCGATCCGATGTGCTTCGTCGGCCGTGACGGACCGGCCGGTGAACATGATGTCGCGCGCCAGTGTACGCCCGACGCGCTGGGGCAGCGACCAGACCAGCCCGCAGTCCGCCGTCAGCCCGATCTTGCCGAACGCCGCGCCGAAACGCGCGCTTTCACCAGCTATCACGAAATCGCAGGCGGCCGCGATTGAAAGGCCAGCGCCGAACGCGGCCCCTTCGACCGCGGCGATCACTGGCTTGGGGCCACCTGCGATCATCTCAATCGCGCGATGAAGCGGCGTGAGGCGGCGTCTGTAACGCGAAGGATCGGGGCCTGCGGACGGGTTGAGCTGCCGGATGTCGGCGCCCGCCGTAAAATTGCCTCCGGCACCGGTCAGCACAATGGTGCGGACCGTCGGATCCGCCGTTGCGGCCTCCAGTGCGGCCAGGATTGCAGCACGCATGTCGTCAGACAGCGGGTTGAGCCGTTCAGCCTCATTGAGTGTCAGTACCCGAACGTCGCCATAGGTTTCGGCAGCGACAATATCGGAAGGGGCGGATTGCATCACGGTCGCCTGTTTTAGAAGTTATACTGGGGAAAAGCTGGTGCTGAGCGCAACCTGCTCCCACGCGTCGAGATTGGCGTTCATGCTGTTCAGCTTCTGTCGAATGCTGCCGAGCGCGTCGGCGCCCAGGACCAGACGCAGTGGCGGCTGCTCCGCGTCGATCGCGAGCAGTATCGCCGCCACGGCCTTGGCGGGATCGCCTTGCATCATGTCGCCGGCGCCTGACAGGCCTGACCGGGTCATGCCGCCCGGGGTCGCATCGTAGATCGACAGGGGGCTGCGCGCGATCCGTTCCGAACCCTTGAAGAAATTGGTCCTAAAACCACCCGGCTCAATGATGGTAACGGCGATGCCAAAGGGCTGTAACTCGGCGTTCAGCGCTTCGCTGAAACCCTCGACGGCATGTTTGGCCGCGCAATAGGCCGTCATGCCCGGCAGGCCGACCAGCCCTGCCATGGACGAGAAGTTGAGGATGCGGCCCTTGCTCTCCCGTAGCGCGGGCAAGGCTGCCTTGGTGACATAGATCGTGCCGTTGAGATTGGTCTCGATCGCGTGGTCGATCTCGTCCTCCTCCAGTTCCTCAAGGACACCGGCAAGCCCATAGCCTGCGTTGTTTATAAGAACGTCGAGGCCCCCCAGTTTCGATACGCCCTCATCAACCGCTGCGGGAATGCGCTTGCGATCGGTGACGTCGAGTATCACCGCGTGCGCCCGACCGGGCGCCAGAGCCTCGAAATCGGCGATCTGGTCGACACTGCGCAATGTGCCGACGACATGGTCACCGCGCCCCAGAGCCGCGTTCGCCAGTTGCCTGCCAAAACCGCTCGATACTCCGGTTATGAACCAACGCTTGTAATCGTTCATGGGACAGCATCCTCCTTTTGTCTCGCCCGCGCATAGGTCGATGACCGGTCACCCACCAGCGAGCAGCGCAGCACGGGCGGCCAATCGCTCACGTGATTCCTGTGGTTTCGACCACGGCGTCGAGCGCCAGCACACCGTTGCCTTCGGTCATGACGAGCAGCGGGTTGATCTCCAGCGTGCTTATCACGCCCGCGTTCATCGCGGCAAGCCGGGCCACGGTACTGATCGCCTGCGCCAGAGCGGCGAGATCAGCCTTCGGACGACTGCGGAACCCGTCGAGCAGCGGGAAGCTGCGTATCGAACGGATCATCTCCATTGCTTCGTCCGGCGTGACCGGCGCCAAGCGGGTAGCGACATCCTTGAGGAGTTCCACCGTCACGCCCCCGAGCCCGAACATCACCACCGGCCCCAGTAGCGGGTCGGCATGGATGCCGACGATACATTCGGTGCCACCGGAGATCATCGGGGACACAAGGCAGCCCTCGATCCGGGCATCGGGTGCCGCCGCAGACACGTCCGAAAGCATCCGTTCGACACGGGTCTCAATCTCATGGGGCGCAATATTGAGTGCGACGCCGCCAACGTCGGATTTGTGCGGAATGTCGGGTGAAACGACCTTGACCGCCATAGGGGCGTTGATGCGGCTTGCGGCTTCGCGCGCGGAAGCGGCGTCCGCCACCAGAAATTCCATCGGACTCGGGATGCCGATTGCGGAGAGCAAGGCCTTGGCCGACTTTTCGGAAAACTCCTGGCCCGCTGCGATCCGGGGCAGGTCACTGGCGGCATGCGGATCGGGCAGTACCCGGTCCCAGGCGCGCGGAAACTGTGCAAGCGCGGCCAGGGCACGAATGGCGCGCGCCGGTTCACGGATGCAGATGAAGCCGGCGTCGCCATAGGCATCCACGGTTTCCTGCGGAGCGGTGACGGACAGGGCCAGCGGTTTATCGGCGATGCGCTCGGCGGATGCGGTCAGGCTGTTGAGCAGCGGGTCCCGGATAAAGGGGAGACCGGCGATCAGGCCGACATTGCAATAGGCCATGTCGAACTCCCCCGACTCCAGCACGGCATCAAGAGCCTTTGCGAACATCGGGGGATCGTTGGCGACCTGGCCGGTGAGATCGATCGGGTTCGCCGCGGCGCCGTTGGGCGACAGCGCCATGATCCGATCCTGCAAGGCCTGGGACGCTCGCGAAACCTCTAGGCTTTCGTCCGCAGCAAAGTCCGCAGCCTGAACGCCGATGCCGCCGGAGTTGGTAATAAGGGCAATCCGCTTGCCGCGTGGAAAGCGACCACGGCTCGCCGCATATGCGACGTCCAGCATCTCTTCCGTAGTCCGCGCCCGGTAGGCGCCGAAACGCTCGAACACCGCGTCGTAGACGCGGTCGGACCCGGCAAGAGATGCGGTGTGTGACGCCGCGGCGCGGGCGCCCTGTTCGGTGCGGCCAACCTTCAGCAGGACGACGGGCTTGCGCCGGGCGTGCGCTGCCGCCAATGCGGCGAAAAAGGACGCCTTGTCGCGGACACCCTCGATGTACCCGATCACCACGTCGACATTATCGCTGTCGACGAGAAACTGCATCGCTTCGCCAAGGCCAATATCGGCTTCATTGCCTGTGGTGATCCAGACACCGAAGTCGAGCCCTACTTCGCGTGCCGACTTTACGACCTCGCCCGCATAGCCGCCGCTCTGGCTCACGAGGCCCAGCCGCCCGGCCGTGCCACGGACATCGTCGAAGATTCCCGAGAAGGACAGAAAAATATTGTCGTGCAGATTGTAGAGGCCGAGGCAGTTGGGTCCCAGAAGGCGTATTCCGGCCCGTCGCGCGACACCCAAGATCTGGTCCTGCAAGCGGGCGCCTTCATCGCCCATTTCGGCAAAGCCGGCGCTGAAGATCACTGCCGCGCCGACTCCCTTGCGGGCGCATGCCTCTATGGCCGGCAGGACGGCGGATGAGGGCAGGGCGAGCACGGCACAGTCTGGCCGGGCGGGAAGGTCGTCGATGGTCGACCACGCCTTGAGGCCCTGGACCTCGCTCCGCGCGGGGTTAATCGGGTAGATATCGCCAGCAAAACCGACTTCCTTCAGGTGACGAAGCGCCCGCCCGCCGATGCGCGTCACATCGGCCGACGCACCGACCATTGCGACCGATGTCGGCCGCAACAGCGCCTCTAGCGCGCCCCTGTCAGGCATCCTTCCAGCCTTTTCCTTCGGTCGCCAGCCTCTCCAGCAGCTTGCCCGGGGCCCAACGGGGGCCGTTGCGCTTTGCCGCCTCCAGCGCCGCCTCGTAGATCCGGCTCAGGCCCACCTGCTCGCCCCAATACATCGGCCCCCCCTTGTGCGCGGGGAAGCCGTAGCCGTTGACCCATGCCACATCGATGTCGCTCGCGCGGATGGCGGTGCCGTCCTCGATTTCCTTGGCGCCTTCGTTCACCAGCGGTGCGAACAGGCGAAATTCAATTTCCTCGTCGGTGAAGCTGCGCCGCTCGACGCCCAGTTCACGCGCCACCTCCTCGATGATGCCGATCGTCTCCGGGTCGGGGAGCTTGTTGCGTCCTTCATAGCGGTAGAAGCCTTTTCCGGTTTTCATCCCGTGGCGGCCCCGCTGGACCAAGCGTTCGAGAATCGGGGAAAAGCGCTCCCCCGGCGGCAGCGTTGCCTTGCGCGCCTCACGCACCAGCACCCCGACATCCAGGCCGCTCATGTCACGCATGGAGATCGGCCCCATCGGCATGCCGAACGCCTCTGCTACCCGGTCGATCTGTTCGGGTGTTGCGCCCTGTTCCATCAGGAACTCCGCCTCGCCCGTATAATATTGCAACATGCGATTGCCGATGAAGCCATCGCAGTTGCCGGCGAGAACGACGTTCTTGCCGAGCGTCTTGCCGAGCGCCATCACCGTGGCGATGACTTCCGGAGAGGTCAGCTTGCCGCGGATATTCTCCTGGAGCTTCATCACGTTCGCCGGCGAGAAGAAGTGGACGCCCACGACATCCTCGGGGCGGGCGGTGACGGCCGCGATGGCATCAATGTCCAGCGACGATGTGTTCGTGGCGAGGATGGCTCCCGGCTTCATCACCGCGTCCAGCCGGGAGAAGATGTCACGCTTGATGTCCATGCGTTCGAACGCGGCTTCCACGACGATGTCGGCGGCGGCGAAATCGGCGTAGTCCGTCGTGCCTGAAATAAGCGCGAGGGCCTTCTCGGCCGCTTCCGGAGCCATCGACCCCCGGCTGACCGATGCTTCATAGTTCTTGCGGATCGTGCCGATGCCCTTGGCCACGGCGTCTTCGCTGATGTCGGTCAGGTGGACCGGAATGCCGGCATTCGCAAACACCATGGCGATACCGCCGCCCATGGTGCCCGCGCCGATCACCGCGGCGGACCGGATCGGCTTCGGCTTGGCCTCCAGGCCGGGAACACGCCGCGCTTCCCGTTCCGCGAAGAAATAATGCATCAGCGCGGCACGCTGATCGCTTGCATAAAGCTCCCGGAACTTCGCGAGTTCAAAAGCCAGTCCCTCAGTGGCCGACAGCGTGCAGGCCGCTTGGATGCAGTCGATGATGACGAGAGGAGCGATCTTGCCGCGCGCCTTTTTCGCGACGGTCTTGCGCGCGTCGGCGAACAGTTCGGGACTGATGCCTTCAATCTTGTCGGTGCGCTCGATGGCCGGGGTCGGTGTCGTGCCCTGCGACCCCATCTGCTGTGCATAGGCAATCGCGCCCGTCGGCAAGTCGTCCACCACCGCATCGATGATGCCCAATTCGCGTGCCCTGCCCGCAGGAACATGCTTTCCCGTCGTGATGAGCTCGATCGCCAATTGCGGACCAACCAGCCGGGGCAGGCGCTGAGTACCGCCCGCGCCGGGCAGCAAGCCAAGGTTGACCTCTGGCAGTCCCACTTTCGCCGAAGGTACGGCGATGCGCGCATGGCAGGTGAGCGCGAGTTCAAGGCCTCCACCAAGCGCGGTGCCGTGGATCGCGGCGACAGTAGGCTTAGGAAAGGTTTCGAGCACGTTTTGAAGGTCGGCAAGGCCAGGCCGCACCTTTGATTTCTCGGTGCCCATTTCGGTAATGTCCGCCCCGGCTATGAACGTCGATCCGCCGCCCATGATGACGACTGCGGCAACGGCCGGGTCGCGCCTCGCCCGCTCGAGGGCCTCGCCCAGACCGGTGCGGACCGCAGCGCTGAGTGCGTTTACTGGTGGATATTCAACCGTGAGCACCGCTACATCGTCTCTCACATCATACCGCACCGCATTCATTGTCCTCGAACTCCGTTGTTTGTCGGCCGTCGACCTCGCGAGGCTCCCCTGTCTAGTGCCCTGTGGACCCGGTCGGCCGGTAATCTCAACTACAGATGTGATTGATCGCGGCGCGTTTCGTCCCGGTCTTTGCGGGGCGCCTTGTTGTCAGCAGGGTGTGTAGGGAAACCTATTAGGACGTCGACTCATTGCGGCTGACACCAGAGTTTCACGCAGACGAGTTTGACGGCAGCGAGATAGTTGTCAGCATACTTGTCGTAGCGCATGGCGATGCCTCGGAACTGCTTGATACGATTGAAGAAGCGCTCGGAGGGGTTTCGCTGTCGATAGAGCCACGAGGAAGAGGCGAAGCGCTCGTTGTGATTGGAGCGGTTGGGGATGCCGATCTACACCTGCCTTGGCGAACGGGATGTGTCGCCGCGCTCCCATGATGAGCCTGCTGTTCCATTCCTCAAAAGGCATCATCAACGCGGATGCAGATGATCGACCGGATCGACGGGTGGCTCGGCAGTCTGACGGAGGTGGGGGAGTGCGCGCCTTTTTCGGAAGGTCTTCTAATTGACGCTCGGTAGAATTTTGAGCATATGGGCGCCGATATTTGTGGGAGGATGTGTTGCCAGAAAATCCGGGCCTAGATATCGCGGCGCTATCGCGTTGGCTCGAAAGCGTGGTGGGGGAGGCAGCGCCTGACGTGCACGTCGAACCCGTAAAGGGCGGCGTGAGCAACCTGACTTATCGGGTTCGCCGAGGCGACAGGTCCTTCGCGTTGCGATGCACGACCGCACAGCGCAACGACCCTACCGCTGACACCATGCGCCGCGAGATAACCTTGCTCGAGGCCTTGGGGGCGAGTTCAATTCCTCACGCGCGCCTGATTGCGAAGGACGCGAGCGGTGAGGTTCTGGGCGTGCCGATGATGCTATCGGAATGGATCGAAGGCTTTTCGCCGAGGGCGCCTCTGGCGCCGGGCTTTCGGGGCGCCGCCAGTGCGCAGGCCCTGGCGTGGAGCCTGACAGATGCGTTAGCGACGATCGGGAACGAGGACTATCAGAGGTTGGGGCTGGACGGCTTTGGCAAGCCGGCCGGTTTTCTTGAGCGGCAGGTCGATCGTTGGTTGGTGCAGCTGGAGCGTGCGCGCACGCGCAGCCTCGACGGGGTGGATGAACTCTGCAGCGCTTTGCGCGATGCACGTCCCCAGACGCAGCGCACGGCCCTGATCCACGGCGATTATCAGTTCATCAATGTCATGTTCGCGCCGGATGCTCCGCCGAAACTCGCTGCCGTCATCGACTGGGAGACCGCCACGATCGGCGATCCGCTGCTCGACCTCGGCTGGATGCTTGCGGGCTGGCAGGAGGAGGGGGAGCCGCCGACTCACGCCAGCTACATGGACTGGACCGATATGCCCAGTCGCGCCGCCGTGGCGGAGCGGTACGCCACAGTGACCGGCCTGGATGTCTCCGGCATCAATTATTACGTCGCACTTGCCCTGTTCAAGCTCGCGGCAATCATGGAGGGCTGGTACTTTCAATATGTAAATGGCCGCTCCACGCTTGCGTCCCACGGCGCGATGAAGACGATGGTGCCCGACATGATCAGGCGCGCACTAGGGTTCATGGCCGCAATCTAGGCGAACGGTAGTTGAATAGGGCTGTTTACGCTGAGGGGCTGCGGATGCGGACCATGTCCGTGGTTTTATAAATAGATGAGTGGAGAGACGGATGAACATAGATTTGACAGGCCATCGGGCGATAGTGACGGCGTCGACCAGCGGAATCGGCCTCGCGATTGCCAAGGGTATGTTGAATGCTGGTGCTCAGGTAGTTGTCAATGGACGGCGGCAAGAGATTACCGACGCCGCCGTGACGGAATTGAGGCGGCTCTTCCCCGGCTCTGACGTGCAGGGCGTGTCGGCGGATCTCGGTTCAAAAGCGGGTGTCGACCGTTTTATCGAGCTTGCCGGGGATGCCGACATCCTCGTCAACAACCTGGGCATGTACGAACGGGTCGACTTTTTCGACATCACGGACGACCAGTGGTTCCGGATGTTCGAGATAAACGTCATGAGCGCCGTCCGCCTCGCGCGGCACTATATGCCAGGCATGCTGGCGAAAAATTGGGGCCGCGTGATCTCCATCGCAAGCGAGTCGGGCGTAACAACTCCACGCGACCGTATGCATTACGGGATGAGCAAGAGCGCGTTGATTGCGGTTGCGCGCGGGCTAGCGGAGCAGGCGCGGGGGACGGCGGTCACCTCCAACTCGATCATAGTCGGCATGACAATGACGGAAATCGTCGAAGAGGAGATTGAAGCAAACGCTCGTAAGCAGGGGATAAGCTCTCTCGAAATGCAACGGCAGGCGGCGGCGCATCATCGGCCTACCCAGTTGCTGGAACGCTTGGCGAAACCCGAGGAAGTGGCCAACATGGTCGTATATGTCGCCTCGCCTCAGGCGTCCGCGACAACCGGTGCGGCTCTGCGCGTCGAAGGTGGTGGAATATCGTCTTTTCTATGATCAATCAGTGAAAAATTCCGGTTCGTCTGACGATTGTCAAAGGCGCTGTCCGATCCGGAAGAATTGTATTCACTGGTTACCTCACGGGAGAATTGCAATGGGTGCCATAACGCGCGAAAAGGTCACCAAGAATTTCCCGCTTTGGGGAGCGTTGCCGCTGAACACAGAGCCGTATCACCTCATCGAGCAACTGCGCGACGGTAATGAAGTTTTCTATGCTCCGAACAGTCACGCCAGTGGCGCGGGGACCTGGATTTTCACCAGATTTCGCCAGATAAAGGAACTATATTCCCTCACAAAGCAGTTGTCCGTTCAGAATCAAACGGGTGTGAGCGCACTGCTCGGCGAAGCCATGCGAATGGTTCCGACGGAAGCCGATCCGCCGGAGCATTCGGGTTATCGGGGCGTGCTGAGCCCGTTCTTCCTGAATGGTCCACTCGATCAATTGCTGCCTTCCATTCGGACGTTGTCCGATGAACTGGTGCAGACTTTGCTGCCGCGCGGCGAATGCGAGTTCATGGCCGATTACGCGCGTCGTTTTCCTGTCGGCGTTTTTCTCCGCCTTATGGGGCTGCCCGCCGAAGATATCGACGTTTTGAATGACTTGGCCACGACGATCACGTACCATCCGGACCCGGCCGAAAAAGGACGGGCGCTCGGCGAGATCAAGCGTTATCTGGGGGAGCAGATCAGGATCGCCGAGGCGGCCCCACGAGAAGATATCATCTCCTATATCGCTACCGCCCGGATCGCGGGCAGGCCGATCAACGATGAGGAAAAGTTAGCGCTTTCATTCAACGTGTTTGTGGGGGGCATGGACACCGTGTCGGCATCACTCGGCTGGCACTTCCGCTATCTGGGCATGAACGCAGAGTTGCAGGACCGACTGCGAACCGACAGGTCGTTGATCCCGGCAGCGATTGAGGAACTGCTCAGGGTCTACTCGGTCGTCAGTAGCTCGAGAACGGCGCTGGAGGATATTGAGATCGGGGGCGTGCATATCCAGAAAGGCGACATGATCACCCTGGGTACCGAACTCGCCAATCGTGACCCCGACGCTTTCGACAATCCCGATGTGGTTGATATCCACCGGGACAACAAACGCCATCTGAGTTTTGGCTACGGCCTGCACCATTGTCTTGGTGCTCCACTAGCGCGCCGTGAACTCAGAATTGCGATGGAAAGCTGGTTTGACGCTGTCCCCACAATTCGTCTTGCCAGAGACGTGAATGATGGAATGCCGACCTGGGTGGGTAATATCTTTTCTCTGGAAAAGTTACACTTGGTCTGGTGAATTATTAACTGCACTCGCTCGATAATTCTGGAGTTTACATCAATGTCTTTGCTGAACCGTCATCGCGATGCTGCCGCCGAAATTCCTGTCCTCACCCATATTATTGCAGGGGTCGCCCACGCTGGCGGCTCGGCTGGGTCTTTCGAACATATCAATCCAGCGACCGGACAAGTCCAAGCCCTCGTCCCGCTGGCCGGAGCGCAAGAAGTCGATGCAGCGGTCAAAGCTGCGAATGCCGCCTTTCCAGACTGGCGGGGAACCTCTCCCGAGGTGCGTCGGCAAATACTGCAGCGACTGGCCGAGCTGATCGACGAAAATAACGAGCGTCTTGCGCGTCTCTCGGCCCTGGAATTCGGCGGCGTGATTACCTTCACGCGCTTTCTCGCGTTATTGTCGAATAAGTTCACCAATTATTATGCCGGGTGGGCGGACAAACTGGAAGGCCAGGTCGTCACGCACGACGAGGAGTCTGGCTTCGTCTACACGATTCCCGAACCGCTTGGCGCTGTCGCCGTCATCGTGACGTGGAACGGGCCGATCATATCGCTGGGCATGAAGGTGATCCCCGCACTTGCGGCCGGCAATACCGTTGTTCTCAAACCGGCTGAAATCGCACCATTTTCCTCTCAGGTGTTCATGGAGTTGGCGCGGCAGGCCGGCGTTCCCGACGGCGTGATAAATCTTGTGCATGGCGGTGGGGAGGCGGGAACCGCTCTGACCGGTCACCCTGGGATCGCGAAGATCACGTTCACCGGCGGCGCTGCCACCGCACACCGAATCCTTGAGGCCGCCGCGCGCAACCTGACGCCGGCCGTGCTGGAATTGGGCGGTAAGTCAGCCAATCTCGTATTTGGCGATGCGGACCTTGAGGCGGCCTGCGCCTACACCACGCTGACCGGCCTCGCCAACGCCGGGCAGGGCTGTGCTTTACCGACCCGCGTTCTGGTGGAGGACGGAGTGTATTCCGACTTCGTCGCGCGGCTGGAAGCCACCGTCTCGTCCCTGAACGTCGGGGACCCGCTGGCTGATGACTCGATTGTGGGGCCGGTCATCAGCCGCGCCGCGAGTGAGCGAATTCTCGGGATCGTCGATGAGGCTGCCAGCACGGGCGCAGGCCGCATTGTCACGGGAGGCAAGCGACTGGACGGCGAACTCGGCGGCGGCTGGTTTCTGGCTCCCACGGTGTTGGCCGATGTCGATCCTAACAGCTCTGTGGCTCAGAAGGAGATTTTCGGGCCGGTCATTTCTGTCATGCGGTTCAAATCGGAAGAGGAGGCGGTCGCTCTGGCGAACGGGACCGGCTACGGTCTTTCCGCTTATATCCAAAGCGGTGACGCCCGGCGCGTCCGGCGCCTTATCGGTCAATTGCGATCGGGCACTGTCGGTGTCAACGGCGGCGCGCCGCTGACGTATAACGCGCCCTTTGGCGGACTCGGCCTAAGCGGCTATGGCAAGGAGGGCGGCAAGGCGGGCATCGACGAGTTCCTTCATCTGAAGACCGTCTTGGTTCGCTGAACGCGGCACCGGGGTCGCAGGTCACGTCGGCTAGTCCATATGATCAAAGGGCAGGGACGCGTAGCGGTCCTGCAGGCCGACGGGACCTTGCGGTCCGGCTGCTTAATTCGGGAAGCCTCCTCATGGTCAGGAGCGTAACGGCGACGGTTCTCTTTAGGGGGGTGGCGGCTTCGATACCTTCGGGTGTGGCTGCCCGCCAGCCCGGCCTGTGGCTCTGCGGACCGAAATTGCGAATGTCACCTGGAAATGCTGCACGACCCGAATTTGTCTCGTCCCGTGATGCCGATCCACGAACCTATTGTCACATCGGATAGGATAGTCACTCGTTGAGCACTGACCCACTTTTCGACTTCAACGGGCGAATTGTTATCGTCACGGGCGGCTCGCGCGGACTTGGGCGTCAGATGGCGCTGGCATTCGCCGAACGCGGCGCCGATGTCGTTATCGCTAGCCGCAAGCTCGACGCCTGTGAACTGGTGGCGAACGATTGCCGGAGGTTCGGCCGCCGCGCGATGGCCTTTGCTATGCACGCTGGACGCTGGCCGGAGTGCGATGCCTTGCTCGATGCCGTCTATGCGACCTTCGGGCGAGTCGATATCTTGATCAACAATGCGGGTATGAGCCCGGCCTGCCCCAGCCATGAAGTGAGCGAGACGCTGTTCGACGCGGTGTTGAACCTCAATTTTAAAGGCCCCTTCCGTTTGGCTAGTCAGTCGGCGCAGCTTATGAGCCAGGGCGATGGCGGCTGCATCATCAACATCAGTTCTTCCGGTTCGCTCATGCCGATGCCGGCGATTGTGCCTTATGGTGCGGCGAAGGCCGCACTGAATGCCATGACGGTGTCACTTGCCGCAGAATATGCACCCAAGGTCCGCGTGAACACGATCAGCCCAGGCCCATTCCTCACGGACATCGCCAAAGCCTGGACTGCGGAGATGCGGGAGGCCGCACCCAGCGCTCTCGGCCGACCGGGGCGGCCCGAAGAGATCGTCACAGCTGCCCTGATGCTTGCGAGTCCGGCGTCGAGTTTCACGACCGGCGCGCTCATTCGCGTTGACGGCGGCCTTCGCTGATGTCGCTTCCCGGCCACGGGCATCCTGCCACCAAAGCAACGAGGCTACCCATGTATCGTGCTATCATGGCCGACGAACTCGGCCCCGCTGATCGTTACAGCTTGCGTGACCTGCCGCGGCGGCCGCTTGCCGACGGTGAGGTCCGCGTTGCGGTGCAGGCCATCGGAGTCAGCTACGTCGATGTCCTGACCGCTGCGGGCGAGTATCAGGTCAAGCCGCCGGTGCCTTTCATTCCTGGCAGCGAAGCGGCCGGGATTGTGATAGAGACGGCGTCGGGCATCGTGGATGTCGCGGTCGGCGATCGGGTGGTTTGCGGTGGCTGGCATGGCCAGTTCGCCGAGGAATGTATTTTGCCTCGCAACGACGTCATCGTGATCCCCTCCGGCATCGATCTGATCGAAGCCGCCGTATTCCCGGCCAGCTTTTCTACTGCTTGGCATGCCTTGGTCGATCGCGCGCAGGTGAAGCCGGGGGAGTCCGTACTCGTGCTGGGTGCGGGTGGTGCGACAGGCTATGCCGCTGTTCAGGTCGCGAAATGCCTGGGAGCCTATGTGATAGCGTCGGCGTCTACTCCGGAGAAGCGTGCGCTCGCTGCGCAGGGGGGCGCGGATGCGGCTGTTGATGCCCGCGCAGCCGATTGGCGGAACGAGGTGAAGGTCGCGAACGGTGGCAAGGCGGTCGATGTTGTGTTCGACCCCGTCGGCGGCACGGCAACCGAGGCCGCCTTTCGCAATCTCGCCTGGAAGGGCAGGCACCTCGTCATCGGCTTTCCCGGTGGCATCGCCAGTCTGCGGACAAACTTGCCACTGCTGAAGGGCGCCAGCCTGATCGGCGTCAATATTCGTGAATTCTATCAGTCCGAACCGCAGGAGGCGGCCGCGAACATGCGGCGCCTACTGGACCTAGCAAGCGAGGGTTCACTGCGTCCCGCTATCGGTCGAACTTATCCTTTTGAGGATTTTCCCCTTGCAATGGCCGAGGCCGCGAAAGGCGAGAGCGCCGGGCGGGTCGTGCTTACCGTGGGGACACTATAGAGGTTTCGCGATATTGCTTTTGCGTTCTGCGCCGGACAGGTCGTACGAGAACCTGTTTTCCTATGACGCTCGTGGGGATGACTGCCGCGGTTAGATAGGTGTCAGGGAGAAGGCGATGGCAAATCGTGTCGCGGTCGTGACGGGAGCAACCCGTGGTCTAGGGCGAGGTATTGCGCGCGCCCTCGCGAGCAGCGGGGGAACCGTCTATCTCACCGGACGTAATGCCGACGACCTGCAGGCGGCCGTGCTCGAAGTCGACGCAGCCGGTGGACGAGGGATCGGCGTGCGCTGCGACCACGGGAATGATTCCCAGGTGCAGGCGCTGTTTGATCGTATCCGGCGAGAGCAGGGCCGACTGGATCTGTTGGTCAACAATGCGGCGGCTGTGGACGCGGCGGAACTGGTCCGCCCCGGCCCGTTCTGGCAGAAGGATCTGAAGCTGGTCGATATGATCGATATCGGCCTCCGGTCCAACTACACGGCCAGCTATTTTGCGGCGCCCCTCATGATAGAGACCGGCCCCACGCTGATCGTCAACATTTCCTTTTATGGTGCGGTGAGTTACCATTTCGGTCCCGCCTACGGCGCTGCCAAAGCCGGCACGGACAAGATGGTGCATGACATGGCTATCGACGCACGGGACACCGACCTCTCGATCATATCGCTCTGGCCGGGTTTCATACGGACCGACCAGCTCAAGGGAATGGCGGAGGAGGACTTCCCGCCTGAAATACGTTCGATCGTACCTGAAATGGAGACGCCGGAATTCTCCGGGCTCGTCATTTTGCAACTGCTTGATGATCCTGAACGTAAGGCGCTCTCGGGGCAAACCCTGATCGGTGCTGCCTTGGGCCGAAAATATGGAATATCCGATCTGGATGGCAAGGTGCCGCGAGACTGGAGCGACGTAATGGGACGACCGACAGCCTTTTTCGCTGGACACTGAACGTCGGGACAGTGCCATTCGCCAACCGTTTCGACGCGGGTGCCTTACGTGCGCACCGCGACATTGCATTACATATCCGATTTATGACGCTTGGTTCAGCTCGCCGTTGCGCTTCTCCCTGCCCGTCGGCACCGCTGAAGGATAGCCTGTTGCAGCGCTCGCTGCCTCGTCTATCGCCTCATGCTGGAGAATTTGCGATGTCCGAACCCACGCAACACCAATCCGTGCTGACCGTCTCCATCGAAGGGCCGGTCGCTGTCGTCACGATCAACCGACCAGAAGCCATGAACTCCCTGTCGCGCGCGGTTTTCGAGGAACTGGAAAGAGCCTTCGCGGGATTTGGTGAAGAGGTTCTGGTCGCGGTGCTCACCGGCGCGGGCGAGCGCGCCTTTTGCGCCGGCCTCGACATGAAGGAGATGGCGTCGGGCGAAGGAATCACCGCCCCGAGTGACGCGACCATCGGATTCGGGCACACGCGCTTTGGCCTGGCCGCATTCAAGGGCATCGTAATCGGGGCGATCAATGGCGTGGCGGTGGCGGGCGGACTGGAACTCGCCCTGTGCTGCGACATCCGGGTCGCCTCTACCACCGCGCGCTTCGGTGACGTTCATTCCCGCGTGGGTTTGCTCCCTGGCGCCTTGCTCAGTTCCCTTCTGCCGCACCTGATCGGCGTCAGCAGGGCAAAGGAGATGGCTTTGTCGAGCCGACTGATCGACGCTGCGACCGCCGAACGCTGGGGCCTGGTGAACAGGCTGGTCGAGCCGGGCGAGCTTCTGAATGAAGCCAAGGCACTTGCCCACGACATCGCCAGGCACGACCGCAAGATCATTATGGCCTACAACGCGCTGATCGACGATAATTTTGGTATGACGTACAAGGATGCGATCGACAACGAATTCCAGGTATCGAAGGCGTTCGAAGAACATCATTGATCCTCGATGGGAAGCAGTCCCTACGTGAGTGAACGATGCGAGGCTCGCATCGTTCACCCGGGGTCTTGATCGAGAAGCGAACGCTTCCCACGCTGTTTATCAGTTATTCTTACGCCGCTAGTCCCGCAGCGACGATGCCCGCCATTGCGGCCTTTTCGTCATTGTCGCTCGTATCGCCGGTTACGCCTACGGCTCCCGCGATACTGCCAGCGTCATCGCGAATGAGAAGGCCGCCGGCTGCAGGGACTATTCCAGCGGGGTTCAGGCCGGCAGCGGCGTTGATGAACGTCGGACGATCGATCGCCATCTCGCCGATGACGCGTGACGACACGCCGAGCGCCAGCGCGCCGGACGCCTTGGCCGTCGCGATCTGCGGGCGCAGATTGGACGAACCATCCTCGCGAGCGAAGGCAGTCATGTGACCGCCCGCATCGAGAACCGCGACGCTAAGCGGCTTGAGGCCAAGCGAGCGGCCTTCCTTCAGCGCTGCCGACACAATGGTTTGCGCCTGATCGAGTGAAATGCGGGTCGTTGTCCTTACTCCCTGAACGTCGTTGGAATTCCCACCGGGCGGGGGCCGCCGGTTGCCCAGTCGATCAATTCGACGGTGTGCACGACGGCGGTGGTAGAGAAACGCGCGATTTGGGTCGCGCAGCCGATATTGCCGGTGGCGATCACATCCGCCTGCAGCTTGTCGATGTTGCCCGCTTTACGCTGGCCGAGTGTATCGGCAATTTGAGACTGCAGGATGTTGTAGGTCCCGGCCGAACCGCAGCAAAGATGGGCTTCGGCGGGCGTGCGCACGGTGTAACCGACGCGCGAGAGCAGGCGTTTCGGCACTTCGGTTACCTTTTGGCCGTGCTGCAGCGAGCAGGCCGAGTGGTAGGCGACTGTCAGCCCTCTTCCATCGCCGTCGGGCAGGTCTATGCGCGCTAGATATTCGCAAACGTCCATCGCCAGCGCGCTGACCCGGGCGGCCTTGTCTGCATAGGCCGGATCGTTCCGCAGCAAAAAGCCATAGTCCTTGATCATCGTGCCGCAGCCCGAGGCGGTTACGATGATGCCGTCCAGTCCTTTACCTTCGATCTCGGCGGTCCACGCGTCGACATTGCGCCGCGCGGCGGTCAGCGCGTCCTTTTCCTGTCCCATATGATGGACCAGCGCACCACAGCAGCCCTCGCCGCGTGCAAATACCACATTGTGGCCGCAGCGATTGAGCAGGCGAACGGTCGCCTCGCGGAATTCGGGTCTCAAGACCGGCTCTGCGCAGCCTTGCAGCAGCGCGACGCGGCCCTTGGCCGCCGGGAGAGACGTCGAGTGCAACGGAGCGGGTGCCCGCAGGTCGGTAGGTGCGAGATCGAGCATGGCCGCCATCGGCTTTAGTGCCGGGACCATGCGGAAGATCGGTTTCAGGGGTTTGGCGAGCGGTGCCAAGATCAGCGACCAGCGAAACCGGTCGGGGTAGGGCAGCACCAGGGCAAGCAGGTGCCGGAAGAATCTGTCGCTGGCGGGCCGCTTGTAATTGTCGTTGATATAGGTGCGCGCATGATCCGCCAGGTGCATGTAATTCACACCTGAGGGGCAGGTGGTCATGCAGGACAGGCAGGACAGGCAGCGGTCGATATGCTTGACCACCTCCGGACTCGGAACGCGCCGGTTTTCCAGCATGTCCTTCATCAGGTAGATGCGACCGCGCGGCGAGTCGAGTTCGTCGCCCAGCAGCACGTAAGTCGGGCATGTTGCCGTGCAGAACCCGCAATGCACGCACTTGCGGATAACCTGCTCCGACGACTGCATCGCCGGATCGGTCAATGCCTCAGGCGGAAAACTGGTCTGCATCCGCATCCTCCATAAAACGACCGCTCACCAAGACATCGGCGGGATCGAATGCGCGGCGCACACGCTGTTCCAGCCTCGCGACAGACGGCGCGCGCGGCTGGAACGCGGGTATCCGTGCGCGCATGTCGGCGGGGGCATGCGCCAGCCGTGCCTCGCCGCCCAGCCTGTGCGCCTGATCGCGCACCTCGGTGTCGGACGAGTCCGTCCCGATCCACAGGCGACCGCCTCCCCAGTCGATCGACCAGTCGATGCCCATTGGTTCGACCGCGTCGATGAGGTCGGTCGCACGGCGGGGCGGCATATGCACGTCCCATCGGACTTTGCCTTGAATGGTGTCGCCTGACATAGCGTTTCGCCAGAGCGGGGCCGCTTGCTCATCAGGCATGCGCTCCAGGGAACAAAGGCCGGCAAGCAAGCCGGGTAGTGCGGCACATCGCGCCTCCACCGATGGTGCAAATCCCGCGACGCGAAGCAGAACCTCCCCGGTTCGGAGTGCCGCCGCTGCCGAAATTTCCGCATTGCTGCCCAGCGCGCAGGCCATGGCTGCATAAGCGGCCTTCGGTGTCATTCCACAGGCCGCCATGGTTATCGTCTGCCGCGGTTTCGGCAGGACCTTGAGCGTGATCTCGGTCATGGCGCCGATCCGGCCCCACGATCCGGCCATCAGCTTTGGCAGGTCGTATCCGGTCACGTTCTTCACGACCTTGGCGCCAGCAACGAACATCCGACCTTTTCCGGAAACGGCCGTGAAGCCCAGCAGGTGGTCCCTTGCGCTGCCGGCCGTCACGCGCCGCGACCCGGCAACGCCCGCCGCCACCGTGCCGCCTATGGTAGCGCCCGGTTGACCCCATGGTTCGAAGGCGAGCATCTGCCCCTCCGCGCCGACTAACGTCTGGATGTCCGCGAGCGGTGTACCGGGACGAACGGTCAGGACCAGCTCTGCCGGATCATAATCGACCACCCCGGCGATCTGTCGCAGGGAAACGATGCTGCACGCCCTTGGTGCGCCGAATTCCGCCTTTGTGCCCCCGCCCGACAATTCCAGCTTCGTTCCATCGCTGGCCGCGCGGGCGACGATCTCGACCAGATCCTGCGTGTCTCTTGGAACAAGCATCAGAACCTCGGCAAATCCGGATGTGGAAGTGCGCCATGGTGTACATGCATGCGGCCCAGTTCTGCGCAGCGATGCAGGGTCGGGAACACCTTCCCCGGATTGAGCAACAGTTCCGGGTCGAACGCGCATTTGACGCTCTGCTGCTGCCTCAGGTCCGCCTCGCTGAACATTTCGGGCATCAGGTCGCGTTTCTCTATGCCCACGCCGTGCTCGCCGGTGAGCACGCCACCCACTTCGACGCACAGGCGCAGGATATCGTTGCCGAACTCCTCCGCCCGGGCGAGCTCGCCGGGTATGTTGGCATCGTAGAGGATGAGGGGGTGGAGGTTCCCGTCGCCGGCATGGAAGACATTTGCGACGCCCAGCCCGTATTTCCGGGAAAGCTGTTCGATGCGGCTCAGAACTTCGGGCAGACGCCTTCGGGGGATCGTACCGTCCATGCAGTAATAATCCGGCGAAATCCGGCCCACGGCGGGGAAGGCCGCCTTACGCCCCGCCCAGAAGGCCACACGCTCGGCCTCATCGCGCGATACGCGCGAAGTGACGGCCTGGTTGGCATCGGCGATGCGAGCGATTTCGGCGATCAAATGATCGCATTCGGCTGCCGGCCCGTCCACTTCCACGATCAGCAGCGCGCCGACGTCAAGCGGATAGCCGACGTTCACGAACGCCTCTGCGGCATGGATGGCCGGCCTATCCATCATCTCCATGCCCGCAGGGATGATTCCTTCGGCAATGACCTGTGCCACGCAGGCCCCCGCACTTTCCGCGTCGGGAAAGCCGACAAGAACAGCTCGCGCCGTCTCCGGCTTGGGCAGGATACGCACGGTGACTTCCGTTACCACGCCGAGCAGTCCCTCCGATCCGACGACCACGCCCAGCAGATCGAGGCCGCCCGCATCGAGATGCCGTCCGCCAAGGCGCACGACGTCGCCGTTCATCAGCACCAACTCGACACCCAGGACATTGTTGGTCGTGAGCCCATATTTCAGGCAGTGCACTCCGCCCGAGTTTTCCGCCACATTGCCGCCGATCGAACAGGCGATCTGGCTCGACGGATCAGGCGCATAATAAAAGCCCCTGCCTTCCACCGCATGTGTAATCGCCAGGTTGGTCACGCCCGGCTGCACGATGGCGATGCGATCTTCATAATCGATCTCAAGGATCCGGTTGAACTTGCCCATGGCGAGCAGCACGGCATCCTCAAGCGGGAGCGCCCCACCTGATAGTGACGTTCCTGACCCGCGTGGCACCACCTTCACATTCTCGCGCGCGCACCAGCGCAGCACGGCGCGAACCTGTTCGAGTGATTCCGGCAGGACGACCACCATGGGCGGCTGGCGATACGCTGTCAGCCCGTCCGACTCCCATGGGCGAAGCCCGTCGGGGTCGTCGATCACACCTTCGCCCGGCACGATCTCGCGAAGCGCCGCGACGATATAGTCGCGCTTCGCTAGTGTCTGCGCGTCGGGCTTGGGCATCGTGATCGACATATTCTCGTCCTGTCGCCATCGGGCACTATCGCGCCCCGTCTAAATCGGGATGCCGCCCGCACAAGACTGGGGAACGAAGCGGCATTGGTGGGGCGGCAGCGTGATCTTGCCGCCCGACATCGAGCGGATCGACGTTGCACCCGACCACGAACTGCGCCGCATCACGCGTTAACCAGCCGGTCCTCCAGAATCAGATTGGCGGCGTGATAGCCAAACGCCATCGCCGGGCCGTTGGTGTTGCCCGACACCTGCGTCGGCATGGCGGAACAGTCGACGACGCGAAGACCCTCCACGCCCTTTACGCACAGGCGACCGTCAAGTACCGCGTCCGGGTCGACGCCCATGCGGCATGTCCCCGTGGCGTGAATGCCCGGCTGGGACATCTGCCGCATATAGGTCAGGATTTCGTCGTCATTGGCAAAGTCGACACCGGGAACGGTTTCGACCGCGCCATAGCGCTGAAGCGCGGTCGTCCCGGCAAAGCGCCGGGCGAACTTGAAGACGCCGATCGACGGTTCATGATCCCGCGGATCGCCCAGCACATTGGCATCTATGAAGGGCTTGTCGAACGGATCGAGCGAACTGATCTCTATGTATCCCGCGCTATAGGGGCGCATGAAATAGCCGCCGATCATCATGCCGTGTCCGCTTTCAAGGACCGTTTCATTAAAGGATTTCGTCCCGTCCACCGAAAACGCGCCCATGAAAAGCTGGCCGTCAGGCCGGTCGAGGTCGGGGCGGGTACGGAAGAACGCCCCCGCTTCGAACGCGCAGTCCGCCAGCGGGCCGGTGCCGAACAGTTGCTGACGAAGGACATTGCCGACGAGCTTGAGGCCCGAGAAGGAATGGTTGAGGCTGTCGCGATCGACACGCAGCTGGACTCCTGCCGTGCCGCGGTGATCCCGCAGGTTCCGCCCGACTTCCGCCCGATCGGCAACGACCGGAATGCCCAGCCGCTGCAACAGGGCGGCGGGGCCGATGCCCGATCGCTGCAACAGCAGGGGCGAATTGAGGACGCCGGCGCTCAGGATGATCTCGCGGCCTTCGATCACCACCTCCTCGCCGTCGCGTCGCCCCGCCACCGACGTTGCGCGCTTACCTTCAAAGAGCAGGCGATCGACGGTCAGGTCGGTGATGACCTGCACATTCTTGCGACGGCGCGCGGGTTTCAGGAAGGCCTTGGCCGAGCTGTTCCTGCCGCCGCGGTGGATTGTCCGGAAATAATATCCCGCGCCATCCTGCGCTTCACGGTTCAGATCCTCGCGCCGGGGAACGCCAAGTTCGCCGGCCGCCTCGATAAACGCCTCCGCCAGCGGATGCTTGCCGGGGAATGCGGAGATGTCGAGTGCGCCGCCTTCGCCGCGCATCTCGTCCGCGCCGAGTTCATGGTTCTCCATCGCCCGATAGGCCTTGAGCATCTCGGGCCAGCCCCATTCCACCAAGCCCATGTCGTGCCACTCGTCATAGTCCTGGGGTTGGCCGCGCACATAGACCATGCCGTTGACCGAGCTGGACCCGCCGAGCGTCCTTCCACGAATCCACATCTCGTCACGATTGCTGCCGCCGCCGACCTTGGCATTGTAGCGCCACAACAAATCAGGATGCTGATAAACCTTCGGGAACCCGCGGGGCATGTGGATGGCGGGATGCGTGTCTTTCGGTCCCGCCTCGATGATCGCGACTGTGACACGCGGGTCTTCCGACAAACGGTTTGCCAGGACACACCCCGCGGAACCCGCTCCCACAATGACATAGTCGAATATCACTCGGTCTCTCCGTGACGTTGGATACGTGTTTTTCGAAGCTGTCTAGAGCGAGACGGCAGTTCCCCAAAACTGTCAAGTTTTCTTATTGACGACCGTTAGGAAATGTTGGAGTTCCGACCTGATGTGAGTGCGCGAAAACAGACGCACAAGGCGCTATCGGGCGCTTCCGATCACACTTTGGAGAGGACGAAAGCCGATGCGGTTGGAGGGAAAGAGCGCTATCGTGACCGGCTCGGCCCGCGGTCTGGGGGCGAGCATCGCCAGAGATTTCGCCCGCGAGGGCGCCCGGGTCATGTTGTGCGATATCCTCGAGGATCAGGGAGAAGAGGTCGCCCGCTCGATCGGGGACGCCGCCACCTTCCGCCGGCTTGATGTGACGAAATCCGGTGAATGGGCGGACGCCGTTGCCGATGCTGAATCGGCTTTCGGGTCGGTCGACGTGCTCGTCAACAATGCCGCCCTTATTGAGCAGGTGCCTTTTGACGAGGTGACCGAAGAACTGTTCAAGGCGATTTTCGAAGTGAACGCCCTTGGGACATTCCTCGGCATGAAGGCTGTTGTGCCAGCCATGCGCCGGGCGGGCGGGGGTTCCATCGTGAATATTTCCTCGACGGCCGGCATCCATTCGTCCGGCGGTCTTGCCTATGGGGGGTCCAAATTCGCCATCACCGGCCTGACGAAGACCGGCGCGCATATGCTCGGCCCCGAGAAAATACGGATCAACTCGGTCCATCCTGGCTGGATGAGAACCCCGCAGACGGAGGTCGTGCCACTGGACTGGGTCGCCAGCCTGCTTCCGTTGCGGACGATCATGGACACGGCCGAGGTAGCCAAGCTCGTCTCGTTCCTCGCGTCGGACGATTCCTCCATGATTACGGGGAGCGAACATCTGATCGATGCGGGCGGGTTGTTGATGGGCTCGCGCGACATCGTCGATCGCATGGCCGATCATATGTGATCTTCCCGGTGGGCCAAGACTGCCCCCTTTCGCCCCGTCTTCGTGGCCCTCTTCGTGGAACGATCGCGTGAAAATCGATCTCTCAGGCCAAAAGGCCATCGTTACGGGTTCCACCACCGGCATTGGCCTGGCGATTGCGAAAGGCCTGGCCGGTGCGGGCGCCGATGTGATCGTCAATGGCCGCAGGCAGGACGTCACGGATGGGGTGGTGGCGGAGCTTTCGGCGCTTTGTCCCGACGTGACGATCGAGGGAGTCGCGGCCGACCTTTCCCGGAAGGAAGGCGTGGACCGATTCACGCGGCGCGTTCCGCAGGCCGACATTCTCGTCAACAATCTGGGCATCTGGGCCGAGGCCGATTTCTTCGAGCTGCCGGACGAAGAGTGGCGGCACTTTTTCGAAACCAACGTCATGAGCGGCATCCGGCTGGCGCGCCACTACATGCCCGGGATGCTCGCGCGCAATTCGGGACGCCTTGTGTTCATCTCCAGCGAATCCGGCGTGACGACCCGAAGCGAACGACTGCACTACAGCGTAACCAAAACGGCCATCCTGGCAGTGGCAAGGGGCCTGGCAGAGCAGGCGCGGGGCACGGCCGTCACCAGCAACTCCATCGTAGTCGGCACGACCCTGACCGAACAGATCGCTGAAATGATCCGGCAGCTCGCCAAGGCCGAGAATATCTCGTTCGATGACGCGCAGCAGATGGTGATCAAGCAACATCGCCCCACACATCTGCTGCCGCTACTCGCCTCCACTGAAGAGGTGGCGAACATGGTTGTCTATATTGCCTCGCCTCAGGCTTCGGCGACAACCGGCGCGGCTCTTCGGGTGGATGGCGGCGGGATCACCAACATCCTTTGAGCAGTCAAGCTGACAGGCGATATGCCCCCGGGGTCAAGGGCAGGTCCAGGAAGGTGCGGACGCCCGGCGCCGCCTGGCACAGGGCGATAACCGAATTCGTGATATGACCGCCCACGGCCCAGCCGGCGTCGGCCATGGGATTGCGGCCGAACGCGCCCAGCTCCAGCTCGACCTTCATCGCCGGCGCGCCATGTATCTCGACCTGATAGCCTTCCTTTCCGTCGGTGTCGAAATGGGGCCAGTCCTGTGCTGCATCGTCGGCGATTCGCGTTATATGCTCGGCGACGATGCGTGCCTTGCCGTTCACCAGGCCGGTCGCACTCAGCCGCTCTGCCGCGATCGTCCCGGCGCGCACGAGGCCGGTTGCGATCTCGATGTCGCGATCGGCGACCACATATTCGATATCCATCCTGACTTCGTCGAGCGATGCTTTGATTCCGTCGGCGATCATTGCGACCGACCCGCCCAGGCCGCGCGAAAAGCTGCCTAACACCTTAGAAAGGTCGAATGACGCCGGGTCCTGACCGAAACCAAAAAGGCCCATGATCGTGTCTCGGTCGTTGTAGTTGGCGTAATTCATGATCTCGCGCACCGCGATGGTATCGATGCGGGCGGAAATCTGCGTAAGGCCCAGCACGAACCGGTCGGGGGCATAGCCCGGCGATATTCCGGCATATAGAAAGCTGGCATTCCCTTTGGCGCACGCCGCCTCCAGCCGCGCCATTGTCTCTGCCCCGAGGTGCGGCGCGTAGACGAGCGAGTTGGGCGCTGACGCGATGACATTCTTGCCGCCTTCCAGAAACGCGCACAACAGCTCGAACAGCCGACCCGAATGCGTATCCGCCTCGAGGACGTCCCCGGCATACGGGTCCCACGGCATGAAGGAAACGCAATCCGCCTCCATCGCCAATAGCGCCGATGTGTCTGTCGTGGCCAGAATTCCGGTGTCGGGCATACGGCAGATGGTGCCGGCATCGCGCCCCTCGTTCCGGCTGCTGTGCACACCGACGCCGACAAGCTCCAGCTGGGGGTGGGTGAGGATTGATCGCAAAGCGAACTTGCCGGTGGCGCCCGCGCCATATTGGATCATCCTGTATTGCTTCACGTCTAACCCCCGCCTAGATTCGGCCAATCGATAGACCGAATATTGCCGACGCGCCATGCCGCCGGCAACCCGTCCGCTTGAAAGGATTTATGATGAAGGCAGTCAGAGTACTCGCGCCCGGCAGCTATTCCATCGACGATGTACCGATGCCCTCCTGCGGGCCGCGCGACGCGCTGGTCAAGGTGTCAGCATGCGGCATCTGCGGTAGCGACCTTCATTTCGTGAAATGGGGCACGTTGCGCGGAGACGGCCTGCCGATGGCGCTGGGCCACGAGGCGACCGGGGTGGTCGAACAGGTCGGTAGCGATGTAGACAGCCTGCGGCCCGGCATGCGCGTGTTCATCAGCCCGACCGCGAGCGACGGCAGCACGATCGGCGCGGGCATTCATGACGGTGCGTTTGCCAGCCATATCGTCATCCGTGATGCCGTACTGGGCAAGACGCTTCTGTCGGTGCCTGACGATCTGGACCTGCATCGTGCCGCTCTGGTCGAGCCGCTGGCGGTCGGGCTTCACACTGTTAACCGCGGCATGCCCGACGCATCTACCAAGGCGGTCGTCTTCGGCTGCGGCCCGATCGGACTGGCGGCCGTGCTGTGGCTGGCGCGTCGCAAGGTGAGCCACATCGTGGCGATCGACCTTGCCGACGAACGGCTGGACTTTGCAAGGCGGATGGGTGCGCACGCCGTCATTAATCCGAGCCAGGAAGACGTGCCAACGCGCCTCGCCGAATTGCAGGGGACGGGCGATCCGATCAAGGGGCTGCCGACCGTAGGTACAGATGTCTTCTACGACCTGGCTGCGGGCCCGGGGGTGATTGATCAGATCGTCGGGATGGCCAAGTTCCGTTCCCGGCTTGTCGTCGGCGCAATCTACTTCAACCCCGTGCCTATCAACTTCCGCGATCTGATCTTGCGGGAAATGGAAATTACGACGGCTGGCCCCTATGAGCAGGAACTGCGCGATGCGCTGGCCGACCTGTCGAAGATCGATCCGGAGACGCTCGATACCTACGTTACGGCCACGCTTCCCTTCTCGGAGTTCGACAAGGCGTTTGAACTCGCCAAGAAGCCTTCGAGCGCGAAGGTCATGGTGACGTTCGACTAACGCGGCGCTCCGACGCACGCAGCTGCCGCATCTTTGGTCGGACTCTGTGGCGTCAGGGCAACGCTCGTGCAGTGACTGTCGCCGCGGCTCCGAAATCATGAACGTAATTCCCGCCCTGCATTGGCTTGAGTTTCGATAGTTCCTGATCAAAAGATCGATCAGCGCGGGTACAAAGCGCATGGGGCGACCCTACGGCAGATGTCCGCTTTGGACGTGACGGGGTCGTTAATTAGGGAGGATTTATGTCAATCAAAATCAAATCTATCGTGGCTCTCGCGTCCGTTTCGCTCGGAGCGCTTGTTGTTGGGACTCCGGCGTTAGCGCAGCAGTCGACCGGTGCCGCCGCGTCCGGCGACACGGCCCCTGCCAGTGAAGCGAATCTGACCGACATCATCGTCACCGCACGGCGTTCGAGTGAGAACATTCAGAAGGTGCCGGTTGCGGTGTCGGTGCTCAGCGCAGAAGCGCTGTCGCAGAGGCGCATCACCGGTGCGAAGGACCTTCAGTACAGCACGCCGAGCCTGGTCGTCACCAGCGATCCGTTGGGCGGCTCGACGGCCCCCGTGTTCCAGCTACGCGGGCAGACCGTGGCGCAGGGTTCCGACGATACCGTCGTCACCTATCTCGGCGACGTTCCGGTCAACTCGCGCGCCTTTTCCGGCGGCTTGTTTGATCTGAACTCGGTGCAGGTCATTCGTGGTCCGCAGGGCACTCTGTTCGGCAAGAACAGCACCGGCGGTGCCGTCGTCTTCACGCCGCGCATTGCGGACACCGATAGAGTGTCCGGCTTTGTCGATGGAACGGTCGGCAATTACAGCTATTATCAGATCGGCGGCGGCGTAAACGTGCCCCTGATCACCGACAAGCTGGCGGTGCGCGTCTCCGGCCAGATTACGCGCCAGGACGGCTTCACACGTAACATTTCCGGGCCGGATGGCGGCGACAAGAAATATGAAGTGCTGCGCCTGTCCCTGGTCGCGACCCCGACGGAAAATCTCCGTAACGAGACCTATTTCAGCTACTTCCACGGACGCCAGCATCAAAATCCGCTGATTTTCACTGATTATAGTTACGGACTGGTGCAGTTCATTATCGGTCGTGCTGCCGGGCCGGCAGTCGGTAAAGCAGTGGCTGACTTGGTTCAGGGCCAGTTCGATCGTCAGCAGCAGCTTGGTCCGCGCACAATCGATTATTCGGCTCGTCCGAACAATGACGATAATGACGTCTTCATTGCCACCAATACGACCAGCTACGATTTCGGTTTTGCTACGCTGAAGAACATCTTCGGCTATTACAACCAAAAGCCGAAAGTAAGCCTTTCTCAAACTTCCACCGATTTCCCGTTGGTGGACGTTAGTCAGAATAAAAATCAGGACGCTTTCAGTGACGAGCTTCAGCTCTCCGGTGATAGCGATACCTTAAAGTGGATCATTGGTGGTTTCTTCTCGACAGAGAAGACAAAGACTGTCCAAAGAGCCTTTCTGTTCGGTGGTTTGTCCACGGATACCAGTTCGACTGATAAGTATACGTCCAAGGCACTCTTCGCCCAAGGCACGTATGATTTTACAAGCCTCGGATTGCAGGGCGTAAAGTTTACGGCCGGTATTCGCCACACCTGGGACATCCGCACGGGTGTGCTGGACGTGTTTGATCACAACGTGGGCGGCGGTACCCAGCTTCCGACAGTGAACAACCGGAAGACTTACCGGAACGTCAGCTGGACGCTCGGTCTCGACTATCAGGTCATGCCAGACCTGTTACTCTATGTCGCCAGCCGGCATAGCTACAAGGCGGGCGGTCTGAACCTTGTGGCTGCGACTGCTCCTCCAGCGCTGCAAACCTATGCTCCGGAAAAGCTGACCGACATCGAATTGGGTGCGAAGGCGACGATTCGTGTGGGAGATGTGGCCGTGATCCGCACCGATATCGCGGCCTACCGGGGCTGGTACAAGGACTTGCAGTTCCAGGAACTAGCGAGCTGCAGCGGCAACGTGTCATCCTACGTCATCAACGCAGGCAAGGCGTCACCGAAGGGCCTGGAGTTTGAGTTTGACGCGTCGATCAAGCGTAATCTCCGCGTTGGAGGTTTCTACAACCGAACGCTCGGCAAGTTCGACGAGTTCAAGCTTGTTGAGCCTAATACATGTAGCGTGATTGGCTCCGGCGTAAACCTGAACGGCGCAAATTTTGGTCATATCTCGAAGGATACCGCTGGTCTGAACGCCGCCTACACCGTGCCGCTGACCCATGGCGATGAGGCGCTGGTGTTCTCCGGCGACTGGTATTATCGCGGGGCCCGTCTCGGCGTCGCAACGCAAGGCGTATCTTCTGCTATTCCGAGCTACTCGCTGTTCAATGCTCGCGTTGACTATAACAACATCGGCGGCAGCCGGTTCAGCGCCGGCGTGTGGGTACATAATATCGGTAACAAGCTGTTCCTCGCTTACCGCAACAATGTCCTGGCGCTGTCGGGCTATAACGTGGTGGCCTATGGCGACCCCCGCACCTTCGGCATGGACGTGAAGTTCAGGTTCTAATGATTGTGCCGGGTGGCTTCGGTCACCCGGCATTTGTTTCCTGGTGAGGCGTCGCCTGCGATGCTCTTCGGCCAGGGGTACAACAGCAGGGCAACCCGGCAGTGATCGATTGGCAAAGGGGAAAACCATGCTGTCGTCCGCCGAGATTATCGCTGTAGCACGAGCGGATAACCGATATCGCAGCTCTCCCGATGGGTCGTGGCGCGAAGGGCTCGATCGTCTGGTTGATGCTTTCAATCAGGAAGCGGCGCTCAACTCGTTCGGCGGACAGCATATTGCAGCGGTTCTGGCCAGCAAACTCGCGACCCGGTTCGCGATAGATGACTGGCACTTCCAGCACCCCGAAATCACCGACCAGCAAATCGACCGGCCGGTGTTCGGTCTTGGCCTGCCCCGGACCGGTTCAACGGCGCTGGGTGTCGTTATGGGGCAGGACCGCGACCGTCGCGTGCTGCGCACCTGGGAGGCACGGCAGCCCTGCCCCCCGCCCGAGGCCGCAACGCAATACACAGACGCCCGGATCGCATCGGCTCAGGCCGAACTAGACGCCCTTATCGCTGCCGACCCCTCGCTGGCGGCAATGATCCCGATGTCGGCCGACGCTGCGACGGAATGTCTGATCCTGACATCCATGGACTTTCGGTCGAAGGAATTCGCCGCATTCGGTCAGATCGACAGCTACAATGCTTGGCTGCTCGAGTGCGACATGGAACCGACCTACCGCTTTCACAAGCGCGTGCTCCAGCTTCTCCAGTGGCGGTGCCCGCCGAACCGCTGGTTCCTGCGTACCCCGGCGCACAGCCCGTTTCTGCCGGCGCTCGACGCCGTATATCCCGACGCGCGTTTCGTCATGACCCATCGCGACGTAACCAAGGTCATACCGTCCAACATGACCTTTGTCCTGGCGTTGACGCGTGCGTTCACGGATGAGCAGGACCTGCCGGGCCTGGCGCGCCACATGGTCGATTTCTGGGAGGAGGCGCTGCAACGCCTCGTCGCCTTTCGTGACGATGGCAATGACCACCGCTTCTTCGATATCGATTTCGCCGATTTCCAGAGCGATCCTCTTCACGAGATCGAACGGCTGTATGAGTGGCTGGGCGAACCACTGACCGAGGGCGCGCGGCAAGGGATGACCGCCTGGTGGAGCGCCCAGGCGACCGAACGCCAGTCGGCGGCCAAGATCGATTTTGCCGACCTCGGCATCCCGCTTGCGGAGTTGCAGAGCAGGTTTGCCTTTTACAACGACCGCTACGTTCGGTAGCGCCTTTCCGGCCTAGCCGTGAGCGGACGTGTCCGCCAGATACGCCGCGTACAGGGCCTCGTAGGAGATTTTGAAATCGCGCTTGCAGGGGCCGGTAATTGACCGGCGCAACGTGGGGTCCGCAACATTGCCGCAGGGCGCACCCGGCACATGGCCGACAATCAATTCCGGCGTTCGCCCGGACAGGGCGCCGGCCAGCTCGCACCATTGCCGCTGTGTCATCACCTCGTCACCGCACCAATTCACCACGGTGGCGGGTATCGTGGCGGCGGCCAGCAGTGCCTCGATCTGATCGACCATGTCGTCGAAGTGGATGGGCGAATGCGGATAGGGGTCGGCAAAGGTCCGCACAGCCTCGCCGCGCGCCACTGCCTCCATGTCGGCGATGGGCATTCCGCCCCCCTTCATCCCGCGTCCCGGCCCGTAGGTCGTATTCAGGCGCGCGATCGTGGTCCGCACGCCGAACGCCTCGGCAGCAACCTTGGCGGTTGCCTCCAGACTGACCTTGGACACGGGGCTCGTGGGCGCCCAGGGTGCGAACGCCCCGCCGGTCGGGTCTCGCTCGTTCAGAGGGTGCCAGACGTCGGCGCTGGGTGTGTAGACCGCCGTCGAGGAAACGATGAGCGCAGCTTTGATCGCCCGGCAATGCTGCATCAGCAGGCCCGGCCCCACGGCATTGATCTGAATTGATTCGGGAAAGGCGTCCGCCCCCCTTCTCGTGTGCGCGAAATGCATCAGATAGGTGAAGTCTGCGGGCAACTCGTCGAACATCGGCCGCTCAAGATCGACCGCCACCGGTCTCATCCCGATGTCTTGTGCCGTGCGGATGTCTGCGGGGGTGCTGTACCGTGCGAGACCCCACACCTCATTATGGGGTGCCAAGGCACGTCCGACCATCTTGCCGAGGGTGCCGGTCGCACCGGTCAGGAGAATTTTTTGGTTTTTCAGCACGATCGTACTCCCGGCCCGATGATGGAGGCGTCCGACGGAGCCTCGCCCCAACAGTCGCCCGCATCGCATGACGGCGCGTACTGTCACAGCCCATGGAGCCGGTGGCGGCGTGGGCGAGAGCGGGATCACGAGCGCCAAAATCGCCGCCTCGGCGGTTGCAATAACAATCAATCAACTGCTAGGTCAAAAAAACTCTTGGAGACACCTGCGATGACCAGAACGGCGTTTATCTACGATGCGGTGCGCAGCCCACGTGGCCGCGGAAAGCCTGACGGCGGCCTTCACTCCGTCACATCCGTGTCGCTGGCCGCGCAGATGCTGGAAGCGGTGCGAGACCGGAACGGCTTGGATACCGCGCTGGTCGACGATGTGATTTTCGGCTGCGTGGATGCCGTCGGGGAGCAGGGCGGTGTTATCACCCGTACCGCCGTCCTGCGGGCAGGATACGACACCGGCGTGGCGGGCGTTCAGGTCAATCGCTTCTGCGGTTCGGGTCTGGAGGCGTGCAATATCGCCGCGGCAAAGGTCATGTCCGGGGAGGCCGAATTGGCGGTCGGCGGCGGGGTTGCATCCATGAGCCGGGTGCAGATGGGCGCGGAGGGCGGTGCGATCGCCACCGATCCGACGTCAATGATCGAGAATTATACGCTGCCCCAGGGCGTGTCGGCTGACCTGCTCGCAACGTTGGATGGCCGGTCCCGTGAGGATGTGGACTCCTATGCGGCCGAAAGTCAGCGCCGCGCGGCGACCGCCTGGAAGGAGGGCCGTTTCGCGCGTTCCATCGTGCCGGTGAAGGACCACATCGGCATGGTTGTGCTTGATCATGACGAGCATGTGCGCGGCGATACAACAGTCGAGACGCTGGCCAAGCTCAAGCCGTCCTTCGCGCAGATGGGGGAAATGCTGTTCGATGGCGTCGCCCGCCAGCGCTATCCGCAGATCGAAAAGATCAGCCACATCCACCACGCGGGCAATTCGGCTGGGATTGTTGACGGTGCGGCCGCAGTCCTGATCGGGACCGCCGAGGCGGGCGAGCGTGCCGGGTTAAAGCCCAGGGGCATTCTCCGGGGTGCCGCCTCTATCGGGTCGGAGCCGGCGCTTATGCTGTCCGGGCCGGCGCCGGTCGTCGAAAAGCTGCTGCGTGCACAGGGCATGACTCCTTCGGATATCGACCTGTTCGAACTGAACGAGGCGTTCGCTGCGGTTGTGCTGCGCATGATGTCGGCGCTCAATATCCCGCACGAAAAGATGAACGTGAACGGCGGTGCCATCGCCATGGGCCATCCCCTGGGCGCCACCGGCGCCATGCTTGTCGGTACCATGCTCGACGAGCTCGAGCGGACCGGCAAGGAATTCGGCGTCGTAGCGCTGTGCGTCGGCGGCGGCATGGGCACTGCGGCGCTCGTTCAGCGCGTTTGACGATCACATCTACGAGGATGAGGCAGATAAGATGAACAATTGGCGCATTGATGTAGATGGTGAAGGCGTCGCGCTTGTCACTTTCGATATGGCCGGAAAAAAGGTCAACACCTTGAATGCAGAGGTGATTGCGGAATTCACTTCCATTGTTGAACGAATCCGGTCGGATGACGCGATCAAGGGCGTGGTCATCGCGTCGGCCAAGCGCGGTTCATTCTGTGCGGGCGGCGATCTCGAGGACATAGAGTCGTTCGCCGGTCCTGGTGCGCCTGGCAAGGAAGCCGAAACCCTGGCGCGTGATGTCGCGCGCATGACGAAGGATGCGATGCTCTTCCGCGGGCTGGAGACGAGCGGCAAGCCGGTAGCCTGTGCTCTAGAGGGCACGACGCTCGGCGGCGGGGCGGAGCTTGCCATGGCGTGCCACTACCGGGTCGCCGCCGATAGCGACAAGGTTGTTCTGGGTTTGCCGGAGGGCGGGCTTGGCCTTCTTCCAGGCGGTGGCGGAACCCAGCGCCTGCCGCGCCTGATTGGCATTCGCGAGTCGTTGCCCATCCTGCTCCAGGGCGCAACGAAGACGGCAGCGGAAGCGCTGGCGATCGGCCTGGTCAACGAGATCGCCCCTGTTGGCGAGGCGGTGGAGCGGGCCCGGGCTTGGGTTCTCACCTCGGGCGATCCGGTGCAGCCATGGGACAAGCCCAAGTTCAAGATTCCCGGCGGCGGCCCCTATGAGCAGGCGAACAGCGAAGCCATCGCGATGCACGCGGCCATGTCGCGCGTGAAGTTCTACGACAACTATCCAGCGCAGGGCCACATTCTGACGGCATTGTACGAAGGCATTCAGGTGCCCATCGATGCCGGCACGCGCATCGAGATGAACGAATTCATCAGGACCGTCCGCTCGCCCCAGGCACTTGCGATGATCCGCACGCTGTTCCTGTCCCCGCGCGAGATCAAGAGCGGCGTCAACCGCCCCGCCGGCTACCCCGTCCGTACCTTCAAGAAAGCGTCGGTGCTTGGCGCGGGTCTGATGGGCGCGGGCATTGCCTGTGTCCATGCGCAGCAGGGTATCGAGACTGTTCTCATCGACAGGACCCAGGAGGCGGCCGAGAAGGGGAAGGCCTACACCGCCAAGTATCTGGGCAAGCAGGTTTCGCGCGGTCGCATGACGCAGGAGGCCGCAGATGTCATCCTGGCACGCATCCTGCCGACCACCGATTACGCTCATGTCCGGGGATCGGACATCGTGATCGAGGCGGTGTTCGAGGATCGCGACGTGAAAGCAGACGTTACCCGCCTGGCGGAAGCGGAGCTGAGCGAAGACGCCATCATGGCGACGAATACGTCAACACTTCCGATCACTGGCCTGGCGGTCGCTTCCGTCCGTCCGCAGAACTTCATCGGCCTGCATTTCTTCTCGCCGGTCGAGCGGATGGATCTGGTCGAGATTATCAGTGGCGAGCAGACGTCGAAGGCGGCGCTCGCGGCTGCTTATGATTACATCGCGGCTATTCGCAAGACACCCATTTCGGTCAAGGACTCGCGGGGCTTTTACACCTCGCGGACCATCACCCGCTATTTGGACGAGCCGTGCGAAATGCTCGTCGAGGGTATCGCCCCGGCGATCATCGAGAATGTTGGTCTGATGACAGGCATGCCGGTGGGGCCGCTGTCCCTGCCCGATGCGATCGGGCTGGAATTGCCCTATCACGTGGCTGCCCAGACGAAGCGCGACCTGGGCGATGCGTACGAGTCCACCGCGACCGACACGGTTCTGGAGTTTCTGGTCGAGAAGCATGACCGATACGGACGTCGCAATGGCAAGGGCTTTTATGATTACTCGGATGACGGCAAGGTCAAAACGCTTTGGCCGGGCCTGTCCGAACTGGCGGACCCCGTCGTGACCGACGCGTTCAGCGACGACGTGAAGGCCGAGCTCAAGAAGCGCATCCTGTACCGGATGTCGTTGGAAGCCGCCAAGTGCATGGAGGAAGGGGTTATCACCGATCCGCGCGAAGCGGATGTGGGGGCGGTCCTCGGCTTCAGCTTCCCGAAATGGACCGGGGGTCCAATTTCACTGATCGACCAGGTCGGCGTCGCAAAGTTCGTCGCAGAATGTGATGCTCTCGCTGATCGTCATGGCGAACGCTTCCGACCGGGCCAGATGCTGCGCACCATGGCTGCGGAAGGAAGGAGTTCTACTGAAGAGGGGTGGCGCAGCGGCTAACGGCCGCTGCGCATCCGCTCGACTGCGATAGACCCGCCATCGACGCGCAAGTCAGTGCCCGTCACATAAGCGGCGGCGTCGCTGACCAGGAATTGCGCTGCCAGCGCGATGTCCATGGGGGTTCCGCGACGCCGGAGAGCAGCGGCATCGCCATGGGCGGCCGCAGCGGGTTCACGACGCCCCATCGGCGTCATTATTACGCCGGGGGAAATCGAATTTATCCGGGCGCCTTTGGTTCCCCACGCCTCCGCGCGCAGTTCGGCGATTGAACGAACCGCTGTCTTGCTGAAAACATAGGCGAGGTCCTGTTCGCCGTTCGGGCCCATCTGCCCACCGATTTCGGTGATGAATGGGGCCACCTTGTCGAGAAATCCGCTCTGGAGCGGGTCTGCGAGCAAGGACGCGATCTCAGTCGAGAGAGGCATCATATGGCTCGCCATGGAAGCGATCAGAACAGCGCAGCTTCCCGGTGCGAGCTGTGGTTCGACCGCACGCAGCAGCTTTTCCACAGCTATAAGGTTGATCCGCATGATGGTGCGCCAATCGCCTTGGGATGGCCCGATCCCGGCAGTATGAATGAGCGTGAACGGTCGGCCGTCGCAACTGCCTGACAACCCCGCGAGAATAGTATCGCTGGACAGATCGCCGGCGTGAGCCTCAACCGAGTAGCCCTCGTCGCGCAATTCCGTAATGAACCCGTCGAATTGCTGTGAGTCCAAATCCGTCAGCACCAGATCATGTGCATTTGCAAACAGTCGGGCACAGGCACGACCCATGCCGCCGTTTGCGCCTGTGATAATCACTTTCTGTCTGGTCATGAATACATCTCCGAGTATTATGTTATAACGAACGCGCGATCAGCATTTTCATGATTTCATTTGTACCGCCGAATATCCGGGATATCCGCGCATCTCGATAGAGACGGGCGATGGGATATTCATTCATATAGCCATAGCCTCCAAAGAGCTGAACGCATTCGTCGATCACTTTGCCCTGCGCCTCTGTAGCCCAGTATTTGGCCATCGCGGCGGTCTCCGGATCCAGCTTGCCATCAAGCAGGAGGCTCATGCAGTGGTTGCAAAACACCTTAGCGATAACTGCGGTGGTTTTGCATTCCGCCAGCTTGAACTGGGTATTTTGGAACTCGATCAACTTCTGTCCAAAGATCTCCCGCTCTTTAACGTAGGGGATAGTTACCTCGAGCGCGCGTTCCATGGCTGCAACGGCTTGCCATGCGATCGTCAGCCGTTCCTTGGCCAGTTCTGCACTGAGCTGACGAAAACCCTTGCCTTCCACCAGACCCAGCAGGTTGGTGGTCGGAACCCTGACATCGTCAAAGAAGAGTTCAGATGTGTCTTGAGCTTCGCAGCCGACCTTGTCGAGATTGCGGCCCCGGCGAAATCCCTTTGCACGGTCGGTTTCCACCATCAGGAGCGAGATACCTCGAGCGCCGGCGGCGGGGTCCGTCTTGGCCACCACGCAGATCAGGCTGGCAAGCTGGCCGTTGGAAATAAATGTTTTCGTGCCATTGATAACATATTCATTGCCTTCCCGGCGCGCGGTTGTCTTGACGGCCGCAAGATCCGATCCGGTGCCGGGCTCCGTCATGGCAATAGCGGCGATCATTTCGCCCGACGCCATTCGCGGCAGCCAGTGCGCCTTCTGCTCGTCCGTTCCGTATGCGAGGATGTAGGGCGCCACGATATTGTTGTGGAGACTCACGGCGAAGCCATCGACGCCGAGGCGGATCGCCGCCACCGACAGGATCGTTTCGTGCCGGTAATCACCGCCGCCGCCGCCATATTCTGGCGGCATCGAGACGCATAGCAGACCGTCCCTTGCAGCTTGCTCCCACAACTCGCGATCGACGTGTCCCTGCTCGCGCCACTTCACGCAAAGCTCCGGCGTCGCATGCTTCCGGTAAAATTTGTTGACGGTGTCGGCGAAGATCAGGATATCCTCGCCCTGCATGAAGGCCGGTGGTGCTACGCCCAGGATGTCCATGCCTCTGCCTCTCGTAGTGGGCGACTGATGGCGCCTTCGAAAGCCTTTGCACTGCAATCGCCGCAATCGTCGATCTTGTCTAGCTAATGTTTGATTGAAAGACCGGGGGCGTGTCGCGTCGCGGCCGCCATCCTCGTTAGGGGGGCGCCATTCCCCGTCCGCTGCACGGCGACCGGACGTCAAACGTCAGCCCGCTGATTTATGCTGCGCGTTCGTGTGTGTTGCCCCGCTCCGGTGTAGGTTCGGATGAATCAAACTAGCAGCGAGTCAGCAGGCACGATGACGTCACCGATTCTCTCCAGCCTAAATGATGGCATTTTGACCCTCCAGCTGAACAATCCTGAGGTTCGCAACGCGCTCAGCCAGCCCATGGGGGCGCAGTTGCAGCGGGAACTACGCGACGCGGCCAACGATCCCGGTGTGCGGGTGGTCGTACTCACCGGCGTGGGCGAGGCCTTTTGCGCGGGTGCGGATGTCAGCAAGCTTGGTGTGCTCGACCCCAATGACAAGGTTTCCGCCAAATGGGCCGGCGACCCGATCATGAGCGGGATGGAACAGCGCAGCCTGCGCATCAAGGGCAATGGGGAGACGGCCACGTTGCTACACACCATGGGCAAGCCAACTATTGCCATGGTGCGTGGACCGGCCGCTGGCGCGGGCCTGTCGATGGCGGTCGCGTGCGATTTCCGCTTCGCTTCGCCGACCGCCATATTTACCTCGGCCTTCAGCCGCATCGGTGCCTCTGGCGACCTCGGTTGTGCCTATTATCTCCAGCAGTTGGTCGGACCGACGAAGGCGCGGGAGATATTGATGCTGTCCGACAAAATCGATGCGGACGAAGCGTTGCGGATCGGCCTCGTCAGCAAAGTCTTCCCCGATGACGAACTGGAAGCGGGGACGATGGCGTTCGCACGCCGCTTGGCCGATGGCCCACCGATCGCTTTGCGCTACATAAAGGCCAATCTCGTCGCCGCCGAGGGCTTCAACATGGACGCCTATCTCGATCAGGAAGCGCGCAACATCATGCGATGCTTCCAGACCGAAGACTCCAAGGAGGCGATCCAGGCCTTCAAGGAAAAGCGCGCGCCGGTTTTCAAGGGGATCTGAGAATGATCGTAGAGGAACGCAACTATGCCTTTGCGCCTGCCGACATGGCGCGTTTCCTGGAGATTTACGAGAAGGAAGGTGTGTTCATCGCGACGCGGATTCTGGGCAATCTCGTCGGCTATTTCCGGACTGAGATCGGCTCGGATCTCAACGAGGTCGTTCATCTGTGGGGCTTTTCCGACCTGAATGATCGCGCGGTACGGCGTGCTGCCCTGTGGACAGACGCTGAATGGCTCGATTTCGCAAGCCGGTGCCCGGCCCCTGTTCACCAACGCAACCGGCTGCTGATGCCGACTGCCTGGTCTCCCATCCGCTGATAGAAAGTATGTGACATGGCAAAATGGCTGAAGACGACCGACACGATCACTTTTGAGGTGCGCGATCGGATCGCGTGGATCACAATGAACCGGCCCGAGAAGCGAAATGCGTTGAGCTGGAATGCGTTGCAGGAAATCCGCGATGCCCTGCTGGAAGCGGATGACCTGACCAGCGTGCACTGCATTGTCCTGGGTGGAAATGGACGCGACTTCTGTTCCGGGTGGGATCTGACGGGCGGAGAATCGAGCCCGGTAAAGGAGCAGCAGGCGAAGGCGGATGGGCCGCCATCGGAGTATCGCAGCGCGACCGCGACGCTGGACGATGACATCTGGCAGTTGCAGCGGATGAATGAACTGCGCCTCGTGATGTTCGAGATGCACAAGCCCGTGATCGCCAAGATTCAGGGTAATTGCCTTGCCAACGGCACCGACATCGCGATGCTGGCCGACCTTGTCATCGTGGCCAGCGATGCCCGCATCGGCTATCCCCCTGTGCGCGCCCAGGGCTCGCCACCGTCGCACATGTGGCTGTACCATATGGGGCCACAGTGGGCGAAGCGGATGCTTCTCACTGGCGATCTGCTGCGCGGGAAGGATGCGGCGCGTCTCGGGCTCGCGCTGGAGTCCGTGCCGGCCGCCAAGCTGGACGCACATGTCGAGGCACTGGCGAAGCGGATCTCCGCGGTGGCGCCTGACTTGCTCGCCTGTAACAAGCGCGTGGTGAACCTGGGACTGGAGTTGATGGGCATGAAAACCCTTCAGCGGCTCGCGAGCGAGATCGACGCGCGGGGGCATCTTTCCGCCGGCCGCATGCAGTTTCGCCAGTCAATCGAGGAACTGGGCCTCAAGGAGGCGGTACGCAAGCGCGACGCCGCATTTGGCGATGGTATGCTGGAGTATAGCTGGGAATAGAGGCGCAGGAGCGCTGGGCGGATCAGCGCGGGAGCGTGAGACAGCCGATCAGCACGCCGCGGGCCGGACGCCGCCAACGGTTTTTGATGAAGGGAACGAACATGGATGCAGCTGACTTTCGCGCGGCTTTGGGATCGTTCGCGACGGGAGTGACAATCGTCACCACGAGGGCGCCGGACGGGTCGGACGTGGGGATGACGGCAAACAGCTTCAACTCCGTGTCACTGGACCCTCCGATGGTGTTATGGAGCATCAGCAAGACCGCGCTTAGCCAGTCGGCATTTGCTGCTGCCGAGTATTTTGCCGTCCATATCCTCGCGTCAGACCAGGAGGACTTATCGAACCTCTTCGCTCGCCGGGGGGAAAACAAGTTCGCCGACCTCGCGCTGGACCGTGGTCCAGGCAATATCCCGTTGCTCAATGGTTGCGCGGCGCGGTTCAAATGCCGGACTGCGTATCGCTATGAAGGCGGCGATCACGATATCATCGTGGGTGAAGTGCTGGAGTTCGACCATCTCGATCGAAAGCCGCTTTTGTTCCATCGCGGCAAATACTCGGCACTAGCCGCAGGCATGGGCGGCGCGGAATTCGCGGACTCGTCGCTCGCTTTCCTGCTTGCTCGTGCGGACTACGCCGTTTTCAAGGAAGTCCACACGGAGTTAAAGCGGCTCAACATCAGTCTCGACCAGTATTTTGCGCTGGCGGCCCTTGGCGCCAGGCCGATGACAGCGCAAGAGATTCAAGGGCATGGCAGCCACTACGACCGGTCGTTCGAACCATCGGACGTCGAAAAGCTGATCGAGGGGGGCCTTGTAGAACGCCAAGCCGATGGCGCGGCGGGGAACCTCGCGCTGACAGCACCGGGGCGCCGGACGATGGTTCGACTTCTTGCAATCGGCAAGGACTCGGAAGCGACGGTATTGGGGCAGTTCGAGCCTTGGGAAGGGCAGTGGCTTAAAAGTGCGCTGGACCGCATCGGTAGCAACATGCCCGGCATATTGACACGCTGACTGGATCGCATCGGCCGACATTTCGTTTCGTGTAAATCAGGCGCGAAAGTAGTGACGGGCATTGGCGGGTTCTGAAACTCGTCGGCCGCGACGCTGATCTTCTCGGGTAGACGCATCATAGTAACAGGAGAGGGTCGATGTCATTTCAATATGATCTGGTCGTTCGCGGCGGGACCATCGTCGACGGAAGTGGCGCTGAGCCCTTCGTCGGCGATATTGCGGTCGATGGTGATCGCATTCTGACTATCGGCACTGTGCCGGGGACAGGCCGAGAGGAAATCGATGCCGCTGGCCGGTTGGTCACCCCCGGCTTCGTCGATGTCCATACCCATTATGATGGTCAGATCACCTGGGAACACAGGTTGATGCCGTCCTCCAACCATGGTGTCACCACGGTGGTGATGGGGAATTGCGGCGTCGGCTTCGCCCCGGTGCGACAGGGCGACCACGAGATGATGATCAAGCTGATGGAAGGCGTGGAAGATATTCCGGAGGTCGTAATGGCGGCGGGCGTGCCGTTTAACTGGGAGACGTTTCCAGAATATCTCGATGCGATCGAAACGCGGCACGCCGACATCGATTTCGCCGCTCAGATTCCTCACTCGCCCCTAAGGGTCTATGTGATGGGTCGGCGCGGTGCCGAATTGCAACCGCCGACCGAGGCAGAACTGGCGGAGATGACCCGGCTGACCGCGGAGGCGATCCGTCAGGGCGCCATCGGTGTGTCGACGTCGCTCAACATGGTGCACCGGTTTCGCGATGGCCGTCCCGCCCCATCGACACGAACGGCGTCGGAAGAGGTTCTGGCCTTGGCGCGCGGCCTGCGTGAAGCCGGCTCGGGCGTCTTTCAACTGATCGGCAACAGCGACACCTCCAAAGAGGAACAGTTCGAAATGCTGCGGCAGATCGCGCAGACATCGGGAAGGCCGGTGTCCTTCACTTTTGCCCAGTCGCCCGCAGCGCCCGGCGAGTGGCGTTGGACACTCAATGCACTTGATGCGGCCAATGCTGAGGGGTTGACCATCCGGGGACAGGTCATTCCCCGGCCGCCGGCGATCATGATGGGCCTGGAATTGTTGTTCCATCCCTTTGCCTTTCATCCATCGTTCAAGCAGCTTGCTGACCTCACTCTGGACGACAAGGTGGCGCGCCTCCGCGATCCGGCGTTCAAGGCGCGGTTGTTGTCGGAAGAGCCTTGCGAAACCAACCCGCATTTTCGAAATATCGTGTCGGAGCATAACCTGCTCTTCGCGCTCGGCGATCCGCCCAATTACCATCCGCAAGCTGATGAAAGCGTCGGTGCGATCGCGGCGCGGGAAGGACGTGATCCTCTCGACGTAGCTTACGATATGCTACTCAGGAAGGATGGGCGGGAGATACTGTTCCGTCCCTTGGGAAATCTGGAGGGGGAGCGGTTTGAAAGTGCTGGCCGAAACATGCTCCAGAGCCCTTATACCATCCTCGGCCTCGGCGACGGCGGGGCCCATTATTCATCGATCTGCGACGCGGCCTATACCACTTATTTCCTCACCTACTGGTGCAGGGATGCTGCTCCGGACCGACGTATCGCGCTGGGGGATGCCATCCATCAATTGACGCGGCAGCCGGCGGTCGCGATGAACCTGTTGGACCGGGGTATGCTGCAGGCCGGAATGAAGGCGGACATCAACATCATCGACCTCGAACGATTGCATCTTCATGCTCCCCGCCCCGCGTACGACCTTCCGACGGGGGCGCGTCGGTTGACGCAGCGCGCGGACGGCTATGTCGCAACAATCGTATCGGGGAAGATCACCTATCGTCATGGCGCGCATACTGGCGCCCTGCCCGGCAGGCTGGTGCGTGGGGCTCGGCCCACGCCGGAGCCCGTCTCTGCGTGCATCTGACCTTGCAACGGAGTGCGGAAAATGGATGTCCAACCTCTCGACCCTGAACTGGACTTCGGCCGCATGGTCATTGGCCTTCGGGCGGAGGATATTCGTGATCCGCGCGTTCCCAGGCTACTCCACGACATATGGATCGAAAGTGGCCTGATCGTCTTTCGGAACGGGCAGTGCGATGCCGATTTCCAGGTCGATCTTTCCCGATGTTTCGGCGAGTTGCAGGTCCATGCGGTCGCCGAGATGGTCCACCCCGACCGACAGGAGATTTTCGTCGCCAAAGGTGGCGGCGACAGCGCCCTGCTGGAGGTCAATGGTGAACGGCTTGGTGGCTATATTCCGTGGCATTCCGACCAGGTGTTCACCGCCGAGACAAATCACGGGGGAATCTTGCGGGTGGCACGTCAGCCCGAATCCGGCGGCAACACGGGCTTCGTCGATCAGATCGGCGCCTATGGCTCGCTTCCAGATGAGATGAAGGAGAGGATAGAGGGGCTTGAAGTCGTATATCGCATGAAGCCGGGCACGGTACCCAATTTCACTTTCTTGCCCCGGCAGCATATCCGGCTGATACGACCCCATCCGTTCCACGCCGCGCTCGACGCAAAGATCGCGTCAGGCGGGTATCCCCCAGTGGTTCATCCGCTGGTGTTCGCGCAGCCCGAAACCGGCCGCAAGGTGCTCAATCTCTCCCCGATGTTCGCCGATTCGATCCTTGGTCTGGACGCGGCCGAGAGCGATGCCTTGCTTCGGGCGCTGGCGCTTCACCTGACAAATGAGGACCATGCCTATGATCATGTGTGGCAGCCGGGCGACATGGTGTTGTGGGACAACTGGCGCATGTTGCACTGTGCGCGTGGCGTGCCGGACGGCATGTACCGTGAGGTCCATCGCACGAGCATAGCCGGCGATTATGCGCTTGGACGGGTGCTGGAAGCCTGAAGCCACTCCTGAATATGCTGGTAGATGAAGTCGATCTTCTCGGTCGTTTCGGCGTTTGGCTGGCCCAGTGCGAGCACGGGGAGGATGTAGGTGCGGACAACGCGCCGTGCCTCGTCGGCGGACTCGAATTTCTGACGGCTGAGGTTGAAGATTTGGTACAATAGCCAGCGTCGCAACTCGTCCATCGGCGCCGGGCAGCGGCAGATTCCCTGTGCTTTCGCCTGTACCAGAACGGGTACGAGGGTCTGCTCCGACGACAGCTTGAAGGCATTTGCCAAAATGTCCTGTGTCGCTGCCGATGAGCCCCTTTCCAGTTCGCGCTGCAACCATTCATGGCGGTGCGCGGCCATGATCGCGAAGACCAATATGGCTTCGAAACGCTCGCTGAACGATCCCGCTCCGGTTGCCAGCCGCTGGCATTCGGCGATGTCGGCAGATGTGCGGTGCAGCACCAGCGCGGTCAGGACCGCGTCTCGATTGCCATAGCGCCGGTAGAGGGTGGTACGCGGCACGCCCGTGTAGCGAATGATGTCATCCTGGCTGACCCGGTCGAGGCCCTTTGCTTCGACGGCTTGCTGCACGGCATCAAAAAAGGTCGAACCGCTGTCCTCGTTGGGACGATCAAGCGTCGGGGGTTCCTCGGTAAAAGACTCATCTGCCATCGTCTGCCTCCCAACCCAGCATAGGGGCCTTTTCAAATTAGGAAAATGGCATTAAAGTGGAAACATGTTCCAAAATCTGAAACGATATGGACATAAATTTCATTGAGGGCTGGAGATCCGCTGATGCTTGGGTCGGCGGCGTTGGCGAAGAACGAAGGATGGCGATGTCGGAAGTTATCGAGCCGTTTAAGCTTTCTGTCGCTCAGTCCGAACTCGACGACCTGCGGGCACGCCTGTTGCGGACGCGCTGGCCGCAAAAGGAAACCGTCAACGATGCTAGCCAAGGCGTTCCGCTGGAAAAGATGCGTGCGCTCTGCGACTATTGGGCGAACGCGTACGACTGGCGGCGGTGTGAAAGCCGGCTGAATGAACTGCGCCAGTTTCATACTACCATAGACGGGTTGCAAATCCATTTCCTGCATGTTCGATCGCCTGAAGCTGACGCTATCCCGCTGATCATGACCCATGGCTGGCCGGGCTCGGTGCTCGAATTCCTGAAGGTGGCGGGCCCGCTCACGGACCCGGCCAGCCACGGGCGTGATCCACGAGATGCCTTTCACCTCGTCCTGCCTTCCCTGCCGGGATATGGGTTTACGCAGAAACCCACCCAGGCCGGCTGGAACGCACAGAGGACTGCCGCGGCTTGGGCTGAACTCATGCGGCGCCTGGGCTATGATCGGTGGTTTGCCCAAGGCGGCGACTGGGGCAGCGTAGTCACCCGTGCCCTTGGCGAGAGCAGGGCGCAGGGCTGCGCAGGAATTCACCTCAACCTCTCGTTCGTACCGCCGATCGCCGAGGATATGGCCACGCTGACAGTCGAAGAGCAGGCGATGCTGGGGAAGGCAAAATATTATCAGGACTTCGGCAGCGGATATGCGAAGCAGCAGACGACCCGGCCTCAGACGCTCGGCTACGGCCTGAACGACAGCCCGGTAGGGCAGGCGGCGTGGATCTACGAAAAGCTGATCGACTGGACGGATAATGACGGTGCAGCGGATACAATCCTGACCGTCGACGAAATGCTGGACAACATTACTCTATATTGGCTGACGGAGACTGCGACCTCATCCGCCCAATTCTACTGGGAGAATGCCGCGGCGAACAGCGCCAAAAAGGTCGAAGTTCCGACCGGCATCACACAGTTCCCGGGGGATTTGTTCAATGCCTCGCGCCGGTGGGTGGAGCGCGCCTATCCGCAGATCGTCTACTGGAGCGAGCAGACGCGGGGCGGCCATTTCGCGGCCTGGGAACAGCCGGAAATCTTCACGGACGAGCTGATGGCCTGTTTCCGACAATTCCGCTGATCCCGCAGCCCTGCCAACGAATATCTGTTTTGGAGAACGCATATGCGCGTACGGCAACCAAAGTTCGATTTTTCGCAGTCCCCGGCGGTGTGGTCGGCGGTGCCCGAATTCGCCCATTCCCAGAATGCCGCTTCGGTCGGTATTCCCCCGCTTGAACGTTTCCTGAACCGGGTAATGGCCAAGGCGCGTAAAGAGATCGTTGGGGATGATCCGGCCTCTGTCGCGTTACGGGCCGATATCACGACCTTTATCCGACAGGAATCATGTCATTATGCCGTTCACGATCAGATGAACGCGGTTCTCGTCCGCGACGGTTATGACCGGATTCCGGAGTTCGAGCGAGAAATTGAAGCGCATTACAATCGTCTCTTCGAAACCAAATCACTGGCGTTTCTTGTTGCCTATTGCGAGGGTTTTGAGACCTTGGGGCCGGCGAGTGCGATTGCCTGGTGTGGGGATAGCCTGAACGACTATCTGGTGGGAGCCGATCGGAACATTGAAATGATGTACCGCTGGCACCTGATGGAAGAGTTCGAGCATCGTCATGTCTGTTTCGACACATTCAAACGCGTGCACGGCGGCTATTTCATGCGCATCTACGGATTCCTGTACCAGCTGATATGTTTCGGGAAATATGCGTCGTTGGTGAGGAATTATCTGCTTGAGAAGGATCGTGCCGGAATGACGGCGCAGCAGATCGAGGAATCCAAGCGGCGCGAAAAGGCTGTGTCGCGCGCATTGATGAAAAACGTGATCTGGAATCTAGTGAAGGTCTTTTCGCCGAATTATCGACCACATAACCTGCCGATCCCCACAAGATGGCGCCAGATTGAAGACGAGATCGACACGAACTGGATACCCGCGCGACCCAGTGCCTTGGTCGCCGCCGCGACGGCCTGAACAGAACTGAATTGCTCCCGCTCCCCTCAGCGCGGGTCGCGAAGTCTACCCGCGTCATGCAGCTTGGGTCGTCATGACAGGAGGACCCCTCTAGAGGCCTCGCCATTGACTCAGTGCCTTTCACATGCTCTCTGTATGCGAAAGGCACTGGGAAGAGGATGGCAACGATGGAAATTAACCCTGCCCAATTCGAGGAGCCGGAAGCGCCGCCGGCCGAGATGGAGCGTCCAGAGCCGCTCGAGCACATTCTTCGCCGTGACTCGATTCCGGCCAATGAGACGCTGTGCATCAGCACGGAAAACCGCTTGGGGACGGCCCCATTGGACGCGCGGCGGTATTATTCCCGCGAGTTCTTTGACCTGGAAATGGAAAGGATGTGGCCCCGGGTTTGGCAATATGCCGCGTGGTCCTACGACATCCCCAACGTGGGTGACGTAGCCGTCTATCGCAATGCTGGTCGATCGGTCCTTATCGTCCGACAAAAGGATAATTCCATCAAGGCATTTGCCAACTCCTGCCTTCACCGCGGCCGGGAGTTGTGCACCGAAGCGGTCCAGCATCGGTCGGAACTGAAGTGCCCCTATCATGGCTTCACCTGGAGCATCGACGGTGCGCTCAAATGGGTACCGTGCCAGTGGGATTTCCCCCAGGTAAGCGCGGAGACTCACAAACTCGCCGAAGTGCGCTGCGAAGAATGGAACGGTTTTGTCTTCGTCAATTTCGACAAGAATGCCCCCAGTCTGCGCGACTATATGGGCAAGATGGGGACCCAGTGGGAAAGCGTAGAAGGCTGGAACTTTCACAACCGATTCCGCGCGGTCTCCGTCATCCGGCCGATGGCGGTTAACTGGAAGGTGTGCATGGAGGCCTTTATCGAGGTTCTGCACGCCTATGAGTCGCACACCCACACGCGGGCCGGCGGCAGCGATGTTCAAACCCAGTATGACATATGGGGTGATGAACCGCATTTCAGCCGAATGCATACGCCGATGGGCATCCCTTCGCCGCATTGCGTGCCACCGCCCAGCCCGCAGGAAGCGGTGGACAACTGGGTGACGGGTTTTGCTCCGGAGTTGACAGACGACCCTGTGACGAAGCTGCAGCCAGGCGAAGCGCCGCGAGATGCCATGCAGCGCCTGGCTGTGAAGGTCTATCGGCAGCGGATGGGTGTAGACCTGAGTGGGGAGCCTGTATCCTATCTGGTTGATCCCATTCAGTATTCGCTGTTTCCCAACTTCGCGCCGTGGTCTTCGCTCGGCGCACCCATCGTCTATCGCTTCCTGCCGGGCGACGATCCGGATCATTCGATCTTCGAGACGCAGTTGTTCGTGCCGTTCACGGGTGAGCGGCCGCCTTCGGGGCGGACCGTCGTCGTCAATCCGGGTGAGTCGCTCGCAAGCGTTCCCGAACTGGGCGGATTGGGACTCATTCTCCAACAGGACGTCGATAATCTGGAGCCGATGCAGCGAGGTCTGAAGGCGAATATCACCAACAAGGTCACCTTGGCTGAGTATCAGGAGGTCAGGATCCGCCATTATCACGAGACACTCGACCGCTACCTGTTTGGAGACGACCGGAAGTGAGGCCGGGCGTCCTGCTGCGCTTGCCTCCGGGAAGGCGCACCTGCTGCTGACTTTTCTCTCGAGACACAATGTTTCGATACCCCCAAGAGCTGCCGTATTGTAGCAGGGTCACCAGATAGCGGGGATCGGTCGGTTGAGCGGCAGCGGACCGTGTGCTTGGTCAGGTGGAGAAGATGGGGTGCCAAAGGGGAGGGGGATCAGGGCGGCCCAGGCGGAGGCCACGCGCCAGATCCTGATTGCGGCGGCGCGGCGCCTCTTCGCGGAGCGAGGATTCCATGCGACCTCCACCACTGACATCGTCA
>Ga0207676_10000136_pt1 | contig 64065 bp, 50 predicted proteins | sample KBSSwiS72_FD_184307 | JGI IMG/M metagenome (GOLD analysis project Ga0207676, IMG submission 184307) | Switchgrass rhizosphere microbial communities from Kellogg Biological Station, Michigan, USA - KBS Switchgrass S7-2 (SPAdes) (version 2) | ecosystem: Host-associated > Plants > Roots >...
CTATAGAGTGCGGATGGAGGCGCGATCCACGGTCCCGTTCAACCGGCTCGACGCAAAGCTGACTGAAAACATACTTGGTGCGGCCGCCACGTCGGCCGCCTTGACAGATGTGGCCTTCTCATGGAGGAGAGGACCGCCGTATACTTCGTCTGCCATGAAAACTTTGACTCGCATCACGGTAGATCCGCTACAAATGGGCGGTCGACCATGCATTCGCGGCCTTCGAGTCACGGTCGGTACAGTCGTTGGGTTGGTCTCCGCGGGGCACACTCGTGACGAAATCCTACGTCTGTACCCTTATCTCGAAGATGAAGATCTGACGGAGGCGCTCGCATACGCAGCGAGGCGCGCCGATGAGTTTGAAGTTCCACTCTCATCAAAGTGAAGATTCTCATAGACATGAATCTCACACCCGCCTGGGTCGAGTACTTCGCGGCACGAAATATTGAGAGCGCACATTGGTCACACCTCGGTGATCCGAAGGCGCTCGATCCTGAAGTCATGGCTTTCGCGAAAGACAATAATTTCGTCGTGTTCACGCACGATCTAGATTTTGGCGACATTCTCGCGATCACACATGCTCGCGGGCCTAGCGTGATTCAGGCCCGAGTTGATGATCCCGTTCCCGAGAGAATCGGCAATGCCGTCGTCTCCGCAATCACGGAGAACGCCACTCACCTCGAACGCGGGGCACTCCTTACGATTGATCCCGATAGGCTAAGAGTCCGGATATTGCCGATCGTTCCTGGCTTAAGAACATAATCCCCAAGACGAGCCGCTGCCCAACTCGAGGTAGAACCCGGCGCGGCCCGGCTTCGGCCTGCCGGCCGAGCCGGCTCATGAAGTCAAACACGCACGGCGTGCCGCGCTGCCGTAGCCACGTGCGCCCTGGCCGCGCGGGTTAACCTCTAGACCCTTGGGCCGATCACGTAAGATTCACCCATGGACGACTGGTTCGGGCGCTTCTCCGCGAATATGCATCAGTTTGCAGATGATGCCCAGCGCGGCGTCTGTCCAATCTACGGCATTCGCGAATCTGTCGGAGGACCGATTGGTTCAGGGTTTCTCCTACGGGTCGGTACCGAAACGCTTTTGCTCACTGCAGCGCACGTCGTCTATCGGCGTTACGAGATTCCGCTCTACATTCCGGGCGCTGACCACCCGATTGTGCTCGAAGGTGATTTCTACACAACCGGACCGAGGAACCGAGTGACGAGCCCGCAGTTCGGAGTGGACATAGCATTCGTGGTGTTAAACCCCAGGACAGCTTCGGAGTGCTCCGGTTGCACGATTCTGACTCCGGACGATTTCGACGTCGCCGATACGTCGTCGCTTCAAACGCTTTATGGATTCACAGGTTTCCCTGGAGATGAGAACCAGGTAATCGAGGACCACACACTTTTGCGGAGGGCCTACTACTATGGTGGGCAACCCGCCCCGGATTCCGAATACAGGTATCTCGGCATCGATCGGCGAAGTCACTTCATTATGGCCTTCGAAAGGGAGCACGCCGTTGATACCGATGGCCAGACTGTTTACGCGCCGGATCCACACGGTATGAGTGGTGGTCCTGTTTGGAAATTGGGAACATTTCAAGAAGTTGATTTGGGCATTTGCCGGCCGAAGGTTATCGGAATTGCCATCGAATGGTGGGAAAATCGCCGAACACTCGTCTGCGTCCGAGTCGGGGTGGCTGTCGAAGCAATCCGGCGGATACTGCCGGATCTGGCAGCGCATCTTCCCGCAACACCGTATCTCAAGGTCAACGTATTATTTGACGAGACCACGGCCTGACACGAGGTAGAACCCGATTCGCCTAACGCAGGATCCGCTCCCGCACGTACTCCACGTCGATGCTTGCAACGGATTTCTCCCCGGCGGTGTAAACCGCGACAACATCCAGGCTGGCGAGGCTTTCGATGACAAGAAATCCCTCGAAGCCGTGGATGAGATGAAGGTTGAATTCGCGAATCCTGCCGCAATTTACGACGGCGACGCCGTCGTGCTTTAGGGATTCGGTGATGAACTCGCTGATCCCGATGGACGACGCAAGCTTCATACGGTAGGGGACGTCATCATTATTCGGGTTGTGAATATTCACGGCCGTCTGATATGAGCCCGGAAGAAACGAGCTCGAGGTCTGCGATGTGCCAGGGATGTTCGACGTGCAAATGAACTTCACCGCGTATTGAAAGCGGAAACGCGTTATCGTGGCTCTGCTAGCTTTGGTTGTTGCCATTGCTGGTCTCCTGACTGGAGTATCAACATAGATCCGCAATTCAGGAAGTGCAATGCATTCGCTCGAGTTGATCTTCCCGCTCTCCTTCGTCAGCTTCCATGCTCCCAGCTCATAGACGCTCCAGCCTGAAGGTCAACTGCGAAGGTAAGAACACGCAGCAAAATGCTGACCGAACATCAGTGAAGACTGACGCGGCCATCGCGAGATCGAATGATGTTCGGGCAAGAATGGTGGAATTTCGATGCGGATATTGGGTGTGATCCCTCAGTTGCGTACGACAAATCTGGATCAGTCGATACGGTTTTACACGGAGAGGATGGGATTCACGGTGGAGTTTCGGTATCAGGACTTTTACGCCGGCGTGCGGGCAGGCGATCAGGGTTTTCACCTCAAGCAAATCGATGAGAAGGATCCATCGATCGATTTCGTCGACCACGGCGACCACTTCCATCTCTACCTGCAGACGGACGATGCGGCGGGAGCTGCTGAGATCTTGAAGGGCAAGGGAGTGTCCTTTGTACGTCAGGTACATGAGACCGCGTGGGGAACTCGCGAGTTCATTATCAAGGACGATCAGGGGCATACGCTGTACTTCGGCGAGGACCGCTCCGGTCGGTGAGACAGGCGGCGCGCTTTCGGTGAACGCGAGGAGTATCGCGGTGTGGCGAACGTCGTGGCAGGATTGACGATTATTCCGCCAACTGCGCTTCGATCATCGTCTGCGCGATGAAGTTGTAGATCGCGGTCCACGCCAGCTTAACGTCGAGCGTGCACTGCGGGCCCATGATCGTCTCGATCGTGTAGAGCAGGCAGGCTTCGACCGCGGCGTAGTGCTCGACGCGCGCGCCGTAGGTGCGGTGGCGGCGCCCGAGGTCCTGGAGGACCGGCTTGAGCTCGTCGAGGCGGTCGAGGCCTTTCACCGCCGCGGCGATCATGTTCATCAGCATCGTTCCCTGCACGCTCATGTCGACTTCGTCGAACATCTTTCGCGTCTGCGGGGCGATGGTGAAGAGGTGCTGGTAGAAGAGCCGCGCCGCTTCATCCTTGCGCGCGGCGACGATCTCGAAGGACGTCTGCACGAGGTAGTGCGTGTCGGGTTTGTTGAAATCGAGGATTTCGTAAACCGTCAGCTCGCGATCGCCGACGCGCTCGTGCGACACCTGGCCGTAGCTGACCTGATCGACGACGTTGATCAGCTCCTCCGTCGCCAGGATGCCGCTGCCGTGCTGAAACTCGTTGAGCGTCGCGAGCGAGCCGGCGGTGTTCGCCGCTTCGCCCACCGCGGTGAGGCGCATCTGATTCGGATGTCCGATCGAGCCGGAGATCATCCGGCCGTAATGGAGGCCGATGTCGAGCGTGAGCGACACGCCGAAGTGCTCGCTGAGGTACGTGTTCAGCGGCTCCATCCGCTGGCGCATGCGGAGCGCGGAGCGGATGGCGTTCGTGCACTTCGTCCGCGCGTCCTCGCCGTTCAGTCCGAAGAACGCGACGATCGTCGCGCCGGTCGGCGGCTCGAAAGATCCGCCGTTCGCCAGCACCACTTCGCCGATCTGCAGGTAGAAGCGGTTGAGGATGTGGATCACGTCGTACGGCAGGCCGCGGCGGAGCAGCGCGGGGATCTCGCGCGCGCGAGCCGAGAGGACCGCGAGCGGCATCTCCGCGCCGAGCGCCGGCTTCTCCGCGCCGCGCATGATCTGCACGTCCATGCTGTCGACGATCAGGCGCCGCACCTTCACCGGTCCGTGCACTTTCGTCTGGCAGGCGAGGCGGACGTCTTCGCCGAATCCGAAACGTTGCGCGAGCTTCATCTCCGCCGAATCGCGCGGCGAGAGGTTGACCGATCCGCTGAGCACTGCGACGCGGCAGGTCGAGCAGCGCGCGTTGCCGCCGCATTCGTGCGTGTGCGGGATGCCGGCGGCGAGCGCGCTTTCGAGCAACGTGCGGCCGGAACCCGCTTCGATCGTCACGTCGCCACCCGGCTCGCCGACGAACGTCGCGGCGGGCGGCTCCTGCGACTCGCGCACGATCGCCGTGTGGCTCGAGCCTGTGCTGACGCTGGTCATCGAATCGCGGCGGCGCGTGTGGATCGTGTCGCTGGTCAGCTCGCGCATGACCTCGGAGAGCGCGATGTTCTGCGGCACCGACCCGCGCGCACGCAATGCGCGCACGACGTTGCGCATCTCCTCCGCCGAGCGGAAGCGCCGCGACGGATCTTTCTGCAGCGCGCGCATCACGGCCTCGGAGACCGCGGCCGGGATCGACGGCATGACGAGGTGCAGCGGATCGGGGTCGCGCTGCATCACGGAGTAGAGGACGGCGTGCACCGAGTCGCCTTCGAACGCGCGACGGCCGGAGAGGAGCTCGTAGAAGACCGCGCCGAGGGAGAAGATGTCGGCGCGCGCGTCGATGCCGCGGCCGCGGACCTGTTCCGGCGACATGTAGTTCGGCGTGCCGAGGATCGTGCCGGTGCCGGTGACGCTCGACTCGCCGATCCGCGCCAGGCCGAAGTCGACGATCTTCACCTGCCCGCTCGGCAGCATGAAGATGTTCGCCGGCTTCAGATCGCGATGGATGATGTTCGTGGCGTGCGCGAACGCGACGGCGTCGCAGATCTGCTCCATCACGTCGAGCTTCGCGCGGAGATCGGGGAAGGCGTTGTCGCGGATGAGGCGCTTCAGATCGCTGCCGTCGAGCAGCTCCATGGCCATGAAAAAGCGGCCGGAGTCCTCGCCGAAATCGTGGACCACGACGATGTTCGGATGGGTGAGCCGCGCCGCCGACTGCGCCTCGCGGCGGAAGCGGAGCCGCTTCTCGTCATCGCCGCCTGCCTCGATGACTTTCAGTGCGACGTAGCGGTCGAGCACGGAGTCGTGGGCGCGAAAGACTTCGCCCATCGCGCCGCGCCCGATCTGATCGACGAGACGATATTTTCCGACCTGATGAAGAGCGCTCATGAGAGAGCAACAAGTGTAGCGTTATTGAGCGGTTTTCCTGCTGTCCCGGTCGTGAAGATCTTCATCGCGCGCCTGTTTGAAGTCCTCGAATTCTTCCGCCGACAGCACGCGCTTCGCCAGCGCCTCGGCGGCCGGCGAGTGGAACGTGTAGAGCGCGAAGCCAAGGTGTTCTTCCGGCAAGCGCTCGATCGCCTTCTCGATGAGGGGCAGCAACGACTCGTCATTCCGCCGGCCGATGGCGGCGATCGCGATCCCCACGACTGTGGCGTCGTCCGACTCGAGGGCGCGAACCATCAGTTCGCGGCCGCGCGGATCGTCGCCGGCGAGGTCGAGCGCCTGGTCGAAACATCGCACGAGTAATGCGGACTTCCTCGCCATGATCGCGTTCTCGGCAAGCATGCTGATCTCCTTCCAGTACGCGCCGTCGTCGTCGACGTGACGCAGCAGCGCGCCGGCGATGCGTATCCGTTCGTAGGAGGTGAGCGTCGTGTCGTGACGCTGCTTCAGGAGCTCGCGCGCCGAAGAATCACCGTCGTGCATTGATTTGATCAGCACGTTGTCGAAGTCGTACTCCACGCACGTCGGGCGATCCAGGCGGGTTTCGGGCGCTTCAACGTCACAGGGCCACGAGTCGAGGACGAGCTCCTCGCCTGCGACGGGCAGCGCGAGAAGGGCGGCGAGCAACACTGTGCGCATGTCCCGACGATAGTCCCCGCCCTCACGCGCCGCGCGTCACGTTGCGGCAAATGCTCCGTGTCACCGCAGTGACCGCGCGGCCTCGAGCATCGTTTCCGGCGTCGCGCGGATGCGCAGGTCCTCGGTCAGATTGCGCCAGCGGACGGTGCCGGTGCGGTCGACGAGAAACTCGGCGGGGCGGGAGATGTCGCGCCCCTGCTCGCCTCCGCCTTTGTGCAGGAGGTCGTATTTGCGGATCACATCGCCGTTGCGGTCGGAGAGAAACGGGAACGTGTAGCCGACGCGCTGACACAAATCGCGCGACTCCTCGGGCGTGTCGACGCTGATCGCCACCGGCGTCACGCCCGCGGCCTTGAACTCACTGAGATGCTGCTCGATACCCCGTAACTCGGAGTTGCAGAACGGTCACCAGTAGCCGCGATAGAAAATCAGCAGCACGCCGTTCGCTCCCGGCGCCGCGACGAGCTGCGACAGCGTGACGTTGCGATGATTCGTGTCGGGCAGCGTGAAGTCGGGCGCCTTCGCGCCGATCGCCGGCGAGCCGTGCGACGCCGGCAGCATCCTCGTGCCGACCAGCGTGCCGAACGTGAAGAACGCCATGAACGCGATACCGATCACCATCACGATCGACGCGATGACCTTGCGCGGCGTGCGGCGGAGACCGCTGATCATCAGCGCGAGCGCGACGACGAAGAGCACGAACGCCGTCCACGGGACGTCGCGCGTGACGGGCCAGCGGCTGAAGAAATAGACGTAGCTGAACGCCGCGATGAAAACGAGCAACAGACCGCTGATCAGTCTCGACATACCGTAGCCCGCAACGCGTCCTTCGCCACCGGCGGCGTCTTACTGTAATCGAGCTCGTAGTTCTGCGGCGGCAGAGTCCAGGTGTAGCCGCGCAGCAGGACGATGGTGAAGACTTCCATGAAGTACGTAGCGTAATCGAGACCGGGGCAGCGATGTCCCATTGCCGGCCCGGCCCCCTGCGGCGCGAACGCGTGCTCGTGTCGCTTCTCCTCGGCGCGCTCCGGCGAGAAGCGATCGGGATCGAAGCGCTGCGGATCGTCGTAGACGCCGTGCGCGACGTGGCTCGGCGTCACCGCCCACATCACCATCCAGCCCGCCGGCACCGCGATGCCGTCGACCTCGAAGCCTTCCTTCGTCTTGCCGAACACCGCCGGGATGATCGGGCAGAGGCGCTTCACCTCGTTCACGACCTGCAGCAGATACGGCATCGTCATCAACGACTCGAGCGTGATCGCGCCCGAAGGCGATTTCGCTTTGATCTCCGCGGTGAGCCGCGCGCGGACGTCGGGATGCGCGGTGAGCTGCTGCACGATGCCGCCGAACTCCGCGAAGACGATGAAGCCGGCGATGACGATGTGATGAAGCTCGAGGACGATGTCGTGATCGGACATCGATGTCCCCGCCGCCGCGAGAATGCGGGAGAGGCCATCCTCCGTCGCCCGCGCGCGGCGCTCGCGCACCTTCGCGCTCAGCACCTCGAAGATGCGGTCGCGCGCCTGCAGCGCCTTACGGAACGTCGTGCCGGGCAGGTTGATCGGCAGCGTGGCGAAGCCGCGCGTCAGAGTGTCGTAGTCGCTGCGCAGGCGATCCATCTCCTCGCCCGGCTGCATGCCGAAGACGTTCGTGCAGATCACTTCGATCGACAGCCGCTTCATCTCGTCGAGCCAGCGGATCTCGCCGGCCGTCGACCACGCTGCGAAATTGCGCTCCACGCTCGCCTGCATCGCCGGCAGGTACGCGGTCAGCGCCGCGCGCGTGAACGCCTGCACCACGATGCCCTTGCGTCCGCGGTGGACGTCGCCATCGAGCAGCGGGAGGCTTCGTCCGCCGAAGATCTCCTGCACGTGCGGCGGCATCGAGCCCGCGCGCTCGACGACGTTGCTGTCGATGAAGCGCCCCGCGGCCTCAGGGCCGGCGATGACCACCGCGTCGCGCCCCAGGACGCGGGAGCGGAAGATGCGGCCGTGGCGCTTGAGGCGCTCGTCGATGAAGGCGAACGGATTTCTTGCAAAGGCGAGGGTCTCGCCGAGGAGCGGGAGACCCTCGCGTCCGGGAGGCAGCGGCTTTGAGCTCATGCTGACACTACGGCGCTCGCTCAGTTGTGGATGTCGGTGGTTTGCCGTCCCGCCATGCCCATCGAATCGAGATTGAGCAGGCGCACGTCGAGGAACAGATCGCCCGCGCGGGCGCCGGAGAGCGGGATGTCGATCGCCAGCTCGTTCCGGCCGCGCTCCAGCGTCTGCGCCGCTTCGCCCCACGCCACTCCCTGCCGCGCGCCGCTCGCATCGCGCGCCGACGCGACGATGACGTCGAAGCGGTAGCGTCCCGCCTCGATGACGTTCGCGTCCGCGGTCACGTGCAGCACGTCGCCTTCGACGCGGGAGTTGATGCGGCCGAGGCGCGCGGAGAGGCGCTCGTTCATGAACTGGTTCGAGCCGGTGCGGGCGAACTCGACGCCGTGCGCCGTCACGCCGTCCGCGTCATAGCGGACGTTCCAGAAGCCGTTCGCGCGCGACGGCAGGTCATTGACGACTGCTTCGTACTCGCCGTTGCCTTTGTCCGCGAGGGCGATCGCATCGCCTTCCTTGCCGTCCGGCGTGGCGAGGCGGGCCACGACCTGCGCGCCGCTCACCGCGTCATCGCCGTCGCGCAGCGTCGCGTGCAGCGTGATCGCGTCGCCCGGCATGCGCGACAGCGGACCGACCGTCGTGGTCATCGTGAGCCGGCTGTCCGGCTCCGCGGCGACGACACTCGCGCCCGCGCCGGCGTCGCTGACGTGATAGCGCCCGGCGATGGTGCTGGTGATGTGCAGCACTTCATTTCCGTTCGCGTCGACGGCGAAGCGCTGGATCGTTTCGGAGGTGCTGTCGCCCATCGGCGTCCGCAGACGGGCCGACTTCGGCGTGCGGCCGTTGATGACGATGATCATGCCGCCCTGCCCGGTCGCGGGAAGGTCAACACCTTGACCATCGTTCGCGCGGACGAACATCCGCGACGTCGCGGCGGGCGCGTTGCGCTCCGGCTCGACGTAGGTCTCGCCCGCGGCGAATTTGCCGGTGACGGTCTGGCCGAAGAGGGGAGCGGCGAAGAGAAGAGTGACGAGAATTGGCTTCATGACGTTCTCCGATCTCAGAAGTCGGTGGCCAGCGATGCGCCGATCTTGCGGTAGTCGTTGCGCCGGTTGTGGTGATGATTCGCCTCGGTCGTGAACCAGACGACGCCGACCGCCTGCGCGCTGTACTGCGAGACCATCCCGTCGTCCTCGCCCGGCATCCCCGCGATTCCGGAGAGCGTCGCCAGGCCGTAGTCCTCCGAGTGCGCGAAGTCGTTCCAGAGTCCGTAGCCGGCGATGTTGTACACCGTCTTCGGCAGCGCCGGACGCCCGCTCGTCCCCTTCAGGTAGTACTGGTTGTAGTAGCTCATCGAGGAGGTGGTGCAGTTCGTCGTGGAGTTGTTCTTCTGACCGACGAGATCGATCAGCCAGCCGGTGAGCCACGAGCCCGACAGCGTGCCGGCGAGGTCCGCCGCCTCGGAGCCTTTGTTCGGAGGAGCGATTGAGTTCACCCAGCGGATGCGGTTGATGATCGGCTGGTAGCGCGAGTCGTACGTCGGGTTCGACATGATCCAGCGGATCACGATGCCGCCGAACGAATGCGTCTCGATGACGATGTCGTCGATGGCGTTCGCGTTCATCCAGTTGTAGATCTGGCCGGCGACCGTGTTGCCGGCGACCCACATGTACTGCGTGCCGTCGTAACTGCAGATGAGGTAGGGGATGGTGTAGCCCTTGGTGGTGGTCTTGATCATGTCGTCGGTCCAGTAGGCGCGGGCCACGCTGGAACTGGCGAGGTCGGTGCCGCCTTTGCCGTGAATGAAGACCACGCCGGTCTTCGCTTCGGCGACGACTGCAGTGAGAAGGAGAACGAGGGCCAGTGCGGTTCGTTTCATCACTTCCATTCCTCCTGGTGTGTGCGGGTCAGGAGTTCAATCGCAGTGCCACACGTATTTTCAATGAGTTAGGAGGTGAATGGGTCTGAAATGGCGCCAGAGGAGGCGCTGAATGAGGGTTCAATGTTGACCGTGGGTCCAATTCCGTGCCACCCGCCCGAGGCAGATAGCAGATAGCGGATAGCAAAGGGAGGGGCTATCTGCTAACGGTACTGCCAGTACCCCGGTTCGCGACTTTCATGAGCGATCGCCACGATGACGACGTCGTTCTTACGCAGTCTGTACACGACCTTGTACGGAAAGCGACGGGTGATCACGTATTCGCGCGTGTCGTACTCGCCGACCGGGTACCGAAGCGGAGCCTCGGCGATTGCCGTCAGCGCCTGATCGATCGTTTGCGCGAACGCCAGGGCTGCCAGGGGACTGCGGTCGCGATACCACCGTCTCGCTTCACGAAGCTCGGCCCTCGCTTCGGGGTGAAACTTCACCCTCATGCTTCGTCGCCGAACAGCTCCGCGCGAACCTCATCCCACGACACGAGCTCCACTGAGCCGTCGTCGATTTCCTTGACCCTTCGTTCGATCTCGCGAGACCACGCTGCTTTCACGGCAGCCGTTGGCTTGGGGTGCAGGCTCTCGAACAAGAGTCCCGCGAGTGTCGCGCGATCGTTCTCGGGCAGCTCAGCGGCTTCCTGGAAGATTTGCTTCAGATCTCGAGCCATGACGGATTCATTCTAACGGCGACGTTCTCGCCGGCACCCGGTACACCACCGCATTGATATGCATCCCCGCCCCGACCGACGCAAACAGCACGATGTCCCCCGGCTCGATCGAATGCCCTTCCAGCTTCCCCTTCACGATCAAATCTAGCAGCGTCGGCACGGTGGCCACGCTCGAGTTGCCCAGGGTCCCGATGGTCATCGGCATGATGTCGGGCGGGGGGGCGATGCCTTCCAGGTCGTAAAGCGCGGCGAGGATGGCTTCGTCCATCTTGCCGTTCGCCTGGTGGATGAGGATCTTGTCGACGTCGCGGAGGGCGACGCCCGCCCGGTCGAGGGCGAGCTTCATGGCGCCGGCGACGTTGTTCAGCGCGTACTTGTAGAGCTTGCGCCCCTCCATCTTCAGGAAGAGCGCTTCGAGAAAGACGTCCTCGTTGTACGACTTGCCCATGCGCAGCATCGCCGCGTGCTCCAGCGTGTCGGAGCGGACGGCATGCGCGAGGATGCCGTCCTCGGTATCGCGCGCCTCGAGGATCGTCGCGCCGGCGCCGTCGGCGTAAATGAGGCTGTCGCGATCGTGCGGGTCGGAGATGCGCGACAGCGTGTCGGCGCCGATGACCAGCGCCTTCTTCACGTCGCCCGCGCGGATCATCGAGTCGGCGATGATCACGCCCTGCAGCCAGCCCGGGCATCCGAACACCACGTCGAACGCCGGGGCGAACGGATTGCGGATCTTCAGCTTCGACTTCACGCGCGCGGCGAGCGCGGGCACCAGGTCGGAGCGCGGATCGCCCGGCCGCACGTCGCCGAAGTTGTGGCCGAAGACGATCAGGTCGAGCGACTCGGGGTCGGTGCTCGACGACTCGATCGCCGCCTGCGCGGCGGCGAAGCCGATGTCGGAGGTCACCGTCTCCGGTTTGACGTAACGCCGCTCGCGGATGCCGGTGATGGACTCGAATTGCTGCAGGATCTCGGCGTTCGATTTGTCGATCCTGTTGCCGTCCGGCGCGAGGAACTCGTGCTGCAGGAAGCGGTCGTTTGGCACAACGACTTCGGGGATGTAGCTCCCGGTGCCCGCGATCACAGTTCGCATAACGTCAATATCGTAGACTGAGTGCCATCAGAAAATCGCCACTAGTCGATGTCCTGACGGTCCTCGGTGTAGCAGCGTTGTACGTCGCCTTCGCGAAGCTCGGCCTCGCGCTGGCGATCAGCACGCATCAGGTGACGGCTGTCTGGCCGCCCACCGGGTTCGCCATCGCCGCGCTTCTCCGCTTCGGACGCCGCAGCGCCGCCGGCATTTTCCTCGGCGCATTGATCGCGAATGCGACGGCCGATGAGCCGTTCGCCGTCGCCGCCGGCATCGCCATCGGCAACACGCTCGAGGCGATTCTCGCCGTGACGTTTCTTCGCCGATTCGATTTCGACGCCGGCCTCGCGCGCGTCCGCGACGTGCTCATTCTCATCGGCGCGATCGCGTTCGCACCGATCGTCGCGGCGAGCGTCGGCACCGCGTCGCTCGGCGCCGGCGGCGTGCAGCCGATCGACGCATTGCCGGGACTCTGGTGGCTCTGGTGGATGGGCGACGCGCTCGGCGGCCTGATCGTCGCGCCGTTCCTGCTGGTGGCGACCGAACGGCGGCATCGCAGAATCGCGGTCGCGGAGGGGGTCATCGGCATCGTCCTCCTCGCCGCCGTCTCCGCCGCCGCCTTCGTCGTGCTCCGGCGCGTGCAGGCGACCGAGTATGTCGTCTTCCCGTTCGTGATCTGGGCCGCGCTGCGATTCGGTCCGCTCGGCACCGCGACCGTGACCATCGTCTCCAACGCGATCGCGATCTGGGGCACGCACCTCGGGCGCGGTCCCTTCGCCGGCGCCGGTCCGGAGCAGGGCCTCGTGCTGCTGCAGATCTTCATGGCCGTCGTCGTCACCACCGGCCTGCTCCTCGGCGCGGTCGCCGCGCAGTACAAGCAGGCGCAGGAGCGGAAGGACGAGTTCCTGGCCATGCTCGGACACGAGCTCCGCAATCCGCTCGCGCCGATCGTGCACGCCGTCGAGCTCCTCGGGCGCCGCGATCCCGCCGTCGCGGAGCAGGCGCGCGAGATTATCCGCAGGCAGGCCACGCATCTCACCCGCCTCGTCGACGACCTGCTCGACGTCTCGCGCTTCACGCGCGGCGAGATCCATCTCGAGCGCCGCCCGGTGAGCGTCGAGGAAGTGCTCGACGCGGCGGCCGACACCTGGCGCCATCTCGCCGCGCAGAAACGGCAGCGGCTCCTGATCGAGATCGCCGACCGCGACCTGTGGGTCGACGTCGATCCGATGCGCTTCACGCAGGTCGTCGCGAACCTGCTGCACAACGCGATCAAGTTCACGCCGGTCGAAGGACGGATCACCATCGCCGCGCAGAACGATCACGGCGTGGCCGTCATCCGCGTGAACGACAGCGGCGACGGCATGGACCCGGAGCTCATCGATCAGATGTTCGATCTCTTCGTGCAGGGACCGCCGTCGCTCGATCGTCCGCGCGGCGGCCTCGGGCTCGGGCTCACGCTCGTGCGGCGGCTCGTCGAGCTCCACGACGGAACGGTGCAGGCGGCGAGCGAGGGACCGGGGCAGGGGAGCATGTTCACGATTCGCGTCCCGGCGACCGCTCAGCCTGAGCACATCGAAGTGATGCGGCGCGAGCCGGAGAAAACATCGCGCGCCGCGCGCCGCGTGCTCATCGTCGAAGACCACGCCGACACGCGTCAGATGCTGATGCTGCTCATCGAGCGCGACGGCCACCAGGTGCGCGGTGCCGCCGACGGTCTGCAGGCGATCGCCGAGGCGAAGACGTTCGATCCCGACATCGTGCTGCTCGACATCGGACTGCCCGGTCTCGATGGATACGCCGTCGCGCGCGAGCTGCGGCAGATCTCGGATGCGCGCCTCATCGCGCTCACCGGCTACGGCACGCTCGCGCAGGAGGCGCCGTTCGACGAGCACCTCCTCAAGCCGGTCGAGCCCGCGAAGCTGCGCGAGCTCATGGGCTGACGCCCTCATCCATGGCTCTCCCTTTGCAAACGTGCCCTCGCACGTAGCCGCAAATCCGCACAAACCGAGGGAGCTTCGGATGACCACTGGAATCGGCATTGATAAAGCGAGCGAGCTTTCGCCGAAAGATTTCGACCGTCTACTTCTCCGCACCTTGACCGCGATGAAGAAGGGCGACTTCACGGCGCGCATGCCGGTGGAGTTCACCGGCGTTCAGGGAAAAATTGCCGACACGCTCAACGACATTCTCGAGCTCAACGAGCGCTCGGCAAATGAAGTCGAGCGGATCGCAAATGTCGTCGGCAAAGAGGGCAAGCTCAATCAGCGCGCGCAGGTGCCGAACGCGGGCGGACAGTGGGGCGTCATCGCCGACTCGGTCAACAACCTGATCGGCGACCTGGTGCAGCCGACGAATGAGATCGCGCGGGTCATCGGCGCGGTCGCGCGCGGCGATCTCTCCCGCTCCATGGCCACCGAATTCGACGGCCGTCCGCTGAAGGGCGAGTTCCTCCGCACGGCGAAGACGGTCAACACGATGGTCGACCAGCTCGGCTCGTTCGCCTCGGAAGTCACGCGCGTGGCGCGCGAAGTCGGAACCGAAGGAAAGCTCGGCGGACAGGCGGACGTGAAGGGCGTCGCCGGCACGTGGAAGGACCTCACCGACTCCGTCAACTCGATGGCCGGCAACCTCACCGCGCAGGTGCGCAACATCGCCGAGGTGACGACCTCCGTCGCCACCGGCGACCTCTCCCGCAAGATCACCGTCGAAGTGCGCGGCGAAATCCTCGAGCTCAAGAACACGATCAACACGATGGTCGACCAGCTCCGGTCGTTCGCCTCGGAAGTCACGCGCGTGGCGCGCGAAGTCGGCAGCGAAGGAAAACTCGGCGGGCAGGCGGATGTGCAGGGCGTCAGCGGCACGTGGCGCGATCTCACCGACTCGGTCAACTACATGGCGGCGAACCTGACCAACCAGGTGCGCAACATCGCGGGCGTCACCACGGCCGTCGCAAACGGCGACCTCTCCAAGCAGATCACCGTCGATGCACGCGGCGAGATCCTCGAGCTCAAGGAAACGATCAACACGATGGTCGATCAGCTTCGATCATTCGCCTCGGAAGTCACGCGCGTGGCGCGCGAGGTCGGCAGCGAAGGGAAGCTCGGCGGACAAGCGGATGTGCAGGGCGTCAGCGGCACGTGGCGCGATCTCACCGACTCCGTCAATTACATGGCCGGCAACCTCACCTCGCAGGTGCGCAACATCGCGGAAGTCACGACCGCGGTCGCGAACGGCGACCTCTCGAAGAAGATCACCGCCGAGGCGCAGGGCGAGATCCTCGAATTGAAGAACACCATCAACACGATGGTCGATCAGTTGCGAGCGTTCGCCTCGGAGGTCACGCGCGTGGCGCGCGAGGTCGGCACCGAAGGCCGGCTCGGCGGACAGGCGGAGGTGCCGGGAGTCGCCGGCACGTGGAAGGATCTCACAGATTCCGTCAACGCGATGGCCGGCAACCTCACGGCGCAGGTGCGCAACATCGCCGATGTCACCACCGCGGTCGCCATGGGCGATCTGTCGAAGAAGATCACCGTTGACGTGCGCGGCGAGATCCTCGAGCTGAAGAACACGATCAACACGATGGTCGATCAGCTCAACTCGTTCGCCGGCGAGGTCACGCGCGTGGCGCGCGAGGTCGGCACGGAAGGGAAGCTCGGCGGGCAGGCGGAGGTCAAAGGGATCGCCGGCACGTGGAAGGATCTGACCGACTCGGTCAACTCGATGGCCGGCAACCTCACCGCGCAGGTGCGCAACATCGCCGACGTCACGACCGCGGTCGCGATGGGCGATCTGTCGAAGAAGATCACCGTCGATGTGAAGGGCGAGATCCTCGAGCTGAAGAACACGATCAACACGATGGTCGATCAGCTCAACTCGTTCGCCGCCGAGGTTACGCGCGTCGCACGAGAAGTCGGCACGGAAGGCCAGCTCGGCGGCCAGGCGGAGGTGCCGGGAGTCGCCGGCACGTGGAAGGACCTGACCGATTCGGTCAACGCGATGGCGGGCAACCTCACGTCGCAGGTGCGCAACATCGCCGAGGTCACGACCGCGGTCGCGATGGGTGACCTTTCCAAGAAGATCACGGTCGATGTGAAGGGCGAGATCCTCGAGCTGAAGAACACGATCAACACGATGGTCGACCAGCTCCGATCGTTCGCCTCGGAGGTCACGCGCGTCGCCCGCGAGGTCGGTAGCGAAGGGAAGCTGGGAGGCCAGGCCGACGTGCAAGGCGTCGCGGGCACGTGGAAGGATCTGACCGATTCGGTCAACTCGATGGCCGGCAACCTGACCGATCAGGTGCGAAATATTGCACAGGTCACGACGGCCGTCGCGAACGGCGATCTGTCGAAGAAAATCACGGTCGACGTCAAGGGCGAGATCCTCGAGTTGAAGAACACGATCAACTCGATGGTCGATCAGCTTAATTCATTCGCATCAGAAGTTACGCGCGTCGCCCGCGAGGTCGGCAGCGAAGGAAAGCTGGGCGGCCAGGCCGAGGTGCGAGGGGTCGCCGGGACGTGGAAAGACCTCACCGACAACGTCAACATGATGGCGTCGAACCTCACGGCGCAGGTGCGAAATATTGCACAAGTCACCACGGCGGTCGCGAACGGCGATCTCTCGAAAAAGATCACGGTCGACGTCAAAGGCGAGATCCTCGAACTGAAGATCACCATCAATACGATGGTCGATCAGCTCAACTCGTTCGCGGCCGAGGTCACGCGCGTGGCGCGCGAGGTCGGCACGGAAGGGAAGCTCGGCGGACAGGCTGAGGTGAAGGGGGTGGCCGGCACCTGGAAGGACTTGACCGATTCGGTCAACTCGATGGCCGCGAACCTCACCGGGCAGGTGCGAAACATCGCCGACGTCACTACCGCGGTCGCGAACGGCGATCTGTCGAAGAAGATCACGGTCGACGTCCGCGGCGAGATCCTGGAGTTGAAGAACACGATCAACACGATGGTCGATCAGCTCAACTCGTTCGCTTCGGAGGTCACGCGCGTCGCCCGCGAGGTCGGCACCGAGGGCCGCCTCGGCGGTCAGGCGCAGGTGAAGGGGGTCGCCGGAACCTGGAAGGACCTCACCGACAACGTCAACCTCATGGCCGGCAACCTCACCGCGCAGGTGCGCAACATCGCGCAGGTGACGACCGCGGTCGCGAACGGCGATCTGTCGAAGAAGATCACCGTCGATGTGAAGGGCGAGATCCTCGAGCTGAAGAACACGATCAACACGATGGTCGATCAGCTCAACTCCTTCGCCGAGGAGGTCACGCGCGTGGCGCGTGAAGTCGGCACGGAAGGGAAGCTCGGCGGGCAGGCGCAGGTGCGCGGCGTCGCCGGGACGTGGAAGGACCTCACCGACAACGTCAACATGATGGCGTCGAACCTGACGAACCAGGTGCGCGGCATCGCCAAGGTCGTCACCGCGATCGCCCGCGGCAACATGAAGCAGAAGCTGACGGTCGAAGCGCGAGGGGAGATCGCGGAGCTCGGCGACACGATCAACGAGATGATCGACACGCTTGCCACCTTCGCCGATCAGGTCACCACGGTGGCGCGCGAGGTCGGCGTCGAAGGGAAGCTCGGAGGCCAGGCGAACGTGCCGGGCGCGTCGGGCACGTGGCGCGATCTCACCGACAACGTCAACCAGCTCGCCGCGAATCTCACCACGCAGGTGCGCGCGATCGCCGACGTCGCCACCGCGGTCACGAAGGGCGACCTCACCCGCAACATCACGGTCCAGGCCGAGGGCGAGCTCGCCGCGCTGAAGGGGAACATCAACGAGATGATCCGCAACCTGCGCGAGACGACGTCGCGCAACGCGGAGCAGGATTGGCTGAAGACGAACCTCGCGAAGTTCACGCGGATGATGCAGGGGCAGAAGAACCTCAACACCGTCTCGCAGATGATCCTCAGCGAGCTGGCGCCGGTGGTCGGCGCGAAGCACGGCGTCTTCTATATCAACGACATGAGCAACGAGACGCCGGTGCTGCGCCTCGCCTCGACGTACGCGTTCCGCGAGCGGAAGCATCTCAACCGCGAGTTCCTGCCGGGCGAGGGACTGGTCGGCCAGGCGGCGATCGAGAAGCAGCGCATCCTGCTCACCAACGCGCCCGACGATTACGTCCAGATCAACTCCGGACTCGGCGAAGCGAAGCCGCTGCAGATCATCATCCTGCCGATCGTCTTCGAGGGTCAGGTGCTGGCGGTGATGGAGCTGGCGTCGTTCACGCCGTTCACCGAGACCTACCAGTCGCTGCTCGATCAGCTCACGGAATCGATCGGCGTGGTGCTGAACACCATCCAGGCGAACATGCGGACGGAGGAGCTGCTGGCGCAATCGCAGTCGCTCGCCGAGGAGCTGCAGTCGCAGCAGGAAGAACTGACGGAGACGAACAAGCGGCTCGAGCAGCAGGCGAAATCGCTGCAGGCTTCCGAGGAATTGCTCAAGCAGCAGCAGGAAGAGCTGCAGCAGTCGAACGAAGAGCTGGAAGAGAAAGCGCGGCTCCTGCAGGCGCAGAACGCGGAAGTCGAGCGCAAGAACGCCGAGGTGGAGGAAGCGAAGCAGCAGCTCGAAGAGAAGGCGAGGCAGCTCTCGCTCACCTCGAAGTACAAGAGCGAGTTCCTGGCGAACATGTCGCACGAGCTGCGCACGCCGCTCAACTCGCTGCTCATCCTGGCCAAGCTGCTCTCCGACAACCCGGATGGCAATCTCAACGACAAACAGATCGATTTCGCCAAGACGATCCACGCCTCGGGCGTCGACCTGCTGACGCTCATCAACGACATCCTCGACCTGTCGAAGATCGAGTCGGGAATGATGTCGCTCAACCTGAGCGAGTTCTCGTTCGAGGAGCTGCGCGACCTGATGGAGCGCAACTTCCGGCAGGTGGCGCAGGACAAGGACCTGGCGTTCGACGTCGACCTCGCGCAGAGCCTGCCGAAGTCGCTGCACACCGATCCGATGCGTCTGCAGCAGATCCTGAAGAACCTCCTCGGCAACGCGTTCAAGTTCACCGAGAAAGGGGGCGTGACGCTGAGGGTCGAGACGGTGGCCGCGGGCTGGACGCACGGCCACGAGACGCTCGATCGCGCGCCGTCGGTGATCGCGTTCAGCGTGACGGACACCGGAGTCGGCATCGCCGAGGACAAGCAGAAGATCATCTTCGAGGCGTTCCAGCAGGCCGACGCATCGACGACGCGCAAATACGGCGGCACCGGCCTCGGTCTTTCCATCAGCCGCGAGATCGCGCGCCTCCTCGGCGGCGAGATCCGCGTGGAAAGCGAGCCGGGCATCGGCTCGACGTTCACGCTGTACGTCCCCGCGAGCTACGTGTCGCCGCAGCGTCCCGTGGGGGGACAGGCGCCCTCGCCTGTCGAGGCGCGTTCGACGGGCGAGGCGCCCGCCGCTCCGCAGGAAAGCCTCGTCACGATCGAAGAGCAGGTGCCCGACGATCGCGATGCAATTGTTCCGGGCGACCGCACCGTGCTGATCGTCGAGGACGACGTCAACTTCGCGAAGATCATGCTGGAGCTGGCGCACGAGAAAGGCTTCAAGGTGCTCGTCGCCACGCGCGGTGAGAGCGGTCTGCAGCTCGCGCGGCGCTTCGTCCCCGACGCGATCACGCTCGACATCGCGCTCCCCGACATGGAAGGGTGGACGGTGCTCGATCGCCTGAAGCACGAGAAGGTGACGCGGCACATCCCGGTGCACATCATCTCGGCCGACGAGGAGTCGAGCCGCGGCATGCGCCTCGGCGCGTTCGCGCACCTCGAGAAGCCGGTGACGAAGGACGCGCTGGACGAGGCGTTCGCGAAGATCAGAGGCTTCGTCGAGCGTCCGAACAAGTCGCTGCTGGTGGTGGAGGACAACGAATCGCAGCGCGGCGCGATCGTCGAGCTGATCGGCGATCCCGACGTCGAGATCACCGCGGTCGGCTCGGGCCAGGAAGCGCTAGACGCGCTACGCACCCGCCACTTCGACTGCATGGTCCTCGACCTCGGCCTCCCCGACATGAGCGGCTTCGAGTTCATCGAGCGGATGAAGAACGACCTCGAGATCAACGACATCCCGATCGTCGTCTACACCGGCCGTGAGCTGACGCGCAAAGAAGAATCGGAGCTCAAGCGGATCGCCGAGGCGATCATCGTCAAGGACGTCCGCTCGCCCGAGCGGCTGCTCGACGAGACCGCGCTCTTCCTGCACCGCGTCGAGGCCAACCTCCCGGCGAACAAGCGGCAGATCCTCGAGCAGCTCCACGAATCCGATCCGGTGCTGGCAGGCAAGACCGCGCTGGTCGTCGACGACGACATGCGCAACATCTACGCGCTGACGTCGCTCCTCGAGCGCCACAAGATGAAGGTCCGCTACGCCGAGTCGGGCGCCGAAGGGATCGAGGTGCTCAACCGCACGCCGGGCATCGACGTTGTGCTCATGGACGTGATGATGCCGGAGATGGACGGCTACGAAGCGATGCGGCGGATCCGCGAGAAGGACGAGTACAAGAACCTGCCGATCATCGCGCTGACCGCGAAAGCGATGAAGGGCGACCGCGAGAAGTGCATGGAGGCAGGGGCGAGCGACTACATCACGAAGCCGATTGATGCGCAGCAGTTGGTGTCATTGCTGAGGGTTTGGTTGTACCGGTAGATAGGCAGCGGACAGCAGACAGCGGACAGCGTCAGGACGGCTTCCATCTGCTGTCCGCTGTCTGCCGTCCGCTGTCCAACGCCACCACTTCATCCGCAATCGCCGCCAATTCCCCTTCATCATGCGTGACGTACAGCATCGGCACATTGAAGTCATCGCGCACGCGCTGAAGGAACTGCATCACGCGATCGCGCAACGGCCAGTCGAGCCCTGAGAGCGGTTCATCCAGCAACAGCAGTCGCGGCGCGGACACCAGAGCCCGCGCGAGTGCGACGCGCTTCTGCTCGCCGCCGGAAAGCGACGTCACGCCGCGATCGAGGAGATGTCCGATCTCCAGCACGTCGATCACATGCGCTTCGTTGTGCTGGCCGCCGTATCGAATATTGCTTGCGACGGAGAGATGCGGAAAGAGCGCGGTCTCCTGCGGGACGTAGCCGATGCGTCGCGCGCGCGCAGGCAGATCGGACAGCACGACATCATCGAAGGTGATCCTTCCGCTCTTGAGCGCGCGCAGGCCGGCGATCGCGTCGAGCAGCGACGTCTTGCCGGCGCCGGAGGGGCCGAAGATCGCGGTCACCCGCGCGCTCATCGTCGCGGTCACCTCGAGATCGAAGTGCGCGAGCGGGACGACGAGGTTCTCGATGACGAGCGTCATGTGCGCCGCCTCGTCGATTTCTCGCTGAGCAGGATGGCGACGAACGCGACGACGACGCCGGCGATGACGAGCGGCCACGCCGCGCTGTCGCGTCCGAGCTGCACGCGGTCGTAGATCGCGACGGCGAGCGTGGTCGTGCGTCCCGGGATGTTGCCGGCGACGAGGATCGTCGCGCCGAATTCGCCAAGGGCGCGGGCGAAGCCGAGGACGACGCCGCCGGCGATTCCGCGCAGCGCGAGCGGCAGCGTGATGGTGAAGAAGACGCGCGGCTCGTGCGCGCCGAGGGTCCGCGCGATCTGCTCGTAGCGCGGATTCACGTTCTCGAACGCCACGCGCGCCGCACGCACGATGAACGGCGACGACATCACCATCATCGCGATCACCACCGCGCGCCAGGTGAAGACGACGCTATGTGGGACGAGCTTCAGCAGGATGAGGCCCGTCGCCACCGGCGGCATCACCAGCGGCAGCGCGACGAGCGTCTCGATTACCGATTTGCCGCGCCATGTGCCGCGCGCGAGCAGCAACGCGAGCGCGAGCGCGGGCGGGATCAGCAGCGCCGTCGCCAGCGCCGCCATGCGGACCGTGAACCAGATGATCGCGGCGTCGGTCACCCTTCGACTCGCTTCGCTCGCTCAGGGCAGGCTTTCACTTGGTCAGAAATCCGTAACGGCGAAAGATCGCCCCCGCGTCGCGTGAGCGAAGGAAATCGAGGAACCGCCGCCCGCCCGCCGCGTTCTCCGCGTCGCGGAGCACGGCGGCGGGATAGACGATCGGCGGTCCGTCATTGATGACCTCGGCGACGCGCGCGCGCCGCGCCATTCGCGCGTCCGTCGCGTAGACGATCGCCGCGTCGGCGTTGCCCGCTTCGACCGCCGCCAGCGCGCCGCGCACGTTCTCCGTCGGCACGATCTTCGGCGCGAGCACGGTCCAGAGTCCGCGCTGCTGCAGCCACTGCTTCGCGTACACGCCGGCCGGAACCGCCTCGGGGTTGGCGATCGCGATCCGCCGCGCCTTCAGCAGCGGCACGCCGATGACCACCAGCCGGTTCGAGAGCAGCGGGATGCGGACGACGGTCGCGACGCGATTCAGTTGCGCCTCGTCGGCCGAGACAAAAACATCGGCCGGCGCGCCGTTCACGATCTGCGTCGCCAGGATGCTCGACGCACCGAAGTTGAGGACGATCGTTTCGCCCGTTTTTCCCTCGTAAAGCCTGGCGATCTCCGTGACCGCGTCGGTGAGGCTCGCGGCCGCGGAAACGCGCACTTCGGCGGCCGAAACGGGGAGCGCGAGGAGAAGAATCAGGAGCAGATTGCGCACGGATCTCTATTTTTGCACGGCGTTTGCGTATACCCGACTCAGCGATGCCTCACCAACCGGCGTTCAACCCCGCCGACGAGCAGGAGAAGCTCGATCTGGAGATGGTCGAAATCCATCTTCTGACCGAGGGGATCTTTCGTCATTACGGCTTCGATTTCCGCGATTACTCGCTGCCGTCGTTGCGGCGGCGGATCTGGAAACGTGTCTACGCCGAGGGGCTCGGCACGATCTCCGGACTGCTGGAAAAAGTGCTGCACGACCCCGCGTGCATGGAGCGGCTGCTGCTCGACCTCTCCATCAACACGACCGCGATGTTTCGCGATCCGACCTTCTACCTCGCGTTCCGCAAGAAGGTCATCCCGCTGCTGCGCACGTATCCGTTCGTCCGCATCTGGCACGCCGGCTGTTCAACGGGCGAAGAGGTTTATTCGATGGCCATCCTCCTCACCGAGGAAGGGCTGTACGACCGCTGCCGCATCTACGCGACCGACATCAATGAAGCGGTGCTGCAGCGGGCGAAGGACGGGATCTTTCCAGTCTCGTCGATGCAGGAGAACACGAGCAACTACATCGCGGCCGGCGGCAGCGGCACGTTCAGCGAGTACTACACGGCGCGCTACGACTACGCGATCTTCCGGCCGTCGCTGCGCGAGAACGTCGTCTTCGCGCAGCACAACCTGGTGACCGACTCGTCGTTCAATCACTTCAACGTCATCTTCTGCAGAAACGTGCTGATCTACTTCAACAACACGCTGCAGGAGCGGGTGCAGACCCTCTTCCTCAACAGTCTGGAGATGTTCGGCATCCTCGGCCTGGGCAAGAAGGAATCGCTCCGATTCACGTCGGTCGCGGAGCACTACGAGGACGTCGATGCGGAAGAGCGGCTGTACCGGAGGACGACGTGAATTCGGACAGCGGACAGCGGACAGCGGACAGCGGACGGGTTGCCTCGTCGCTGTCCGCTGTCTGCTGTCTGCTGTCTGGCGCCGGAGGCCGGCCATGCGCCCGATAGAGATCGTCGTCATCGGCTGCTCGCTCGGCGGCATGCGCGCGCTATCCGTCGTCCTCGGGGCCTTGCCCGCGGATTTCAGTCCCGCGATCGCGGTGGTCCAGCACCGGCACAAGGCGTCGAACGAAGGGCTGCCCACGTACCTCCGGACGCAGACGAAGCTGCCGGTGGTCGACGTCGACGACAAGCTGTACATCCGTCCGGGGCAGGTCTATCTCGCGCCGGCGGACTATCACCTCCTCGTCGAGCACGGGAAGTTCGATCTCTCCGTCGACGCGGCGGTGAGCTACTCGCGTCCGTCGGTCGACGTGCTGTTCGAATCGGCCGCGGATGCCTATCGCGCCGGCGTCGTCGGGATCGTGCTCACGGGTGCGAACGCGGATGGCGCGCGCGGCGCGTTTCGGATCAAACAGCAGGGCGGGTTCGTGATCGTGCAGGAGCCGTCGACCGCCGAGGCCCCCGATATGCCGCAGGCGGCGATCGACGCGGTGAGAGTGGATCGAATTTTGCCTCTGGAACGAATCGGGCCGTTCCTGGTAGAGCTTTGGCGCCAGAGCCACACATGACCTCCGAAGAGATCGTCAACATATTGCTGGTCGACGACCAGCCGAACAACCTGCTCGCGCTGCAGTCGATCCTCGCAGAGGACGACAAGCGGCTGGTGGTGGCGGACTCCGGCCGGAAGGCGCTCAAGCACCTCCTCGACGACGAGTTCGCCGTCATCCTGCTCGACGTGCAGATGCCGGAGCTCGACGGATTTGAAACGGCGAGCCTGATCCGATCGCGCGACCGCTCACGCAGCACGCCGATCATCTTCCTCACGGCGCTGAGCCGCAGCGAGACGAACGTCTTCCGCGGCTACGAGCTCGGCGCCGTCGACTACATCTTCAAACCGATCCAGCCGGAGATCCTCCGCTCGAAGGTCAACGTCTTCGTCGAGCTGTTCCGGAAACGCGAAGAGCTGAAGCGCCAGGCGCAGGAGCTCGCGCGGCTGTCGAAGCAGAATCAACTGATCCTGAACGCGGTCGCGGAAGGAGTGTTCGGCGTCGATCTCGAAGGACGCACGACGTTCGTGAACCCGGCGGCGGCGTCGATGATCGGACGTCGCATCGACGAAATCCGCGGGCACGACATTCACTCGCTCGTCCATCCGACGCTGCCGAACGTGACGACGTGTTACATCGAGACGTGCCGCTTCTACGCGGCGCTGCACGGGCAGGCGATGCTGAGCGAAGGGGAAGAGACGTTCTTCCGCGCCGACGGCAGCAGCTTTCCGGTGGAGTTCTGCGCGTCGGAGATTCGCGACGCGGACCGCCAGCCGCTCGGATCGGTGCTGACGTTTCGCAATGTCACCGAGCGCCGCTCGGCTGCGCTCGCGGCCGAGGCGGAGCGCCGCTATCGCGAAGCCGAGGCGGCGAATCGGGCGAAGGATCACTTCCTGGCCACGCTCTCCCACGAGCTGCGCACGCCGATGACGTCGATCCTCGGCTGGGTGCAGTTCCTCCGCATCGGCGGCTACACGGAAGAAGAACTGGAAGAGGCGCTGCAGACGATCGAGACGAGCGCGCGGCTTCAGGCGCGACTCATCGACGACATGCTCGACGTCTCGCGCATCGTCCTCGGGAAGTTCCAGGTCGACCTGCGTCCGATGAAGATCGCCGACATCGTGGAGGCCGCGCTCACCACCGCGCGTCCCGCCGCCGCCGATTGCGAGATCAAGCTGACGCCGCGCATCGAAGACGGCGACGCGCAGGTCGCCGCGGACGCGAATCGAATGCAGCAGGTGATCGGCAACATCCTGTCGAATGCGATCAAGTTTTCACCGAGGGGGCGGGAAGTCGAGCTGCGCGTCGGACGCATCGATCACAAGCTGAAGATCTCGGTGAGCGATCAGGGCGAAGGGATCGAGCCGTCGTTCCTGCCGTACGTGTTCGAGCGCCTGCGCCAGGGCAATCTCTCCAGCCGCAGCGGCCTCGGCCTCGGCCTGGCCATCGCGCGCCACATCGTCGAGCTGCACCACGGCGAGATCACCGCCGAAAGCGACGGCCCGGGCAAAGGAGCGCGCTTCACCGTGCTCCTCCCGTTGCTCGAGAGCCACGCCATCGAAGAAGCCCCCCGCGAAACCGCGCACGCCTGACGCGCGGCGCCGGCGGCCGCCCAAGGCGGACGCCGGCAGACGTGAATCGTCGCTGCGATCAGGGATGGGGCTGGAGCGGGTCGGTATTCGTGATCGGATTGAGGATCTTCTTGATGATCTTGATCACGCGCTGGATCGGATCGAAGCCCTTGCCGCCGTCGCGCGGCATGGCGGACATCGAGGTGGATAGGCCGAGGGCCAGCGTCAGGCAGAGTGCGGTAGCGAATTTCTTCGTCATGTTGGTTTTCCCTTTCGTGATGATCGGCATCAGGGATGTGGTGGAACGGGATGGAGCTCGAGTTCGTCGTTGGTAATCGAATGGAACAGATGCTTGATGAACTTCACGACGCGCTCGATCGGATCGGATCCGCGGCCGTCGCGAGGCATCGCGGCGAGCGGAGTAGAAGCGGCGAGAGTCAGACTGAGTAGGACGGCCAGAGCGATCTTTCTTCTGGACATGGTTTTCTCCTGATGTTGATGTCGGTTACGGATGAGGCAGAGCTGCGATGCGATGCTGCGACGGCGCACCGATGGCGCGGCGCATGTCGCGGAAGAGACGATGCACTGCCTGGCGATCGCGGTTGCTCAGCCCGTGCATGACCTCGTGCTGCGTCGTGGCGGGGATAACGGAAACTGCGAGATTGTCGTGATGGTCCATTCCTGATCTCCTTTCATCTAATTCATTGAGGAACACGGCTGCGCCTTTTCGAGCGCAAATCGGGCGTCGACTGAAAAAAATAATGAGTGGCAGAACTGCAGCGGCTGTTTCCGCTCTTAATCCCGACGAAGGAAGAACCGGTTCACGCCATCGGGCCGTTGGGAGGCGGCGCGAACAGCAGGCTCGGTTCCTTCGGCAGTTCACGGAGGAACTTCTGCACATGACGGACGAGCGTTCGGTTTGCCTGTCCGGCGGCGACGGCCTCGCGCAGGTATGCCAGCGCGGTGACGGCGGGCGAGCTCATGCCGGCGCGGGTGCATCGATCGAGGATGGTCCGGCAGATGGCCGGCACCTGTTCGACGTCACCGGTTACGAGGAGAGCTTCCACGAGGTCGAGTGCCGCGAGCGCGGCATCGGCCTCCATCTCGAGTGATTCAAAGTCACGCCACGCTTCGCGGAGAAGCGGGATGGCGCTGGCCGCGTTCTTTGCCAGCACGAGCGTGCGCGCGAGGATCCAACGCGTGTGAGTGAGATCGGTCTTGATGCCGAGCATCTCGTACTCAATCGCCGCGCGTGAGAGATATTCGATCGCTTCAGGGAATCTGCGTACCTGGTGATACGCGCAGCCGATGTTCTGGGTGAGGATGACGCGCGTGTTCGGAGTGAGGTCGGGCGTCTTCTCCAGCTCGAGCCAGATCGGCAGCGCATCCTTCACCCGGCCGAGGGTGTACAGCATGCCGGCTTCGTAGATGCGCGCGTCGAGATAGCGCTTGCGCTGACCGTAGCGCAGGAAGATCTCCGCGGCCTCGCGCGCCAGCACCACGGCTTCGCCGGCGCGATCGATGTTCGGATAGGTGAAGGCGCGGACGAGCTTCAGCCGCGCGAGCTCGTATTCGGGAAGCAGCGACTGCTTGAACAATTTCTCCGCGCGGTCGAGGACGCGCAGCGCATCGGGATAGCGTCCGACGAAGGCGAGCGCGTACGCGTGATCCCGCAGCGCCTGCGCCCGCACGCCGATCACGAAGTCCGAGGGGTACTCGGCGACGTTGAGCTCGTTCGAGACTTCCACCGCCAGCTCGGCGATGCGCAATGCGTTGGCGGGAGAGCCGGCGTCCATGGTGGGACGAACGCGCTCGAGGAGCTGCCGGACGACGCCGGCGGTGCGCCAGCCTTCGGCTTTGCGGAGGCGGGTGCGCCACCAGGCGGTGGGGCCGGTGAGGGCGTCTTCGACGATGGCCGAGCCCGCCGCGTCTTCGCGCTCGATGCGGGTGTTGACCGACAGGAGGTCCGTGATCCGCGACTTCGGCGCGGGCTCGGGAGTGGTTTGCCAGACGGCGGGCTGTCCGAGGGCCGCCACGAACCGGCGATGCTCGCCGATGCTCGTGGCGCACTCCAGACAGTCCGCCAGGTGGGCCTCTATCTCCTCGCGCTGTTCTGAGGTGCCTTCCGCATATTCGAAAAGCGCGAACTCATCAATGTGACTTGTTGTCGTCATGACACCCAAAAGGAACTACGGCAATCTAGCACGGGTGAAGAATACTGTCCATCCCCATAGAAGGAGTGACGGAAAAGAGCCAATCCCTACCCTAATTGGGAAGTTTTTTTTGGGGTGGAACCTATGAGTTGCTGAAACGGAGAGAAGACGACCGCCCTCGTCGTTCCCTGTCACCGTCCAGCAGCGCGGCGGCGACCTTCGATCCTCACGAACAGGGGCGAGGCCTCCGACGGCGCGAGCGCGGAGGCGTCGAGCGTCGTCTGGTTGCCGTACAGGTCGGTCGCGATCACGCGGCCGGTGAGCGTCGAGGGGACGCCGTTCCAGAGGACGTAGACGTCGGCGCCGTTGACGGTGAAGCGGTACTGGCCGGTCGCGATCTTCGTGGCCGAGGTGAAGCCGCCGAGCTCCGCTTCGACCAGCTTGTTGACGTAGTACGGGAGGTAGACCTTTCCGTCGGGCGTGAGGAACGACGCGGCGTCGGGGAAGAAGCGCTCGACTCCGCCGGCGAGTCCCGCGGCATCGAACCGGATGAACCACGCCCCCGCCTGGGCCTCGGTCATCCCGGCGAAGTTGCCGGCGGTGCCGATCTGCACGCCGTACTCCGTCACCCAGACGGGCTTGGTGTTGCCGAGGAGCTCGCGCGCGCGGCGGATCTGGACCTCGAAGTTGTCGATGCTGCCGAGCGACGGCGACTTCCCGTCGTTGTAGTGGATGGCGATCACGTCGACGTACTGCGCGCCGCCGAGCGCCGCGAAGTCGCGCCAGAACGTCGTGCCGGGAAGCGCATCGCTTTCGCGCCAGAGCGGAATGCCTGCGCCGCCGTTCATGACCTTGCACGTCGCGCACGACTGATGGATCAGCTCGTACGATGTCTTCATCAACGTGAGGAAGCCGGCGACGTCGTCGCGAAAGAGGCCGCAGTGATTCCCCTCCGGCTCGTTGTGGATCTGCCAGTAGACGACCGGCTGGGTGAGGCCGGGCATGTCGCTGATGCCGTCGCCGTCGTAGCGCTCGACGACGTCCTGCAGAAAGACGGAGTACTCGGAGAGATCCTTGAAGCGATCCATCCGGCGATCGAATGAGAGATAGGGATAGTCCTCGCCGAGGAGGCGGATGCATTGCTCGTCGGTCGTCGGTGTGTAGCCGGCGGCGATCAACTCCCAGCCGGCGAACGGCATCACCGTCCCGACGTAGCGGCCGCCGGCGTTCTGCACGGAGGTGACGATCGTGTCCGTGACCTCGTGGCGGAACGTGCCGCGCGAGACTTCGATCATCCCCCACGGGAAGTTCTGCACGTCGCGAAACCACGGCAGGTCGTCGGCCACGAGCTTCGTCAGATAGGTATCGCCGCGCATCGTCAGTTGCTGCTGCGCGGCGGCGAGCGCGACCGGATCGTTGTAGAACGCGGCCGGCCCTTTCGCGCGGATCATGTCGACGGCCGCCGGTCCGACGAAGAGTGTGTTGAGGCTTCCGAGCGCGCCGAAGTGCGCCTTCTCCGGCGCGACCGGCGGCAGCGCGCGCACCCAGGCGGCAGCTTTCGCCGCCTCCGCCGTGTCGGCCGCGCGGAGCGGCAGCGACAGGAGCACCAGCAGCGATGCGGCGACGCGATTCATGGATCCTGGAGGAAATAATGAGTGATCACGTCGGCGGCGACCGTGATCTCGCGCACGAACGCGCGCTTCGGCATCGATCCGCCGCGCGCGAGGAGCGACCAGAAGTGACGGTCCATCATGCGCGCGAACGTCTGCACGTCGCGATACGGCCGCGCGTTCGGCGACTCGGCCAGCATGCGAAACAGCCGCAGGATCCGCTCCTCCGTCCACGCCTCGATCTCCTTCCGCATCGCGGCGAGCTCGGGATCGGTCAGCGTCGCCTCGTGCCATGCGCGGATCACGCCGAAGTACTCGAGGTCGGTGTCGAAGATGCGGAGGAGGAAGTCGCGCAGATGGCCCTGCGGCTTCAGGTCGACGTCGTTCAAGCGCTGCAGCAGCTCGTGCATCAGGACGACGAGCAATTGCCGCTTCGAGCGGAAGTAGCTGTAGAACGCGCCGGCCGCCGTGCCGGCCAGCGCGGTGATCTCCTCGATCGACGTCGCGTCGTAGCCCTTCACGCCGAACAGTTGCCGCGCCGCGTCGAGCATGCGCTCGCGTTTCCGGATGCTGCGCGCCTGCTGCGGCTCGGGGAGGAGCTCTTCGTTCGCGATGATCGCCGGCGCCTGCTTCATCGCGCCAGCCAGACTCCGATGACCGCGCCGCCGCAACAGATCAGCATCCACCCGCCGAACAGTCCCGCCGCCGTCGGATCGACGTTCGGATAGACGGTTGCGAAGAAGGGGCAGGCGAGAGCGTCGAGGATCAGTGTCGGGAGCATCAGCAACGTGACCGCTGATCTGCGATCGGTGCCTCGCAGGAGCAACGGAGTGATCAAGGCCAGGAGGATGAAGCTGAAGAGATAGAGGAGGAGAGCGCGATCGGCGCGAAGAAGATGCTGGCCGGCGAGGCGGATCGTGAGGGTGCCGCCGACCCAGAAGGCGATTCCAATCAGCAGCGCTCGCACAAACATGAATATGAATTCGGATTCATGTTTTGTCAACGCGCAAATCTCCCGGCGAGATAAGAATCCAGAAGAAGGCTAGGCCCTCAAACGCCGCCGGCCGTGCCGGCCTGGGGAGGGTGGATTCGAACCACCGAGTGTCGGCTCCAAAGACCGATGCCTTACCACTTGGCGACTCCCCATCAATTGGCTGACGCGATTCGTCTACAAAACGCCGCCGGTCGCTATTCCTTCTCCTTCGCGATCGGACCGACCTTCGCGCTCGTCGCGCGGAGGTAATCGGCCGGTGCGAGGATCAGTTGCGCGCCGCGCACACCGGCGGAGACCGAGATTACATCGAAAAGCTCCATCGTTTCATCGGCGTACACCGGGTACGCCTTCTTCGCGGCAAGAGCAGTGACGCCGCCGCGGATGTAACCGGTCAAGGGCTGCACTTCTTTGAGAGTTACGGTGTCGATCTTCTTGTCGCCCGAGAGGTGGGCCAAGGCCTTCAGATCGAGCTGCTGATCGCCCGGCACCACCGCGAAGCAGACCCCGTGTTTATCGCCGCGGGCTACGAGTGTTTTGAAGACCTGCTCCGGCGGGAGGCCTACCTTGCGCGCCACGCTCTCCGCCGCGAGATCGTCGGGGTCGACTTCGTATTCGCGGATCTCGTAGCGGATGGCGAGCGAGTCGAGCAGGCGCGCGGCGTTCGTTTTCATTCGAAGGGAGTCTAGAGTAATGCTCATGAAACGACTTTCCGGAAGCGGCAAAGAGCCCCATCGCAAAGCACGGCACGTCGGCGACGTCGATCCCGAAAAGATGATGAGCGTCACCGTCATCCTGCGGCCGAAGGCGAAGCTGAAGGTCGGCAGCGCGCCGATCTCGCGGCAGGAATTCGCGACGAAGTTCGGCGCGGATCCGGGCGAAGTGGCGAAAGTCGAAGAGTACGCCGCCGCGCATCACCTCAGCGTGCACGAGGTCAACATCGCCGCGCGGACCATCACGCTGCGCGGGCGGACCGGCGACATGCAGAAGGCGTTCGGCGTCGAGTTGAAGCTCTACGCCACCGACGACAACAAGCGATTCCGCGGGCGCGAGGGGCACGTCTTCGTCCCCGACGAGCTGCATGGAATCATCGAGGCCGTCTTCGGACTCGACGATCGTCCCGCCGCCAAGCCGCATCTGCGCAAGTTGTCGATATCCGATCTCCCGGCGAAGCGGCGCGCGGGCAAGCGGCAGCCGAAACCGATGCGCGTCCGCGAAGTGGCGAAGGTCTACGGCTTTCCCGCGCGGCTCGACGGCAGCGGACAGACCATCGGCATGATCGAGCTCGGCGGCGGCTTCCGGAAGCACGACCTCGACCTCTTCTTCAAGGAGCTCGGGGTGAAAGCGCCGGCCGTTGCGGCCGTCGGCGTGCACGGCGCGACCAACGATCCCGGACATGAGCAGCTCGAGGACGGCGAGGTCACGCTCGACCTCGAGATCGCCGGCGCGGTGGCGCCGAAGGCGAAGTACGTCGTCTATTTCGCGCCCAACACCAACGCCGGATTCCTCGCCGCGCTCAACGCCGCGATCCACGACGACATCCGCAACCCCGGCATCATCTCCATCAGTTGGGGCGGCCCGGAGCTGACCTGGACCGCGGCGTCGCGGAAGGAGGTCGACTACGCGCTGCAGGCCGCGGCCGCGATGGGCGTGACGGTGATCGCCGCGGCGGGCGACGACGGTGCATCCGACGGCGTCGACGACGGCAAGCCGCACGTCGACTTTCCGGCCTCCAGTCCGAATGTGCTGGCGTGCGGCGGCACGCGCGTCATCCGCGCCAGCGCGACGAAGATCGCGGCGGAGACGGTCTGGAACAACGGTCCGACCGGCAACGGCGCGGGGGGCGGCGGCTTCAGCGAGTTCTTTCCGAGGCCGGCGTATCAGAAGACGCACAAGGTGCCGCGCCGCGGACTCCCCGACGTCGCCGGCAACGCCGATCCGCACAGCGGCTATCGCATCGTCTTCGGCGGCAAGGACGTGGTCGCCGGCGGCACGAGCGCCGTCGCGCCGCTCTACTCCGCGCTGGCCGCGTGCCTGAACCAGGCCCGCGAGCGCGCCAACCTCCCGCCCCTCGGCTTCATCAATCCGGTGCTCTACGCGGAGCGCGACCTCTGCCGCAACGTGCTGCGCAAGGACAACGACTACTCCGGCAACCTCGGCGTGCACAAAGCCGGACCGGGCTGGAACGCGTGCGCGGGTTTAGGGAGCGTGATCGGGAAGAGGTGGATGGAGATGTTCACCCGCGGAAGAGCTGCCGGCGATTGACGTTTGTCAGCACGATGGCTGCGCCGGCCAGGAGAAGCGTCACACAAAGCCATTCGAGCACGAGCGTGCTCTTGTGCACCGCGAGCAACGGCTGATGCCGGGATGAATCGAGGCGGCCGTCCAGAAGAAACGCGATTCTCGGCACCGCCTGCGCGCCGCGGGCCCCTGATCCGCTGGTCACAGGCGGAAAGGCGGTCATGGCGGCGATGAGAATCATGGCGGCGATCACGCCCGGCCTGCAGCGGCGCACCGGCTCCGATAATTTCGAGCTGATCTCGGGGTGATAGAGAAACAGCAGCGCCGCCGCCGTCACGATCAATTGCAGTGCAATGGCCGCAATTGTGAGTTTCGCGGAGAGACTGATGATGAGGAACGTATAGAGCATCGTCAGGACCCACGCTCCGAAGAGAACCTGCAGCAGTGCTCCGATCCGGGCTCCGTCCGACCTGCGCGCCACTCTTACGATTCCCCATAGTGCGCCGGCAATCGCTCCCAATGGTCCGGTCACAAAGACGCCCAATAACGGACCGAGATTCGAATTCGAAAGAAATACGGGCGCGATGAATCCGACGGCGAATGAAATCGCGCCGGTAACGGCGGCTGGAAGGATCACGGTCCGAAGCATTACACGTCGATCATAGCGCTTGTTTATATTCAGGAATTAAATTATTATCGCGATCCCGTTCCCAGCTTTTACAGAAAAAAAGGAGATTCAATGCGCCGAAAAGGTGTTCTCGTGGGAGTGCTGTCTGTTTTACTCGCCGCAGTGTCGGTATCGGGCGAAAATCGCCTGGAAAAACAGCGTGACAATCCGCTGCCGGTCATCGATCAGGTACAGGAGCATTACCGGTTGTATGACCTGGATGGACGCACTCTCTCCGATGGCACGATCAGCGTGACGATCTCGGGAAAAGACGGCGTGCCGGTGTTCGAGAGCCGCTTTATCCAGAAGGCGGACGGTAAGTACATCGAGTGGGAGTATCGAGGCGAGACTCCTTATTCGATGTCGCGCAAAGTGGATCGCAATACGATTCGCACGGTGCAGGGGATGACCACGATGGCGAAAGACATCGTGCGGGTCATCAGGCGGGGACGGATCAATCCCGATCAATCGACGTGGAAGCATGCCGGCACCGACGCCTTGAAGGCGAAGATGAAAGTCGACGACAACTGGGGCTGCGACTGGCCGTTCGACGATCTCAGTTGCACGCCGGCGGGCCATTGTTGTGACGAGCACGACAACTGCTACGCGATCTTCAATTGCGACGCGCTCAGTTGGCTGGGATTGGAGTCGGTCTATTGTCAGGGTTGTAACGTAGTGCTGGCGGCGTGCGTCGTCGATGCCAGCTCCGGTGCGGGCCTGTCGGGCATGCCGTCGGAATGCTGCTTCCAGAATAATTGCGGCACACCCCGCACCGGCGTCTACTTCGGAGACATCGGCGGCGGCGGCGGAAGCGAACATACCGGTCCGGACAATCAGTATTCATCCGATCCGGGCGGCTCGGGCGGTGGCGGAGGCTGGACCTGGATCGGCTATACGCCGTGGGGCAGCATCGGCATCGGTGGCGGCACGTGCACGTTCCCGGACGGCACTGTGCTTCCTTGCGGCTAGTCTGCTTGTGATCTCGAACGGCGCGCCCCGGTTGCGGGCGCGCCGTCTCTATCCTTTGAATATCTGCCGGCGCCGATTGACCCGGTCCGCCGCCCCCCACGCGTACTTGTACTCCTCCGCGCCGCGGAGGAAATCGAACGTCGTCGCTCCCTCGCGCGCCGCTTCTTCCACCGCGTGGGCGACGAGGAGGCTGCCGATGCTGAGGCGGTCGAGCGCGGGGTCGAAGCCGCTGAGGTAGTAGTAGACCGTGCCCTGATGCGCGAAGCCGTAGAAGACGGCGGCGATGCGGTCGTTCATGCGCATCGCGTGCATGCGGAGCGCGCCGGCGTCGAGCATGCGGCGGGCGACGTCGCGGTGGAACGATTGCACGACGTCGTCGGCGAGCACGCCGGGGAGTCCGCGCGTTTTCCAGCGCGCGGCGTGGAGGTCGAAGAGGGCGGTCAGAAGCTCATCGAGCGAATCGTGAGTGGCCGATTCGTACGTCGCGTTCGCCGCGCGGCGGTAATAGCGGATTTTCTTCCGCGCATGCGTCGACAGCAGGTTCGACAGCTCCTCTCCCGCGTTCTCGAGCGAGAGCACGGGGCACGGGTCCATCTCCTCCGCGTTGTCGCTCCAGCCCTCCGGCAGCGAAGCAGACAGCAGCGGCGACGACGGGCGGATCTGCTGCAGGTCCCAGAACTGGCAGTCGACGGTCAGCGCGCACTCGAGCAGCGGCTCGACCTCTTCGCCGAGGAAATCGAGATAGTCGCTGATGCCGGTGCCGAGGAACATGCCGAGCGATTCGTCGCCGTCGCGGAGGACGTAGAGCGGGGCGAAGGCATCGTCCGACATCACTGCCGCGAGCTCGCCGCCGTTCGCGAAATGCGTCCACCAGGGCAGCAGCCAGTGCGGCGATTGGAACGGCGTCGCGTTCTTTGCGCGGCGCCAGAGCGCGTCCCATGCGGGGGTGAGTGCTTCGAGCGATTCGATGGTGGTGACGAGCTGCATGCGGCGCGGATTGTATTGCGCCGATACAATGGCCGCATGCGCAAAGCCTGGATGCTGGTTGTACTTGCCGTGGCGTTGCCCGCGATCGCATCCGAGCCGTTCCGCGTCATTGCCAACGTCTTCTCCGTCGGCGCCTCCGACGCCACGGTCTTCATCATCGCCACGCCGAAGGGACTCGTGCTGCTCGACAGCGGGCGCGCGAGCGAGTACGACAAGATCCGCGCGAACATCCGCAAGCTCGGCTTCGACTACTACGACATCCGCATCATGCTGCTGTCGCACGCGCACGCCGATCACGCCGGCAACCTCGCGCGCATCCGCCGCGACACCGGTGCGCGGCTGATGGTGGCGGAGGCCGACGTCGCGCTGCTGAAGAAAGGCGGACCGTTCCCCGCGGTCGACGTCGATCAGCAGTTGCGCGCCGGCGATCGCGTGGCCATCGGCGGCCTGATCTTCGACGCGCACATCACGCCGGGCGACACGAAGGGCTGCACCACCTGGACGACGCAGGTGCGCTGGGCGCGAACGCCGTACGACGTGATCTTCGTCGGCTGCCGTCCCGATCGTCCCGACGACCTTCGCGCCTTGAAACCGCAGATCTTCCTCGGATCGCACGGCAGCTTCTTCGGGCTGGAGCGAAAGTACGCGCGGCGGGCCGAGCGTCCGAGCCCGTTCATCGATCCCGACGGCTATCGGAAATTCGTCGATGAAAGTCATCGCCGTTGATCGCGCCGCGCTGAAGAAGAAGTACCGCGCCCTGACGGCGATCGACGCGGCGCTCGCGGCGATCGTCGCCGCGGACAAGAAGCGCGGCGTCGACACGACGATCGCCGACATCAAGACGAAAACGCCTGCCGAGGCGAAGAAGGCGATCGACGAGATCGACAGGAGCGCGCCTGACTACATCGTTTTAATCGGCGGACCCGACGTCATTCCGTATCAGGATCTCAAGAATCCGCTGCACAGTTCGGGCGGCGATCGCGACGAGATCGTCTGGAGCGATCTGCCGTACGCGTGCGATGCGCCCTACAGCACGAGCATCAGCGACTTCACCGGACCGTCGCGCGTCGTCGGGCGCATCCCCGATCTGCCGGGCGTGAAGGAGCCGTCGTTTCTGCTCGCGGCGCTCGAGACCGCGGCGAAGTGGACGTCGCGCGCGCCGCAGGATTACGGCAGTTGCTTCGGCTTGAGCACCGCCGATTGGGCGGAGTCGACGAAGCTGAGCTTGAAGGCGCTGTTCGGCGACAAGGCGTCGCTGAATCTCTCGCCCGATGCCGGTCCCGACTTCGACGAGAAGATGCTCGCGGCGCGGACGCACTTCATCAACTGCCACGGCGCGCCGGACGACGGGCAGTTCTACGGGCAGAAAGGGACGGCGTTCCCGATCTCGCATCGCGCGGCGTCGCTGGCGTCGCGTCGTTTCGACGGGACGGTCGTCGCCGCGGAGTGCTGCTATGGCGGCCAGCTCTTCAAGCCGAAGAAGGATGCGTGGCCGATCAGCGCGCGCTATCTCGCCGGCGGCGCGTACGCGTACTTCGGCAGCACGACGATCGCGTACGGACCTGCGACGTCGAACGGTTTGTCGGACGTCCTCTGCCAGAGTTTTCTGCGCCGGGCGATCAGCGGCTCGTCGACCGGACGCGCGGTGCTCGAAGCGCGACAGGAGTACATCAAGTCTGTACTTTTCCTCGCGCCGCAGGATCTCAAAACCCTTGCGCAGTTCAACCTCCTCGGCGATCCGTCGATCCATCCGGTCGTGGTGAAGAAGCGCGCGCTGGGGATGGCCGCGGCGTCGACGGTTGCCGACCGGCGCGTCGCGTTGCGCGCCGATGGACTGGCGCTCGCGGCGCGGCGCGCGGTGATGCAGGCAATCTCGACCGCCGATTCAGTCCGCGATCAGTTGCAGGAGATCACCGCGCGGCTCGGGCTCGATGCGACGGACATGCTCTCGTTCGAGTCGCAACGTCCGTCGACGCGCATGGGGATGGCGGGCGGCGGCACCGATCGCGCGCGATTTCACGTGGTGAGTGGACGGAGGCGTGTCGCCGGCGCGACGCAGTTGCCGCATGTCGTCGCGGTCGTTGCGCGCGAGGTTGCGGGGAAGCTGGAGTACGTGGAGATTCAGAGCAAGTGAACGATGAGTCGCGCGATTTCACGTAATCCCCCGTGGAGCGGCGGGCGCCTCGCCCGCCGACCCGACAGGCGAGGCGCCTGTCGCTCCACGAGGGAAGAGTCTTACGGCGTCAAGTCGTGGATGCTGCGCCACGAGCACCGGAGCGTGGTGAAGGTCGCCGACGCGTGGGACGGCGCCTACATCCGCAACGCGACCGACGATTTTCTGGAGAGCGCGGCCGGCCTCCGCCGCGGCGTGGTCAAGACGAGTGACGGCACATCGCTCGCGACCGGCGCGGATGCCGACGTCATCGCCTACATCGGTCACGACGGGCTGATGGAGTTCGCGCCGAACGCGCGCTCGAGCGGGGGCAGCGGACGCCGTCCGCGCTCGATCGTCCTCGCCTGCGCGAGCCGGCCATATTTCGAGCCGCTGCTCCTGCGCGCCGGATCGCAGCCGTTGCTGCTGACGACGGGACTCATGGCTCCCGAGGCGTACACGCTCGGGGCGGCGATCGAGGCGTACGTGAAGAAGGGGGATGTGCTCGAGGCCGCGGCGCAGGCGTATCACGCGCATCAGAGTTGTGGGATCAAGGGGGCGCGGAGGCTTTTTTACACACCATGACTACTCAACGATCAACTGCGCAGACCCTTCTCATCGCCGTCACGATGACGCTCGGCGCCGCCCTGTTCCTCCTGATCATCACCGGCAGCGTAAAGACATGGCGAAACGCCAGCGCATCGATGGAGCCGACGCTTCCCTTCGACTCGCGCATGTTGGTGATCCGGTCGAGCCGCGCGAATCGCGGAGACATCGTGACGTTCCGCTACCCGCTGGACGAGAACGTCACGCATGTGAAGCGCATCGTCGGCGTGGCCGGCGACACCGTCGAGATCCGCGAGAAGAAGCTGATCGTCAATGGCAAGACCATTGCCGAGCCATATGTCATTCATCTGGACAGCGCGGTCTATCCGCCCAATCCGTTGCTGCCGGAGCCGTATCGCTCGCGCGACAACTTCGGTCCGTTCCACGTGCCGGAAGGGCAGCTCTTCGTCCTCGGCGACAACCGCGATCAGTCGAGCGACTCGCGGTATTACGGAACGATCGGCCGCAAAATGGTCATCGGCCATCCGATCCTTCTCTTCAGCCTGAAACGCGGAGTTTGGCTGCCGTAGCGGTACCATCGGAGCGTCCATGCGGTACCGCGTTCCCGTTCTCGCCGCGGCGCTCCTGCTCGCCACCGTTCTTTCCGCCCGGGAGCGGACGTTCCGCCTCATCACCTTCTACGACACCGCGCAGGCGGAGCGGGCGGGGACGCAGAACTTCGACGTGGTGCAGGACGACCGCGGAATCATCTACGTCGGCAACCTCGCCGGCGTGCTGGAGTACGACGGCGTCCGCTGGCGCGTGATCGAGCTGCCGCACGAGGCGCCGGCGCTGCGGTTGAAGATCATCGGCAACGGACGCATCGCCGTCGGCTCCACCGCGGAATTCGGCTACCTCGAGCGCGACGCGAACGGCGTGATGCAGTACATCTCACTCACGACGAAGCTGCCGGTTGCGGCCGACGATCTCGAGCAGATCGTGCAGATCGATCACCGCGCCGGCTCGACGATCTTCTCCTTCAGCTCCGGCATCCTGCTGCGCTGGGACGGTCGCGCGCTGACGCGCATCGAGACGCCGGAGCCGGCGCGCACGACGTTTGCCATCGGCAACTACACGGTCGTCACGCCGAACGACCTGCGCGCGATCGAAGGGAACCGCCTCGTGCCGGTCGCCGGCAGCGCGATCTTCGCCAAGCGCCGCGTGCGCAACCTGCTGCCGCGCGCCGATGGCAAGCTGCTGACCGCGATCTCGCGCGAGGGACTCTTCGTCTTCGACGGCAAGACCGCGCAGCCCTTCGCTCCCGCGGCCTCGGAGCGCGTGGTGCGCGACGGACTCGCCGACTGGATTCCGCTCGCCGGCGGACGGATCGCGCTGGTCACGCGCCGCGGCGGCATCATCATCATCCGCGACAGCGGCGAGACCGACGAGATCATCGACGCCACCAGCGGCCTGCCCGACAGCGACGTCAATCACGCGTTCCTCGACGCCGACGGCGCGCTCTGGCTGGCGATGGACAACGGCATGACGCGCGTCGAGGTCTCGTCGCCACTCTCGCTGATCGATTCGCGCGGCGGCCTGCGCGGCAGCGCGGAGTCGGTGCTGCGCTACAAGGGCGTGCTCTACGCCGGCACGACCAGCGGTCTCTATCGCATCACCAGCGATCCGGAGTCGAAGATCGCGCAGCAGATCGGCGCGGCGCAGCACATGACCGCGGGCTGGTCGCTCGTCGCGGTCGGCGACGAGATCCTCTGCGGGACGAACGACGCGGTCTACCTCGTGCGCGAGGGCCACGATCCCGAGCGCCTCGAAGCCACCGACTCGACCACGCCCTACGTCCTGCTGCAATCGCAGCGCGATCCGAATCTCGTCTACACCGGCACTGATCGCGGCCTGCTGCTGCTGCGCCGCGGCGCGAACGGCTGGACGTCCGACGGCCTGATCGACGAGACGCCGCCGATGATCCGGCAGATGGTCGAAGAGCCGGACGGCTCGCTCTGGCTCGGCACGTCATTCAACGGCGTGACGCACGCGACGCTCGGCGAGAAGCCGCGCTTCCGCCACTACGGACGCGACGCCATCTACCCGTTCCATCTCGCCGGACGTCTGGTCTTCCTCCTCGGGTCGAAGCAGGTCTCCGCGCTCGACGAAGGAAGCGGCCGCTTCACGCCCGATCCGATCCTCGGCACGATCGGCGACGGCGACGAGATCAGCGCGATGGCCGAGGACGCGGAGAAGAGAATCTGGGTCTCGACGCGGACGACCGGCGTGGCGACGCGCGGCGCGGACGGCAAGTACGTCTTCCAGCCGCGCACGCTCGGCGCGATCCCCGGCACCTCGGTCGACGCGATCTATCCCGACATCGACGGCGTGCTCTGGTTCGGCAGCGAGCGCGGACTGGTGCGCTTCGATTCACACTCGCAACACGCGGCGGTCGTCGCGCCGCGGCAGCCGCTGATCCGCAGCATGACGGTCGACGGCAAGGCGGTCGGCGGCGCGCGCGAAGTGCACTTCGGACGCGGACGTCTCCGCTTCGACGTCGCCGCGGCGACGTACGACAGCGGGACGATGTACCAGTACCGCCTCGAGCCGATCGACGCGGCGTGGGGCGCGTGGACTGACGAGCCGTTCACCGAATTCACGAACCTGTGGGAAGGCGACTACCGCCTGCTGGTGCGGTCGAAGAACATCCGCGGCACCACGAGCAGCCCGGTCGCGATCTCGTTCCGCGTGCTGCCGCCGTGGTATCGGACGCCGTGGGCGTGGGCGATCTGGGCGCTGCTGGTGCTCGCCGGCATGAGCGCCTTCTCGCGCCTGCGGACGCGCGCGTTCCGCCTGCGCGCGGCGAAGCTGGAGAAGCGCGTCGCCGAGCAGACGCACGAGCTGCGCGATGCGGTGGAGCAGTTGCGCGTCGCGAACGCGCGGCTGGAGGAGCTGTCGTTCGACGATCCGCTCACCGGCATCGCCAACCGCCGGCAGTTCGACGAGACGCTGCGCGCGGAGTGGAGCCGCGCGCGACGCACGCGCTCGCCGCTGGCACTCGTCTTCATCGACATCGACTGGTTCAAGGCGCTCAACGACACGCAGGGCCATCACGTCGGCGACGAGTGCCTGAAAGCGGTGGCCAACTATCTGAGCGCCGGCGTGCAGCGGGCGAGCGATCTCGTGGCGCGCGTCGGCGGCGAGGAGTTCGCGCTCGTCCTGCCGAACACGCAGCTCCACATCGCCGCGCAGTTCGCGGAGCGCCTGCGCACCGGCATCGAGTCGCTCGCCATCCCGCACGACGCCGCGCCGAACGGCTTCCTCACCGCCAGCTTCGGCGTCGTCTCCGTGATTCCGGACGCCGAGGCCAATCCGGAGGATGCGGTGAAAGCCGCGGACCGCGCGCTCTACACGGCGAAGGCGCAGGGACGGAATCGCGTGCAGACGGCGGCCTAATCGTCATTTCAACGTCATCGCGATCCGCACTCCTGTCGCTCCCGAAACATAGGCCGTCGGATCGCCGCCCCAGCGCTGCGCGGAGCGGCACTCGTTGGCCTTTGCCGAAAATCCGCCGCCGCGGATGATGCGTTGCGTCCCGCTCGCCGGCCCTTTCGGATCGACGGCGTCGGCGGTCGAGATTCCGGCCGCCCAGTCGTTCACCCACTCGAATACGTTGCCGTTCATGTCGTGGATGTCGAGGGAGTTCGGCGTCTTCGTCCCGACCTGGTGCAGGACCTGCGCGTTGCCGCACCACCAGAGATGCGGATCGAGCGTGGCGCACGCGCTGCAGTCGTCTGCGCAATCGAGCGCATCGCCCCACGGGAAGCGCGTCTGCGTCCCCCCGCGCCCGGCGTACTCCCACTCCGCCTCGGTCGGCAGCCGCACCGTGCCGATCGACGACTGGTTCGACGAGGCGAGGTAGTTATTGAGCCGCGTGATGAAGCCGTTCGGGCCGGCCACGTCGTTCCAGGTGATGCCGACCTGCGGTACGAGGCGCGTGTTGCCTCCCGACATGACGGCGCTCCACTGCTGCTCCGTCACCTCGTACTTGCCGATCAGGAAGTCGCGCGTGATGGTCACGCGATGCGGCGTCTCCGAGCTCGTTCGTCCCCGTTCGGTGAGCGGCGAGCCCATGAGGAAGTTTCCGGCGGGGACGCGCACGAACGACATCAGCACGCCGCCGGGGAGCGTGATGGTGACGTCGAGGGACCGTCCGGCCTGCACGACGATGAAGGTCCATCCCGCGATCACGAGCGATCCGGTGCGCTGCACCGATCCTTCGTTCTTCGCGACGTCGAACGTCACGGTGCCGTTTCCCTTGCCGCTCGAGCCGTCGACGATCTGAATCCACGGCACGGACGCCGAGGCGGTCCAGGTGCAGTCGGCGAGCGATGAGGTGATGTCGATGTGCTGACGTCCGCCGTCCGCCGGGGTCTCGCCGGTGAAGGTGGAGAAGCGGAACGAGCTCGTGTTGCAGAGCGGGGGAGGCGAGGAGCGGCGGCGGTTGTTCGTGTTCTCCGGGGCGATCTCGAAGTGACGGATGTTATTCGTCTCGTTCGATTCGGCGATCGCGTTCGGCTCGTCGACGACGACCCAGACTTCGCGCGGCTGCGTGGCGACGTCGAGGGTCAGGTCGATCGAGGCGCCGACGTCGAGCGCCGGTATCTGCTGCGCGGCGATGAGCGCTCCATTCACCGTGTCGCGGTGGAAGAGGACCGACGTGGCGCCGGCCGGCGCGTTGCCGGAGTTCACGACGCGGGCGGCGATGAAGGTGCTGTCGCCGCGCGCTTCGTAGCGGATCGAGTCGATGGTGAGATCGGGAAGAGCGAGCACGATGAGATTCGAATTGTTCGAGGTGTCGGCGTCGGGCAGCAGGTGATCGGGATCAATCACCGCGATGATCGTGCCGGGGAGCGATGCCGCCGGGACGGTCCAGTCGACGGTGACGTCGGCCGACGCGCCGGGAGGCAGCGCCGCCGGCAGATGTCCGCGCGCGATGACCGCGTCGGGACGCAGCGCGCCGGCGTAGAAGGCGACGTCCGCGCCGGCGATCCCGACGGAGCCGCGGTTGGCGACACTGGCGGTGAGCGTGGCGACGGAGCCGGGCGGAGGTGTGGCGGGCGAAACCGTGACCGCGGCCATCGCCAGGTCGGTCTCGGTGCGCTGCAGCACGAGCGCGAGGTCGGTCTCCGGCTGCACGATCGCATCGGCCGACACGGTGCTCCCCTGTTGCTGCACCGCGCCGCGGTCGCAGAGGACGACGAGGTCGCCCTTCGCGTTCATCACCGCCGCGGCGTATTTCTCCGTCTCTTCGTCGTTGGTCAGTTGTTCCGCTGTTCCCCACGCCTTGATGGTGGGGTCGTAGCGGATGGCGAAGAGGTCGGAGCCGTGGCTGCTCGGATCGGACCAGACGAGCGCCAGTGCGCCCGCGGCGTTCGACGCGAGGCGATAGGCGGCCACCGTCGAGGCGTAACCGGGCGTGGCGATCGTCGATGCATTCGCGGTGTCGAAATCACGCGCGCTGACGAGGTTCTCTCCGCGCAGCCAGATGAGCAGCCGGCCTCCATCCGGAAGGATGGCGATGGCCGGGCTGTCGTCGGCGACGGCGTCATGCGTCAACTGCTGCAGCGGAGACCATGAGCCGCCGTCATAACGCGTGAGGAAGAGCTCGTGGTCGTCGGCGGTGGTGAGGTCGCCGTCGACATCGACGCTGATCACGGCCTGCGCCGCCGCGCCGTCGAACGCGACGTCGTAGCGGTTGATCGCGTACGGCATGGTCGCGAGCTTCTGCGGTGAGGACCATGCTCCCGCCGTGCGGCGCGCGTACCAGAGCTCGTTCGGCTTGCTCTGCGAGCCGGTCAGGTCATTGGCGGGATTCGCGATCCAGAGCAGCAGGAGATTGCCCGACTCGCGGCCGGTGAGCCGCGGGCTGTAGTCGACGTAGCCGTTGTGCGTCATCGCTTCGGCCGCGCTCCACTGGCCGGTCAGCGGATTCCACGATGCGGTGGCGATCTCCATCGCCGCACTCATCTGATCCGGCGTGACGTTGTCGTCGAACGTGCGATTCGCGTTCTCCCAGGCCGCCACGGCGGTGCCGTCGGCGAAAGCGGCGATGCGCGGATGGAAGTCGGCTGTGCCGTCATCGGAGATGGCGCGCGGCGCGTCGAGCGCGTCGGGCGTGCCGGTGGAAAAGACGGCGACGGTGCGGTTCACCGCGGTCCGCTTCGGGTCGTCGTGCAGCCAGATCAGGTCGACCTTGTCGCCCGCCGCCGCAATCGACGGCTGGGAGAAGGGGAAGACATTCGTCTGGACATCGTGAACGCTGACACGCGGCCGCGCCGACGTGCTGACGGCGCGTTGCGAACGGCGGCCGCCGGCAAAGAGCGCGTAATCGGGACGCAGGAGGTAGTCGCGCTCGATGAGCCGCGGCACCGTGGTCGCGTGTTCGATCGGCGCGAGCACGGCGTTTGGGTCGGGAAATTTCCATTTGTACTCGTAGAGACCGGTGCCGTACTTGAAGATCCACGCATGTGCTTCGACGCCCACCTTCACCCCGAGCCTGATCTCGTAGAACGGAGACTTTCCGGGCAACCACGTCGCGCTGCCGTCGCCCTGCAGGTAGACCTCGGCGTTGAGGATCTCGTTGAATCCGAGGCCGCCGGTCATTCGGGCGCGGATCGCGATTCCGATATCGCCGCTGAGGGCGAAGCTGTCGTTCGAGCCGCCGATCACGACGTGTCCGCTCGGCTCCGCGGCGATCGTCACTTTGAAATAGACCGGGACGACGCCGAGGGTGAAGGGCCAGCTCTTGCTGAACTCGAGCGAGCCGGTCAGGCCGGCGCCTCCTTCCCAGTCCCAGCGGCATCGGGCGTCGACGTACTGGCCGTTGAGCGTGAATGACGGGTCGAACGACCAGTCGATTCCTGCCATCTTCAGGAACGGTTTTGCCTTCTTTGGCGCGTTCGTGAAGGCGCCGTCCGAGGCCAGCTCGAACTCCGCGGAGCCGTCGCTGCTGATCGTTGCTTCCACCGACGGCGCCAGACGCATCGCCAGATTCTCTTTCCCGAAAACCGGAACCCAGTCCGGGACCCTGACCCCTTTGTCCGCGTCTTTCAGCGTGGGGAAATTGAGGCCGATGATGGTCGAGTAATAGAAGTTGCCTCCTGAGTCCTTCGAGCGAGCGGCCGGTAATGACAGTCCGAAGAAGTTCAGCGGATCGGACATCACGATGAACGGTGCCTGCACACGCTTCGACGTCGCGCCGTCGAGGGCCGTCGCGTCGACGTACAGCTTTCCGCAGTTGCCGAAGTCTTTGCCCATGTCGAACGAATGGGTGACGGTGTCCGCCGTTCCGACGCTGAACGCGCCCCCTTGCGACGGGCGGAACCAGACCACGCCCGGCGGATGATTCGACCAGCCGACCGACACCTTCACCGTCTGTACGAACGAGTGGGTATCGACGTAGTGAACGAAATTCTTGTACGGGCCGGTGACCGAGAGAATCGTCGGCGGGGAGGCCGGCGGCGGCACCGGCTGGATCGGGAAGTCGTGGTTCGTGCCGGCGCTTCCGGCGGGGATCGATACCGTGACGGTCGACGTCACGTAGCCGCTCTTCGTGATGCTCGCGGTGAATTCGCCGGCGGCGACATTCCTGAGCTCATAGAGCCCGTCGTCGCCCGACACGGTCTGCCAGTTGCCGACCGTGACGGTCGCTTTGACGCCCTTCGACGTCGTCACGTCGTACACCTTGCCGCTCAGCACCGGCACGGCGGCCGGCGCGATGACGATCGATCCGGAGCGCGAACAGCTCTGCCCCCCGGCGTTGACCGAAAGGGTCCAGGGGAACGTTCCGGCCTGCTTGTACGTGTGGCTGGCGGATGTGGTGGTGGCGCCCGATCCGGCGTCGCCGAACGTCCACTGCACGGCCGGCGTTCCGCCGCACGTCGTGTCGATCGCGGCACTGAACGATACGGGCGAGTTGACGCCGGCCGTCGAGGCGACGGTTGCGCGGCACGACAGCGAGCAGCTCGGTGTCGACTGCGCCACGCGGAAGTAAAGCGGACCGCCGGGCGAGGTGAAGCCGCTGCCTCCATGCGCGCGGACGCTCCAGCGGTAGTTGCCGTCGGTCAGCCGCCCGCTCGGCACGTTGAACGAAGTGCCGCCGATGAGCGCCGACGGATCAGTCGTCAGGATCGAGGTGTAGGGTCCGTTCAGTTGCTGTTCGATCGTCACCGCGTAGCCGTCGGCCGCTCCGGGGGAGCTCCACTTGAGCGTCGGCGTCGTGCTGGCGATGACGATGCCCGGCTCGCTCGAGCTGCCCGGCTCGAGCGGCGTCGGCGGCTGCAGCGTCGCGCTGCACGACGTCGACGGAACGAAGACGTTGATCGCATTCGAATCGGTCGAGCCGCTGCTGTTCGTCGCCCGCACGACGTAGGAGTAGGTCACGCCCGGCGCGACGCTCGCGTCATCGAGCGCGGTCTGCGACGACGGAAGAGTGTTCGCGATGGTCAGGGAGTCGCGCAGCACGCTGTAGCTCGCCACGCCGGTCGAGTTGGTCCAGCTCAGTGCCACGGCTCGCGTCGACGCGGCGGTGCAGAACGCGCTGCCGGAGAGGCTGAACGCTGCCGGCTTCTGACCGGTGGAGCCGGCCGGTGTGGCCGTCACGCCGTTGCTCGGCGGTCCCTGTCCCACGTTATTCAATGCGCTGACGATGTAGTAGTAGGACTGACCGTTGGTCAGACCGGTGTCGGTGCAGGAGAGGACGGCGCCGAGACTCGCGCAGCCGCCGCTGGTGACGATGAGCGTGTTCGAGCTGTTCGATCCGCGGAAGACGCGATAGCTCGTGATCGTCGCTCCGCCGTTCGAGGACGGCGCGGTCCAGGCGAGGCCGTTCTGGCCGTTGCCCGGCGCGGCGGTGAGATTGCGCGGAGCGCCCGGAATCGTCGTTCCGGTGGCGGGAGTCGCGGTCGCGCCGTTGCTCGGCGCGCCTTGCCCCACGCTGTTGACCGCGCTGACGATGTAGTAATACGACTGGCCGTTGGTGAGGCCGGTGTCGGTGCACGAAGTGACCGCGCCGAGGTTCGCGCAGCCGCCGCTGGTGACGATGAGCGTGTTCGCGCTGCTCGATCCGCGGAAGACGCGGTAGCTCGTGATTGCCGCTCCGCCGTTCGACGCCGGAGGGTTCCAGCCGAGACCGACCTGGCCGTTGCCGGCCGAGGCGGAGAGATTCTGCGGCGCGCCCGGAATCGTTGCTCCTGATTGCACGGAGAACGACACGCACGAGCTCAGGTCGTTCGTGTAGTTGCTTTGCACGACTTCGGATTGCGTGTTGTCGACGATCACGTATGCGCAGTACGTCCCGGTCGACGAGCCGGCCGGGATCGTCACCGCGCGGTTCTCGGTGATCGACGAATTGGCGCCGATGCCGGCGGTCGAGAAGATCGGCGCCGCGACCTGCACGTTCGCCTGATCCTTGACCTGGATCTTGGTGTGGCTCGCCGGCGCGGGCGTGCCTCCGGAGTTGGTGATGGTGTAGTTGACGGTGATCGTGCCGCCCGGATTCACCGGCGCACCGCTGATCGAGATGCTCTGCGGAAAGATGTCGGCCGGAGTTGCGGAGCCGGCCGGCGTGGCGGTCACTCCATTGCTCGGCGGACCCTGGCCCGCGCTGTTGACGGCGCTGACGATGTAGTAATACGACTGGCCGTTGGTGAGGCCGGTGTCGGTGCACGAAGTGACGGCGCCGAGGTTCGCGCAGCCGCCGCTGGTGACGATGAGCGTGTTCGCGCTGCTCGATCCGCGGAAGACGCGGTAGCTGGTGATCGCCGCTCCGCCGTTCGACGACGGCGTGTTCCAGGTGAGGCCGACCTGGCCGTTGCCCGCCGCGGCGTTGAGGTTCTGCGGTGCGGTCGGAATCGCCGCCGCGCCCACCGGCGTGGCCGTCGCGCCGTTGCTCGGCGCGCCTTGCCCCACGCTGTTGACCGCGCTGACGATGTAGTAATACGACTGGCCGTTCGTAACCCCGGTGTCGGTGCACGACGTGACCGCGCCGAGGTTCGCGCAGCCGCCGGTCGTGACGATGAGCGTGTTCGAGCTGTTCGACCCGCGGAAGACGCGGTAGCTCGTGATCGCCGCTCCGCCATTGGATGACGGAGGGTTCCAGCCGAGGCCGACCACGCCGTTGCCGGGGGATGCGGAGAGGTTCTGCGGCGCGCCCGGAATCGTCGCTCCCGATTGCACGGAGAACGACACGCACGAGCTCAGGTCATTCGTGTAGTTGCTTTGCACGACTTCCGATTGCGTGTTGTCGACGATCACGTAGGCGCAGTACGTCCCGGTCGGCGAACCGGCCGGGATCGTCACCGCGCGGCTCTCGGTGATCGACGAATTCGCATTGATCGCGACCGTGGAGAAGATCGGAGCGGCGACCTGCGTGTTCGACCCGTCCTTGATCTGAATCTTCGTATGACTCGCCGGCGCGGGCGTGCCACCGGAGTTGGTGATGGTGTAGTTGACGGTGATCGTGCCGCCCGGATTTACCGGCGCACCGCTGATCGAGATGCTCTGCGGAAAGATGTCGGCCGGAGTCGCCGAGCCGGCCGGCGTCGCGGTCACTCCGTTGCTCGGCGGACCCTGGCCCGCGCTGTTGACGGCGCTGACGATGTAGTAATACGACTGGCCGTTGGTGAGGCCGGTGTCGGTGCACGAGGTGACCGCGCCGAGGTTCGCGCAGCCGCCGCTGGTGACGATGAGCGTGTTCGAGCTGCTCGATCCGCGGAAGACGCGGTAGCTCGTGATCGCCGCTCCGCCGTTCGATGACGGTACCGTCCAGCCGAGCCCGACCTGCCCGTTGCCCGCCGATGCGGCGAGATTTCGCGGCGCACTCGGGAGACTGGCGCCTGCCGGAGTGGCCGTCGCGCCGTTGCTCGGCGGACCCTGGCCCGCGCTGTTGACCGCGCTGACGATGTAGTAATACGACTGGCCGTTGGTCACACCGGTGTCGGTGCACGAGGTGACGGCGCCGAGATTCGCGCAGCCGCCGCTGGTGACGATGAGCGTGTTCGCGCTGCTCGATCCGCGGAAGACGCGGTAGCCGGTGATGGTCGCCCCGCCGTTTGACGACGGAGGATTCCAGCCGAGCCCGACCTGCCCGTTGCCGGGGGAGGCGGAGAGGTTCTGCGGCGCTCCCGGGATCGTGGCCAGGCTCTGCACCGTGAACGTCACACACGAGCTGAGGTCGTTCGCGTAGTTGCTCTGCGTCACCTGGCTCTGGTTGTCGACGATGACGTACGCGCAATACGTCCCCGCCGCGGAGCCGGACGGAATGGTGACCGAACGGTTCTCCTTCACCGACGAGGAGGCGCTGACGGCCGCGGTGGAGAACGTCGGCGCGGTCACCAGCACGTTCGACGGACTCTTGATCTGAATCTTCGTCTGCGTGGCGATGGCGTTCGTCCCACCGATGTTCGCGACCTTGTAACTGACCGTGATCGACCCTCCGGGATTCACCGGCGAGCCGGAGATCGAGATGTTCTGAGGGGTGAGATCGGCCAGTGTTGCGGCGATGGAGGGAAGGGTGAGGGAGATCGCGGCAAAGAAGACGGAAAGCCGGCAAGCGAAGCGGTTCCGCCTCGACGGGGTGACCATTTTTTCTCTCTCCTGAAAGCGGACCGCGCCGCTGAAGCTGCTCCACTCTGCGCGCGATCCGGAGAGGATGCAAGACGTAATTCAGTAAGGTCGTCGATACGGAACGTTTTGTCGCGGACGGCGTAGGAATGTTCCTCCCGCCTCCCGCGGTTCCGAAAATAACTTTCGTCCCATGGCCCGCTTCGGTGACATGCATCACTCTGCCCTCACGCCTGCCGGCGGACCATTTCCCCACTAGCCAAGGAGACCTCCAATCGTGACGCACTCAACGGTGTACTGGCGGACGTGTATCTTGTTGATGGTGCTGATGTTTGCGGCCATCGCCGGCGCGACGACGATCGTCATGCCGACCGACGAGCAGTTGATCTCCAAAGCACCGCTGATCGTCGAAGGGACCGTGCTGCAGTCGGCCGCCGTCGATCGCGGGAACGCGATCTGGACGGAGACGACGGTCTCCATCGCGAGAGTGATCAAGGGCGAGTTACCGGTTACCGGTGACCAGTTGGCGGGGCAACCGGCAACCGGCAACTGGCAACCGATCACCATTCGCGAGATCGGCGGCGTCACCGACACCCGCTTCACGAAGATCTTCGGCACGCCGGAATATCGCGAAGGGGAGCATGTCCTCCTCTTCCTCACTCCGACTCCGCGCGGCGATTACCAGACCGTCGATCTCTACGTCGGCAAGTTTGCCGAGGAGACGACGCTTGGGGGCGAAAGACTGTGGGCGCGGCATGACGATGCGGGCGACGTCACGCTCCTCGACCGCGACTTCAATCCGCTCGCGCCGAGCCACATCCAGCGCGACGCCGTCAACTTCGAGCAGTACATCGGCGATCGCGTCGCGGGGCGCCCCGGTGTTCGCAATTACGAAGTTCTCAACCCGGTCATCGTTTCGTCGAAGCAGTCGTTCCGCACGGCGCCCGATTTCTCGATGATCTCCGAGCCGACGATCTATCGCTGGTTCGCGTTCCAGAACGGCTCCAGCGTGAAGTGGTACAGCAACGGGACGCAGCCCGGCTACAGCGACGGCGGCGTCAGCGAAACGCAGACCGCGATCAACGTCTGGAGCGGCTACTCGCAGGCGCTCATCCGCTACACCTACAACGGCACGACCACGACGATGGGCGGCCTCAACTCGCCGAACGGTATCAACGAGGTGCTCTTCAACGATCCGAAGGCGGAGATCTCCGGCTCCTGGAATCGCAACACCGGCGGCGTCGTCGGGCAGGGCGGCTTCAACGGCGTCGCCGGTGCGCAGACGTGGAACGCGCCGTTCACCGCCGACGTCTCGCACACGCAGCGCGCGTACACCGCGTACAACATCACCGAGGGCAACCTCACGATTCAGGACAACGTCTCGGCGGCGAACGGGATCAGCAGCTCGACGCTCGCCGAGATCATCGCCCACGAGTTCGGCCACACCCTCGGATTCGGCCACAGCGTCGATCCGACCGCGCTGATGTACGCGTCGGTCTCGCCCGGCGGTCCGTCGTTGCGCGGCGACGACCAGGTCGCCGCGCGCTGGCTCTATCCGAACGGCAGCTCCACGCCGCCGCCGCCGGTGACCGTGCCGGCCGCGCCGTCGGGACTCACCGCCACCGCGAGCGGCTCGAACGTCCTCCTCGCCTGGAACGACAACGCGAACAACGAGACCGCGCAGTCGATCTACATGGCGATCGGCAGCGGCGGCTTCGCGAAAGTGCTCGACGTCGCCGCGAGCCAGGAGAGCGCGACGCTCACCGGCTTCAGCGCCGCCACGTATCGCTTCTACGTCGTCGCTTCGAACTCGGCGGGCAACTCGCCCGCGTCGAACACCGCGTCGGTGACGATCGGCGGCACGCCTTCGCCGACGCTCGGCGCCGCGTTCACCTGGACGCCCACCGCGCCGACCACCGCGCAGCTCGTGAACTTCTTCAATCAGTCGACCGGCTCGCCGACGTCGTACCAGTGGAGCTTCGGCGACGGCACGACGTCGTCGCTGCAGGCGCCGGTGAAGCAGTACGCGATCGGCGGCAACTACACCGTCACGCTCACCGTCTCGCGCAGCGGCTCGGCCTCGTCGTCGGTCAGCCACGTGATCTCCGTCGCCAATGCCGCGCCGGCCACGCCGCCGGTCACCGCCGCCTTCGGCTTCTCGCCGTCCGCGCCGACGGCCGGCCAGAACGTGACGTTCGTCGATCAATCGACCGGCACGCCGTTTTCGTGGCAGTGGAACTTCGGCGACGGCACGACGTCGTCGGCGCAAAGCCCGACGCACGCGTACTCCGGGCCGGGCAACTACTTCGTCACGCTGACCGTCGGCAACGCGGTCTCGACGAGCAGCGTCACACGCGCCGTGAACGTCGTCTCCGCGGCAGTGCCGTATCGCGCGCTCGTCTCCGTCATCACGCAGGCCACCGGCGTCGGCGGCTCGTCGTGGCGCACGGAGCTGACGATCTTCAACGCCGGCAGCGAGGCGGTCACGCCGACGCTGATCTTCTTCCCCGGCGCCGGCGGCCAGGTGCTGATGCGCCCGATCTACCTCGCGCCGAAGCAGTCGGTGACGTACGCGAATGCACTGCTCGAGCTGTTCAATCTGCAGAACACCGCCGGCGCGCTCGGCGTCGAAGCGGACGGCCTGCTCACGTCGCCTGATCTGCGCGTGTCGAGCCGCACGTTCACCGACGGCGCGGGCGGCACGTACGGGCAGTCGGTCAACGGCATCCTGTCGGAGGACCTGCCGTCGACGGTCTACCTCACCGGCCTCGAGTCGGATGCGGCGTTCCGCACGAACGTCGGCTTCGTCAATCGCAACATCTCGCCGGTGGCGATCACCGTGGAGCTCTTCAACGCGAACGGCACGCGCGTCGGCGTGACCAGCACGACGCTGCCGGGGAACAACTTCCAGCAGACGCCGCTCACGTCGCTCTTCCCGCCGATCGCCGGCGCGCAGTATCCGGCGCTCTCGATGCGCGTCATCGCCGCCGTGCCGAACGTGGTCAGCACGTACGCCTCGGTGGTCGACAACCGCAGCCAGGATCCGGTCTATCTGCAGGGCACGCCGGCGCCGACCAGCGGACGTCTTGTGATCCCGGCAGTCGGCCGCGTCCCCGGCGCGAACGGCACGTTCTGGCGCAGCGACGTCACGTTCTACAACCCCGGCTCGTCGACGATGTCACTCTCGCTGCGCTATCAGCCTGCGGGCTCCGACAACCGCTTCGTGAACGCGCTGATCCTGACGGTCGGCGCGGGCAAGACGCTCGTCCTCGCCGATGCGCTCAACTGGCTCGGCATCTCCTCCGGAAGCGGCGCGCTCGACGTCCGCTGGACGAGCGCCATCGGTCCGGTGGTCTCGAGCCGCACCTACACCACGACCACGAGCGGCGGCACGTTCGGCCAGTCGATCGATCCGGTGACGGAGTTCGGCAACGACGCGTACGTCCCCGGCCTGCGCAGCGATTTCACCTATCGCTCGAACGTCGGCTTCGTGAACGGCGGCGACACGACGATCGGCGTGACGACGCAGCTACTCGGCACGAACGGCCAGACGCTCGCCACCGGCTTCGTGGTGCTACAGCCGCGCTCGCAGTCGCAACTGACGCTCGCGCAGATGTTCCCGAGCATCAACGTGCAGTCCCTCGGCAGCGTGACGCTGAAGGCGCACGCCGACGGACAGCCGGACATGTTCGCGTACGGATCGATCATCGACAACACGTCGGGCGATCCGGTGTTTTTTGCTGGACGATAGGAAGAGTTGCCGGTTGCCGAGTTGCCAGTTGCCGCGCGGCAACCGGTAACCGGCAACTGGCAACTGGCAACTAGTAACTATCCAATCGATTCGAGTATCTCGTCCATCGTCGCCCGCTTGCACGTGTACATCGGCGTATCGCGCACCGTGTACTTCGACGACTCGGTCTCGCGCAGCTCCTGCACGAGATCGAGAAACTCGGCCGGCGAGTCGGCTTCGAACGCCACGACGAAATCCTGATCGTCGAGTCCGAACGAGTACGTCGTGTTGATCTTCACGCGCGGGTACTTGTGCCCGATCGCGATGTGCTCGTTCATGATCCGCTGGCGGTCGCTCATCGGGAGCAGGTACCAGTCGCGCGTCTTCACGAACGGGTAGACGAAGAGATACGGCCGCTTGCCCGGGACGATGCGCAGGCGGCGTCCTTCCTGACCTTCATGCACGTGCTCGTCGACGTATTGCGAGTGCTTCGTCATCGCTAGGTACGAGACCGGGATGTCGAGGTAGCGCCCGAGGATCGAGCGATTGATCTCCGCCGCCATTTGCTGCAGCGGCTCGGTCTCGAAGCCGATGCGCCAGAGCATGAAATCGAGGCCCGCCTTCAGTCCGACCGTCGAGTAGGGGAGGAGCATCAGCGGCCCGGTGAAGCGCTTCACGATCTCCGCGAATTCGCGCTTCGCCTCGGCTTTGTCGTGGGGACTCAGCGAACGAAACGCACGATCGACGCGGAAGAACATGAAGTTGACGAACTGTCGCTGAAGCGCTGCTTCGGGGGCTGCTGCGGGTTTTTGCTCGGGCTGTGTGGTGATGGTCATGACTCAGGAACGATAGCAGATAGCGGATAGCAGATAGCACGCGGTTGGCTCCTGCTATCCGCTATCTGCTCCTGCTATCTTTGCGGCCATGAACCGCGCCCCCGCACCGACCAGCGTTTCCCCCTCCGCGCGTTCATATCAGCAGCTCCTGACGAAACTGCTGAGGCACGGCGCGTATCCGCAGTTGCGCAAGATCGTCGAGAAGACGCTTCCCGCCGATTTCGCGCCGGTGATGCCGCTGCTCCTGGAAGAAGATCGCAATCGCGTCCTCTCGCTGTTGATCGAAGCGGGGAAGGCGGCGCGCGCGCTGCTCGAGCTCGACGAGAAAGATCTCAACACGATCCTCGACCAGCTCGACGACGCCACGCTCTCCGCGATCTGCAGCTCCTCCGCTCCCGACGACGCCGCCGATCTGCTCGACGCGCTCGACGACGATCGCCGCCAGGCCGTGCTCGATCTCCTCGGCTCGGCTCAGGGAGCCAAGCTCGAGTCGCTGCTCGAGGGAGAAGAAGAGACCGCCGGCTCGCTGATGAACACCGAGTTCCTCGCGCTCGACGAGGAGCTCACCGTGGCCGAGGCGATCGAATCGATCCGGCACTACCCGCGGAAAGAATCGTTCTGCTATGTCTACTGCGTCGACGCCGAGGGGCACCTCGTCGGCGTGTTGTCGCTGCGCAGCCTGATCCTGGCCGACCCGATCGCACATCTGAAGACGCTCATGGTGCAGACCGTCGTCCGGACGCAGGTCGACTCCGCGCCGGAAGACGTCGCGCTGCTCGTGTCGAAGTACGACCTGCTGTCGGTCCCGGTCGTCGATCTGCAGAACCGGCTGGTCGGCGTCGTCACGGTCGACGACGTCATCGACGTCATCCAGGAGCAGGCGGAAGAAGACCTCCTCCACCTCGCCGGCGTCGACGTCTCGGAAAGCGCCACTTCGGCCGCGCGTGATTCGTTCCGCCTCCGCTTCCCGTGGCTGGCCATCAACCTGGCGACGGCGTTCCTCGCGTCGTGGGTGGTCAGCTTCTTCCAGGGGACGATCGCGCAGTGGGCGGCGCTGGCGGTCTTCATGCCGATCGTCGCGGGGATGGGAGGCAACGCCGGCACGCAGACGCTCACCGTGTTCGTCCGCGGTCTGGCCCTCGGGGAAATCGACTGGCATTCCGGCTGGCTTCCGATATGGAAGGAAGTGCTGGTGGGGTTCGGGAACGGCGCCGCGAACGGCCTGCTGACCATGCTGGTCGTCGGCCTCTGGACGCACGACTGGATCCTGGCGTCGATTCTCTTCGTCGCGATGATCTTCAACCTGATCATCGCGGGGGTCGCCGGCGGGATCGTTCCGCTCATCCTGGAACGCTTCGGCTACGACCCGGCAATTGCTTCCTCGATCTTCGTCACGACCTTCACCGACGTGGGCGGATTCTTCTCATTTCTGGGCCTCGCAACGCTGGCGATTCACTTTCTGAAACACTAATAACTGTGTTAAGAACGCGTGAACGCTAGGTAAATGGCCGCATTTCGGCGATGGTCGAATTTCAAATCTGTTTGTGGAAACTCCAAACCGAGTTTGTCAAGTGCACAAAAAACGCTGCAACGGATGAGGCGTTTTCGGTCCAAGTCGATGTAACTAAACGACTTAGGTGAGTTCGCCCAAAACGGTGTGCAAATCGCTCAAAAGGCCCTTATTTTTGCGGTTTTTTGCGTTTTTCACAGGGATATCCGCAGCGTTTTCCACACTTTCTGTGTAAAGAAAACGTCCCCCTCACGGATGAGGCGTGGCTCATCGCCGGTAAAGTCCACGATGGTCGAGGGTTCGCTCCGGCTGGGCCCGCCATCGGCAACGCCATCGAGCTGGTTTTGCAACTCGCGTGCGAGATTTTTTGTCTCGAGAATCGGCGGTTCTCCGCTCCGATTTGCGCTCGTCGAGAGCAGCGGACCGGTGCGTTCCAAGAGCCCGCGCAGCCAGTCGAGCGCCGGTATTCGCACGGCGAGCGTCGCCGCTCCGCGGCTGGCGGGGATGGGACGGCCCAGCGGAAGGATGGCAGTGAGGGGAGCGGGCCACAGCTCCTGTAGGGCATTCCGGACCTCGGGGCGGACGTCGATCCCGATCTCCTCCAGTTGCCCGAGCGACGCGCCGAGGACGACGAACGGCTTGGTGTCGGCGCGCCCCTTGATCTCCGCCACGCGGTCGGCCGCCCGCTGGTCGGTGGCGAGGGCGTGGAGGCCGTAGATGGTGTCGGTGGGGAGGAGGACGACGCCGCCCGAGGCGAGCGTCGCCGCGATGCCGGCGAGCTGGTCGTCGGTGGGGGAGTCCGTGAAGGTCCAGAGCGTCATCGGCGCGCCGCGACCAGCAGCTCCCGCGCGTGCGTGACCGCCGTCTGCGACACCGACTCGCCGCCGAGCATCCGCGCGAGCTCGCCGATGCGCGCCTCGTCGTCGTCCAGCCGCATGATCCGCGCGCGGGTGTGCCCCTTCGCATCCTCTTTCCAGACCCGGAAGTGCGTCGCGCCGAAGCTCGCGATCTGCGGCAGGTGCGTCACGCAGATGACCTGATTCTTCGCCGAGAGCTCCTGCAGCTTCCGGCCGACGATCTCCGCCACTCGCCCGCCGATGCCGGCGTCGATCTCGTCGAACACGAGCGTCGCCGCGGCCGCACGCGTCGAGGCCTTGAACAGCGCTGCCGCGATCGCGAGCTGGATGCGCGACAGCTCGCCGCCCGAGGCGATGCGCTGCATCGGCTTCGGCTCCTCGCCGCGGTTCGGCGCGATCAGGATGTCGATGCGGTCGATGCCGTCCGACGACTCGCCGCCGCTCTCGACGACGATGCGCACCGTCGTCCGCTCCATCGCCAGATCGTTCAGCTCCGTCTGGATCGCGTTCTGGAACGCCTGCGCCGATTTCTTGCGCGAGACCGACAGCTTCTCCGCCGCCTTGCGATACGCCGTGAGCGCCGACTGCTCGATCCGCTGCAGCTTCTCGACGTTCGCCTCGAAGTCCGAGAGCCGCTCGAATTCGTCCTGGATGCGCGAGAGGTGCTCGAGCACGCCCTCGATGCTGCCGCCGTACTTTTTCTTCAGCCGCTCGATCGTCACGAGGCGGTCTTCGACGTCGTCGAGCCGCGCCGGATCGTGGCGTACCGACTCGCTCAGGTTGCCGAGCGTGCGCGCGACGTCCTGCAGGCGATAGATCACCTCCTGCAGCTCTTCGCCGATCTGCCGCAGCTCCGCGACCTCGCGCGAGAGCGGCTGCAGCATGTGCGCGGCGCGGCCGAGCTGCGTGAGCGCCGACGATTCGTCGTCGTCGATCAGCGCGAACGCGCCGGTCGTCACTTCGATCATCTCGCGCGCGTTGGCGAGGATGCTCTTCTCGCCGCGCAGCGTCTCTTCCTCGGTCGGATCGAGCTTCGCCTGCGAGATCTCCTCGACCTGATAACGAAGGAGATCGAGCCGCAGCGTCCGGTCGCGCTGCGCGTCGGTCAGTGTCCGCAGCTCGTCCTCCGCGCGCTTCCACTCGCGGTACGCCGTGCGCGTGGCGTCGACGAGCGTGTCGTGTCCGGCGTATTCGTCGACCAGCTCGCGGAAGCTCTGCCCCGCGACGCGCTGATGCGACTCGTGCTGGCCGTGGATCTCGATCACCGAGTCCATCGCCGTCCCGAGCTCGCGCACCGCGAGCGGCGAGCCGTTCATCAATACGCGGCCGCGGCCGTTCGTGGCGATCTCGCGTTTGACGATCAACTCGCCGCTCTCGTCGATGTCGACGCCGATGTCTTCGAGGTCAACGGACTTCGGCAACTGAAACACTGCTTCCGCGGACATCTTCTCCGCGCCTGCGCGGATCATCTCCGTCGATCCGCGCGCGCCGCGGAGAAATTCGAGCGAGTCGATCAGCAGCGATTTGCCGGCGCCGGTCTCGCCGGTGAGGACGTTGAGCCCCGCCCCCGGCTCGATGGCGAATTCCTCGACGATGGCGAGGTTCCGGACTTTGAGGTAGGTGATCATGACGCTGCGTCGAGTCTACCTCGGCGCCGAATCGTCCTCGACGAACTCCACACCCTGTGGTTTCACGAAACGGGCAGGGGAGTCGTCGTCGAGCATTTCGTAGACCTTGTAGTCCAACGCGTACGCCTTCTTCGGTGAGCTGACGACGGCCCGCTTCGGGTTGTCGTTCTTGTCGGTGTACAACGTGACCGTCATCTCCTCGGCCGTGTGGACGTACTTCGTGCCGCCCCCTTCGAGCGCTGCCGTGGTCGCGTGCACGGCCTTCATGAACGGCACTTCGCAGCCGATCTCGAGCTGCACCCAGTGCTTCGACTCGTGGGTGTCGAACAGTGGTGCGTGGAAAACGAACGTCGGCCCCGCGTCGACGATGTGCCGTCCCTTGTGATCGACGAGATTCGCAACCCAGATGTCGGGCTCGTTGACGACGACGCGAAGGTGAAGCTGCCGCGCTTCGTCGAGGTCCTCCTCGACGATTCCGTACTTCTCGCCGAGCCGGTACACCGTGCGCGGCTTGCGGGCGAACGCATCGTCAGCCAGCTTCGGGTCATCCATCGTCATCACGACATGCAGGATCCGCTTCGGCGCGCAGTTGCCGTAAGACGGAAGCGCGAACAGAAGCGTGGCGAGCGCGACAGCGGACGATTTCATCCGTCAATGGTGCCATACGGCAGCGGCTTTGCTTTGTAACCTCCTGATGAGCATGAAAAAGATGGCCATCGCGGCGCTGCTTGCCGTCGCGTTCGGCTGCAGTCGTGAGCAGGCACACCAGACGAAAGAGACCGTCAAAGCGAAAGTTCAGGACGTCTTCGAGGCGGCCGTTCCGTCGGCCGGCAAGGACGATCCGGCGCAGCGGGAGAAGGAACGGTTCGACGAGCAGTGGAGACAACTGCAATCGTTCCGCGCGCAGCAACAGGCGCAGCTCGCCCAGCAACAACAGCAGCAACAACAGCAGGCGGCGGCGCAGGAACAGCCGCTGCAGTTCGTCGCCCGGACGAAGAAGAGCAAGGAAACGTTCAAGGATCTCGACGCGAATGCGATCAACGCCGCGCCGGTGATGATCCCGATCCAGGGCGATGTGCGCGGACCATCCGTCCTGAAAGCACAGGTCTATCTCGATCGCCTGCATTATTCGGTCGGCGCGCTCGACGGACGGTGGGGCCGCAACTCCGCGATCACCGTCTGGTGGTGGCAGCGCGCGCATGGACTCGAAGGCACCGGTGCGGTCGACGAAGCGACGTTCCGCGCCCTCGCGCGCGCCGCAGGCTACGCGCCGGCGATCACGCAGTACGTCGTGACGGCGGCCGACGTGGCCGGACCGTTCACGCACATCCCCGACGATCCGTACGAAAAGGCGAAGCTGTCGTGTCTCTGCTACGAGTCGCTGCGTGAGAAGCTCGCCGAGCAGTTCCACGCATCGGAAGATTTCCTCGAGGTGCTGAACCCCGACGTGAAGTTCTCCGAGCTCGCCGCCGGAACGACCATCAACGTCCCGAACGTGCGGCCCGCGGTGACGACCGATCAGCCCGACCTGGCAAAGATCGTGATCTCGCTGCGCGGCAACTCGTACAACGGTTACGACGCGAGCGGCAACCTCGTCTTCCATGCCCCGACGACGGTCGGCTCGACCTTCGATCCCTCGCCGCACGAGGACCTGCACGTGGTCGCCGTCATTCACGACCCGCACTTCCACTACGACCCGACCCTCTACTCCGAGGTCCCCGACTCCGAGCCCGACGCCCACATGAAGCCCGGCCCGAACTCACCGGTCGGCGTCGTCTGGATGGCGCTCAGCAAGGAGCACTACGGCATGCACGGCACGAACGACCCGGAAGCCATCGGCTACGCGTCCTCGCACGGCTGCGTGAGGCTCACGAACTGGGACGCGGCGGAGGTGTCGCATCGCATCGCGAAGGGAGTGCCGGTGGAGTTCGTGGATACGAAGAGGGGGGATTAGGGGGTGGGGCGTTGCCTCTCAGTTGTTCGCCAACAATGTCCGCGCCGCACGTCCACCGTCCTCCATCAACGCTGCATGCTTCCCATACTCAACTCCAGCAGCCAATCCAGCGAATACAAGGTTCCGGCTTGGGCCCGCGGCCGGCAGGATGCTCTTGTCGACCACCAGATGTTGCGCTACGAACAGAGCGTCTACCTCGATCGTTCTGGGTCCGTTAAGTGAATCGATTACGATGGATTTGAGCGAACGATCTTCAGCGTGCAGCGACCGAATGATGGCGCCCGCCTCAAACTCGACGGAGGGCCGGTGAATCAGGCCGCTCGAGATGGCCGCATCTGATTCAATCGCAGCGTCTTTGACCAGAACCACGACCTCGGCCGCGTAGCGCGCCGCGATCTCCGCATGTTCATAGACGCGCGGGCTGTCACCATAAACCGCGACACGCCGGCCACGGAAAAAGGGCGCGTCTGATGACGCCGAATAGGATACGCCGAAGCCGTGTAGCGCCGCGCTTCCATCCAAACCGGGTTCTGTTCCGTTCGGCGCAAAGACAACACCGAGACATGACCACCATCCGTTGTCGCTCTCAACAACGACTCTGTCTGCGCTACGAACAGCGGTGAGGTGACATGTTCCGCACTGCTGCCCCCCTGCATCGCGAAAAGCCTTCATCAGATCTTTTTCAAACGCTAGTCCACTCATACCGGAGCCGAGCGAGCTCGTTCGAATCAGGGGGATATCTGCAATCGTCTCGGTATCACGGTCGTAATTGAACAGTACGACACGTCCTCCCGACCTGGCGATGGTCGTCGCCGCAGTCACGCCTGCCAGACTTTCTCCGATGACTGCGTAATCGACTCGTTCGGTCTTCACCGTGCTATTTCCTGATCGCGGTCAGGACGTTGTCCTTGATGACAACTTCCTTGAATGTCTTGCCCAGAAGTTGCGCGAAGCTTTGCAGCGCACCAGGTGTGCGCGTCGTGATCGTGAGGGTGGAACCGGACTTCATCGTGCGTCCCAGTTCACCGGCCAGTGTAGATCCGTTCATCCCGAGCAGAGGACTGGGGATGTTTTGTGCCGTTACGTTACCAACGGAACCGTTCTTGAACGGCAACTGAAGCATGTTGCCGCCAACCTGGATTTGCTCCAGACGTCCCGCGTAGGCCTCTGACAGTGGGATATCGACATTAATGGCACCCTCAATCGGTTTAGCGCCGCTTCCCAGGTTGACGCTTGGTGTGCCCGTCTCACCTTGTAGCCAGCCGCGGACCGCGTCGGTGAGGGTGGGGAATCGTACGGCAAGCGCCATCCCGAGCCGCGACACAACGGGCCATGCCTCGGCGCCGACTACCGCGCCCGCCACAAGTAGATCCGCCTTGAGGGCCTGTGTGGCCGCGTGATCGTATGCCGCCTGCGCCTCCGGCGAGCATTTATAGAACACCGTCGAACACTTCAGGTCCTCGGCGCGCCCATCAGGGTCTGTTGCGTTGATCGGGTTGTTTGTTACATACGCATAGCGGTTCCACATTTGCGGTCGTGGCAGGGCTCTTTGAAGATCGAGCACCGGATCCGCCGACATGAACCGTCCCGTCAGCCCGTTCATGTACCGCGCGTGCATGTAATCGAGCGACGTGCCGGTGAGTCCGGGATCGCTATCGCGCTCGTGGCTGGTGAATTTCTTGATCGACGCCCCGTTGGCGAAGGTCGCCTGGAGCTCCTCGCCGAAGGGGAGGAAGGTCTGGGCGGCGATCCGGTTGGCGGAATCGTCGGTGATGAGGCGGGGGGAGCCGAGGTGGTCGACGGTGTAGTGCTGAACGATGTTCGGAAGGGCGGAGGCGAGCATCGTACCGTCGCGATAGAAATAGTCGCGGGTCCAGGACCAGGTGCCCTGATTGTCGAAGAAATCGGTCAGCACCTGTCCGCCCAGGTCGCGGATCATCCAGTGCGAGGCCTGATTCGGGACGTCGAAGGTGGAGATGCGCTCGTCGCTCGCGGTGTAGAGATAGGCGACCGCGGGCGGGTCGGTGACGGGCTGATTGGCGAGGCGGATGGACTGCAGGTTGCCGAGTCCGTCCCAGCCATACTGGTACGTCGTACTGGTTCCGGGGGGAGTCCAGGAGAGGAGATTGCCGGCGGGGTCATAGTCGTAGTCGACGCTGCCGTTCATCAGATGATTGTTCGTGATGTCGACGGTCATCGTCTGCGTGACGCCGGTGCGGGCCAGGGTGAGCAGGTTGCCGTACACGTCGTACGTGTAGGACTGGGTGACCATGCTGCGGTCGGGCGCCATGACGGAGGCCTGGGTGAGGCGGCCGGTAGTGTCGTAGAGGAAATACTGGTTGTCGATGGCGATGATGTTGCCGGCCGGGTCGTAGCTGTACGTACCGCCGCCGAACGTCGTCGGCCCGCTGTCGGGGGCGGGTTGGAGGTTCTGCGCCGCGGAAGTGAGTGTGGCGAGAAGAAGAACGGCGAAGTGAACCGATCGTAACCCGGTCATCGCATCGCTCCTTACTTCTCGAGAATCACACGCTTGGTAGACGCATCGTAGGTGAGTCTTTCGGCGTGCGATTCGTACCACGCCTTCCATTCACGACTCGCGCCTTCTAGCGATTCATCGGGGATGGGGCCGATGAAGCTCATGTTGGTTCGGCCCCGGAGTTGTGTAACTGTTTCGAAGAACTCGATTGCCTTCTCCAACTCTTCTGGCGTGTGGGTTGCCGCACCTGTCCGCTTCTTCCAGAACTCGACGCTATCGTCCACGATTGCCATGTTCTGTTGCCACAGTCGCTTTGCTCTTTCGTGCAGAGCAAGTGCGTCGCGTGCGCCATTCATCGGCGCACAAGCAATGAGGGCATAAAGAAGGACGGTCAGCGTAAGAGTGATCTTCCGGTTCATTGGCCCGGGGTCCTGGTCACTGAAGTGACGTCGTACGTCTTCGGGTCGACTGTCACACGAACGTCCATTTTCTCTTTACCACGGGTATACCGAACGTCGCCGTACGCCAATCCGTTCGGGAGCCACTGAGTTTCAGACTGTGCTCCACGGGTCCAGCCGGTGAACGAATTCTCTTGTTCGATGGCCCAGGTGTGCGCCGCATCTTGCCCCATACCCTTAACTTGTCCGGCGAACTGCTCCATTACCTCATGGCCCAGCGCCGATGCGGCGTTCGGCTGATCGGTACCGAACTTCTGCATGTCGGTCGGGTCAATTGTCTTGAGGTTGAACTGACCGATCACCACGCCTTTGGCGCCGGATGAAACTTTGATCGAGGTTTTCGCGGGGTCGTCTATCACCTTCTGCAGGCCTTCACGAAAAGCCTTCTGCTCGCTCGTTTCCTTGCCGGTGGCCTTCACCTGCTCGAGTGAAGCGATGCCGTTGTTAACGTTCAGCTTGTACCCATTAAGACCGCTATCTGCGATCTGTTTCACTTTATCGAGATCGGCTGTATTTCCAGTCAGCTCCAAAACCTTGCCTGTGGGATCGACGCGACTCATCGGATTGTTACTGACATATGAGTAACGGTTCCACATTTGCGGGGAACGAGCGGCGTCGACAGGTAGCACCGGATCGACGGACATGAACTTTCCGGTCAGCCCGTTGTAATACCGCGCGTGCATGTAATCGAGCGACGTGCCGGTGAGTCCGGGGTCGCTGTCGCGCTCGTGGCTGGTGAATTTCTTGATCGACGCGCCGTTGGCGAAGGTGGCCTGGAGCTCCTCGCCGAAGGGGAGGAAGGTCTGGGCGGCGATCCGGTTGGCGGAATCGTCGGTGATGAGGCGGGGGGAGCCGAGGTGGTCGACGGTGTAGTGCTGAACGATGTTCGGAAGGGTGGAGGCGAGCATCGTACCGTCGCGGTAGAAATAGTCGCGGGTCCAGGACCAGGTGCCCTGATTGTCGAAGAAATCGGTCAGCACCTGTCCGCCGAGGTCGCGGATCATCCAGTGCGAGGCCTGATTCGGGACGTCGAAGGTGGAGATGCGCTCGTCGCTCGCGGTGTAGAGATAGGCCACGGCGGGCGGATCGGTGACGGGCTGATTGGCGAGGCGGATGGACTGCAGGTTGCCGAGTCCGTCCCAGCCATACTGGTACGTCGTACTGGTTCCGGGAGGAGTCCAGGAGAGGAGATTGCCGGCGGGGTCATAGTCGTAGTCGACGCTGCCGTTCATCAGATGATTGTTCGTG
>Ga0207676_10000137_pt1 | contig 63867 bp, 63 predicted proteins | sample KBSSwiS72_FD_184307 | JGI IMG/M metagenome (GOLD analysis project Ga0207676, IMG submission 184307) | Switchgrass rhizosphere microbial communities from Kellogg Biological Station, Michigan, USA - KBS Switchgrass S7-2 (SPAdes) (version 2) | ecosystem: Host-associated > Plants > Roots >...
GACTTTCTCGAGACCAAGGTGGCAGGCGAGGCGCGCGCGCGCTCGGTCGTCGTCGCGGTCCCCGCCAATCATTCGCCGGTGCTGCGCATCCGTGGCGCGCTGCGCGCCACCGCCATTGCCGAGGGCTTCCGGGCCGAGGGCAAGAAGGTCCTGCTGATCATGGACAGCCTGACCCGCGTCGCCCATGCCGGCCGTGAAATCGGCCTGGCGCTGGGTGAGCCCGCCTCGGCGCGCGGCTATCCGCCCTCGGCCATCGCCATGCTGCCCAATCTGATCGAGCGCGCCGGCACCTGCGTGTCGTCGGGCGGCTCGATCACCGCGATCTATACCGTGCTCGCCGATGGCGATGACGGCAACGATCCCGTGGTCGATTCGGCCCGCTCGATCCTCGACGGCCATATCGTGCTCAGCCGCCAGCTCGCCGAGCGCGGCGTCTATCCGGCGATCGATCTCGGCCCCTCGGTCAGCCGGGTGATGACCGACATCGTGCCCAGGGCGCACAGCCAGGCCGCACAGATATTGCGCCGCCACCTCGCCACCTATGAGGAGAATCGCGACCTGGTGCTAATGGGCGCCTATCGCGCCGGCGCCGATCCGGCGATCGACGCGGCGATCGCCTGCCATCCGGCGGTGATGGAATATATCCGCCAGGATGCCGATTCGATGGTCTCGCTCGACGATGCCGTTGCCGAGCTGATCGGCGTGTTCGGCCCCGACCAGCATGGCGCGTGACCGCGACGCGACGCTCGCCCGGCTGCTCCGCGTGCGCACGCTGCAGCTCGGCCTGAGCCGGGCCGAGGAAGCGCGCGCGCAGGAACGCTTTGCCAGCGAGGCGGCGCTCAAGGGCCGTATCAACCAGCTTGCCCAGTCCGTCGCGCCGACCTCGACCGAGACGGCGGGCTTCTCGCTCGTCGCCGCGGCGCACTTCCGCGACCGGCTGCAGCAATCGGCCGAGGCGGCCGAGGCACGGCTGGGCGCTGCCCAGGCGGTGGTCGAGCGCGCCGCCGAAGCGACCCGTGCCGCCAGGCGCGACCAGACCGCGATCGAGAAGCTGATCGAGCGCGCCGACGCCGATGCGCTGATCAAGGCGATCCGCGAAATGGAAAAGGCCCCGGCAGTACGCAAGATTCGGCACGATCCTTGCTGAACCCCTGACGAGCGCAAGCTCGACAATGTGGGGGTCCATGATCGAACTATCCATCTCGGCCAGAAACACGGCGCCGCCGCCGCTCGCCACGCCCGCATCGGGTGCGGGAGCGGACGGATTCGCGCGCGCGATGGACGCGGTCAGCGATACGTCGCCCTCCGCGCCGACGCCCGCCGAGCCCCGGCAGGGCGATGCCGATGGCGGCAAGAAATTGCCGCTCGACGCCACCGGTCGTGCCGGCGAGCCGGCCAGGCCGGGGACCGCGCGCCGTCCGGCCAGGCCCGACGTCGACCCGGCAGCGCCGACCCTCGTCCCGGCCATCGTCGTGACCGCCACGACCGCCGCGCCGATCGCCGCGAAATCCTCCGACGACGCCGATGACGCACCCGCCGATGGCGACGATGCGACCGACGATGCCGGCACGGCCACGCCGATCATCGCCTTCTTCACGGCACCCGCCGCGCCGATCATGATCGATCCGGCCAGGCTGCCGGCAACCGCGCCGCGCGCTGCGAGTCCCGCCATCGCCGCCGCGACGGCGCAGGCAGCACCCGCGCCGCTCGACCCGAACCTGACGGCGGCACCAACGGCCGCAACACCCGCCATCACCTCGGCACCGGCCAGCGCCGGCGCTCTTCCGGCCGCCTTCGAACTGCTCGATGCCGGCAGCCCGGCCAGGGCCGCGACCGCCCCGGCCGAGCCGACCGCCGCCACTGCGCCGCGCATCGCGGCGCACAGCGACACGCCGCGCTTCGCTATCGCCGCCGCGGCCCTCGTCAGTGATCCGGCGACCATCACCGCGCAGCCCGCGCGCCAGGCCTTCGCCACGGCGCTCGCCGCGCTGTCGGTGCGGGCCGCGCTGCGCGACGACGACCGCGGCGAACCGCCGCAGCCGATCGCCGGCCTCGCCGCGCCGACCGCCGACACCTTGCTGCGATCAGCCGTGCAACAGGCCGCCGCCAGCGACCAGGCCGCGCTCGACCCGCGCCACGATCGCGGCCTCCACGGCATGATCGACCATATCGAGATGCTGCGCGACGACGCCAATGCGCGCGACACCCGCATCCGCCTGACGCCCGACGCGCTCGGCACGGTCGATGTCGCGCTGCGCCGCGATGGCGACGCGCTGCATGTCCGCTTCTCCTCTGCCAACGAGGCGACGCGCCTGGTCCTGGGCGACGCCCAGCCGCGCCTCGCCGCCCTGGCCGAGGCGCGCGGCGTGCGGCTCGCCGGCAGCAGCATCGACGCTGGCACCCCTGGCGACGCGGGAAATGGCGGCCAGCCGCAACCCCAGTCGCGCACCGAATCATCCCGCCCCGCCCGCGCGCCACGCGCCGCCGCGGCGGCGGAGACCGACATCCCCAGCGATCAACGCCTCGCCTGAATGTGAAGGAGCAACCCGATGAGTGACCTGATGGAAGAGGAAGTCGCCGCCCCGGCGAAGAAGAAAAAGAAGGGCAAGAAGCTGCTCTTCCTGCTGCTCGGCCTGGTGCTGGTCGGCGGCGGTACCGCCGGCGGGCTCTATGCCGCGGGCGTCGGCCCGTTCGCCCATCCCGGCGAGACGATCGCGGCGATGACCGGCCCGCGCCTCGTGCCCAAGAGCGAGCAGAAGCGCGTCGGCCTCGGCACCGGCGAGGGCGGCGGCGCGGGCGCCAGCAAGCCCGGCACCGGCGGCGAGAAATACGCCTCCAACTATTACGCGATGGAAAAGGAGTTCACCTCCAACCTGCAGGACAGCGTCCATTTCGTGCAGGTCGGCATCGCCATCTCCACGCCCTACGACGACACCGTCATCGAGAACATCAAGACCAACGAGATCGCGGTGCGCTCCGCGGTGCTGATGACGCTCAGCGACACGTCCGAGGAGCAGGTCTTCTCGACCGACGGCAAGAAGCAGCTGCAGGCGCGCCTGACCCAGGCGATCAACGCCGTATTAAAAGAAAAAGAAGGTTTTGGCGGCGTTGGTAACGTCTACTTTACCAATTTCATCGTTCAGTGAACGGGCATGGTTAACGGCTCTTCACCCGATGCGTCCGAACGGCGCGCACGCACCCGGCAGGCGGATCACGTCGCGCTGGGCGTCGCCAGTCTCAATCCGTTCGGCGATCTGCACACGGTGCAGCACCTCTCGGCGCGCCTCGCCCGCTCGTTGCGCGGCGTGTTCGAGCCGTTGCTGCGCCAGGAGGTCCGTACCTTTGCCGAGCCGCTCGCGGTGCAGCGCTTCGCCGATTACCGCGCCGAGCGCGCCGAGACGCTGACCGCCTGGCTGCCGCTGGCGATCACGCCGGGCAATGGCGCCGCGCTGGCGGTGTTCGACGGGCGCTTCGTGATGGAAATGCTCGACCTGTTCTTCGGCGGCACCGGCCATGCGCCGCATGACCTGCCGAGCGAATTCTCGCCCTCGGCCGAGGCGATTGTGTCGCGCATCGGCGGCATGCTGACCGAGCCGATGCGCGTCGCCTGGGAGCCGCTGGCGCGCCTCAAATTCACCCCCGGCCGCCCCGAATCCAATCCGGCGATGCTCGGCGGGCTCGACGGCGACGACGCGCTGGTCGTCACCCGCATCGGCATCGCCGCGGGCCATGCCAAGCCGATCTTCATCGACCTGCTCTACCCGGTCACCGCGCTCAAACCCTATGCCCCGTCGCTGACCGGCAAGGTGCTGTCCAAGACCGCCGAGCAGGACCCCGCCTGGCGTACCGGCCTGACCCGTGCGGTGATGGGCGTGCGTTTCCCGATCCGCTCCGTGCTGGCCGAGCCGGTCATCCCGCTCGCCACGCTGATGGAACTCAAGATCGGCGACGTCATCCCGATCAGCGTCGACAGGGACGTGCCCGTGATGGTCGGCGGCGACCGCCTCGGCTCGGGCACCGTCGGTACATCGAACGGCAAGGCCGCGATCAAGCTCAACCAGATCACCCGTGAACTTGGGGAATTTCAATGAACGACATGACCGGGGGATTCCCCGTCGATGCCAGCCTGGCGGCGAATTTCCGCCTGCTCCAGGATGTCGATGTCAAGCTGACCGTCGAGATCGGCTCGACCAGCCTCACCCTGCGCGAGCTGCTCGCGCTCGGCGAATCGAGCGTCATCGAGCTCGACCGCCAGTCCAACGAACTGCTCGACGTGCTGGTCAACGGCACGCTGATCGGCCGTGGCGAGGTAGTGATGGTCGGCGACCGCTTCGGCGTGCGCATGACCGAGCTCGTCTCGCCCGACAAGCGGGCCTGACGCGCCATGATGTGGTCCTATGTCCTCAAGCTGATCGTGCTGCTGCCGCTGGTCTGCGGCCTGATGATCGGCTGCCTGTGGGCGTGGCGCAAGCTCGAGAGCCGCCTGCCCGGCCAGCCAGCCAACCGCATGCTCAAGGTGGTCGAGACGATGATGATCTCGCCCGGCCTGCGCCTCGCCGTGCTCGAATTCGAAGGCAGGAAGCTGCTTATCTCGGTCGGCCGCGGCAGCGTCACCCTAGTCGACAAGCTGGACGCGCCGAAATGACCGTCACGGTCACCCGCAAGGGCACCGGTCCGGCGCTGATCAAGGCACCCACGGCGAAGCGCTCGCCCTGGGGCAAGGTCGTACTGGTCGTGCTGGCGATCGTCTTCGCGCTGATCGTCGCGCATCCCGCTTTGGCCCAGGCCGCATCGGCTGCCGCGCCCGCCGCCGCCGCGCCGGCAACGCCCGGCGCCGGCGACGCGGTCGACCACGCGCTGGGCGATCTCGGCGGCGGCAAGGCCCCGCTCGCTTTGTCGTTGCAGATCCTCATCATCATGGGGCTGCTGACGATCCTGCCCGGCATCCTGCTGATGATGACCAGCTTCACGCGCATCATCATCGTGCTGTCGATCGTCCGCCAGGCGCTCGGCCTGCAACAGACCCCGCCCAACCAGGTGCTGGTCGGGCTCGCGCTGTTCCTCAGCTTCTTCGTGATGTCGCCGGTGATCAGCCAGATCAACACCAGCGCGATCCAGCCCTATGCCGCCGGCACCATGCCCGCGACGGAGATGATCAAGACCGCCGCAGTGCCGCTGCACAGCTTCATGGCCAAGCAGACCCGCAAGGCCGACATCACCCTGTTCGCCGGCCTCGCCAAGAGCGGGCCGTACGCCAAGGCCGGCGACATCCCCTTCTCGGTGCTGCTGCCGGCTTTCGTCACCAGCGAGCTGAAGACCGCCTTCCAGATCGGCTTTCTCGTCTTCCTGCCCTTCATCGTCATCGACCTCGTCGTCGCGACCGTCCTCATGTCGCTCGGCATGATGATGATGTCGCCGACGATCATCTCGCTGCCGTTCAAGCTGCTGCTGTTCGTGCTGGTCGATGGCTGGGCACTGACCATGGGCAGCCTCGCCAACAGTTTCGTGAGTTAGCGCAGCATGGACGCGGAATATTTCCTGACCATCGCCAACCAGACCATGTGGGTGCTGGCGCTCGTCGCCGCGCCGATCCTGATCCCGGCACTGCTGTCGGGCCTGATCGTCGGCATGATCCAGGCGGCGACCTCGATCAACGAACAGACTCTGACCTTCATCCCCAAGCTGATCGTCGTGGCGATCTCGATCATGGTGTTCGGCAGCATGATCCTCGGGCTGCTCAGCGACTTCACGCTGGGCATCTTCGAGCGCATTCCCGACCTGGTCCGGTGACGGTGAAGAAGAGTGTTCGCGCGGAGGCGCGGAGGCGCGGAGGGGTTGCGCTCCTGACGAACGCATCGCCTCATCGCCTGAACCTCGCCGTATCGAACCTACCGTCATGCCGGACTTGTTCCGGCATCCACCGTCCCGCAAACGCCCAGCGCGCTGATTTTTCGGCACAGTGGACCCCGGAACAAGTCCGGGGTGACGAGAAGGGTTTTGTCGTCAGCCGGCACGTCCGCCACGGCCAAAACACCTCCGCGCCGCCGCGCCTCCGCGCGAACACCTCTCTTCCCTTCGCCACCCAAAGCACGACGGCAATCTGATGCTCGGCTTCGGCCTCTCGATCGAGCCCAAGCTCTGGGCGCTGGTGTTCGTCATGGTGCGGATCGGCGCGGCGTTCATCGCCGCGCCGGTGTTCAGCGCGGTGTCGATCCCGCTCGTGGTGCGGGTTTCGCTGTCGGGCGCGATCGGGGTGCTGGTGCTCGCCGTCCATCCGATCGTGCCGCCGGCGCAGATCTTCTCGCTCGCCACCATCATGTCGGTCGCCGCCGAGGCGCTGGTCGGCTTCGCGATCGGCTTCGTGCTGCAGATCGCCTTCGCCGCCCCGATGGTGGCGAGCGAGGTGATCGGCACCTCGATGGGCATCGGCTTCGCCTCCGCGATCGACCCGCAGAACGGCCGCTCGACCCCCGCGCTTGGCCAGTTCTTCTCGATGCTGCTCACCCTGCTGTTCCTCAGCGTCAACGGCCATCTGGTGCTCGTCGAGATGATCGTGAAGAGCTATGAGACGCTGCCGCCGGGCCAGGCCTGGCTCGGTGCGGGCCAGCTCGAGAACATCGCCATGTTCGGCGGCTACACCTTCCTCGCCGGGCTGCTGCTAGCGCTGCCGGTCGGCTTCCTGCTGCTGTGCCTCAACATCGTCGTCGGCATGATCTCGCGTGCCGCGCCGGCGCTCAACCTGTTCGCGGTCGGCCTGCCGGTCAGCCTCGCGGTCGGGGTGCTCGCGCTGGCCGTGTCGTTCCCCGCCATGGGCGACTATATGCTCGTCATCATCAATGAGGGCCTCGCCGCCACCCAGCATCTGGTGCTCGGCTGATGGCGGACGAATTCGGCGAAAAGACAGAAAGCCCGACAACCAAGCGGCGCAAGGACGCCGCCGAAAAGGGCGACATCCTTCGCAGCCGCGAATTCGCCACGGCCCTGGTGGTGATGGCCGGCTGTGGCTGGCTGGCACTGTTCGGCCCGTCGCTGGTCGCCGCGTGCAAGGCGGTGATGGCCGCCGGCTTCCAGTTCAACCGCAGCGACATCGAGGATTTCTCGCCCTTCCGCCCGCTCGCCGAGGCGGGGTGGAAGCTGGTGCCGTCGCTCGCCTCGCTGTTCGCCATCACCATCGTCGCCGCGATCCTCAGCCAGGCCGGGCTTGGCGCGCTGCAGTTCAACGGCTCGCTGCTCGCGCCCAAGGCATCGCGCATCGACCCTGCCGCCGGGCTCAAGCGCATCTTCGGCCCACAGGGCTGGATCGAGCTGGGCAAGTCGCTGCTCAAGGTCGTGCTGCTCGGCTGCATCGGCGGCTATGTGCTGTGGAAGTCGTCACGCAGCACGCTCGGGCTGATGTCGTCGGATCTCAACAGTGCGATCGGCTCACTTGGCAGCACGCTGATCGGCATCCTGTTCACCATGGCCTTTGGGCTGGTGCTGATCGCCGGTATCGACGTGCCGGTCCAGATCCTCCGGCTGCTCGGCAAGCTCAAGATGTCGAAGCAGGAGATCAAGGACGAGCACAAGGAAAGCGAGGGCTCGCCTGAAGCCAAGGGCGCGATCCGTCAGCGTCAGCATGCCATGGCCAAGCGCAATATGCGCAAGGCCGTCGCCGAGGCGCATGTCATCCTCACCAACCCGACCCATTTCGCCGTCGCGCTGCGCTATGATCGCGACAATGACCAGGTGCCGGTGGTCGTCGCCAAGGGGCGCGGCGTGGTCGCCGCGGCGATCCGCGAACTGGCCGGCGAGAGCCGCGTGCCGATCCTCGAATATCCCGCCATCGCCCGCGCGCTCTATTACACCAGCCGCGAGGGCCAGGAGATTCGCGACGATCTCTATGTCGCGATCGCCACCATTCTCGCCTTCGTCTTCGGTCTCAATGCCGAAGCCGGCGGAACCGCCCCCGTCGTACCGGTGCCGTCGACCGCGCGCTTCGACGAAAACGGCGTGCAGGGGTAAAAGCCATGCGCGCGCGGCCGTTTATACTGATGACCATCCTGCCGAGGCCCAAGCCATGACCACGACGACCACGGCGACCTCCTCTTCGCAGATCGCGCTGGCGCTCGGCGCCGGTTCGGGCGTCGACAGCGCGGCGATCGTCACCGCGCTGATCAACGCGCAGTTCGCCGGCAAACTGTCGGCGCTCAGCACCAAGACCGACGCCGCCACCGCGCAGATCTCCGAGGTCGCCAAGCTGCAGAGCGGGGTCACCGGCTTCGCCTCGGCGCTGACCGCGCTGATCAAGGGCGGCACCCTGGTCAATCAGCCCACCAGTTCCAACAGCGCGGCGGTCGGCGTCACGCCGGTGTCGGGCGCGACGATCGCTCATCTCGACAGCACGCTGACCGTCTCGCATCTCGCCACCGCGCAGGCCGCCACCACCGCGACGCCGGTCGCCAGCAAGACCACCGCGATCGGCACCGGCAACCTGACGCTGACCTTCGGCACCGCGACGGTGACCGATGGCGCGATGACCGCCTTCACCGCCGGCGGCGCGACCCCGGTGACCATCGCGATCGATTCGGCGCACCAGTCACTGGGCGGCATCGCCGCCGCGATCAACGCGGCGAATGCCGGCGTCACCGCCTCGGTCATCACCGATGTCGATGGCAGCGCGCGGCTGTCGATCAAGGGCACGACCGGCAGCGCCCAGGCCTTCACCTTGTCGGGCGACACGCCCGCCCTTTCCGCGCTCAACATCGGCGTCGGTGAGAGCGCCACGACGATCGGCACCGCCGCCGCCAACGCCGCGCTGACGCTCGACGGTGTGGCGGTCGAGCGGGCGTCGAACAGCTTCACCGACCTGATCGACGGCGTGAAGATCAACCTGACCGGCACCGGCACGACGACACTCGGCTCGAGCCGGCCGACCAGCGCGCTGACCCAGGCGGTGAACGACTATGTCGACACCTACAACCAGCTCCACGCCATCATCGTCGAGGCGACCGACGTTCAGAACGGCACGCTCAGGCAGGACAGCGCAACCGCCGCCATGGCTCGTGCGCTCACCGCCCTGCCCCTGACCAGCCTGGTCACCGGCGCCGCGACCGGCGTGCCGACGTCGCTGGCCGAGATCGGCGTCGCCACCAACCGCGACGGCACGCTGAGCGTGCGCGCCGACGTGCTGCAGAAGATGCTCGACAAATATCCCGACGCGGTCGAGGCGATCTTTGCCGACGGCACGGGCGCCAGCGGGCATGGTCTCGGCGGCGCGCTCAACGCCATCGCCACCGCCGCGACCGATGCCGAGACCGGCCTCGCCGCGAGCACCATTCGCTATACCGCGGTCAAGTCCGACCTCGCCGACCAGCAGGACAAGCTCAATACGCAGGAGGATGTCGTCAAGACGCGGTTGACGCAGCAATATTCCGCAATGGATGCGCAGGTCGCCGCCTACAAGTCGACGCAGAGCTTCCTGACGGCGCAGATCGCCGCCTGGAACAAGCCGAACAACTGATCATGGCCGCTTATGCCTCGATCCTCGGGCGCGACCCCGAGGAAACCTATCGTCAGATCGACGCCTCGGGTCGCACCGCGGAGGCGGACGGTCCGGCGCTGGTGCAGTTGCTCTATGACGAGGCGATCCGCACCCTGCGCTCCGCCGCCTGGGCGACCGAGCATCAGCAGCATGCGGTGAAGAGCGACAAGCTGACCCGCGCCACCGCGATCCTCTTCGCGCTCGAATCCGGGCTCGACTTCGAGAGCGGCGGCGAGGTCGCGGTCACGCTGGCGCGGCTCTATGCCGGGGCGCGCAACACCATCGTCGCGGCGAGCCTGGGCAACGACCCGGCACCGTTCCGCAACGTCGCCGCGACGCTCGCCGAGATCGCCGAAGCCTGGCGCACGGTGCGCTCGGCCTGATCCGGGCAACGTGGTTGCCGCACATTAACCTTTCAGTGACCGTCGGCGATATAGCCTCGGTGTGACATTTCCGATGGGACGAGATGCGATGGAGCTTTTCGGCGAGCAAGACCCGGCCCCCACGCGCCGCGGACCGGTGCGGACCGTGCTGGCGGTCGATGACAGCCGCACCAACCTGACGGTGATCGGCAAGCGGCTCGGCCATCTCGGCTATCTCGCGGTGTTGTGCGACAATGGCGCCGAGGCGCTCGACCTGATCGCGGCGCGCGGTTTCGACCTCGTGCTGCTCGATATGGTCATGCCGGGCATGTCGGGCATTCACGTGCTGCGCGAGATCCGCGGCAGCCGCGACACCGCCGACCTGCCGGTCATCATGCTGACCGGCCGCAGCGACCCCGCCGCGGCGGTCGAGGCGCTCGCCGCCGGCGCCGACGACCATGTCGCCAAGCCCTTCGCCTTCGAGGTGCTGACCGCGCGGATCGAGCGGGTGCTCGCCCGGGCCAAGCGCATTGCCGACCTCAAGCGCTCCAATGCCACGCTCGACGCGCGCATCGCCGCGCGAGCGATGGAGCTGGGCGAGGCTAAGACCGAACTCGCCGCCAGCCGCGCCGACCGTCAACGCCTCGTCGCCTCGATCCAGGCGCTCAACGACCAGATCGAGAAGTTGAGTCTTTGATCCGCTAAAGCGGAGGCGGCATCAGCCGGCTCCTCAACCCCGGAACCAGCGGCGCTGCATGAAGTAGATGATGATCGCGACGGTGATCAGCAGGCAGATGCCGCCGATGGCGTCGAACGCCCAGGGCTCATCGGCATAGGGCAGGCCCTTGACGTTCATGCCGTACAGGCCGGTCAGGAAGGTCAGCGGCAGGAAGATCATCGCCACGATCGAGATCAGCAGCGCGCGTGAGTCGATCTGTTCGGCGCGCAGGTCGGTCAGCGCCTCATGCGCCAGCGCCGAGCGCTCGCGGATGCTCTCCAGTTCCTCGGCCATACGCGCCGCACGGTCCGCCGCCGAGTTGAGGTGCAACCGGTCGTCATCCTGCAGCCAGTCGCACGGCAGCGCGGCGAGCTTCTCAAGCGCCGCGCGTTGCGGCGTCAGGAAGCGACGATAGCCGATCGCGGCGACGCGCACCTGCGTCACCTTGCGGCGCAGCTCGAACACCTTGTCGGCATTCAGCTCGGCCTCGCAATCGTCGAGCTGGTCGCCAAGATCGGCCACTTCGGGGTCGAGATCGGCGGTGATCGCGCTGGCGAATTCGGCGATCAGGTCGCCGGGGTCGAGGATGTGACCCTGCTCGATCGTCTTGACCACCTCGTCGACCGCGACGAGCGGCTTGCGCGTCACCGAGATTACCCGTCCGGCCTGCGCCCAGATGCGCACCGAGGCGAGGGGATCGGATGAGGTCATCGCCTCACTCGAGCGGCCGCGCAGGTTGAGAAAGGCGCCGTCGCCCAGCGCGTCGCAGCGCGGCCGGGTCTCGGTCGCGGTGAGCGGTTCGACGATATGGTCGGGCAGCCGCGCCTCGTCGGTCAGCCACGCCTGGGCTTCCTCGTTGTTGGTCGACAGATGCACCCAGACCAGCGCAGCGCCGCAAGTCAGCGCGCCCTCGATCGCGACGCGTTCGGCATGGCCCTTGTCCACGCGATAGGCAAAGCCGCTCATGCCATCTCCATATAGACTGTCAGCCCCGGACCCGGCGTAACGGTTGGCGCGGCACCGGCGATCCGTACCGCATCGGCGCGGGCGCGATCGAGCAGCGCCAGCGGTACGCCCGGCGCATGCAGCACGCGATCGGCCTGCGCGAGCAGCCGCGCCTCGCGGAGCGTGAGATCGTCGGGATCGGGCGAGCGCGGGCGGATCGTGACCAGCCTGTCGCCCGGCGCATCGCCCGCGGTGGCGAGCCACGCCATCACGTCCGGTGCCGCCGCCAGCGGATCGAGCGGGCCGCCCGGCGCCAGCGCGGCGCCGATCGCGCGACGCCGGTCCGCGCCATCGGGGAAACGCGCGCGGATCGCACCGCGCGCCGCCTGGAGCGCGTTGGCCAGCTTGCCGAGATGCTGCGGCAGGATCGCTTCGAGCCGCTGGCGCAGCGCCGCCGCCAGCCCCGCCGAGGCACCGCCGCTGCCGATCGCGATCAGCACCGGATCGCGGTCGATGATCGCCGGCAGGGTGAAGTCGCACAGTGCCGGGCGGTCGACCGCATTGACCAACACGCCGCGCGCCCTGAGCCGCGCCACCGCCGCGACCGCCTGGTCCTCGTCGTCGAGCGCGACGATCGCCAGCGCGGCCGACGCCGCCTCGCCCACGACGTGCGCGCCGGCGCGTTCGAGCAGTCGCCGCTTGGCGTCCGCCGTCTCGCCCTCGCCGAGCAGGATCACCGGCCGGCCCGCCACCGTCATGAACAGCGGCAGGCTCGGCCAGCTCATGCGGTCAGCCAGTCGGGCAGCCGCTCGGCCGCGAGGATGGTGGCCGGCTCGATACGGTCGGCGACCACGGCATAGCGATCGCCATCGACCATCACCTCGGGCACCAAAGCACGGCTGTTATAGGTCGAGGCCATCGTCGCGCCGTACGCGCCGGCGGTGCGAAACACCGCCAGGTCGCCCGATTTCACCGCGTCGATGTCGCGACCCATGGCAAAGGTGTCGCCGCTCTCGCACACCGGTCCGGCGATGTTGGCGATCATGCGCTCGCCGCTCGGCCGCACCGCGACGAAGTCATGCCAGGCATCGTACAGCGCCGGCCGCGCCAGGTCGTTCATCGCCGCATCGACGATGACATAAGGGTTCACCGAACCCGGCTTGACCCAGATCACCCGCGTCAGCAGCACGCCGGCATTGCCCGCGATCACGCGGCCCGGTTCGAACATCAACTCGACGTCCCACCCCCTGGTGACCCGCGCGACCATCGCGCCATAGGCCGCCGGGCTCGGTGGTACGTCGCCGGCCTTGTAGGGCACGCCAAGACCGCCGCCGAGATCGACGCGGTCGATGACGTGGCCAGCCGCGCGCAGCGCCGCGACCAGTTCGCCGATCCGCTTATAGGCCGCCTCGAGCGGGGCGAGGTCGAACAGCTGGCTGCCGATATGAATCGCCACGCCGCGCATGTTGAGGCCGGGCAGCGCCGCGAGCCGGCCGTACATCGCGACCGACTGATCGATCGCCACGCCGAACTTGTTCTCGCGCTTGCCGGTCGAGATCTTGGCATGGGTGCCGGCATCGACGTCCGGGTTGACCCGCAATGTCGCGTCGGCGCGCGTGCCGCCCGCCGCGGCGATCGCGGCAAGCACCTCGCCCTCTTCTTCCAGTTCGAGGTTGAACTGGCCGATCCCGACATCGAGCGCACTGGCCAGCTCGCCGCGCGTCTTGCCGACGCCGGAGAAGACGATGTCATGCGCCGGCATGCCCGCCGCCAGCGCGCGCTGCATCTCGCCGCCCGACACGACATCGGCGCCATAGCCGCGCTTCGCCAGCACGGCGAGCACCGCACGATTGGGGTTGGCCTTGATCGCATAAGCGAGGTGGAAGCGGTCCACCCCGGCATCGACCAGCCCGGCGCGGAACACGTCGGCATGGCGCTCGAACGTGGCGCGTGAATAGACATAGACCGGCGTACCGACTTCGGCGGCAATCCGTTCCAGCGGGACGCCCTCGGCATGGAGCGCCCCGTCGATCAGCGTAAAATGATCCATCAGCCGGCCGGGGGCAGATCGAATTCGTCGCTGTGCCGCTCCTCGGAGCCGGTCAGCAATTCGTCGCTGCGTTCGGGCCGTGCCTGGTTGGACGGCGTGAGCAGCTGCGTCGCGCTCGGCGTGGCGCGCGCGCCATAGGGCGCGACCGGTAGCGACTTGCCGGGCGCCGGTTTGAGCCCGGACATCGATCCGCACGCCGCCAGCAGCAGCGCGAATGCCAGTCCGATCCCCACCTTCCCAAACACTGCCTTCACTGCCCGTCTCCTTCGCGCGCCGCACGGATCGCGGCCCGCACATTGGCCGGCGCCGTGCCGCCAAAGCTGGTCCTGCTGGCGACCGAGGCATCGACCGTCAACACGCCATAGACGCGTTGGTCGATTCGCGCATCGATCGCAACCAGATCGTCGAGCGGCACCTTGTCGAGCGGCACGCCCAGCTCCTCGGCACGCTTGACCGCGCGGCCGGTGATGTGATGCGCCTCGCGGAACGGGATCCCGCCCTCGCGCACCAGCCAGTCGGCGAGGTCGGTGGCGGTGGCGAAGCCGGCCTCGGCCGCGCCGCGCATGCGGTCGGTGCGGAAGGTCGCGCTCTCGACCATGCCGGTCATCGCCGCGATCGACAGGCCGAGCAGGTCATGCGCCTCGAACACCGGCGGTTTGTCGTCCTGCATGTCCTTCGAATAAGCGAGCGGCAGGCCCTTCATGGTGATCATCAGCGCGGTGAGGCAGCCGATGATGCGCCCCGAATGGCCGCGCACCAGCTCGGCGGCGTCGGGGTTGCGCTTCTGCGGCATGATCGACGAGCCGGTCGACCATTGATCCGACAGCGCGACGAAGCCGAACGGCTGCGACGCCCACAGGATGAACTCCTCGGCCAGCCGGCTGAGGTGCAGCGCGCACTGCGCGGCGGCGGTGAGATATTCGATCGCGAAGTCGCGGTCCGACACGCCGTCGAGCGAGTTGCGCGTCGGGCCATCGAAGCCGAGCGCCTTCGCCGTCGCTGCGCGATCGATCGGGAAGCCCGTCCCGGCCAACGCGGCCGAGCCGAGCGGGCAGAGGTTGAGCCGCGCGCGCGCGTCGGCGAAGCGCCCGCGATCGCGCGCGATCATCTCGTGATAGGCCATCAGGTGATGGCCGAGTGTCACCGGCTGCGCGCTCTGCAGATGGGTGAAGCCCGGCATCACGCTGTCGGCATGCTCCTCGGCGCGCGCCAGCAACGCACGCTGGAACCCGGCCAGCGCCGCCCCGACCTGGTCGATCGCGTCGCGCACCCACAGCTTGAAATCGGTCGCGACCTGGTCGTTGCGCGAGCGCGCGGTGTGCAGCCGCCCCGCCACCGGCCCGATCATCTCGGCGAGCCGCGCCTCGGTCTGCATGTGAATGTCTTCGAGCGTCAGGTCCTCGGCAACGCCGTTCGCCTCATACCAGGCCGCAACCTGCGCCAGCCCCGCGCCGATCGTCGCGGCATCCTCCGGCGACACGATGCCCTGCGCGCCGAGCATCGCGACATGCGCCTGCGAGCCCGCTACGTCCTGCCGCCACAATCGCTTGTCGAACGGGATCGAGGCATTTATCTCGCGCATCACCGCCGCCGGCCCTTCCGCGAAGCGCCCGCCCCACATCGCATTGGATGCGTGCCCCATGGCTTCTTCCCTGTCGTTACGCTCGGTGATCGTGCCGCTCCTGCTGCTGGGCGCTGTCGCCGGGTGCGATAAGCAGAACCAGGCCGCCCCGCAAGCGACGCCGAGCAAGCTGCCGGTCGAGGGCACCGGCACCGCCCCCGAAGCCGCGCCGGCAAAGGGCGAGAAGGTCGTGGTCGATGTGATCGGCGCACTCGACCGCAGCCACAAGGGCGAGGCCGCGCCCGACATCGCCTTCACCGACCCGGCGGGCAAGCCGAGCGCGGTCAAGGCGTTCGCCGGCAAGCCGGTCCTGCTCAACCTGTGGGCGACATGGTGCGGCCCGTGCGTCACCGAAATGCCGACGCTCGACAAGGCCGCCACCGATATCACGATCGTCGCGGTGAGCCAGGACCTCGGCGCCGACGGCGCGGCCAAGGCGGCGAGGTTCCTGCGCGATCATGGCATCGCCCACCTGCTATCCTATGCCGACCCCGAAACCAGGCTGAGCGTCGCCTATAATGCCAGCCTGCCGACCAGCGTACTGTACGATTCGACCGGCCATGAGGTGTGGCGGATGACCGGCGGGATGGACTGGACCAGCGAAACCGCGAAACAACTGCTGGCCGAGGCCAAGTAAAATCGGTTGTGCTCCTGCGAAAGCGGGAGCCCCGGGCCGCGAGCGCGACGCCTGGAACCCTGGACGTCTGCTTTCGCAGGAGCACGCCGCCAACCCGCCGCACGCGGTGCGCATGACCCGCCGCCTGTTGCGCGAGGCGCAGACCGCGACGCTCGCCGCGACGCTCGAACTGTCCGCCGCGATGCAGAGCCTCGCGCACGCCACGCGCGACAATGACGAGGCGATCGACGCCTTCATCGAACGGCGCGCGCCATTTCGCGCCTCTCCTCCGTCGCTTGCGCGGCGATGCTGCAACCCTGGCCATTTTCGCCGCCTGCGCAGGTCCCGCGATCCGGCGCGTTCCGCCCTCGATTGGGCGCAGGCCTATTGTCCAGCACGGAACTGGGAATAGCCTCGTGCACTTCAGGCAGTGAGTCGCTGGCGGTTCGACCCGCTTATCCTTGGCTAGTGAATGGCGGAGGTCCCATGCTCGATTTGCTCGGCTATGACATAACCCACAGCCACCCGATTCTCACCGTGTCGATCGCGGGTGACGGAATACGGCACTGGACCGCGCCGCCGCTGGCCTGTGCGACGCCGCTGCGCATCGACATGGATACCAATCCGCACCGCGGACTGTGGGCGCTGCAACTCGACAATGCCGTGCGCGCCGCGACCGAACCGACGATATTGCTCGGCGAGGGCATTGCCTGCCTGGCGATCGCGCGCTGGGCACAGCTTTCGCCGCGCCGCTATGTCGAGAACATCGCGGGCGCCTGCCTGTTCGAGCCGCTGTCGTTCAGCCCGGCCCAGGCGCCGCTGCTCAGGAACCTGCATCCGGGGCCGGAGGTGCGCCTGCCCTTCCCCTCGCGGGTGATCGACTCGCGCGCTTCGCTGTCGATCGCGCGCGTGCTGGAGCTGGCCGACATCTGGGGCAGCCAGTTCACCGAGGCCGATGCCGTGCCGGCCGAATGGCATGTCGGCGACACGGCGCCGCTCGGCTTGATCGCCGCGCGCGAACCGGCGCGGAGCGGCCGGCAGCGGCTGGCGGTGGCCGACTAGCCTCTGGAAGAGTGGTTCGCGCGCAGGCGCAAAAAGGGCGAAAAATTCTCCGCGCCTCTGCGCGAACACCAAATCTTTCGCGAGACCGCCTAAAAGAGCAGCTTGCCGCCGACGATCGCCAGCGTGCCGGCAAGGATCGGGCGCAGCGCGGCATCCGAGATGCGGGTCGAGACCAGGCTGCCGATGATGATGCCCGGTACCGATCCGGTCAGCAGCGACAGCAGCAGCCCGAAATCGACCGAGCCCATCGCCCAATGGCCCGCGCCGGCGACGAGCGTCAGCGGCACCGCATGGGCGATATCGGAACCGACCAGGCGGTTGGTCGGCAGCTTGGGATAGAGGACCAGCAGCGCGGTCATGCCGAGCGCGCCGGCGCCGACCGAGGACAGCGAGACCAGCACGCCGAGGATCGCGCCGAGAATGACCGTCCAGCGCGCGATGCGGCGTTCCGGCACGGCGTCGAGCGCATGGCCGAAGCGCGCCACGATGCGGGTGCGGAACAGCATGGCGATGGCGGTGGCGATCAGCGCCAGGCCGAGCGTGACGGTGATCAGCCGGTCGGTGCCGTCGAAGCGGCTGCCGATGAAATGCATCGTCAGAAGCGTGACGAGCGCCGCCGGGACGCTGCCCAGTGCAAGGCGCCGCACGACCCGCCAGTCGACCGTCTTGCCGACACCATGCACGACCGTGCCGACGCTTTTGGTCGCCGAGGCATAGAGCAGGTCGGTACCGACGGCGGTGGCGGGGTGGAAGCCGAACAACAGCACGAGCAACGGCGTCATCAGCGATCCGCCGCCGACACCGGTCATGCCGACCAGCACGCCGACAGCGAGGCCAGCGAGCGAATATAGCGGGTTGAATCCGAACGCGCTCATCACGGGCCATCCTTGCCACAGCCGCCTGCCCGCCGATTCGCCGGACCTGCGCCGCATTCAACCATTCCGCGTGCGCGTTGGTTGCGCGAGGTAGAAAATCTCGTTGCGGGGATGGCACAGCTGTGCACCGCATGTCGACCGGCTGCGACGGAGAGAGGCGATTCCGCGCCCGGTGCCGCATTTGCCGCCCGATCGGTCATTTCCCCGGAGACGGCTTCATCCCCGGTTCGTCCTGCCCGCGGCATGACTTGTCGCGGATTCGTTGCGCATCGCCGGGCGATCCGCCTGAGCGGCTTTCGAACAATATCTCGAACAATGGTGTGAGCGTATCGTGTGGCGTAAATGGGGGGCACCGGCGAAAGGCCTGGCGCTGGTGGCCATGATGACGATGACCGCACCCGCGGTCGATGCGCGCGCGCGTGGACTGCCGCCGGTGTCGGCGCTGGTGGTCAACGCCTATACCGGCACCACACTTTATGCCGACGCGCCGGGCACGGTCCGCGCACCGGCATCGCTGACCAAGATGATGACGATGTACCTCGCCTTCGAGGCGATCAACGCCGGCCGGCTCAAGCCGACCACGCCGATCGCGATCTCGCGCGCGGCGGCGCGCCAGCCGGCGTCGCGGCTCGGCATCGCGGCGGGCAAATCGCTGTCGGCGCGCAACGCGCTGGGCGTGATCGCGGTCGATTCGGCCAATGACGTCACCGTCGCGCTGGCCGAAACGCTGGCCGGCACCGAAAAGCGCTTCGTCGAGCGGATGAACGTGACCGCACAGCGCCTCGGTCTGCGCGATACCCATTTCGCCAACGCGACCGGCCTGAAGAACCCGGGCAACCGCACCACGGCGCGCGACATGGCGAAGTTGTCGATCGCGCTGATCCGCCGCTATCCCGGCCTGTACGGCTATTTCAGCACGCGCAAGGTGACGTGGAAGACCCGCGTCATGCGCAACCATAACCACCTGCTCGGCAAGGTCCCCGGCGTCGACGGCATCAAGACCGGCTATACGGTCGATGCCGGCTACAACCTCGCCGCCTCGGCCAGGCGCGGCGGCACGCGCATCGTCGTGGTGGTGCTCGGCGCGCGCAGCATCGCGGCGCGCGATGCGCGCGTCGCCAATCTGATCGAGCTCGGCTTCGCGCCACCGGCGCCGGCACGAAAAACGACCGCGCGACGCCAATCCCGTTTGACCGCCGCGTCGCGCCCCGTCATCCCTCGTGCACATTTGACAGGAGGCGAGGATGGGCGACGTGACGGGGCTGGAACTGCGGTCCACGGTTGATGCGCAGGGGACGCTGACGCTCAGTCTGGATGAGGTCACGCTCAGCCCGCCGGGCGAAGGCGAGGTGATCGTGCGGGTCGAGGCCGCGCCGATCAACCCGTCCGACCTGGCGCTGCTGCTCGGGCCGGCGGATATCGCGACGCTCACCGCATCGGGCAGCGCGGATCGACCGACGGTGCGCTTCGCCATCCCGCCCGAACGTGCCGGCGCGGTGCGCGCGCGCGTCGGCCAGTCGCTGCCGGTCGGCAATGAAGGCGCCGGCACGGTGATCGCGGCGGGCGCCGGTGCCGAAGCGTTGATCGGCCGCAAGGTCGGCATGATCGGCGGCGCGATGTTCACCCAGTTTCGCAAGGTCAAGGCGCACGACACGGTGCCCCTGCCGGAGGGCGCGAGCGCCGCCGACGGCGCGGCGATGTTCGTCAATCCGCTGACCGCGCTGGCCTTTGTCGAAACGATGCGGATGGAGGGGCACAAGGCCATCGTCCACACCGCCGCCGCCTCCAATCTCGGCCAGATGCTGCAGAAGGTCTGCCTCGCCGATGATGTGCCATTGGTCAACATCGTGCGCAGCGCCGCGCAGGCGAAGATCCTCACGGATATCGGCGCGAAATATGTCCTGGACAGCACGGCGCCCGATTTCCGCAAGGCGTTGCTCGAGGCCGTCGCCGAGACCGGCGCCACCATCGTCTTCGACGCGATCGGCGGCGGCACCCTGGGCAGCGACATCATGCAGGCGATCGAGCAGGCCGCCAGCCGCGCCGGCGGTGAATATAGCCGCTATGGCTCGAACACCTTCAAGCAGCTGTACATTTATGGCGCGCTCGACCTCTCGCCGGCGGTGCTCAACCGCCTCGCCTTCGGCTTCGCGTGGAGCGTCGGCGGCTTCCTGGTGATGCCGTTCCTGATGAAGGCGCCGCCGGAACGGGTCGCGGCGATGCGCCAGCGCGTGGTCGACGAACTGACCACGACCTTCGCCAGCCACTATAGCGCGACGATCAGCCTGGCCGAGGCGCTGAACCCCGACGTGCTGAAGGCCTATGACCGGAAGGCGACCGGCGAGAAATATCTCATCGACCCGTCGCGTTAAAATCGAATTCGGCGAATTTGCTCAAACTCACCCCGGGGTTGGTCGGTGCTTATTCCCTTGCCGACAAGCACCGCGCTCCTGCGCACGCAGGAGCCCAGGGTTGCAGGCGCAACGTTTTTGGCCCTGGGTTCCTGCTTTCGCAGGAACACACCTGTCTGTCTCGACGGATAAGCGCCGTCTTCGGCGCAGTGGAAACGGCGGGCCGCGTGCGGATACGAATCCGCCGTTGCGCGTTTAACCCATGCCGAATGGAAGAACTCGCCCCGCCCGAAAGGACGGGGCATTTTTTCCTTCGGCGAGCCGCGCGGCGGCACCGATCGGCACCGCCACGCGGACCCGGCTCATTTCTTCTTCGCGGCCTTGTCGATCGCGTCGGCCTGGTTCTCACCTGCGGCGCGCACCGCGTCGGCATTATTCTCGATGCGGTCGGCGCGGTTGTCCATCTTGGCCTCGACATTGGCGCTCAGATTGTCACCCATGTCGCGGACGGCGGCGGCATTGTCCTCCATCACGTCAGCGGTATTGTCCGCCGCAGCAGCGACATTTTCCGCCGCATCGGTCTTGTGGCCGCAGGCCGAGAGCGCGAGCAGGCAGGTACCGGCGGCAAGGATGAGTTTCTTCGTCATTCGCATCAACCCCTATTGGCGGACGACCGGCGCCATGTGACGACGGCCCGGGTCCGCTGATTGGACGACAGGGCATTGTACTGCGCACCACCGCAGTGAGTGGGCGCGCCCTGTCGGGTCGTCCAACCCCGCAAGCACCTTATTGTTCCCATGTTCCTTTTCGCGGCCGCGCTGAACCGCCGCCGCTGATCGATGCCCGAAAGAAGGTGGCTGGATGCCCCGTGAGGATTCGAACCTCAATTGACGGAGTCAGAGTCCGTAGTCTTACCTTTAGACGACGGGGCATCAGAGGCCGCGCGATCTAGGGCGGGGCTTTGCGGCTGTCAACCGAGGCGCGGCTTGCCCGCACGACTGCGTGCGAGTAGCATCGCGGCCAAGCACCGAACGGGCCGATGTGGCCCGCGACGGCAGAACAGAACAAGCGAGTGACAACGGCATGGGGGATCATCCCGCCAAGATGCCGTACCGGCAGGGCCCACCACCCCCTGCCCGTCCGGCTCCCGCCCCGCGACAGGCCGCGCGATGGGGCGAGGCGCGGCATTTCGCCGCGCTCGACCTCGGCACCAACAATTGCCGGCTGCTGATCGCGCGGCCGCAAGGCGATGGTTTCGCGGTGGTCGACGCCTTTTCGCGCATCGTCCGGCTCGGCGAGGGGCTCGCCGCCACCGGTCGGCTGAGCGACGCCGCGATCGAACGCACCATCGCCGCGCTGCGCGTCTGCGCCGACAAGCTCAAGCGCCGCCATGTCGCGCTGGCCCGCTCGGTCGCGACCGAGGCGTGCCGCCGCGCCAGCAACGGCGCCGAGTTCATCGCCCGCGCCTATGCCGAGACCGGCATCCATCTCGACGTGATCTCGGCCGAGGAGGAGGCACGGCTCGCGGTGATGGGGTGCCATGTGCTGATCGAGCCGGGCGACGGTCCGGCGCTGATCTTCGACATTGGCGGCGGATCGACCGAACTGGTGCTGGTCGACACCACCCCGACCGTGCCGCGCGTGCTCGACTGGCACAGCGCGCCATGGGGCGTCGTCTCGCTGACCGAATATGCCGGCGCCGGCGAAGGCAGCGAAGGCCGCGCCGCCGCCTATGCGCGAATGCGCACGCTGGTCGCCGAGAGCTTCGCGCCGTTCGCCGAGCGACTGCCGAAGGACGTCGCACATCCGCGGTTGCTCGGCACCAGCGGCACAGTGACGACGCTCGCCAGCGTGCACCTCGGCCTCGCCAGCTATGACCGGTCGGCGATCGACGGGCTGATCGTGCCGGCCGCCTCGATGCGGCGGATCAGCGCCGATCTCGCCGGCAAGGACCTCGCCCAGCGCGCCACCCTGCCGTGCATCGGCACCGAGCGCGCCGACCTCGTTGTGGCCGGCTGCGCGATCCTCGAGACGATCCTCGATCTGTGGCCCGCGGAGCGGCTCGGCGTGGCCGATCGCGGCATCCGCGAGGGCATTCTCCGGCGATTGATGGGAGCGCGCGCGCTATGAGCAGGGACGGCGGCGGGCTACGCGTCCGCGTCAAGACCGCGAAGCGGCGCACCGCGCAGTCGACGCGCTGGCTCGACCGCCAGCTCAACGATCCGTACGTCAAGCGCGCCAAGGCCGACGGCTATCGCAGCCGCGCGGCGTACAAGCTGATCGAGCTCGACGAACGCTTCGGCTTTCTCAAGCGCGCGCGCTTCGTCGTCGATCTCGGCATCGCGCCGGGCGGGTGGAGCCAGGTGGTGCACCGCCAGATGCCCAAGGCGAAGATCGTCGGCATCGACCTGTTGCCGGTCGATCCGCTCGACGGCGTGACCATCCTGCAGATGGATTTCATGGACGATGCCGCGCCCGACCGGCTGGTCGCCGAACTGGGCGGCGCGCCCGACCTGGTGCTGTCGGACATGGCCGCCAACACCGTCGGCCACCCGCAGACCGACGCGCTGCGCACCATGGCGCTGGTCGAGGCGGCTCTTGCCTTTGCCATCGACGTGCTGGAGCCGGGCGGCGCGTTCATCGGCAAGGTCTTCGCCGGCGGCGCCGACACATCATTGGTCACCGAGCTCAAGCGCAACTTCAGGACGGTCAAGCACGCCAAGCCACCGGCGAGCCGCAAGGGCTCGTCGGAATGGTATGTTGTGGCGCAGGGGTTCAAGGGACGGGGGCGAGGCAGCGATTTAGCGGAAGGCTAAATCGCTGCCTCGTGCTTACCCCTCGTAATCGCTGCCCAGATTCTGGTTGCGCGGCGGCGCGGCGGCGGTGAGGCGGAGCGCCTCGGCCGAGGCGGCGAGGCTGCCGATTTCATCGGGCGTGTCGTCGTCGTCGACCTGGACCTTCTGCAGGCCCGAGACCACGGCCTCTTCGAGGTGCACGGGGTGCACCGTCTCTTCGGCGATCTCGCGCAGCGCGACGACCGGGTTCTTGTCGCGGTCGCGGTCGACGGTCAGCTCGGCGCCGCCGGAAATCTGCCGTGCGCGCTGGGCCGCGAACAGGACCAGATCGAAGCGGTTGGGAATCTTGTCGACGCAATCCTCGACGGTGACGCGCGCCATGAACGGCTTCCTTTGGGTGACGATGACGTGAAAGCGGGCGATCTAGGGGGCGAGGTTGCCGGAGTCAAGAAAATCGGCCCGGCGGCGCGTCATCAGCGCTCGCCCAGCGCGGCCTCGGTCGCGCGAATGAGATCGCCGAGCACCGCCCAGTCCGCATCGCCGATCGTCTCGGCGCCCAATGCCCGTGCCGAGGTCAGGCCGGCCCGCAACCCTTCCCATCCATCGCTCAGGCCGTTGAAGCCGACATAGCCTGGCAACAGCCGCGCGAGCGCCGGCAGGCGGCGCTGGTCGCACCAGCGGTCGATCAGGCGCAGCAGCGCGGGCGAGAATTCCTCGGGGGATTCGATGTTCATGCCATGCCCTTTTCGTTCGAACATCGTCTTTGCACCCTTCGCCGGCACGATGATATGCGCAATGTCGGCCGTCCCCCGGGGGCCCGCGCGCCGCGCCCCTTGCGCCGGCCGCCCCGCTCCCGCAGAGCAATGCGCAACATGGAAAATCCGCCGATCCAGCCGACCTTCAAGGTCGATGGCAACAGCTTGACGATGCTCGACACCGGGCCGCGCCGGCTCGACGCGCTGATCGCGCTGATCGATGGCGCCGTGCGCTCGCTGCGCATGATCTACTATATCTATGTCGACGACGCGGCCGGCGCGCGGGTCCGCCAGGCGCTGATCGCGGCGCGTGCGCGCGGGGTCACGGTGTCGCTGATCGTCGACGGGCTGGGCAGCGAGAACGCACAGAATCGCGGTTTCTTCACGCCGATGATCGAGGCCGGGGTCGATGTCTGCCGCTTCGTGCCGCGCTGGGGCCGGCGTTACCTGCTGCGCAACCACCAGAAGCTCGTCCTGGCCGACGAATGCCGTGCGATCATCGGCGGGTTCAACGTCCAGGACAGCTATTTCGGCACGCCGGCCGAGCAGGCATGGCGCGATCTCGGCCTGCTGGTCGAGGGGCCTGCGGCGCAGCACATCACCGGCTATTTCGACGCGCTGTCACGCTGGGCGAGGCGGCCGCGCCCGCCGCTGCGCGGCCTGCGCCGCGCGCTGGCGCGGTGGAGCGAGCCGACCGGGCCGACGCGCTGGCTGTTCGGCGGGCCGACGCGGCGGCTCTCGCCCTGGGCGCGCGCGGTCAAGAACGACCTCGACCGGGCCAGCAGGGTGGACATGATCGCCGGCTATTTCGCGCCGAGCCCGGGCATGCTCAGGCGGCTCGACCGGGTCGGGCAGCGCGGTCGCGCGCGGATCGTGCTGCCCGCCAAGAACGACCATCCCGGCGCGATCCTCGCCTCGCGCTTCACCTATGCCGGGCTGTTGCGCAAGGGTGTCGAAATCTACGAATATCAGCCGACCAAGCTGCATACCAAGCTCTTCGTGATCGACGACGTGGTCTATATCGGATCGGCCAATTACGACATTCGCAGCCTGTTCCTCAACCTCGAGATGATGCTGCGGATCGACGACGCAGCCTTCGCCGCGCATGTCCGCGACTATGTCGATGGCGAGGTCGCCCATTCGGAACGCATCACGCCCGCGCTCTACAAGGCGCGCACCAGCTGGTGGATGCGGGTCAAGCAGGCCGGCGCGTTCTTCGTCATCACCGTGCTCGATTTCAACGTGACGCGCGGGCTGAACTTCGAGGAAATGTAGACCGCCGGCCGCGGCCGCTCAGTCCTTCCAGGCCCAGTAGAGTTGTGCCGGCGGCACGTTCCACCATTCCATGTCATGGTCGATGCGCGCGAAATGCGGGTCGAGAAAGTCCTTCACCTTGGGTGAGAACTGATAGACCAGGAAAGCGCCGCCGGGCCGCAGCACGTCATGCGTCGCCTCGGCGATCGCCGGACCGACGCCGCTTGGCAGGGTCGAGAAGGGCAGGCCGGAAAGAACGTAATCGGCCGATTCAAAACCATGATCGGCAACGATCGAGCGGACGTCGGCGGCCGAACCGTGCACCGCCGCGAAGCGCGGATCGGTGATGTCGTGGCGCAGATAGCGGATGAAATCGGGGTTGGTGTCGATCGCCACCAGCTTGGCGTCGGGGGCGAGGCGTTCGAGGATGGGGCGGCAGAAGGTGCCGACGCCAGGGCCATATTCGACGAACAATTTGGTATTGGCCCAGTCGACCGGCGCGAGCATCTTGCGGATCAGCACGCCCGATGAAGGCACCACCGAACCGACCATCACCGGATGTTTGAAAAAGCCGCGCAGGAACATGCCCCAGGGGGAGGGCACACCGGCGGCGGCCCGGCGCTGTCGCCTGGCGGCGGCGGTCGATATATTCACAGGCGGTCCCTCTGTACGATTTTCGGGCGGTTTAGCGACGCTCGTTGCAAAGCGCCAACGAACATGCAAGCCCCGAGGTTCATTCGTGGTGAATGCCGGGGGTTGCGCCACAGGGTGAAGCGCCTAATCGATCGCCATGCGCGACGAACGGCATGGCCAGATTGTGGTGATCTTCCTGTCCGAACGGACGCCGGAAGATGACGCCGGCTACAGCGCCGCCGCCGATGCGATGGAACGGCTCGCCGCCGCCCAGCCGGGCTATCGTGGCATCGACAGCGTACGCGGTGCCGACGGGGTCGGCATCACGCTGAGCTACTGGGCCGATGAGGCCAGCGCGCTCGCCTGGAAGAACCATCCCGAGCACGTGGCGATACGCGATAGCGGGCGGGCGCGTTGGTACATGCGCTACGAGGTCGCGGTCGCCGAGGTCCAGCGCGACTATCGCTGGAACAAGGGGTGAGAACACAAACGACGATCAACCACGAGTTCGTGCTGCTGTTCCTGGTCATGCTGACCATCGCGGCGGGCAATACCGCGCTGCAATCGGTGCTGCCCGCGCTGGGTCGCTCGCTCGGGGTCAAGGACAGCGCGGTCGCGGCGGCCTTCTCCGTCTCGGCACTGCTGTGGGTGATCGCCGCGCCGTTCTGGGCGGCGCGCTCCGACAGACATGGCCGGCGCGCGATGATCCTGCTCGGGCTCGCCGGCTTCTCGCTATCGCTGCTGCTGTGCGGTGCGTTCCTCACGGCCGGCATCAATGGCTGGATCGGCGGGACGGCGGCGTTCGTCTTCTTCATCGTCGGCCGGGTGATCTACGGCACATTTGGCGCCGCCGCCCCGCCGGCCGTCCAGGCGGTCGTCGCCGGCGAGACGACCCGCGCCGAGCGCACAAAGGCGCTGACCTTGCTCGCCTCGGCCTTCGGACTCGGCACGATCCTCGGACCGGCGATCGCGCCGTTCCTGCGCCTCGGGCGAATTGGCGAGGTCGAGATCGGGCTCGCCGGGCCAGCCTTTCTGTTCGGGATCTTCGGCGCGGCGATGTGGCTGGCGGTGCGCACCCAGCTGCCCGACGATCGCACCCCGCAGCCCGGCACGCACGGCGCGTCGAGCGCCTATCCCTCGATCGGCGGCGCGCCGACCGGCGCCAGCGTGGCGGCGGCGATGCAGCCCGGCGGCGAGCAGGTCGCCTTTCGTGATCCGCGCATTCGCGGCTGGATGATCGCCGGGCTGGTGATGGGCCATGCGCAGGCGATGACCAGCCAGGCGATCGGCTTTCTCGTCATCGACCGGCTGCATCTGACGCCGGCGCTGGCGATCGAGCCGACCGGCATGGTGCTGATGATGGGCGCCGGCGCGTCGCTGCTCGCGCAATGGGGCGTCATTCCGCTGCTTGGCCTGAACCCGCGCCAGCTGGTGCTGTGCGGGCTGATCGTGGCGGCGATCGGCCTGGCCCTGACCGGGCTCGCCACCTCGCTCTACGGCATTTCGGTGGCGTACGGCCTGGCCAGCCTCGGCTTCGGCTTCACCCGTCCCGGCTTCACCGCCGGCGCCTCGCTGGCGGTCGGCGCGGAGGCGCAAGGCTCGGTCGCGGGCAAGGTGACCAGCGTCAATGGCGCGTCGTTCGTGTTCGGGCCGTCGATCGGCGTCGGCCTTTACGAGGCGAGCCACGCACTGCCCTATATGACGGCGGCGGCGGCGCTGCTGCTGCTGTTCGGCTATGCGTGGGTGGTGTTGCGCGAAGATTCAATTCCTCCCCGGCACGGGGAGGAGGACCGCGCGTAGCGCGGTGGAGGGGCTGGTCGGGAGAGGCTTAGCCCCGCACCTACATATCGTTCGCCACTGACGGCAAACGCAGGCAATGCGCATGTGGGCGCGACCACGCCCGACCAGCCCCTCCACCATCCTCCGGATGGTCCCCCTCCCCGTTCCGGGGAGGTATTGAGGTCACCTCAGTCCGTTCCCTTCGGCCCATGCGGCCGCAACTGCCCCGGCGAGATGAACCCCAATGGCTGCAACGCCGCCGCATCCTGTTTCAGCCGCGATGCCATCTGCTCGTAATCTTTCTCCATCTCGGGCGTCACCGAGGCACGTGAATCGTCGAGCGCGGCCTCGAAATCGGCCATGGTCACCTCGCGCGAGTCGAGCGAGCGTCGCAGCGCCGACATGCCCGCGCGCCGCACGACATCCTCGAGATCGGCGCCGGTAAAATGGTCGGTCTTCGCCGCCACCACGTCGAGATCGACATCGCTTGCCAGCGGCATCTTCTGGGTCTGGATCGTCAGGATGCGCCGTCGCCCCGGCTGGTCCGGCACCCCGACATAGACCAGTTCGTCGAAGCGCCCGGGCCTGAGCAGCGCCGGGTCGATCAGGTTCGGCCGGTTGGTCGCGCCGATCACCACCACCGCCTGGAGCTCCTCCAGCCCGTCCATCTCGGCGAGGATCGTGTTGACCACGCGCTCGGTGACCTGCGGCTCGCCCAGCCCGCCGCCACGCGCCGGGACCAGCGAATCGAGCTCGTCGATGAAGATCACGCACGGCGCCACCTGGCGCGCGCGGGCGAACAGCTTGGCGATCTGCTGCTCGCTCTCGCCATACCATTTGCTCAGCAGGTCGCTCGACCGGGTGGCGATGAAATTGGCCTGCGCCTCGCGCGCCACCGCCTTGGCCAGCAAGGTCTTGCCGGTGCCCGGCGGCCCGTAGAGCAGGAAGCCCTTGGCCGGGCGGATGCCCATGCGGCGGAAGGCGTCGGGATCCTTCAGCGGCAGTTCGACGCCTTCCTTCAACCGCTCCTGCGCGGCATCGAGCCCGCCGACATCGTCCCAGCGCACGCGCGGCGCCTCGACCATCACCTCGCGCATCGCCGAGGGCTGGACGCGCTTCAGCGCGTCGAGGAAATCCTCGCGCGTCACCGCCAGCGTGTCGAGGATCTCGGGTGGAATCGTGCCTTCGGCGAGATTGAGCCGCGGCATCAGCTTGCGCACCGCCTCGATCGCCGCCTCGCGCGCCAGCGCGGCGATATCGGCGCCGACGAACCCATAAGTGGTGCGCGCCAGTTCATCGAGATCGACCTTGTCGCCGAGCGGCATGCCGCGCGTATGGATGCCGAGTATCTCGCGCCGCCCACGCTCGTCGGGCACGCCGACGACGATCTCGCGGTCGAACCGGCCGGGCCTTCGCAACGCCTCGTCGATCGCCTCGGGACGGTTGGTCGCCGCGATCACCACGATATTGGCGCGCGATTCGAGCCCGTCCATCAGCGTCAGCAACTGCGCGACGAGCCGCTTCTCGGCCTCGCCCGACACCTGGCCGCGCTTCGGCGCGATCGAATCGATCTCGTCGATGAACACGATCGACGGCGCCGCCTTGGCCGCTTCCTCGAACACCTGGCGCAGCTTGCCTTCCGACTCGCCATAGGCCGAGCCCATGATCTCGGGCCCGTTGATCAGGAAGAACTCGGCCGCGCTCTCATTGGCGACGGCGCGCGCGAGGCGCGTCTTGCCGGTGCCGGGCGGGCCATGGAGCAACACCCCCTTGGGGGGATCGACGCCGAGGCGCTGGAACAGCTCGGGGTAGCGCAGCGGCAGTTCGACCATCTCGCGCAGCTGGTCGATCGTCGAGCCCATGCCGCCGATATCATCATAGGTGACGTCGGCGCGGCGCGCGTCCTTGGGCTCCTCATATTCGGGGCGCAGCTCGATCTCGGTATTCTCGTCGATATGCACCACGCCGCGCGGCGTGGTGCCGATCACCGCGAGGCGGATCTCCTGCAGCGCATAGGCCGGCGCGTTCATGAACTGGCGCACGCCCGCCGGCATGTCCTGGACGCGCTGGTGCCCGGCGGTCGCGACCACGTCGCCCTGGGTCAGCGGCCGGCCGAAAAAGGTCCGCTTGAGCGCCATGGACGAACCCTGCAGCCGCAGATTCTGCTGCGCCGGCGCGAACACCACGCGCGTCGCGGGCTTGGACTCGGCCTTGCGGACCTCGACGAAATCGCCCGAGCCGGCCCCGGCATTGGCGCGCTGCAGGCCGTCGATACGGATGATCTCGAGGCCCTCATCCTCGACATAGGGCGCGACCGCGCGCGCCACGGTGGTTTCCTTGCCGACGATCTCGATCACATCACCCTCGGCGATGCCGAGCATGGCCATCATCGCACGCGGGATATGCGCCAGCCCGCGACCGCTATCCTCGGGCCGGGCATTGGCCACCTGCAACTTCCGGGTCGGCGCTTCGCCGTCAGCCATGGCTCATCCTCTTCACGTCGCTCTATGCGCGAGATAGGACAGGGGTTCCCGATATGCGAGGGCTGGGCTATCCACCAGGGCCCGGACGCCGGGAAAAAGAGCAAAAAAAGGCCGACCCCGTAGGATCGGCCACGAAAGTTTTTAGGAGAGGATGCCTGAAAGGCACGCTCTATGTGCACTGCAGCGCATTATGTTGCAAGTGCGAAAAGAAGCGGCTTGATTGCATATAGTGCAATCGGGACTGGATTTTCTCCTCCTTTGTCGGCAGTTTTCGTGTCAGCGGTATTTGGTGCGCCGCACAATTCGGAAGGAGCTGAATGCGCAGATTGCCGCCGTTGACCGCGATCGAGGCGTTCGTGCAGGTCGCGCGACTCGGCTCGATCAAGGCCGCCGCGCAGGAGCTCGCGCTGTCCGCGCCGGCGCTTAGCCGCCGCGTCCAGGCGCTCGAACGCTTCATCGGCCGGCCGCTGTTCGACCGCCGCCACCAGGCGGTGGTGCTCAATGCCGATGGCGACCGGCTGCTGCAACAGATCGCCCCGGCGCTCGATTCGCTCAGCGACGCGGTCGAGACCATGACCAGCGGCGCCGATGTATTGCGGCTGCGGCTTGGCATCCTGCCGCTGTTCGCCTCGCAACGGCTGTTTCCGCACATGGCCGACCTGCGCGCGCGCCATCCCCAGCTGCACCTCGACATCGACACCGCCGGCCACGGCGTGTCGCGGCTCGGCGACGGCCTCGATGCGGTGATCGCGCTGGTCCGCGAGGTCGACCCGGCGCTCTATGCGCGGCGGCTCGATCGCAACTCGATCTACGTCATCGGCGCACGCGAGTTGCTCGACGGCCCCGACCCGGTGACGCGGCCGGAACAGCTCGCCGGGCTGACCGCCCTGCTCCACCGCGACATGCCGGAGACTTTCAACGCCTGGCGCCGCGCCGCCGGCCAGCCCGACCTCGAACCGGCGGCGATCGACCATTTCGATTCGGGCCAGCTGATGCTCGAGGCGGCGGCGCAGGGCCTCGGCGTGGCCTTCATGCACGAGAGCCATTTCGAGGATGCGCATGACCCGCGGCTGGTCAGGCTGTTCGGCATTTCGGTCGAGAGCCCGTACAGCTACTGGTTCGTGTGCCGCCCGCGCGCGCTGACACAGCGCCCGGTGCGGCTGTTCCACGACTGGCTGATCAAGACCATCGCCGATCCCAGCGTGTAGATTGACGTGCCTTTTCAGTGTTCCTGCGAAAGCAGGAACCCGGAGCCAGGAACGCTATCGCTCGTGACCCTGGGCTCCTGCTTCCGCAGGAGCACAATATTCGTGAGGCGGATTTACTCGGCGCGCGCCTTGATGATCTTGCCCGGCTCGCGCGGCGGCTCGCCCTTGGGCAGCGCGTCGACATGCTCCATGCCCTCGGTCACTTCGCCCCACACGGTATATTGGCCGTCGAGAAAGCGCGCGTCGTCGAAGCAGATGAAGAACTGGCTGTTGGCCGAGTTCGGGCTCTGCGCGCGGGCCATCGAGGCGACGCCGCGGACGTGCGGCTCCTTGGAAAATTCGGCCGCCAGATCGGGCTTGCTCGAGCCGTGCATGCCGGTGCCGGTGGGGTCGCCGCCCTGCGCCATGAAGCCGGGAATCACGCGGTGGAACACCACGCCATCGTAAAAGCCATCATTAGCCAGCTCGGTGATGCGCGCGACATGCTGCGGGGCGAGATCGGGCCGCAGCTTGATCTTCACGTCGCCCGTGGCGAGCGTCAGGGTGAGGGTTTCGGGGGTATCGGCCATGTCGGCAAGCTCCGGCAAAGAAAAGGGATGGCGGTCGCCCTAGCGACGTCCGCGGGCGCTGGCAAACCTCGAACAATGCGGTTATCGCGCGGCGACGCAAGGCATCGGCAGGAGGTCGGACGATGAGCGAGACCGAACTCTCCCCCCAGGCGGAGGCCGAGAACCCGGCCGATAGCGGGCAACTCGACGCGGACGACCGGCTCAAGCCCGAATTCGTCCGCGCGGTGCTCGACGCGGTCGAGGCGGGCGACGCCGATGCGGCGCGCGCGCTGGTCGAGCCGCTCCACCCGGCCGACATCGCCGACCTGTTCGAGCTGACCCCGCGCGAGGAGCGCGCCGATCTCGGCAAGGCGATTTCTGACCTGCTCGACGGCGACGTGTTCGCCGAGATGAACGATTATGTCCGCGAGGACCTGATCGACGCGCTCGAGCCGCACCAGGTCGCCGACATCGCCGCCGAACTCGATACCGACGATGCCGTCGCGATCATCGAGGACATGGATGCCGACGACCAGCGCGAGGTGCTCCGCGCGCTGGACCCCGACGATCGCGCCGCGATCGAGGAGGCGCTGAGCTACCCGGAAGAATCCGCCGGGCGCCTGATGCAGCGCGAGCTGATCGCGGTGCCCGAGCATTGGACGGTCGGCGACGCGATCGACTATCTGCGCGGCCATGAAGAGCTGACCACCGATTTCTGGGAAATCTTCGTCGTCGACCCGGCGCACAAGCCGGTCGGCACCTGCCAGCTGTCGTGGATCCTGCGCACGCCGCGCTCGATCCCGATGGGCGATGTGATGAAGCGCGAGCAGACGCTGATCCCGGTCGACATGGACCAGGAAGAGGTCGCGCTGCGCTTCCAGAAATATGCGCTGATCTCGGCCGCGGTGGTCGACGCCAATGGGCGGCTGGTCGGCATGATCACGGTCGACGACATCGTCCACATCATCCAGCAGGAGGCCGGCGAGGACGTGCTGCGCCTGTCCGGCGCCGGCGACGGGGACATCAACGAGCCGATCGTGCTGACGGTGCGCACGCGCTTCATCTGGCTGGTGATCAACCTCGGCACGGCGATGCTCGCCGCCGCGGTGGTCGGGCTGTTCGAAAACGAGATCGCCAAGTTCGCGCTGCTCGCGGCGTTGATGGGCATCGTCTCGGGGATGGGCGGCAATGCCGGCACCCAGACGCTGGCGGTGGTGGTGCGCGCGCTCGCCACCAACCAGCTGACCAGCTCCAACACCATGTGGATGATCCTGCGCGAATTCCGCATCGCCGCCGCCAACGGCCTGTTGCTCGGCGTGCTGATCGGCACCGGCACCTGGCTGTTCTACCACAATGCTTCGCTGGCGATCGTGTTCGGCCTGGCGATCCTGACCAACAATCTCGTCGCCGGCCTGTCGGGTGTGCTGATCCCGCTCGGGCTGGAACGCGCCGGGGTCGATCCGGCGGTGTCGTCGGCGGTGTTCGTGACGATGATGACCGATTGCCTCGGTTTCTTCTCGTTCCTCGGGCTCGCCGCCTTGTGGGGGCTGGGCGGCTAACCCATCTCGCGGCGATGGCACTGCATCTCACCAAGGTCGCGTTCGGCGCATCGGGCGTGGAACATCTCGCCGAGCGCCTGCTGGTGCGCGCCGAGGCCGGGCCGGTGTTCCTCACCACGCGCTACCTGCCCAAGCGCCATGAGGAGATTGCCGGCCAGGGCTCGCTGTTCTGGATCATCAAGCACAGCCTGGTCGCGCGTTCGCCGATCCTGTCGTTCGGCGAGGCGGAAGGCGGCCGCGTGGCGATCCATCTCGACCCGCACCTCGTGCTGACCCATGGCCGCCCGAAGCGCGCGCACCAGGGCTGGCGCTATCTGGAAGAGGCCGACGCGCCGGCCGATCTCGACGGCGACATGGCGAGCGGCGATGCGTTGCCGGCGGCGCTGATCGGCAAGCTGGCGGCGCTGGGGCTGGTGTGAGGCGGGGCAAAAGGCCCCCTCTTTCCCTGCCAATCGGCGGGAAATTTTTATTTTCCCTGCCAAATCCAACTTGTCCTTTTATTCCTGCAGCTTAACGGCAGCGCTTCGCGACGCTAGCAGGGAATTGGCAGGGAATTTTCAGCCGCCGGCGCGGCGCGAAAGGCGCGACAACGGGATCGCGCCCGCGCCGGACGTCATGCTTCACGATGAGAAAGAGCCGGTGCGACAATGACAGGTTCGCGGGGCGATTGAATCGCGACGTTCGACTGATTTTTCCGTCGCCGGCAAAGGCTCAAGGGAAGGAAGGGCGCCCGCGGAACCGCGTCAGGGCCCGCCGCACTCCACCGGCCCGCCGGCGGCGGCATGGACCAGGCATTTCGGTCGCCCCGCCACCACGACATGACCCAGGCCGGTCGAACTGACCTGGGCGGTGTAGCGCGCGGCGGCACGGGTTTCGCCAGTGCCGTCCTGCAGCACCGACAGGTCGTTGACGTTCAGCGCGGTGGCATCGACATTGCCCGCGCCGTTGGTGACCAGCCGTGCCCGCGCCGCGCGGCCCGACAGGGTCATCGTCCCGGCGCCGACGATCGTCGCGAACAGTTGATCGGTATCGACGGCGCTGACGCTGATCGTGCCGCTGCCATTGACCGACAGATCTACCCGCTGCGCCTTCATGCCGGCAATGGTGACGCGCGCGCCGCCATTGACGAACGCCGCGCCCAGCGCCGGCGTGGTCAGCGTGATGACCGGCCGCGCCCGGGCCGCACCGACCGGCGTCTCGCCCCAGCCCTGATGCCCCATGCGCACGATCAGCGTCGACCCCTGGACCGCGATGTCGAGCCCGTCGATCGTCCGCGCATCGCCCGTCGCCAGCGCGCCCGGGGCGACGCCGGTGGTGACATTGACCTCGAACGGCCCCTCGACCCGCACCCGATCATAGCTGCCAAAGGCGTAGCGATGCTCGGCGGCCTGCGCGGCGCAGGGCAGGCAGAGCAGGGCGAGAGCGAGGAACCGGGCGACCATGCGCCCGGCATCGCACCGTTTGCCGGTCAAGCCAAGTACGGGGCGTCTTTGATGCTGTTTCAGCGCGGCTGAAACAGGGAGCGGCACCGGCCCGCTCCCCCACCCCGACCTCCCATAGAATATCCTGATTGGGAGGTCGGGTGGGGGAGTGGGCCGGTGCCGCGCTCAGCGAAGCTGAGCCAAAACCCTCAGCTACCGCAGTGAACGTCGCCCGAACCCATCTTCGAGGTCGAGCATTTCGCGCCCGAACCGAGATCGACGTCGCCCGAGCCCATCACCGACACGCTGGCCGGGCCGGTGACATCGGCGCGGGCATCGCCCGAACCGGCGATCGACACCTTGGCGCCCTGTGCCTTGAGGCCGCTGCCATCGACGCTGCCCGAGCCGGCGATATCGATGCCGAGCTGCTTCGCGCTGCCCTTCACCGTCATGTCGCCCGAGCCGGCGATCGACAGGTCGGCGGCATCGACCGCCAGCGCCGCGACGGTCAGGTTGCCCGACCCGGCGAGGTTGCCGGCGAATTTCGCGCCATCCACCTTGTCGATCGCCATGTCGCCCGAGCCGGCAACGCTGGCCTCGGCGAGGCGCGGCAGGGTGACGTAGATCTTGACCTTCCTGCCGTCATGATGGCCGAAATCGTCCCAGCTCAGCCCGTCATGGTCGATCCGCCCGATGCGCAGCGTGTCGCCCTCGCGGACGATCTTGAGCTTGTCGAGCTCGTCCGACGGGCCTTCGGCACGGACCGAAAAGGCCGCGCCGGTGCGAACATCGACATCGTCCGAACCGCGCAGCTCGACGGCGGTGAAATCGGCCGCCGGGAAGGTGCGGCTGGCGCCGCTGCCGCTGCCCTTGATGCCGGGCGTGGTGTCTCCATCACGGTACCCGTGCCCGTGGCAGGCGGCGATCGGCAGGGCGATGGCGAGCAGGCCGAGGATGCGAAGGCGCATTGATACTCTCCCAATGTGTGTTGGTTTAATAACACACGTGTGCGGCGGCGCAAGTGTTTTGGTGGGGGTGGGCCGTTGGGGCCGGAGTGGGGCGGCTTGTTGGTTTGGGTGAGCGACTCGCGCGGTGGTTACGAAGGATGGGGGCTTGGCGCCCGAAACGGACATTGCAGGCGCCGTGAATCACGCGCGATTGCAGACGCTTGTTCATCGTCTAAGGTGCTTGGCAGAGTCGGACGAAATGGAGTGCTGATGCCTGGGGTGAGAAACGATCCGCGCAAGCGAAGCAACATTCTGCTCGCCACGGCAGCGACGGGGCTCTTCTCCTATTTCGTTGCCGCGCTCCTCCTTCTCCACGTGCTGAAGCCGGACTATACGGTGGTCGACCACATGATCAGCGATTATGCGGTCGGGCGCTTCGGCTGGATCATGACCACCGCCTTCACGTCGCTCGCCATCGGCTGTCTGCTGCTGGGAATCGGCATGCTCCGGCAGGGTCCGCCATCGTGGCTCGGCCGGCTCGGCGCAGGCCTCTTGATCGTCGTCTTCGCCGGCCTGGTCGTTACGGCAATCTTTCCCACCGATCTCGAAACCGCTCCATCGACACGAACGGGAGACATTCACGCGTTGAGCTTCTTCGTGAACATCGTCGCCATCTTGTTGTCGGCTGTGTCGCTCGGGCTGAGTTACGGCAGTGATGAATATTGGCGGCGTCGAAGGGGTTTCGCGCTGGGATTTTCAGCGCTCTTGATTGTCGCCTTCCTCGCCCAATTCTTCACCCTTCACAGAGGCGCGCCTTACGGGATCACCAATCGCGCGTTCGTCGCGATCCTGATGTTTTGTCTTATTTCAACGAGCCTATGGCTGCGCCAGGTCGCGATTGTACGTTCTTGAGTCAAACGACGTGGCGAGCCCGTCAACATTTGGTTTCGCGGATCGGTTCCTAAGAGCGGCTCGCCAGCATGCGCGCGCATCGGTCGAGCTCGTGAATGCCACGTGGGCATGGACCGCTTTGCGCCCCAATCTCGCCATTCGGGCCACTCGTCCATCAGCCTGGAAGCTGCCGTTGCGCATTTGTGATATTGGAATTTCGATGACTGTGCATTTAATTATCTGCGGGACCAGACGGCGTTGTTGTTGTTCAAATAAATGCAGTGTCACCGGGATTCCCACCATTTTTATACGATTGCGAAGTCATCATCACAGTCGTATGTCGTGCTGTCATCATAACAGTTCTCTGAGATTGGAGTGCCGGGGTATAGGTCCCCGCCAATCCTTTCGGTTTCTAGTTCCTCCATTTTTCGGCTGAAAAAAATTGCCTGGAAGGTGTGGTAAATGGGCATGAAATCTCTAACCCCGAGCCGGCATAAGAGATCGCTGGCGCTATTGGCAGCATTCGCTCTGATCGCCTCAAAAGCGGCGAACGCCCAGGACAGCTGTCTGCAACGGCGCGTGGGACCACCTCCCGTGCCAAATTCCAGTCATTGGGTTGTAACCAACGTTTGTGGCTATGCCGTGCAATTTAAAGCGTATATGTCCGGAACTGGCGGAACATTCCAGGTCTATACGACTCCGTTAGGGAAACTCGTCGACCCTAACCCAGGATTTCCGATCACGATCAGGCTCAATTCTGGCGGCCAGCAAGACTTTTACTTCGCTGCATCGGGCGCGGGCACGTGGATCTTCGTTACCGAAAACGTGCAGCAGGTTAATTGACGACGCTCGGACCTGCGCTCGCCAAGGTTTCAGTATCGACGCCTATTCTTCGAACTGGCCTCGAGCCGTGAAAATATAATAATAGCCTGCTCCTCGGGCGCCTTGCGGCGTCAGAGAGCAATCGCTGTCGACGCTAAGGTGGTCCCAGGAGATCCACCGCTTGGTGCCAGCTGCGGCCGCCTTTGCTTCCGCGTCTCGCTTCGCCCGATTGCACCCTTCAACCGGGTCGGGAGGATTGATGGAGCCCGCAGCAATGACCGCGGTGCCCTCGAAAGCGCGCGTGCTCGCCAATGCCGGCTGCGCCACGGCGCCAAGACCAACAAGTGCCGCGCCCAGAAATCTTACATATCGAGAAAAATTCACCACATAGTTACCCTTCTTCCACTGGTGAGAATGACTTACTGTTAATCGAGAACTAGAGTTAATAACGTTGAGGCGTCACGATACGCAGTGAATATTTATTGCCAGATATTTTGTCAACAAGGTCGTGCTCCACAGAATTTTCCGCGCAAAGTAGAGTACGAGGTAGTTCGATATCCATCGAGGGGACTCGCCAGGCTTCGATAGTTGACAGTAATGGCGGCCGGCATGTTTCAATGTGATCGCAATTACGTGTAATTGCCGTGACAGGCGCACGCGTCACCGTAATGACAGGGCATGAGCCACTCGAAGGCGCGCCGCACCACGGCTTGAGCGTCCTTCTTGATGGGCGACCCGTGAGCCATCACGATCTGATCTGCAGGCCAGGCAGCAATTTGCCTGAGCGCTGCTCGAGCACGGTCGCGGGCGTAGAAGGCATATCGAAACTTGCGGGGAACGCGTGGCTGTGAAGTAACCATCCCGTCCAATCGGGCGATTATGGAGCGCCAGCCCTTGAACCACCCCGGGTTGAATTGCTGGATCAGGTCGGTGAACAAAATCGTGCGACTGCGCGCGTGAAAGAACACCGCCTCCGTTGTGATCCAATTCCCGTCGACCACCACATAGTCAATCTCGCCCGACCAAGGCGCGTCGCTTCCGTCCGACAAGTCGCCACTGAAGCGGAGGTCTTTACGCTGTTCGCGTAGGCGAGGTGGCGCGTGGAGCGCAGCCGTCGGATAGGTGCGCTGCCATTCCGTCAGGAAGTGATCGTGGAGCGTATTCGGGGCGATGAGCCAACGCACCTCGCCAAGCGCGTCTACGGCCTCTCGCAATTCCCCCGTCAGCGCAACGGGTGACCAAAGGAAGAGGCTGCCACCGCCCAGCCGGATGACCGCCATCCTTGTGGGATAGCGAAAGCCGGCGACGACGACGACAGGTCCGTTCGCCAACCAAAAGTCCTGTCCGAATTCCTCTAGCACCCACTCAGCGCAGCATGAATGGCGATAGTAAGCAATAAACCGGTGGTCAGCATGTTTGCCATTGAAGGCGGTGTCCCCGTGCGCGGGGCTGAAATCATCCCCCTTGGAACGTAGGGGTTCGTTCTGGGATCCAATCAAGGGAGCTTATGCAAGTTTATCGAAAACACATAATATGCAGTAAGATCCCACTAAACAAGTCACCCCATCCCTTGCTGCGAACCGGTCGAGCGGCCGGCCGGCGTCGCGACAAGCTCGTACCCGAACCGTGCTTCCTCGCCGAACCCAGCCAACGCGATCACCATCACCACCCCTCAAAACAAAAAGGGCGGCCCTCACGGACCGCCCTCTTCGCATCAGACGAACGTGTCGGCGTTACGCCGGCACCTTGTCCTTGTTGTGGATCGCCGCGGCCTTGCGCAGGATATCCAGGATCTTGAGCTGGGCGGTCGGCTCGTCGACCTGCTCCATCGCGGCGAGTTCGCGCGCGAGGCGGCTGGTCGCCGCTTCGAAGATCTGCCGTTCGGAATAGCTCTGCTCGGGCTGGTCCTCGGCGCGGAACAGGTCGCGCACCACTTCGGCGATCGACACCAGGTCGCCCGAATTGATCTTCGCCTCATATTCCTGCGCACGGCGCGACCACATGGTCCGCTTGACGCGCGGCTTGCCGGTCAGCGTTTCGAGCGCCTCGCGCAGCGTCTTGTCGGACGACAGCTTGCGCATGCCGACGCTCTCGGCCTTGTTGGTCGGCACGCGGAGCGTCATGCGCTCCTTTTCGAAGCGAAGGACATAGAGCTCGAGTTGCATGCCGGCGATTTCCTGCCGCTGCAGCTCGATGACACGGCCAACGCCGTGCTTCGGGTACACAACATAATCACCAACGTCGAAGGACAGCGCCTTGGCAGCCATTCCGTCAAACCTTTCCGTGTACTGATACGCCGCGGAGAACCGCGTCGGGGGCAGCGAGAGGCTGCACGAGCGCGGCGGCGGGGTTGATTACGAACATCTCCAGATCGAAGGCACGAATCCGCACCCTGCGTCATGCAGTGTATAGCACGTTCGTAATAAAATTACCAGCACAGCCGATATCGCACGGCGCGGGCCGGCTACCCGATCCGGGAATCACGGATTCCGTAAGGATATTTCGCGATCAGTCGCCCGTGCCGGGATCGGCCGAGAAATATTTGTCGAACTTGCCGGTCTCGCCCTTGTGCTCATCGGCATCGGCTGGCGTCTGGTCGTTCTTGCGCGTGACGTTGGGCCACTGCGCCGAGAAGCTGTTGTTGAGCTCGAGCCACTGCTCCAGCCCGCTCTCGGTATCGGGCAGGATCGCCTCGGCCGGGCATTCCGGCTCGCACACGCCGCAATCGATGCACTCGCTGGGGTTGATCACCAGCATGTTCTCGCCCTCGTAGAAGCAGTCGACCGGACAGACCTCGACGCAGTCCATATACTTGCACTTAATGCAGGCATCGGTGACGACATAGGTCATTTTCGGCAACTCCCCTGGGCCGGACCGATCCGGCGAAGAACGATTCCTGCTATGCGCAGCGCTCCGCGTCGTCAACCGGTGCCGCGTCCTGCGAGACGTTCGCATGTTCGCATATCCGGGGGCCGGGGTGCTCGTGCTCCTGCGGACGCACTACGGCATTCACACATCGCAGGTGATACGAGTCTCCCTCTCCCCTTATGGGAGAGGGAAGGGGCCCGCGCCGAAGGCGTGGGAAGGGTGAGGGGGACTCACGCGGCCGTTGCGTTGAGGGTTGCTGCGCAACCGGCGCCGCAGCGAGCTGCGGCGCCCCCTCATCCGGCGCTTCGCGCCACCTTCTCCCACAAGGGGAGAAGGGGTTGCCGGTCGCTCACGCACGACGCGGAGCCCAGAGTCGCCGGGGCAACGCCCCTGGCTCTGGGTTCCTGCTTTCGCAGGAACACGGTCAGGTTGATGGATCGGGCGATCCGAGATCGGTGTAGCAGGCGCGCGCTTCGGACGGGGGGCCGCGGCGGTGCGGCAGCGCCTCGATGCGGATCACCTGGACATGGGGACCGCGCACGAAGGTCAGCACGTCGCCGACGCGCACCGGGGCGTGCCGGCTGGTCGCCGGGCGGCCGGTGATGCGCAGATGGCCGTCGCCGGCGATGACCTGCGCCGTCGAGCGTGTCCGGGCGAAGCGCGCGAACCACAAAAAGCGGTCGAGCCGCATGGTCGCTCCCGTGCCGCCGGCGTCAGCCACGCGCCGATCCGAGCGCGGCGAGCGCGGCAAAGGCATTGTCGCGCGGTGCGGGCTTCGCCGCGGCGGCCCGGGCCAGGCCGTGCCAGATCCAGCGCGGTGCGTCGCCGTCGCGCCCCGCGCCGCGAAAGCCGAGCGCCGCCATCAGCCGCGCCAGCGTCTCCGCCGTCATGCCGATCGAGGTGGCCAGTGCCGGGTCGGGCGCGAACGGCTTGCGCCCGGCGCGCGCGTCGTGCGCGGCGCGGGCGATGCGCTCGACCAGGTCGACGCGCACCGCCTGCGCGCCGAGCGGGCGGAACCCCTGGTCGAGCCGCGCGCCGGGATGGTCGCGCGGCAGCACCGTCGCGCCCTCAGGCGGTAGGCCCGGCGCGACCACGCCGCGCGCCGCGCGCAACGCCCGCCGCCAGCGCGCCGCCGCCGGCTTGAGCAGCCGCGCGTCGAACAGGTCGAGCGTGCCGATCGTCACCCCCATGGCGCGCAATCGCTTGCGTGACGGATGATCGAGCGAATCGAGCAGCGCGGCCATCGGCCGGCGCGGCGCGATACCGCCCTCGGCGAGCAGCGCGCCCGCCACGGCGCGCAGTGGCGCGGTCAGTGCCGCATCGCGCGTCGCCGTGTCGAGCGCGACCAGCACCGGGACATGCCTGCCCAGCTGCCGCGCCAGCCACGCCTCGAGCCGCGCCGTCACCGCCGCGCGGGCGGCGCGATCGAGGCAATCGAGCGCCGCGTCGGGCACCACGCGCGGCCGCGCCGGCGATGGCCCCGCCGCCAGCGTCGCCACCGGCACCGCGCCCCACAGGATTGCCGGCTGGTCGCCGCCCGCCAGCGCCAACGCCGTGTCCGGCGCATCGGCCAGCGCCTTGCCGCGCCGCGCCCGCTCGGTCCCCAGCCGTTTCTCCGCCGCCGCCAGCAACAGGCGCTTGTCGGCGTGGCGCGCATCAGGCGCGACGGTGAAGCGGAAGCCGTCGAGCCGGCCGATCTCATGATCTTCGACCAGCACCTCGCCATCGGCGCCGATCACCACCGGCAGCGCACCGGCGCCCTTGCCGATGCCGCGCAGCAGCGCCGTCGTGCGCTTGTCGACGAAACGCTGGGTCAGCCCGGCATGCAGCGCGTCGGACAGCCGCGTCTCGATCTCGCGCGTGCGCTCGGCCCAATGGTCCGGCTCGGCCAGCCAGTCGGCGCGGTTGGCGATATAGGCCCAGCTGCGCACCGCCGCGATCCGCCCGGCGAGCGTCTCGACATCGCCCTCGACCCGGTCGAGCCGCGCCACCTCGTCGGCGAACCAGCGATGCGGGACATGGCCCTGGCCCTCGCTGAGATGGCCGAACAGGCGCGACACGAAACGGGCATGCGGATCGACCCCGACCTTGCGGAAATCGGGCAGGCCGCACGCCGCCCATAATCGTGCGACCATCGCCGGGTCGCGCGCCCGGTCGCGCACCCAGTCCTCGCCCGCCAGCCGCTTGAGCACGGCGAGATCGACCGCCTCGGGCGCGGCGCGCAGCGCGCGGTGGTCGGGCCGCATCTCGAGGCTGGCCACGAGATCGTCGATGCCGGCGAGATCGGGCTCGCCATCACGCCAGTAGAGGAAATCGAGTTTCGGAAAGCGATGCTCCTCGATCGCCAGCACCTCTTCCGGGGTGAAGGCGCCCGGCCCCTGCTCGACCAGCGCACCGAAGGTGCCGTCGCGCTGGTGGCGCCCGGCGCGGCCGGCGATCTGCGCCATCTCCGCCACCGTCAGGCGGCGCTGGCGATGGCCGTCGAACTTGTCGAGCGCGGCGAAGGCGACATGCGCCACGTCGAGGTTGAGCCCCATGCCGATCGCGTCGGTGGCGACGAGATAATCGACCTCGCCGGCCTGGAACATCGCCACCTGGGCGTTGCGGGTGCGGGGGGACAGCGCACCCATCACCACCGCCGCGCCGCCGCGCAGCCGGCGCAGCATCTCGGCCACGGCATAGACCTGCTCCGCCGAGAAGGCGACGATCGCCGAACGCTTGGGCAGGCGCGATATCTTGCGCGCGCCGGCGTAAGTGAGTCTGGAAAAGCGTGGGCGGCCGATGATCTCGGCCTCGGGCACCAGCGCCTTGACCATCGGCCTGAGCGCCTCGGAGCCGAGGATCATCGTCTCGTCGCGCCCGCGCGCGCGCAACAGGCGATCGGTGAAGACATGGCCACGCTCGGCATCGGCGCCGAGCTGCGCCTCGTCGATCGCGACGAACGAGAGATCGCGCGCGTCTTTGTCCGCGCTTCCGGCCTGCCGGCTTGCGCTTACGTCTCTGTTTGCGCTTCCGGCCTGCCGGCTTGCGCTTATCGGCATGCTCTCGGCAGTGCACAGGAACCAGCGCGCGCCGGGCGGCACGATCTTCTCCTCGCCGGTGATCAGGGCGACCTGGTGTGCGCCCTTGATCGCGGCGACCTTGTCGTAAACCTCGCGCGCCAGCAGCCTGAGCGGGAAGCCGATCATCCCGCTCGAATGGCCGCACAGGCGCTCGACCGCGAGATGGGTCTTGCCGGTATTGGTCGGGCCGAGCACGGCGGTCACGGCGGAACGATGCGTCACATCAGGCAACATCGTCGCGCGTGCCGCGATGCGCAACCATGCTTTTTGCGCGGCGCGGCATAAGCGCATCATTTGCTTGGCGTATTTGGTTAACCACGCCCTTTGCCGCAGGACTCCCTCGGTTCGTCGTGACAGTATCATTCCGGAACAGCGGTTAATTTGACTTTAGGATATCGCCGACACAGTGCTTGTGCCTCACCGCCGGGGGGCGAAGCGATTTCGGCCGGCGTTTTTTCGGGGGGCAGCGCGCCTTTGTTCCAGCGCAATGATCATGGTCTGGACCAGGCAGGGGGCACCGCGACACTGGCTTTCGGCCGGGCGCTGATTCCCGCCGCACAGCTGTCCCCGCTCGACAGGCTCCGCATCTTCATCGCCCGCACCGACTGGGCGCCCGACCTCGGCTCGCAGATCGGCTCGGCGACGTGGTGGCGTGGTGCCGCGACCTGCGCCGCGCTGTGCGCGGCGAGCTATGCGCTGTCGCCCGGCTTCGACCGCACCATCATCGGCGACGTGCCCGCGCCGCTGTCCGGCCAGCAATGGGACGAGGCGCGCGCGCAATCGATCGGCCCGCTCGCCTGGGGCGGCAATACCGGCCAGCATATGGCCGCGACCGACCTGGTCGCGCCGCTCGCCGAGGCGCCCGAGCGCCCGCGCATCGAGCTCGTCGCGACGCTCGGCCAGGGCGACAGCTTCACCGCCGTGCTGCAACGTGCCGGCATATCGAAGGTCGATGCCGGCACCGCGGCGCAACTCATTTCCGGCGCGGTCGCGCTCGGCACGATCAAGCCCGGCACGCGGCTCGACGTGACGCTCGGCCGGCGCCCCGACAAGACCGTCGCGCGTCCGCTCGAGGCGCTCAACTTCCGCGCCAGCTTCGGCCTCGCGCTGTCGCTCAGCCGCGCCGGCAACGCGCTGACGCTGGCGCGCCACGAGATCGCGATCGACAATACGCCGCTGCGCCTCGAAGGGCTGGTCGGGCGCAGCTTCTACGCCTCGGCCCGCGCTTCCGGCGCCCCGGCCAAGACGGTCGAGACGGCGATCAAGACGCTCGCCGCCCACATCAACATCGGCCGCGACATCACCCCGGCCGACACCTTCACGCTGACCATGAAGCAGGCACGCGCCGCGACCGGCGAGGTGCAGCTCGGCGATCTCGAATTCGTCGCCATCAACCATGGCGCGCGCAAGACCCAGCTGGTCAAATGGGACGACGGCCAATGGTATGAAGCCTCGGGCCAGACCGAGCGCAAGGGCATGATGGGCATGCCGGTCGCCGGGCACGTCACCTCCAATTTCGGCATGCGTATGCATCCGCTGCTCGGCTTCATGCGGATGCACAAGGGCATCGATATCGGCGCGCCCTGGGGCACGCCGATCCGCGCCGCGATGGACGGCGTGGTGCAGTTCGCCGGGCGCAGCTCGGGCTATGGCAATTTCGTCAAGCTCGCGTCGGGCGGCGGAATCGCCACCGGCTATGGCCATATGAGCCGCATCGCGGTGCGCGGCGGCCAGCGGGTCAGCCAGGGCGAGGTGATCGGCTATGTCGGCTCGACCGGCATGTCGACCGGCCCGCACCTGCACTGGGAAGTGTGGCGGAACGGCGTGTCGGTCAACCCGCGCAGCATGTCCTTCTCCAGCGTCAGCCAGCTGTCGGGCGAGGCGCTGCGCCAGTTCAAGGCCAAGGTCGCCTGGCTGCTCTCGATCAAGCCCGGGGCGCACTGATTTTTTGACGCGCTCACGCGCGTGCGCCGCACCAGCCCGCTCCCCCACCCGGCCTCCCATCAAGGATACACTGAGTGGGAGGCCGGGTGGGGGAGCGGGCTGGTGCGGCGCTTCGGCGTCAGCCGAAGTCTGACAAAGAAGGCGCTTACCGCCCCTGCGAACGCCAGCGGCGTACGGTGCGGCTGATGATCTCGTCTTCCTGACCGACCTCACGCCACAGTTCGGAGAAGAGCGGATCTTCCGACGCCGGGCGCTTGTTCTCGTCGAGCGCGTCGAACGCGACGCGGATCGGGATCGCCACGCCTTCGCCGCAGATGATGCATTCGCGGTTGCGCAGCGCCGGGATCGAATCGAGGAAACCGCGCGCGCCTTCGGGCATCGCGGCGCGGACGAACGCCTGGTCGCGATCGTTGTTGAGGCGCATCGAGATGATCGTGCCGCATTGCGACAGCACGCCCTCGGCAAGATCCGACGGGCGCTGCGTGATCAGCCCCAGCGACACGCCATATTTGCGACCTTCCTTGGCGATGCGGCTGAGGATGCGGCCGACCGAGGAGGAATCGGAATTCTTCTCGTTGGGAATATAGCGATGCGCCTCTTCGCAGACGAGCAGGATCGGGCGCTGCGGTTCGTTGCGCGACCAGATCGCGAAGTCGAACACCATCCGCGCCAGCACCGCCACCACCACCGAGGTGATCTCGGACGGCACGCCCGACACGTCGATGATCGAGATCGGCTTGCCGTCGCCGGGCAGGCGGAACACCTGGCTGATGAAGCTCGACATGGTGTCGGCGACCAGCATGCCGGAGAACATGAAGCCGTAGCGCGGATCGGCCTTGATCTCGTCGATCTTGGTCTTCAGCCGGAGATAGGGCGCGGTGTCGCCGGCGCGGTCCATCTTGCCCATTTCGAGCTGGATCAGGTTGGTCAGGTCGCTGAGCAGATAGGGGATCGGCGCGTCGACCGTCAGCTTGCTGATCTCCTGGCCGAGCCGACCCTTGCCGCGCGCCATCAACAGGCATTTGGCGAGGATGTCGGCATCGATCTGCCGCTCGGAGCCGGAGGTGGTGACGAACACCTCGCAATGCTCCTCGAAGTTCATCAGCCAATAGGGCATCTGCAGGTTCGACACGTCGTAGATCGCGCCATTGGTCTTGAACGCGGCCGAATATTCGCCGTGCGGATCGACCATCACGATATGGCCCTGCGGTGCCAGCTCGCAGATCTTGTGCAGGATCAGCGCGGCGCTGGTCGACTTGCCGGTACCGGTCGAGCCGAGCAGCGCGAAATGCTTGCCCAGCATCGCGTCGATATAGAGCGCGGCGCGGATGTCGCGGGTCGGGAAGACGGTGCCGATCTCGATCGTCGCGCGGTCGTCGGCGGCATAGATCTGCTTGAGGTCGGCGGTGCTGACCGGAAATACCATCGCGCCCGGCGTGGGATAACGCGTGACGCCGCGGCGGAAATGATAGAGCTTGCCGGTCAGCTTCTCCTCATCGCCCTCGCCGAGGAAATCGAGCATCGCGGCGACCTTGCCCGGCACGTCATGTGCGAGCTTCAGCGAGCGGATATTGGCGATCAGCCAGGTCGCGCCGACGCGCATCTTGATCTGGCTGCCGACCGAGCCGGCACTCGCCATGATCGGGTCGCTATGCCCGGCATAGGATTCGAGCGCGGCGAGATCGAGCAGCACCTGGCTCGACGAGCCGGCGATCTCGAACACCGTGCCGATCGCCGTCGCCACCGCCGGCGCGGCGAGCGGAGTAGCCTTTTCGAACATATGGCTACCCAACATCTCGGTCATGCGGCTTCCCCCGGCTGATTACCGAACAGCTATGCCGCGCGAGAGGTAAACATAGCGTGTGTGCGTCGGGGGGACGGCTTATCCGCGATGGATGGCGCGGCGAAGGGATTGCGGCGACTGGCCGAACGCCCGCAGAAAGGCACGCCGCATCCGTTCCGGATCGCGGAATCCGACCGCGTCCGCCACGCGTTCGACAGAGGCCCGGGAAGTCTCGAGCCGCGACCATGCGGCTTCGAGCCGCATTCGCTCGATCGCCTTGGCGGGCGTCATCCCGGTGTCAGCCTTGAAGACGCGCGCGAAGTTTCGCGGACTCATCGCTGCCTCTCGCGCGAGGATTTCGACGGTCAGCCGGTCGGACAAATGGTCGCGCATCCACTGGAACAGCCCGGAAAATTGTCCGTCGAACTGGCCCGCCTCGAGCATCGAGGAAAACTGCAACTGGCCGCCCGAACGTCGATGGTGCACGACCAGCTGCCGGGCGACGCGCCGCGACGTCTCCGATCCCAGATCGTCCTCGATCAGCGCCAGGGCAAGATCGATACCGGCGCTGATCCCCGCGGACGTCCAGACCGCCCCGTCGCGCACGACGATCTCGTCCGGCAACATCGTGACGCGCGGATAGCGGCGGCTGAAATGGTGCGCCGCGCTCCAATGGGTGGTCGCGCGCAGCCCGTTCAACAGCCCCGCTTCGGCCGCGACAAAGGCCCCCGTGCAGACAGTGGCGATCCGACGGGCCGCTGGTGCCTCCGCCCCCAGCCAGGCCAGCAAGGCCGCCATGACGGCGGGATCGTGCAGGCCCGCACCGCCCGGCACGACGATGGTATCGAAGGAGCCCGCATCCTGCGCCCCGGCAGACACCGAGACGCCGGCGCTGCTCGTCACCGGGCCGGCCTTCGGCGTCACGCACAGGAGGGAATAGGCCCTTGGTGAGAAGCGCTTGGCAATCTCGAAAGCCGACAACGGCCCGGCCACGTCCAGCAGTTGAAAGCCGTCAAACAGCAGGAACGCCACGCGGCGGGTCATGGCAGGAAATGAGGGAATAATGTCATTTCGCAATGACGCTAGGCTTGGCAAGATGCGCTCGTCAAATCGGCAAGCCTTTGCTGGCGGCGAGATGCCTGATCGCTCGTTCGGCGACGTCGCGGTCGGGCATGACCTGAGGAGAGATTGACGATGGCGGTGACCGCGGATTCCAACAATGGCGGCGACGCGCGCTGGACGCCGCGCCGCATCGTCACGGGGACCGACGCCCAGGGGAAGTCACGCATCGCGTCCGACAACCGCTCACTGGAGTCGCTCGACGTCTGGGGCCCGGGGAGCGCGACCTTCTACAATGTGTGGCGGACCGATCCCGCGGCCCATGTGCCGCACATCATGGGCGACACCGACCCGGCAGCCGGCTTCACGGACATGACCCAGATCTTCCCCGAATGCGGCGGGTCGCACATGACCATATCGGTATGGCCGGCCAACTATCCGCCCGAAGAGACGATGCCGGCCTGGATGCACAGCACCGACAGCGTGGAATATATCCTCATCGTCTCGGGCGAGATGACCTGCTTTTTCGACAGCGGGGAAAAGGTGACGCTGGCGGCGGGCGACTGCCTCATCCAGAATGGGACGGCGCATGCGTGGCGCAATGAAAGCGCGCGGGATTGCGTCATGGCGGCCGTTTCGATCGGCGCGAAACGCGCATGACCGGACGCAAGGGCCGAAAAGGTACCGGTTCTTCGCGGAAAACGCTGCGCCGACAAATAGCCAGAGCAACCGGCACGCGTCAGATATTCGTCGCCCGCCCTAAACCCGCCGCGCGATCCAGCCGGCACTCCAGCCGAACAGCACCGACAGGAACACCGTGAACAGGCCATAAGGGATCGCCCGCTTCTCGGCCGAGCGCGCGACGAAGCGCTCGAAGCCCGACTTACGGATATCAATGTCGCGCGTCGCCGCCGCCAGCACGCGCCCGTCGCGGATCAGGAAGGTCTCGGCGGTAAAGCGCCCGACCGGCACGCGCGCGGGGATGGTGATGCGCGCGCGGTACAGCACGCCGTCGGTGATCTCGACCGCGCGCGGCGCCTCGACATACAGGCCCGAGCGCCTTTTGAGATCGACCAGCCCGCGCGCGAATCGATCCTGCACGGCCTGCGGCGCGCTGCTGCCCGGCGACAGCTGCAGCGAATCGAGCCCGAGCTCGTAGATCGCCCGGGTGCGCTGGTCGATCACCTGCCCGACCGGCCGCGACGAGGCGATGGCGTAGAAGCTCGGCACCGAACTGTAACGCAACCGCGAGGCATTGACCCAGATGCCGGCGACCTTGGCCTTTTCGCGCAGCAGGATCGACTGCACCGGCCCCTTGATCACCACCACCACATCGGCCGGCTTGTCGTCGTCGGGCAGGCGCCCGCCGGGGTAGAGGATCGCGCCGAACAGCAGCAAATCGGCGCCGGTGAAGCTGTAGGCGATCTCGATATCGCGTTGCGACACGTCGGGTACCAGGATCGGCTTCGACGCCGGCCGCGCCTGGCCCATCAGCAGCGGCGCGAGCAGCAGCGCGAGAAACCCCTTCCTCACGACAGCTCCACCGAGAAGATCTCGTCGGGCCGCCAGGTCAGGCCGAGCAGGATGCGGAAACCGACCAGCAGCACGATGATCGCCAGCGCCATGCGCAGATATTCCGGCTTCACCTTGCTGGCGAAGCGCGCGCCGACCTGCGCGCCGGCGACCGAGCCGAGCAGCAGCAGCGCCGCCAGCACGATGTCGACCGCCTTGGTCGTGGTGGCATGGACCATGGTCGCGGTGGCGGTGACGAACAAGGTCTGGAACAGCGAGGTGCCAACCACCACCTGCGTGCCCATGCCGAGCAGATAAAGCATCGCCGGTATCAGGATGAAGCCCCCGCCGACGCCGAGCAGGATGGTCAGGATGCCGACCCCGAAACCGAGCAGCAGCGGCGCGAGCGGCGAGATGTACAGGCCCGAGGCATAGAAGCGCGTGCGCAGCGGAAGTGCCGCGACCAGCGGGTGATGCCGCCGCTTGCGCGGGCGCGGCGCGACGGCGCCATGCGTCACGCGAATCGCGACCCATGCCTCGCGCGCCATCATGCTGCCGATCGAGCCGAGCAGCAGGACATAGACCACCGCGATCACTGTATCGATCTGTCCGCTCGCCTGGAGCAGCCGGAAGATCCACCCGCCGGCGATCGAGCCGAGCATTCCCCCGGCGACCAGCACCCCGCCCATCTTGAAGTCGACTCCGCCGCGGCGCAGATGCGCGAACACCCCCGACACGCTCGCACCCGTCACCTGGCTCGCCGAGGAGGCGGCGGCGACGGTCGGCGGAATGCCGTAGATGATCAGCAGCGGCGTGGTCAGAAAGCCGCCGCCGATCCCGAACATGCCCGACAACAGGCCCACGCCGCCACCGAGCAGCACGATCACGATCGCGTTCACCGAGAGATTGGCGATGGGCAGATAGACGTCCATGTCTTCCCGCCGTATCCTGTTCTGGGCTCGCGCGCAAAATTTCGGTTCGTCGCACATATGGCTCGGTTCGTCGCTGGACACAGGGTTAATCCCGGTCTAGCCTCGCCGCGCTCGATCCGGGGGAGTTCGTGATGAAGCTCGCAATCCGTCTCGCATTGCTCGGCCTTGCCATCGCGCCCGTCGTCGCCCTGGCCGACAATAGCCCGACCGTCGTGATGGCCACGCCCGGCATCGGCGACGGCGCGATCGAACGCTTCACCATGCGTTTCAGCCAGCCGATGGTGCCGCTCGGCGATCCGCGCGCCGCCGCCCCCTTCGCGGTGGAATGCGCGGTCGGCGGCGAGGGCCGCTGGGTCGATCCGCAGACCTATGTCTATGATTTCAAGAATGGCCTGCCCGGCGGCACGCAGTGCGGCTTCAAGCTGCGCGACGGGCTGAAGAGCGTCGCCGGCTACGCCTATTCGGGCCAGCAGGAATTCAAGGTCGATGCCGGCGGCCCGGTCGCCCGCGCGGTGCTCGCCGGCAACAGCAGCGATGACGGCATCGAGGAGGACCAGGTGTTCCTCGTCGCCGCCAATCTGCCGGCCGACCCGACCTCGGTCGCCAATAACGCCTATTGCTCGGTCGAGGGCGTCGGCGAGAAGATCCCGGTCGAGGTGCTGAAGGCCGATACCGCCGGCGAGCTGCTCGCCCAGCTTCACCCCGACGACAATTGGAACGTGCGCAACTTCCTCGAAGAATCCGGCCTGCCGACCACCGTGCCGGACAAGGCCGAGGACCGGCAAAAGGCCTATGCCGCGATCACCGCGCTGCGCTGCCGTCGCGCGCTGCCGGCCGGGCGCGACGTCGCGCTGATGTGGGGCAAGGGCATATCCGGCGCGGGCGGCAAGACCGCCGGCGCCAACCAGCGCTTCGATTACACCGTGCGCAAACCCTTCACCGCGCGCTTCGAATGCTCGCGGGTCAACGCCCAGGCCGGTTGCTCGCCGGTCGAAAAGGCCTGGGTGCGCTTCTCCGCGCCGGTCCCGGCCGAGCAGGCACGCGCCATCACTATCCAGCTGCCCAACGGCCGGATCATCAAGCCCAGCCTGTTCGATGGCGACAGCGACGGCGAGCATGGCGACGCCAGGAGCAAGGCGGTGCTGTCCTCGGTCGGCTTCAGCGCACCGCTGCCCGAGGCGACCACGGCCAAGCTGCTGCTGCCGGCCGGCGTCAAGGACGAGAGCGGCCGGATCCTTTCCAACGCGTCGCGTTTCCCGCTCGAGGTCCGCTTCGACCAGGCCCCGCCGCTGATCAAGTTCGCCGCCTCGTTCGGCATCCTCGAGGCGAGCGAGGGCGGCGTGCTGCCGGTCACCGTGCGCAATGTCGAGCCGGCGCTGCAGGGCATCCGCCGCGACCTCGCCGGGCAATCCCTGCGGGTCGGCGACAGCGACGCGCAGATCGCCGAATGGCTGCACACCGTCGGCCATGCCGATGACGCCGACAGCCACGAGGAAAGCCGTGGCAAGGAAAAGGTCACGATCAACGACGCCGGCAGCCGCCCGATCCTCGCCGCCAATCAGGGCGCCGCGCTCAGGGTCGGCCTGCCCGGCAAGGGCAAGGATTTCGAGGTCGTCGGCATGCCGCTCGGCAAACCCGGCTTCTACGTCGTCGAGTTCGCCAGCCCCGTGCTCGGCCAGGCGCTGCTCGGCCGCAAGGCACCGCGCTACGTCGCCTCGGCGGCGCTCGTCACCAACATGGCGGTGCATTTCAAATGGGGCCGCGAGAGGAGCCTCGCCTGGGTCACCCAGCTCGACAATGCCAGGCCGGTCGCGGGTGCCGCGATCCGCATCTCCGACAGCTGCACCGGCGAGCTGCTCGCCACCGGCACGACCGACAAATCAGGCGGGCTGATCGTCCCGCCTGGCCTGCCCGCGCCGGAAACCTATGCCAATTGCGACAGCGGCAGTAGCGCGCATGCGCTGATGATCTCGGCCCGCGCCAATGGCGATATGAGCTTCACCCTGACCGACTGGGGCGAAGGCATCCGTCCCTATGATTTCGATCTGCCCTACGGTTACGAAGCCCGCGACGACATCCTCCACACCGTGTTCGATCGCGCCCTCGTCCGCCAGGGCGAGACGATCCATATGAAGCACATATTGCGCCGCCCGCTCGGCGAGGGCTTCGGCATGGCGCCGGCGCTGTCGGGTACCTTGCGCCTGTCGCATCGCGGCTCCGACACGCAGTTCGAGCTGCCGCTGGCGATCGATGCCAACGGCACCGGCGAAAGCACATGGACCGCGCCGCAAAGCGCGCCGATGGGCGATTACGACCTGCAGGTGATCGTCGGCGACCGCACCATCTACACGTCGCAATCCTTCAAGGTCGACGAGTACAAATTGCCGACCATGCGCGCCACGGTGACCGGACCCAAGGAAGCCGCGGTTCGCCCGGCCAGCATGCCGCTCGACCTGTTCGTCGGTTATCTCTCGGGCGGCGGGGCGGCGAACCTCGCGGTCGACCTGCGCGTCGGCTGGTTCGCGCGCTCGGCGGCGCCGGCCGGCTATGAGAATTACACGTTTGGCGGCAACAGAATCGAGGAGGGCACCAAGCCGCTCAATGGTGACGGCGAGGAGGTGACCACGCCGCTGCCGCCGACCCAGACCTTGCCCGCGACGATGGATGGCAACGGCACCGCACATAGCAGCATCGACGTGCCGCAGACGCTCGACGGCGCCACCGACATGAATGTCGAGATGGATTATCAGGATGCCAATGGCGAGACGCTGACCGCGACCCGCACCATCCCGATCTTCCCCTCGGCGGTGCAACTCGGCATCAAGACCGATGGCTGGCTGATGAAGCAGGACGATCTGCGCCTGCGCTTCGTCGCGCTCGACACACAGGGCAAGCCCATCGCCAACCAGAAGGTCTCGGTCGCCTTGTACAGCCGCCAGATCCTCACCGCGCGGCGCCGGCTGATCGGTGGCTTCTACGCCTATGACAACCAGATGAAGACCACGAAGCTGTCGACCACGTGCAGCGCGACCACCGATGCGCAAGGGTATGCGCAATGCGCGCTCGACCCCGGCGTGTCGGGCGAGGTCTATGCCGTGGCGACGACGCAGGACGCCAATGGCAATCTCGCGCGCGCCACCACCTCGGTGTGGCTGGCGGGCGACGACGACTGGTGGTTCGGCGGCGACAATGGCGACCGCATGGACGTCGTCCCCGAGAAGCTGACCTATGCCGCCGGCGAGACCGCGCGCTTCCAGGTGCGCATGCCGTTCCGCGAGGCGACCGCGCTGGTCACGGTCGAGCGCGAGGGCGTGCTGTCGAGCTTCACCACCCATTTGTCGGGCAAGGACCCGGTGGTCGAGGTGGCGATGCCGGGCAGTTATGCGCCCGACGTCTTCGTCTCGGTGATGGTCGTACGCGGCCGCACCGAGGGCGGCATGTGGAGCTGGCTGCACGGCATCGCCCAGTCGATCGGCCTGGCCAGCGGCCCGCCCGAGGGACAGGAACCGACCGCCATGGTCGATCTCGCCAAGCCGAGCTACCGTATCGGCATCGCCAAGGTGAAGGTCGGCTGGGAGGCGCATCAGCTGAAGGTCGCGGTCAAGGCCGATCGCGAGCGCTACGCGGTGCGCGACGTCGCCCAGGTCGACGTCTCGGTCCGCACGCCCGACGGCAAGCCGGCTCGGTCCGCCGACCTCGCTTTCGCCGCGGTCGACCAGGCGCTGCTCCAGCTCGCGCCCAATGAAAGCTGGGACGTGCTCACCGCGATGATGGGCGAGCGCCCGATCTCGGTGCTCACCTCGACCGCGCAGACCCAGGTGGTGGGCAAGCGCCATTATGGCAAGAAGGCGGTCGAGGCCGGTGGCGGCGGCGGCGGTGACGCCTCGGGGCTCAACCGCGAGAATTTCCAGCCGGTGCTGCTGTGGCAGGGCCATGTCGCGCTCGACGCCAACGGCCATGCCCGCATCGCCGTGCCGATGAGCGACGCGCTGTCGTCGTTCAAGCTGGTCGCCATCGCCACCGACGGCGCGCAGCTGTTCGGCACCGGCATGGCCGATGTGCGTACCGCGCAGGATTTGTCCATCTATGCCGGCATCCCGCAGGTCGTGCGCAGCGGCGATTATTATGCCGCCACCTTCACGCTCAGGAACGGCTCGGCCAAACCGATGACGGTCACCGCCAGCGTCGACCTGACCCCGAAGATCGCCACCGGCCATCCGCTCACCGTGACCATCCCGGCGGGCGGCGCGGTGCCGATCGCCTGGAACCTCACCGCGCCCGAATCCGCCAGCGCGGTATCGTGGCACGTCTCGGCCAGATCGCAGGACGGCAAGGCGACCGACCAGGTCACCGTCGCGCAGAGCATCCAGCCGGTGTGGCCCGTCGAGGTTTGGGCGGGGACGCTCGCCCGGGTCGGCTCCGGCACCGCGATCACCATCGCCCCGCCGGCCGGCGCGATCGCCGGGCGCGGCGTGGTCGATATCCGGCTCGACGACAATCTCGCCCCGCCGCTCGCCGGGGTGCGCGCCTTCATGGCGGCCTATCCCTATGATTGCTTCGAGCAGCGGCTGAGCCGCATCGTCGCGCTCGGCGACGGGCCCGGCTGGGTGCGCCTCGCCGGCGACATCCCGACCTATCAAGCCTCGGATGGGCTGCTGCGTTACTGGCCATCGGAAAGCCTCAAGGGTTCGGAGGTCCTCACCGCCTATGTGCTGTCGCTGACCGCCGATGCCGGCCTGCCGATCCCCGACGCCTCGAAGGCCAAGATGATCCAGGGCATGAAGGACGTGCTCGACGGCCGCCTGCGGCATGACGAATATGGCGATGTCCGCCTGACCCGCGTCGTCGCGCTGGCCGCGCTGGCGCGCAACAATGCCGCCACCCCGGCGATGCTCGGCCAGATCGGCATGACCCCGTCCGAAATGCCGACCGACACGCTGGCCGACTATCTCATCGCGCTCGACCATATTCCGGGTCTGGCCAACGCCAATGCGCTGAAGGTCGCGGCCGAAAATGTGCTGCGTAGCCGGCTGGTCTATGAGGGCACGCGGCTCGACCTGTCGGACGCGTCCAACTCGGCCTGGTGGATGATGGTGTCGAGCGACGAATCGGCGATCAAGGCGCTGATCGCCACGCTCGGTCGCCCCGGCTGGCAGGACGATGCCGGCAAGATGATGGTCGGCGTGGCGCTGCGCCAGTCGCATGGCCGGTGGGACACCACCACCGCCAATGCCTGGGGCACGATCGCGGCGAGGAAGTTCGCCGGGCTTTATCCGGCAACCGCGGTGATCGGCACCACCTCGCTCGGCCTCGGCTCGGCCAGTGCCAGCCGCGGCTGGCCGCTCGCCGCCGACCAGCGGCTGGTCAGCTTCCCGCTGCCCGCGGCGCAGACGCCGCTGCGCCTGTCGCAAGCCGGCGGCGCCGGGCCATGGGCGAACGTCTCGGTCTCGGCCGCGGTGCCGATCACCCAGCCGCTCAACGCCGGCTACAAGATGACCCGCGAGGTCCAGGTCATACAGGCGCGGACCAAGGGCGTGCTGACGCGCGGCGACGTGATCCGGGTGATCATCACCATCGACGCCGCGGCCGACCGCAACTGGGTGGTGATCAACGACCCGATCCCGGCCGGTTCGACCATCGTCGGCGATCTCGGCGGCCAGTCGAAGATGCTCGGCGACCAGGGCAGTCTCGGCGACGGTACCGACACCATCGTCAAGGACAGCGACGGCAAGCTGTGGGAGATTCAGGCGGGCGCGCAACCGGCCTATGTCGAGCGGCGCAACGACTCATGGCGCGCCTATTTCTCCTGGGTGCCACGCGGCAAGCTCGCTATTTCCTATGTGCTGCGGCTCAACACCCCGGGCCGCTTCAACCTGCCGGCGAGCCGGGTCGAGGCGATGTACTCGCCCGCGATCCGCGCGCAATGGCCCAATGCGGCGGTGACGGTGGCGGCGCGGTGATATGAGAGGGTTTACCTTCTCCCGAAGTCCAGCTTCGGTCACCCAAGACCAAGATGCCGTGACAAGAACCTATTAGCCCCTCCCCTTCAGGGGAGGGGTTGGGGTGGGGCAGTGCCGAGAGCTCATCGCTGGTGGATAGGCCCCACCCCCAGCCCCTCCCCTGAAGGGGAGGGGAGACGATTCACGATCAGCCACCATGGTATCGGGCCGTCGATCCCGACGTTCTGGCGCTCCTACCCCCACGCGCTGATTCAACGCTTCGCGCTATCGTTTTAATTAGGCTCCTGCCCGCGCCTACCGCGCGGATGCCAGCAGGAGTGACCCATGATCATTGTCCCCATTGAAGAGAACAAGACCGGCCTGGCGACGGCGACCGACGCGGAGTTCCGGCGCGGGGGAGTTCCGGGGACACAATACTAATTAAGCATCGTGCGCGTCCGAGCGTGCGGGCAGTTAGTATAGTGTCCCCGGAATACGGCGATCAACAAGCGGTTGGATGAGAGCCTAACGGCCTTTGCGCGGCGCCGGCTGGACGAGCCGTTCGCCTATCTGATCATCGACGCCAAGTACGAGAAGGTCCGCCAGGCTGGCGTGGTTCGGTCGTGCGCGGTGCTCGTCGCGCTTGGTGTCGACTGGGAGGGACGGCGTCAGATTCTCGCCGTCGAACTCGCCAACCGCGAGAGCCGCTCGTCGTGGAAGGACTTCCTCGTCGATCTCAGGGATCGCGGCCTCCACGGCGTCGAATATGTCGTCGCCGATGATCATGCGGGCCTGCGTGCAGCGGTTCGTGAAGTGCTGCCCGACGCGTGGTTCCAGCGCTGTTATGTTCACTTCCTACGCAACGCGCTCGATCATCTGCCTCGCAAGGCTGACGACGACTGCCTTCAGGAACTGCGCTGGATCTATGATCGTCGCGCGCTCTCGGAAGCCCGAAGCGACCTCGCGGCGTGGCTCAGGAAATGGTCGCCGCGCTATCCCAAACTGACCGGCTGGGCCGAGGAGGCCATCGAGGAGACCTTCACTTTTTACCGGCTGCCGCGCCAGCATCACAAACATATGAAGAGCACCAACATGCTCGAACGCTTCAACGAGGAGATCAAGCGCAGGACCATTGTCCTGCGCATCTTCCCAAACGAAGATAGCTGCCTGCGCCTCATCCGGGCGCTCGCTGTCGAGACACACGAGAACTGGCTCGAGGCCAATCGCTACCTCAACATGAACGATCTCAAGGAGATGAAGAAAGCCGATCTACGACAAGCCGCCTGACCAGCAGCCAGCGTCGCTATTTGCAGACATTGACGCACACAACCAGAAGCGACACTGCGGTTGGGCAGGCCATGTTAGGTAGATGGGTACAGCCGCGGCGAAGCAGGGAGACACGTCCGGCCAACATCCGGCTTCCAAAGAGCTTCCCTTCCTGACTCCCCGTGATAGCCTGACCTTATGCGGCAGAGATGGTTTACGGCTTTGGCGGGTGTGGGTCGAACGATCCGAACATGGCTCGAAACCCGTTTCTGGAAACTCGCCGCGATCGACCCCACCCGCTGGTGGGCCGCGCTACGCACCCGTGAGGGCCAAGCCTATACCGGCATCGCCCTTGCCGCGCTGTCGTTCGGCATCGCCGACTTCATCACCATGCCGCCGCCCTTGCCGTCATACCGCCAGGTCGTCGCCGACTGGCACCCGTCCGAGGCGTGGCTCTACGACCGGCACGGCCGGCTGCTCGATTCCGCCCGGGTCGATTTCGCCGCGCGCCGGCTCGGCTGGACGCCGCTCGGCAAGGTCTCGCAGGTCACCCGCGACACGCTGGTCGCCGCCGAGGACCGCCGCTTCTACGGCCATGGCGGCGTCGACTGGCTGGCGCTGGCCGGCGCCGCGCGCGACCGCGCCGAAGGCGGGCGCTCGCGCGGCGCGAGCACGCTCAGCATGCAGGTCGCCGGCTTCCTCGTCCCCGGCCTCGCCACGCCCGGCGCGCGCGGCTGGCTAGACAAGCTGCGCCAGATGCGCGCCGCCTGGGCGCTCGAACGCGGCTGGGACAAGGACGAGATCCTCGAGGCCTATCTCAACCTCGCCGGCTATCGCGGCGAGGCGCAGGGCATCGGCGCCGCCGCGCTCGGCCTGTTCGGCAAGACCCCCGACGCGCTCGCTTATGACGACGCGCTGCTGCTCGCCGCCTTGCTGCCCGAGCCGCAGGCCAGCGCAGCCGCCGTCGCGCACCGCGCCTGCGCCCGCGCGCCGGCCAGCGACTGCCCGCGTCTCACCGGCGCGGCCGCCTCGATGCTCGGCCCGGCGCGCAGCCTCCAGCTCGACCCTGGCCTCGCCCCGCATCTCTCCGACCGGCTGCTGACCAAAGCGGGCCTGCGCATCACCACCACGCTCGATTACGACATCCAGAAATATGCCATCGTCGCGCTGCGGCGGCAATTGCTCGGCCTTGGCGGCACTCGCGCCCGCGACGGCGCGGTGGTGGTGATCGACAATGCCAGCGGCGACGTGCTGGCCTATGTCGGCGGCATCGGCGGCAATTCGACCGCGCCTTCGGTCGACGGCGCCAACGCCTATCGCCAGGCCGGCTCGACGCTCAAGCCCTTTCTCTATGCGCAAGCAATCGAGAAGGGCTATCTCACCCCCGCCTCGATCCTCGACGATTCCCCCGTCCAGCTCGACACCGCCTCGGGCCTCTATGTCCCGCAGAATTACGATCGCGGCTTCAAGGGGCCGGTGTCGGCGCGCTCAGCGCTGGCCGGGTCATTGAACGTGCCCGCCGTGCGCACGCTGCTGCTGGTCGGCGTCGATGCGTTCCGCGATCGGCTATGGGATACGGGCTATCGCGGGCTGGTCGAGGATGGCGATTATTATGGTTTTTCGCTCGCGCTCGGCTCGGCCGAGGTAACGTTGCTCGAACAGGCCAATGCCTATCGCAGCCTCGCCAATGCCGGCCGCTGGACGCCGCTCCGCCTGACCGACAAGGACCCGCGAGAGGCCTCACGCGCGATCACCACGCCACAGGCCGCCTGGCTGGTCGACGACATGCTCGCCGACGCCAATGCCCGCGCCGTGACCTTCGGGCTCGATTCCGCGCTGCGCCTGCCCTTCTGGGCGGCGGTCAAGACCGGCACCTCCAAGGCGATGCGCGACAATTGGTGCATCGGCTTCAACGACCGCTTCACCGTCGCGGTATGGGTCGGCAATCTCGAGGGTGATCCGATGCGCGCCGTGTCGGGCACCAGCGGCGCGGCGCCGGTGTGGCGCGACCTGATGCTCGCGCTCGGCGCCGACCGCCGGCCGCGGCCGCCGGCGCGCCCGCCCGGCATCGAGGAGCGCGCCGTCACCTTCGCCGACAATATCGAGCAGCCGCGCCGGGAATATTTCCTCGCCGGCACCGCGATGAGCCGCATCGCCTTCGCGCCCGCCGAATCGCGCCGTCCGCGCATCACCAACCCGGTATCGGGCAGCGTCTATGCCATCGATCCCGACATCCCGCCCGATCGCCAGCGGCTCGCCGTCACCGTCACCGGCGCCGCGGTCGCGCACCGGCTGATGCTCGACAGGCGCGACATCGGCGCCGCCGACACCACGCCGCAGATCCTCGCCGCACCCGGCCTGCACCGCCTGCGCCTGCTCGATATGGGCGGGCATGTGGTCGACCAGGTGCTGTTCACCGTGCGATGACCAATCCCTCCGTCACCCCGGACTTGTTCCGGGGTCCACCGCGCCGCGTAAGAAGAGGCGGGCGCGCTTGCCCGACGGTGGATGCCGGAACAAGGTCCGGCATAACGCGCAGATAGGATCGCGATTCAACCTTCGCTTAATCGCGCGCAGATCAGCGACACGCTCTTTCGCATCGTCGACAGCCAGCGAAAAGCCCGGGCGGAGTTTCCTCCACTCGGGCCTCTCGTGACGATCTTTTTAGCGGTAGAAGCCGCGGATCACGTCGATGACGATGCCGCGCCGCGTATCGACCAGGATCGCATCATTATAGTGACGCACCCAGGTCCGGCCCCAGCCGGCCGCCGGCAAATGGTAACGCCACGGATCGACGATGACATAGCGCGTGCCGTAATAGACCGGCGCGATGCGCAGGCCGGCGCGGAACGGGGTGTAGCGGAACGGCGCGTTCCAGCTGCCACGGGCATAATAGCCCGGGTTGCGGTCACGCCAGCCGCGCCAGTCGTCGCGGCCCCAGCGGCGATCGCGGTCGCGCCGGTCCTCGCGATATTCCTGCCGCGCATCGCGTACGTCGCGACGTTCCTCGCGCACATCGCCCCGCGTGCCGTCGCGCCGGGCATCCTGCAACTCGCGCTGTTCCTGGCGGATATCGCGGCGGTCGTGCCGCAACTCGGCGTTGGACTGCGCTTGCGCCGCGACCGGCAGGACGGCAGCGGCGGCCATGAGTGCCATGAGAATCGGTTTACGCATGTTATTCTCTCCATTCCTGGCCAGTGCGACGCTTGCGCGCCATGACCATGAGGCGACAATGCCCCCGCCGCGCTGAACGCGCGGCGAACTGGATCGTCAGCAAAGAGAAAGGTGCCTGCGGCGGAACGCGCGGCGGTTACGGCGTGTCGCGCCCGCCATTGTCGCCGCCCTGGCCGCCCATGCCGGCGGCGCCGACCGTGCCGATATTGCCGAACAGCTCGTCGAAGAAGCTGCGCTCCTTGCCCAGCGTCGGGGTCTTCTTGCCATAAGGGCTGATCGAGGCGATCTGCTCCACCCCGCCCTTGTAGATCCCGGTCACATTGCCCGCCGCGTCGAACGTGATGCGCAGCGTGATCTGATCCTTGGCGTGCGGCTTGTTATAGGCGAAGTTCCGCGAATCGCGGGAGATGTAATACCAGTCGCCCTGGTTGAACTGGCTGGTGAAGCTCGGCTTGCCGAGCACGGCCAGCACCGACTGGCGGTTGTCGACCCCGGGCTGGACCGAATTGACCAGGTCGGCATCGACGACATAGCCGGTATGGGTCTTGAGCGGCGCACAGGCACCGAGCGCGGCCAGCGCGATCAGGGCGGGGGCAACAAGCCGGGCGGAATTGATACGCATTCTACTCTTCTCCACCGCGGGCGCGATCGTCGTTCAAGGCACATTGCATCATAAGCCTGTCCGCTCAATATGCGGATGAACGCGGCCAAACAAGGGCGCCGCCCCAACAGAGACGGATTAGCATGGGCTTCATCGCCAGATTGATGGGCCGGCGCGACGAGACCGCGCTGCCTTTGTACACCGCGATCGTCGCCCGCGCGCGCGAACCGCACTGGTATGAGGCGGGCGTGCCCGACACGGTCGACGGCCGCTTCGACATGATCGCGACGGTGCTCGCCTTCGTCCTGCTGCGGCTGGAGGACGATCCCGCGGCCGCCGAGGCCAGCGCGCGGCTGACCGAGCGCTTCGTCGACGATATGGATGGCCAGCTCCGCGAGATCGGCATCGGCGACATCGTCGTCGGCAAGCATATCGGCAAGATGATGGGCATGCTCGGCGGTCGGCTTGGCGCATACCGCACCGCGCTGGCCGAGGGCGGCCTGGGCGCGGCGCTGGTCCGCAACCTGTGGCGCGGCGAGACGCCCGAGCCGGCGGCGCTGGCGCATGTCGAGGCCGCGCTGCTCGCCCTGCGCGATGCCCTGGCGGCACAGCCAACCGGGCCGTTGCTCGAAGGCACGTTGCCGTGAGCGCGCCGGAATTCTCCCGCATCGAACGCGCCGACACGATCGGCGAGGGCGAGCGCACCGTGCGCATCGCCGCCGACGAGGCCGAGCGCGCCGCGCTGGCGAAGCGCTTCGACCTCAAGAGCGTCGAGACGCTCGAAGCCGAGTTCCACTTGCGCCGCGACACCGCCGGCATCGTTGCGCGCGGCCATGTCCAGGGCATGGTGGTGCAGGCCTGCGTGGTGACCGACGACGCGATCCCGGTGACGATCGACGAACCCGTCGCGCTGCGCTTCGTCGTCGACGATGTCGCCGGCGATGGCGAGATCGAGCTCGACGAGGAGGCGCTCGACACGATGCTCTATGACGGCGCGGCGCTCGACCTGGGCGAGGCGGCGGCCGAGACCATGGCGCTGGCGCTCGACCCCTATCCGCGCGGCCCGAACGCGGCCGCGACGCTCCGCGCGGCCGGGGTGATCAGCGAGGAGGAAGCCAAGCCGCTCGGCGCCTTTGCCGGGCTCAAGGCGAAGCTCCAGGGGAATTAGTCCTTCTCCGGCCCCAGCGCGGGGTCGAGATCGCGCGGGCGGACGAACAGGTCGAAGGTCGCGCCATTGGCGGCGACATCCGCCCAGTGATCGACATCGAAGGTCAGCCGCGCGGTGCTGGCGGTGGGGAACTTCTCCTCGACCGCATCGCGCAAGCGGGCCTGGTCGTTGTCGGGCACGAGCATCAGGACGAGATCCTCGAGGCCGGGATTGTGGCCGACCATCAGCGCGCTGCCGACCGAATCGGGCAGCTCGCGCACCAGGTCGAGCAGCGTCACCGCCGAGGCGAGGTAGATGCGGCGGTCCCAGGCCGGGGCAAGATCGCCGCCATAGCCGCCGGCGACCTGCTCCAGCGTCTCGACCACACGCACCGCCGGCGAGGCCAGCACGGTGTCGAAGGCGAGGCCGAGCTCGCGCCAGGCGCGGCCGACACGGGCGGCGGCGCGCTTGCCCTTGGCGTTGAGCGCGCGGTCGAAGTCGCGCAGACCGGGGTCGTCCCAGCCCGATTTGGCGTGGCGCAGCAGCGTCAGCGTCTTCATGCGGGCGGCGTCTCCGTCAGGCGTGCGGCCGCCTCATGCCCGAGGCGCGGCGCGGAGGGAAGACGTGCCACGCGCGCAATCGCCTCGTCGAGGGTGACGCGGGCGATGCCGACGCCCGGCGGAAAGGCGCTGAGCAGCCGCGAGGGCATGGCGGCGGAGAGCAGCACGAAGGTGCCGCGATCGTCGGCGCGGCGGATCAGCCGGCCGAACGCCTGGGCGAGCCGCGCGCGGACGATGCGGTCGTCATAGCGCGGACCGCCCCCGGCAAGCCGCCGCGCGGCGTGGAGCACGGTCGGCTTGGGCCAGGGCACGCCCTCCAGCACGACGAGACGCAGCGAGCCGCCCGGCACGTCGACCCCGTCGCGCAACGCATCGGTGCCGAGCAGCGAGGCATGGGCATCGTCGCGGAAGATGTCGACCAGGGTGCCGGTGTCGATCGGGTCGACATGCTGGGCGAGCAACGGCAGCCCCTCGCGCGCCAGCCGGTCGGCGATGCGGGCATGGACGCCGCGCAGCCGGCGGATCGCGGTGAACAGGCCGAGCATCCCGCCGCCCGACGCCACCGCGAGCCGCGAATAGGCGTTGGCGAGGCTGGCCATGTCGCCGCGCTTGACGTCGGTGACGATCAGCACCTCGGCTTGCGTCGCATAGTCGAACGGGCTCTCCGCCGCGAAGTGCGAGGCCGGGCGCTGGAGATGCGGGGCGCCGACCCGCGCCTCGGCGACGTCCCAGCCCTCGCCGCCGCGCAGCGTGGCCGAGGTGACCAGCGCGCCATGCGCGGAGCGGAGCACGGTGTCGGCAAAGG